>ENA-OWLM01000429-OWLM01000429.1-metagenome-genome-assembly--contig:-NODE-429-length-16509-cov-18.644281_pt1 | contig 16509 bp, 10 predicted proteins | sample MGYA00245349_ERZ651102 | MGnify/ENA primary metagenome ERZ651102 (study PRJEB26857, sample SAMEA4031759) | metagenome | biome: human; feature: oral; material: saliva | place: Philippines | collected 2014... | reverse complement strand
CTTCGTCCATTTCTTTGCGAATCGCTTTAATTTGTTCGCTAAGATAATAGTTACGCTGGCTTTTCTCCATTTGTTTTTTCACACGGCCACGGATGCGTTTTTCAACTTGAAGAATATCCGCTTCAGATTCCATCATGCCGAGCAAGTATTCCAAACGCTCTTGCACATCTGCCAGTTCTAACACGCTTTGTTTATGACGAACGGTCACTGGAATATGCGCAGCCATGGTATCTGCTAAACGATCAGCATCATCAATGCGTTGAAGCGCACCTAAAACATCTGCAGGGATTTTTTTATTAAGTTGCAGATAGCTTTCAAATTCATTTAAAACGGCTGCCTTCACCACATCTAATTCTTTTTCATCGCCAAACGTGGTTTCAATCGGTGTGACTTCCGCAGAAAAATGGTCTTCACCATCATTTAATTGATTTATTTTCGCGCGCTGTTGCCCTTCCACCAACACTTTCACCGTGCCGTCTGGCAATTTTAATAATTGAATAATATTCGCAATCGTCCCGACATCGAATACATCATCAACGGTAGGTTCTTCTAAATCAGCTTGCTTTTGTGACACCAATAATAATTGTTTGCCCTCATTCATGGCTTCATCAAGGGCACTAATGGATTTTGCGCGCCCAACAAAAAGTGGCATCACCATATAAGGGAAAACGACAACATCCCGTAATGGCAATACAGGAAGTGTACGTTGTTGAGTTCTTTTGGCGTTCATAATTATCTCTCTTACATCAATTCTATAATTTCATTGAATATGGGGATGAGTTGCATAAATTCAAGGTAGGATTTGGCATATTAAGGAGAAATCGAAAAATAGGCAAGTAAAGAACCACCTTTATTGATGGTTAATTGGAAAAACCATGGAATACAGGTACAATAAGTGCGGTCAAAAATCAGCATGATTTTACCCAATAAAAAACGTTTGAAAAAATAACCGCACTTTATCCATTATGACAGCAAAACAAACTATTACTTTCGCGACCTTTCAAGAATTACTGCCCGATTCTTGTAATCATCCATTAAAAAAACAATTAAGGGATAAAGCCCGTTATTACGGACGAAAATTTTTATTTAAAAAACAATGTGATGCACTGGTTGATTTCTTAAATACTAATCAAACCTGGATTCCGCTTTTTCAACAAAATCCATATCGTTTTAATGCATTGCTCGCCACCTATTGTGACAAACGTTTTTCTGCAACAGAGCGACTCAATGCCATTACCAATAATCTGCTAATGCTTGAAGAAAAAATGGGCGTTGAATTTTGTAAAAAATTGCTACAAGAAAAATCCCTTTTATTAGCGCAATTAACGGATCAACTTGGTATTTATTTCAATATCAATCAGATTGACCCTTTCGAAGGTTATTTTTCCATTAACTTAAAAGACAATGATGGGCGTAGCATTTATGATGCTTCTTTCACCTTCTTAAAGCCAAATAAGTTACTTATTGCCTCAATTCAAGGCCCTTCTTATGAAGAAGCGCAAGAAGCTGTGAAACAAGCCACAAAAGAATTACACGGTGTTCGTCCAATGTTTATGTTGATGAATGTTTTCCGCTTGTTAGCTGAAAAATGGCAATGTGAATTAATCGGTATCCCTCACACTTCACAAGGTAAATACCGTTTATCTGCTCGCAGTAAAATTCTATTCAACTATGATGAATTTTGGCAAGAAAACCAAGGGCAATTAAATGGTCAATATTGGCAATTACCGCTTGAAAGCGCCCGAAAACCACTGGAAGAAATTGCCAGCAAAAAACGCTCTATGTACCGAAAACGTTATGAAATGTTGGATGAAATGTCCAAGAATATTTCAAATTTTGAAGGTAAACACGGTTAATTCCGTGTTTCTTTTTAGATTAAATACAAATAAATATAAAAACAATCATCTATCAATATCGAATACCACACATAAAAAGTTGTAATACATCTTTAAAAAGCTTTTGCTCCCTTCCTTTATAGTAGGATTGGAGGCTGGTAGAATTTAGTATTTCATCTATTTTCTGAATAAAGAGATCGATTAACATGACAGGAAAATCATCGCGGATAATCTTGCGTTTTTGTAAAGTACCAAAAAAATAATGCATGTATTGATACTTCTCTTCTTCCATTTCTTTAAAAAACTCCCGTAATTCTCTATCCTGTTCGTGATGTAAATCATGTAAGACTGGTACTGAATATAACGTTTCCATAGAATCTTGCTGCATTGATAAAATTTTTGTAATAATTTTACTTAGATCCGATTGAGTATCTAGCAAAACATCAAAACCTTCTCGTATCTTATTTTTCTGTTCTTCAAAGATACGCTTCACGAGTGCCTGCTTAGTAGGAAAATATTTATAAAACGTCACTCGACTCACCCCTGCTGCCCGACAAATTTCTGCTACAGAGGTTAATATCCAGCCTTGTTCATAAAACAATTTCGTCGCAACCTGCTTTAGTAAAATATCTTTTTTCATAACTAACTCCTTAGGTAGCAATAACATAGTCTAAAGTATTAAATTGTCAAAGACTTCATTTGAGAAAAATTATTATTTACTTTCTCATGATAACCATGTTAAGTTTACACTATTAATTCTTAATAGCAAAAAGTGTAAACCACAATTAAAAATTAATAATAGGAGAACCAATGAAAAAACCAACCCCACAATTAAGTTTAATTAGTCTTTGTATACTGAATATTTATTCTCTTTCTGCCTACGCTGAAAATAATACAATAACGTTGGATGAAATTACTGTGGTAGGTGAAAAATTTGAGCGAAATCAGTCTACTACTGGTTCAAGCACCTCAGTGGTAACAACCGATCAACTCAAACGAGAAGCCAATTTACTGTCTGCTACCCAATTATTAAAACGCGATGTAAATATTTTAGACACCGGTTTGGGCAATGATTTACCTACAGTACGCGGCATTGACGGTTCCGGTCCAGCAGTAGGTGCGGTAGCATTTTTTGCAGGTTCACGTCCACGTTTAAATATGCAAATTGATGGCAGAACTTCCAGCTATAACGAACTGGCGTTCGGTACAAAATCCCTCTGGGATATGAAACAGGTAGAAATCTATCGTGGGGCGCAAAGCTATGCCCAAGGGCGTAACGCCATTGCCGGTGCGGTGGTCATGACCAGCAATGACCCAACGCAAGAATGGGAGGGCGCAGCGAAATTGAATATGGGGAATCATCGATTGGCACAAACGGCAGCCCTGATTTCAGGCCCTGTGGTGAAAGACGAATTAGCGTTTCGTTTAAGCGTGGATCATCAACAACGGGAAACCTCCGTTGATTTACCGCATTATGATCCCGTTGGTAACCCACGTTGGTTTAAAGCCACCAATACCCGCGCCAAATTACTGTGGACCCCGTCTGCCTTGCCGGATCTCTATAGCCGTTTAACGTTCAATCATTTAAACGCAAGAGCGCCACAAAGTGAAACGGAATTACAACCTAATTCACCACGTTACACGCCGGAACGCCCGGTATTCCAAACACGCTCTGCCAGTACCATTTGGGACATTGGCTATCAACTCTCAGATCGTTGGAAATGGGAAAATAAATTGGTTTATACCCACTTTATTCACGATAGAAAAACGACTTCGCCATTCAACACCGCATTGCCGCCAAATCGTCGAGGTGTTCCGGCTCGTGTTGATGGCAATGAATTCCAAATTGAACCCATTGTAAAATACGAAAACGAAAAATACCGTGGGTTATTCGGTTTGTTCTATTTCAATGCGAAACAAGATGAAAGTGTTACGATGCTCAACGGACGCATTGCTCGCACGCCGATTACGACAAATTTTAATGATAAAACAAAAACCAAGGCGGCCTTTGGTGAAATTACCTTTACGCCTGATATTCCGTTTGAATTGACGCTTTCTGCTCGCTATGAACAGGAACATCATCAGCGTAAAGGCAAAAGTGCGATGTTTTCCATCAATAGGGATAAAAAATACAATGTCTTCCTGCCAAAAGCAGACATTGCATGGAAAATGAATGACGATCAACGCTTAGGCTTTAAAGTAGGCAAAGGTTACAACCAGGGTGGTGCAGGGGTGACCTTCGGTGTGCCGTACACTAGCTATGAATATGACGCAGAATATGTCTGGAACTACGAACTTTATCATCGTTGGACATCCACAGATAAACGACTACGCATTAACAGCAACCTATTCTATAACGACTACAAAGACATGCAGTTACCGTTCACCCTTGGTCCAAATTCCATCGTGATCCGCAATGCCGATAAAGTCGTCACCTATGGTGCGGAAATCAATACCGAATGGCAGGCCACGGAGAAACTGGTACTTAATGCGGGCATCGGGATGCTAAAAACCGATATCAAACGTTATCCAAACAGCGGTATTGAAGGGAATAAACTTGCTCGTGCACCAAGTTTTAGTGGAAAAGTGGGGGCCAATTATCGTCTTCTTGACCACCTAGAAATTGGCACCAATTACAGCTATAACAGTAGTTATTATTCCACTGCCGACAACTTAGCCAATGGTAAAGTAGGGCATTATGACCAACTTGATGTTTATTTAGCGTACGACTTTAAGCATGCCAGAATCACGCTTTATGCCGACAACGTGCTTAACTCACGCAAAGATATCTTACTCGTACCACGCTCTGGCGACATTACTCGTCAGCCGGAACGTCAAATTGGACTATCCACCGAGTTAAGATTCTAAGCAATGAGTCAGCAACACCAACAAATTTGCCAACCTGTTGCCGCGCAATTACGCGCCTCAATGTGGTTGGCAACCTTCGCCCAAGGCTTAAAAATCGGGATTTGGCTTTTGATGATCCACATTGTGTTCACCGTCAGCCAATCTCTTACGTTTCCTTATTGGCAGATTTTCGCGCTACTTTTCACGTCCATTTTGTATTACACCTGCAAAATTAAAGCGCACGACAAATCTCATTATGCGGCCTTTGAATTGGAAAAAATGCTACGCCAACAGCTTGCGAAAAAAATCAGTCAATTATCGTTAGGCAAAGTCAATGAAATCGGTTCAGGCGGTTTAACCAAAGTGCTGTGCGATGACGTAAACGAATTGCACACCTTTGTTGCCGATGCGCCCCCCCTTAAAGCGGAGGCTTATTCCACACCGATTTTCGTGTTGGCGGCATTGTTTTGGTTAAATTGGCAAATGGCATTGGCTGTGGTGATTTTCCTTGTCGTGTTGTTTACGATTCTGCAACGTTTAATGCAAAAAAGTCGATTGAATTATCGTGATTACGGTGCTGCCGTGAGCAGAATCAACAGCGCGATTATTGAATATATTCAAGGCATGAGCACGATTCGCACCTTTGATGCGGGACAAAGTTCGTACAGCCGTTTTAGCACCGCATTGGAAAATTTTAATCAGGTCATCTTCGCTTTTTTAGCCAAAGTGGGCGCACCAACACGTCTTGCCCGTTCGCTCTTTACGCCAATGCCGATCATGTTGTTTTTGATCGTGTTAGGCGTGTATTTACACTCGCTTGCGCTGCTTTCCACCTTTGGCTTTTTTGCCTTTTTAGTATTAGCCGCCGGGTTAATTGAAACCATGCATCCATACATGGGACTGTTTCATTTGTTGGAACGCTCCCGTGCCGCCATTGAACGCATTAACGAAATAAAAACGTTGGAAAATGCCACCGCACTTTTGCCGTTACAAACGCCGAAGGGGTATGCTGTTCAATTTGAACAGGTCAATTTCAGCTATGATGCCGACAAAGCAACACTGAAAAATATCGACTTCAGCGTACCGCAAAATAGTTTTACTGCCATTATTGGCACTTCAGGCTCCGGCAAAACCACCTTACTCAATTTGCTGTTGCGCTTTTGGGATGTCGATAGCGGAAAAATCACCTTAGGTGGTGCGGATATTCGTCATATGGAACAGGATCAACTCATGAAATATTGTTCGGTCGTATTTCAGGATAATTTCTTATTTTCTTGCTCTATTGCCGAAAACATCGCTTACGGCATAGAAAATGTGACGGAAGAAGCCATTATCAATGCCGCCAAACAAGCCCGTATTCACGACTTTATTATGACCTTGCCGGAGCAATATCAAACGAAAGTGGGTGAACGCGGACAATTATTGTCAGGCGGACAAAAACAACGTATCAGTATAGCCCGCGCCTTTTTACAAAATCGCCCGATTTTATTGCTAGACGAACCCACTGCCTTTTCCGATGCAAAAAACGAGGCGGATTTAATGCAGGCATTTCATGCGCTGATGCAAAATAAAACAGTGATCATGGTGGCGCATCGCCTGTCTAGCATTACCCAAGCCGATCAAATTATTTATTTAGAGAACGGCAAAATCATCGCTCAAGGCAACCACCAAGCCTTGTTGCAAACCAATGCTGCCTATCAAACCCTTTGGGCAGAATATCAACAGGCAAAATCTTGGACGATACATTAGAGAATGTTATGCAATCTTACTTTAATCCCGAAACTCAACGTGTAAAAAGCCTATGGCAAACTTATCACGCCTTATTTGCCGCCGCCCAACAGCAACAAAGCGCATTCTTACGCTGTCTCGTTTTTGCAGCACTGTCTGCAACCTTATTCGGCGTGGCTATCGGCTTGCTGTATCCGCTGCTTTTGGCATTAGAACAAACTGAAGCAGGGCAAAGTGCGGTCATTTTTTGGAGTGTTTTATGTGGCGTGCTTTTAATCGTCAGCCTCCTTTTCCGCATTTGGGCCGAATATTATGACACCAAAGGCGATTCATTTTTGGCGACATATCAATTAAGACGTCAACTGGGCGAAAAACTCCGCCGCGTATCTCTTGCCGTCCTCAGTGGATTTCGTGCAGGCGAACTCAGTGCCGTTGCCATCCAAAGTATTAATGAAGCCACAAATTACGCTTTCAGTTTAATTAGTATTCTAATTTACGGCATCGTAACACCGGTGTCTGCCGCCCTTTGTCTTTGTTTCTTTGATTACCGCTTTGGGCTGCTGATCTTCATTATTTTTCCGCTTATCGTGCCACTTTATTTATGGCGGAGAAAAGCTTTCCGTCGTGGATTTAGTATTTTGGCAGAAGCTAATCAGCGACTTAAAGGCGAAACCATTGAGTTTGTGCAAGGTTTGGAAATTCTGAAATCAACAGGGCAGACTGAAAACAAACAACATATTTTCAACCGTGTGATTGAAGATGTGGCAAACATTCAACGCATCGGCACAAAAAAAGGCGAACGTCCGAATTTGATTATTACCTCAAGCATTCAATTAAGTCTTATTGCGGTATTAATTGTTGGCACATTTTGGGTGATTTCCGGTAGCGCTCATTGGGTATTGTTAGCCACAGTGCTGATTTTAATTGCGCGAATTTCAGATGTATTGAACTTCTTTGTGCAAATGTCTTCGCTCTTAGAAATTTTTGTGATCAGCTGTGAAAAATTTGAAAAACTGATGGCATTGCCTGAATTGGCGGAAAATCATGACAGCAGATTACCCACAGATTATCGTATTCGCTATGAGCATGTCCGCTTTGGTTATAATGCTGAAAAAACCATCCTAAACGACATTAATCTAGACATAAAACCTAACAGCCTCAATGCTTTTGTGGGCACCAGCGGTTGTGGTAAAACAACATTACTTCGCTTGTTGTTGCGTTATGCTGATCCGCAATCAGGACGAATTACGATCGGCGGTATCGATATTCGGGATGTTAGCCAAGAACAGCTCATGAGATTAATTTCTGTGGTGTTTCAAGACGTGTATTTATTCCAAGACAGCGTATTAAATAACATCCGAATGGCAAAACCCAATGCCACCGATGAAGAGGTGATTCACGCCTGTAAACTTGCCCAATGCCATGATTTTATTCAGGCATTACCACAAGGGTATCAAACGCAAGTTAATGAAATTGGGAGTAATTTTTCCGGCGGTGAAAAGCAACGACTTGCTATCGCCCGAGCGATTTTAAAAGATGCACCGATTCTCATTTTAGATGAACCGACAGCATCGTTGGATACCCGCAATGAGCTGGCAGTGCAAAAAGCGTTGGATCAGCTGGTTAAAGACAAAACCGTGTTGATTATCGCTCACCGACTTTCCACCATTGTGGGCGCGCATTGCATTTATGTGTTGGAAAACGGCAACATTGCCGAACAAGGCACGCATCAAACACTCTTAGAACAAAAAGGACGTTATGCAGCGTTTTGGCAATGCCAACAAGGCAACATCACTCACTAAACAGGATTGGGCGATCCTTGCCACTACCTCCGGTTTTAAATTCTGTTTAGTGGCGTTTTATATGATTGGCCTCATCACCATGTTAAAAGAGATGGGGTTCGATCTTAAACAGCTTAGTTGGTTCTATTTGCTTGGTGGGATGGAAATGGCGAAATTCATCGTTTCGCCGTTAATTGAACGCTATCGTCTCAAGCGTATCGGGCAATTTCGCGGCTGGCTATGTCTTTCTTCGCTAATCATTTTTATTGCCCTATTTATGTTGCATTTCATCCAACCGCAACGGGATTTTATACTGCTTATGGTGGCATGTGTGCTATTGAACCTAAGCAGTTTATTTTTCGGTTGTGCGGCATTAGGGTTAACATGTTCAATCCTGCCTTTTGAGCAACGTGGCTTTGGAGGCGTGATTCAGGTTATTGCCGGACGTATTGGCAAAATGCTTGGTGGCGGATTGGTATTATTAATTTATCATCATTACGGCTGGCAAAGTGCGGTGGATTTAATGGGTATTTTTGCACTACTACTTATCCTGCAAATCAGCTTATACTCTGAATCTATAACCACCACTGAACCGCAAAATAACCAATTGCGTTTTTTATTCACGCGTTTTTTTCACTTTTGGCGACAACCTCATATTCCGCTCAGCTGGCCGATATTATTGTTGCTGGTGTTTATTCCCAGTGGTATGGTGGTCAGCAGTTTCATCCCACGCCTAAATGCCTTAGGCTGGAGTAGCCAACACATTGGTTTATTGCTTTCCGTATTTGAACCACTTTGTGCCATCGCATTTACCCCCCTAAGCGGTATATTACTCAAAAAATACTCTCGGGTTTCCGTCACTCAATGGGTGTTGTTTAGCCAAATTTTTGCCTTCTGCTTATTCATTTTATTTGAATATGTCGGCACGAATTTTCCTTATCTTATCGCCGTACCAATCTTATTATTAAGTATAACTTACGCATTACTTGTTCCGTGCTTGCTCGCCATGATTATGGACAAATCCACTCAAACTTACGCCACGCTGGACAGTGCACTGCAATTCTCCGTCGCCCTCTTCGGCGCCTACCTAGCAGGCTTTATCTCCCTCCGCCTCGCGCATGCCTTTGGTTATCTCACAGTTTACCTCGTCGCCACCGTCATTGCCGTTGGAATATGGCGCTTTTTTGGATGCCGAAAAGAAGCATTCTGAGCTTCAGAATAGATTCCACGCCCTACGGCAGACAAAATACGCATAAAAAAATCTGCACCTTACACAGCTTGACTCAGCGCCAATGTGTAAGGTGCAGATCAAACAAATCTACTCTGATAATTCAAACTTTATCTTTTAGAATGTTCTCGTCGCTTCTATAACCATTTGATTTTTATCATATGTATATAGAGAAATATTACTGTTCGTTTTAGTATAAATCCACGTTAAGCGCGGCGTGAACCCAGCATAATGAATTTTTTTATTCCAAATGGAGATGGAAGCATTATATTCATTATTCTTTTGTTTTCCTAAGAAAGACGCTTCTTTATAATTTCTTTTTGCAATACCAAAGGATGTATTAGTAGAAATACCTAAAGGCCATTCTTGTCCCCAGCTTAAGCGCGCACCTTCTCTTAAGAAGGAATTACTTTTATCTCTTGCATTTTTCGTCATAAAATCTAAAGATAATGCCCAATATTGGGTTGGTGAAGGAACATACATCAAACTATTACTAATTAAATGCGTACCGCCTTGATATTGAGTAGCATAATTTTCCTGTTTATATTTCTCATATCCATAATCGTAGTAAAATGAATACTTAAAGCTTTGATTTAACCAATAGGAAGTGGAAAGCGATACACCATAGGTATCATAATATTGTTTTAAACTTTCTGAGCCATTCACACCACCAGAATACCAACGTTTATTAACATAAGGTTGTACTTCTATATTAAATCGAGCATCAGAATATCCTAAACCAAGACCAAACACACCTGTTAAATCATTATAATTTTTATTATTCCAATAATATTTAGTATTCATTCCCGTGTTCAACACAATGTATTTTCCGCCTGATAATGCCCATTGTTTATTGGCACCAAGAGAAATACCTACCCCATTCCCTTTCTGACGAGGTGTGTTATAAACCGCTGTTTGACCATTAGGTAAAACAACGATAGTCCCCTCTTTTGCAGAGTTACTTAAATTTTTATCATTAAGATAAGTAATACCGAAAGAATAAGTCCATTGGCTTTTTTCATTAATTGCTGAGATAAATTGGTTAAACACTTCTCTATCTTGAGCCGATACATTATCTGCAGCACGTAATTTCTCAAATTGATTCTTTGACGCGTCAAATTCCTGATTAAAAAATAAAACTCGAGCTAACTGAAAACGAATAAAATTATTATCAGGAAAATTAGCCAGGAGCTTTCTATATTCTGATACAGAATCATTTAAATTGGTATCAGTTAACAGAATTGCATTTCCCCATTCAAGTAGGGATTCATCTCTATTAGGCACACGTTTATATAAAGCAATAAGTGTAGGAAGTACTTGCTTATTCGTATTAATAAGTGATTCTACAAGAATTTTTTCTAAAATTTCTGGGTGTTCTACTAAATATTTGCCCGTAAAACGAGTGTAATCATCCTTACGACTGACATTTGACTCTTCTAAACTTTGTTTATTCAAAAGCGCTTTTTGCAATGTTTGTTGCTCAGTTTTAATGGCTTGATTAAGTTTTGCTTGATCATTTTGATTCTGCTCATTGGCATCAACACATTGTGGCATAAGCAATGAAAAAACAATGCCATAAAGAAGAGGTTGCTTCATATCTTTTTCCTAATTTAGCGTTTAAAACTAAAACAGCCCACGACAAAGCGGGCTGTTTTATAATTAAAATTTCAAATTAATGAAATTATTTTACTTGACCAGCAGTATTTTCGTCAGCACGAGCCGCCCAAGGTTTATTAACAATTTTTTCTGGTGTTGATACAGCTTCTTCAAATTTCTTAGCACCAAATACCGCACCCCATTGTGTTACAGTGGTATCAGCATTTTTGCTACCTGCAACATTACCACCTAACTCAGATGCTTGAGAACCAAATAAAGTTGCGTTAAATGAACCGTCTTTATTTGCATCTTCGTATGCTAATGCAGAAGTACCTGCGATGTTACCGTAGTTGTCTAACTTACCATTAAAGTTAACTAACTCAGCAGTGTAGGGACCTGTTTTGCTGTTCTCCCAAGTGTTATAGATAGAACCAGTAACATTTTTATCTGCTAAGTTAACTTTAGCCAAAACATGGTAACCACTTTTTAGTGCGTCAACTTCTTTTTCTACACCGATAGCATTTGGCGCGCCAGTTTTATTAGCTTCACCCGGACGGTAGTCATTGTTTAAGCCATAAGCTACTGCGTGACCGTGGTATACAAGCTCACCAGAAAGTTTAGCTAATTGTTCACCAGTAGTATTGTTTAAACCACGATAGAAGTAAGAGTTTTCAGTACCTGCTTCACCATAGTGTGCAAAACCAATAACGTTACTTGTTACGTTACTGTTTTTATCGTCCAATAGACCTTTTTTGTATACGTTTAGATCTTTTTCAGTAAGGTCATGTAATTTAGTTGTTACACGACCATATTGAACAAAACGTAATTGACCATCTTGTTGAGCAGCTAATTTATTAGTTTCTTTTACTAATGGTAGGTTATTTGCATCAGTATCTTTTAATTCTTTACCATCTTCATAGGAATTGGTTCTTAAACCGTAAACTTCAGCTAATGTATCTTTACCCTCAGCATTTCTGTCTGCACGGTCAAAGTAAGCAATACGATCTTTTTCGTAAACTAAAGCAGCACCAGACTCTGTACCTTGTGTATCAGTTTTAGTACGGCTTTCTGGACGTGGAGTGCCACCAGTAGTACTACGATCTATTGAGTCGTTATAAATGCCAGTTAAAGTAAATTTACCATCTTGTTTGTCATTACCAACAAATTGGAAATCTTCAATATAAGCAATCGCTTTAGACTCAGCACCTTCGTGTGGGTAAGCTACAACGATAGTATCTAGACGAGGCTCTAAATTTTGAACAGTCATTGGCAATGGAGCAGATTGAGTAGAGTCAACTTTATCACCATTTTTATTTACGATGAAATCAGATGCGTTCTTTTTAGAAAGTAAGTAACCTGGGTTAGACTCGCTAGAAGTTGTTTGAGCTGCTTTTTCTGCTGCTGCTTTCTCAGCTGCTGCTTTCTCAGCTGCTGCTTTCTCAGCTGCTGCTTTTGCTTGTTGTTGAGCTTGTTGTTGAGCTTGTTGTTGAGCAGCTGAATCATCGCTACCGCCACTTGAACCACAAGCTGCTAATACAGCTGAACAGATTAATGTTAGACTAAATTTAACAAGTTTGTTGTTTTTCATAGTTTTAACCTTTATAAAATTGGTTATTTATAACTTTATGGTTAACAAGCTTATCGCTGGTAACCCCTTTTGTATACAAAAGGCTACATAAAGCCTTTCGATCTAAATGCTAGCATTTCAAAATACAAAAAGCAACAATTAAATCAATACCACACAATGGACTTTACATTAATTTACATTGAGTGTTTTTTTGTTCTTTTTTACCGTTTTCGGCTCAGGCGCAACTTTCTGCGTCTCTTCTACTCTCTTAAAACCATGTTCAGCCATACAAGCATCAAGCATTGGAATATCTTTATTCATGATCTTTCCACCTAGTTTCGCTTTGCAATTCTCAAATGCAGCCAAAAATTCTTCTTTTTCCGTTTTCGGCGTCATGGATTTATTGGAATCGGAAGTATTGCTTGATGAACAACCGATTAAAACAAGTGATGGTAATAAAATACTGAGTAATTTTTTCATAAATCATCCTATTTATCGTGAGTAAGAGGCCATGAGTATAGCAACGAATTAAATATTTTTTTAATAAATTTTCTCTATTAAGTATTTACTAGCATGCCAATTCACAAATGGCTCCATACGCTTTTTAAGATAAATCCGAAACTCACCGTGAAAAAATCTGCACCTTACACAGCTTGATCCAGCGTCAATGTGTAAGGTGCAGATCAAAGTGCGGTCGGTTTATCGCACGTTTTTTACTTAGACATCATACGTGGTGGATGCGGTGTTGCCGCCGCGACCTGTCCAGTTGGTGTGGAAGAATTCGCCGCGTGGTTTGTCGGTACGTTCGTAAGTGTGCGCGCCGAAGTAGTCACGCATCAAACACTCTTAGAACAAAAAGGACGTTATGCAGCGTTTTGGCAATGCCAACAAGGCAACATCACTCACTAAACAGGATTGGGCGATCCTTGCCACTACCTCCGGTTTTAAATTCTGTTTAGTGGCGTTTTATATGATTGGCCTCATCACCATGTTAAAAGAGATGGGGTTCGATCTTAAACAGCTTAGTTGGTTCTATTTGCTTGGTGGGATGGAAATGGCGAAATTCATCGTTTCGCCGTTAATTGAACGCTATCGTCTCAAGCGTATCGGGCAATTTCGCGGCTGGCTATGTCTTTCTTCGCTAATCATTTTTATTGCCCTATTTATGTTGCATTTCATCCAACCGCAACGGGATTTTATACTGCTTATGGTGGCGTGTGTGCTATTGAACCTAAGCAGTCTATTTTTCGGTTGTGCAACGCTAGGATTAACCTGTGCCATCCTGCCTTTTGAGCAACGTGGCTTTGGCGGTGTCATTCAGGTGATCGCAGGACGCGTGGGTAAAATGCTTGGCGGCGGTTTGGTGTTACTGATTTACCATTATTACGGCTGGCAAAGTGCGGTGGATTTAATCAGTGTTTTTGCACTACTATTGATTCTGCAAATCACCCTATATTCCGAACCTACAGTTGCCGCTGAACCGCAAAATCCGCCATTGCGTTTTTTATTCACACGCTTTTTCTACTTTTGGCAACAACCGCACATTTCATTTCGTTGGTTGATTTTATTGTTATTTGTGTTTATTCCCAGCGGCATGGTGGTCAGTAGTTTCATTCCGCGTCTAAATGCCTTGGGCTGGAGCAGCCAACACATTGGGCTATTACTTTCAGTATTCGAACCCCTTTGTGCTATCGCCTTTGCTCCGCTCAGTGGTCTATTACTCAAAAAATATTCTCGGGTTTCCGTCACCCAATGGGTATTATTTAGCCAAATTTTTGCCTTCTGCTTATTTATTTTATTTGAATATGTCGGCACGGATTTTCCTTATCTTATCGCCGTACCAATCTTATTATTAAGTATTACTTACGCATTACTTGTGCCGTGCTTGCTGGCTATTATCCTTGATTATTCATCTAAAACTTATGCCACATTGGATAGTTCACTACAATTTTCTGTTGCATTACTAGGGGCATATTTAGCTGGTTTTATTTCACTCAGATTGATCAGTACATGGGGATACGTTACGGTATATTGGATTGTGATAATTATTGCATTTACTATTTGGTACTTTTTTAAGAACTACAATCAAAAATCATAAAGGCGCAATAATCAAATGCTATACACCTCTAATTGTTTCTGAACAAATCAATTTAAAATTAAATCTCACCACATAGAATTTAATTCAGGTAAACGATTGCCTACCCCGAAATCATTACATTCTTTCAAAAATCACTCTTTGCTTTTTTGCTCGTTTTGTGTAGAATACGCGCTCGGCTTATTAACTAATCCGAACACAAGGAGTTCTCCATAATGGAAGCATCAAAGAAAAAGATGAAATTCCCTTCCGCATTTAGCATTCTCTTTATTATTCTTCTTATTGCTATTGGTCTTACTTGGCTTATTCCCTCAGGGTCCTACTCAAAACTTTCCTACGACACCACCGAAAATCATTTTATTGTCAAAACTCACGGAATTCCCGATCAAAGCTATCCAGCAACAGAACAAACCCTTAATCAACTCAATATCAAAATTCAACTTTCTAATTTCACCAACGGCATTATCAAAAAGCCGATTGCTATCCCCGATACCTATCAACGCATTGAACAACACGAAAAAGGCATTACCGATATGATTCACGCCATGGTGGATGGCACCATTGAAGTCGCGGATATTATGATTTTTATCTTCATACTCGGTGGAATGATTGGTGTGATAAACAAAACAGGAGCATTCAATGCCGGATTAATGTCTCTCACCAAAAAAACGAAAGGAAATGAATTCTCCGTTGTCTTTGCTGTCTGTGTGTTAATGCTGTTAGGCGGTACGGCTTGTGGTATTGAGGAAGAAGCGGTAGCCTTCTACCCAATTCTTGTTCCTGTCTTTTTAGCCTTAGGCTATGATTCGATTGTCTGTGTTGGCGCCATATTCCTCGCAGCCTCGATGGGCACTGCCTTCTCAACAATCAATCCCTTCTCCGTTGTCATCGCTTCAAATGCGGCAGGGATTCCATTCACGGAAGGAATGGGATTTCGTACACTGGGTCTGATTCTTGGTGGTGCGTGTGTGATTGCTTACATGTATTGGTATTGTAAAAAACTGCGTGCTAATCCTGAATTTTCTTATACCTATGACGATCGCCAAGCCTTCTATGATCTCTATATGAAAGATATCGATCCCAATGCAACCGTTGAATTTACCTTTAGAAGAAAACTGATTCTGATTCTATTTAGTGGCGCCTTTCCTCTCATGGTATGGGGGGTGATGTTTGGCGGTTGGTGGTTCCCTCAGATGGCGACTTCCTTCCTGGCCATCACCATCATTATTATGTTTATCAGCGGATTGCCTGAAAAAGATGTCGTAAATGGCTTTACTCATGGTGCTTCTGAATTAGTTGGCGTCGCATTGATTATCGGACTCGCTCGAGCAGTCAATATCATTCTGGAACAAGGGATGATTTCTGACACGATTCTCGATTATATGACACATCTTGTCGATGGAATGAATGGCGGCGTCTTTATTATTGGTCAGCTCCTTATCTTCATCTTCTTAGGGCTAGTTGTACCTTCATCTTCAGGTCTTGCCGTACTCGCTATGCCAATTATGGCTCCGCTAGCTGATACTGTGGGCATTCCAAGAGACATCGTCGTATCAGCCTACAACTGGGGGCAATATATTATGTTGTTCCTTGCACCAACAGGATTAGTCCTTGTTACGTTACAAATGCTTGGTATTCCATTTAATAAATGGTTGAAATTTGTCATGCCAATCGTAGGCTGTCAATTTGTTATCTCATCGATACTTCTCCTCACTCAAGTATTTATGTATGCACAATAAGCAATAAAATAAAAAGCCACGCAAGATTGCGTGGCTTCTTTTATCATCTGATGTTATTTGACAAACTCATCAAACTCTAACTCATAATCATCA
>ENA-OWLM01000428-OWLM01000428.1-metagenome-genome-assembly--contig:-NODE-428-length-16526-cov-3.414365_pt1 | contig 16526 bp, 11 predicted proteins | sample MGYA00245349_ERZ651102 | MGnify/ENA primary metagenome ERZ651102 (study PRJEB26857, sample SAMEA4031759) | metagenome | biome: human; feature: oral; material: saliva | place: Philippines | collected 2014... | reverse complement strand
CGTTTCATCCGGCGGCGGCGGCGGCGGCGGCGGGGGCGGCGGCGGCGGTGCGTCCACCAGGGTCACCATCACGTTGCGCTCCTTCTCGGCAGCAGCCTTGGGGGCCACGGCAGGAATGAGCAGCATCATGAAAGCGGCGAGATGCAGTGCAATTACAAAAGCGATACCCACGATGCGCGGCCAGCTAAGGCCGGTGTCATCGCTTTGTTCGTACCTGTGAACGACAAGTTGTTCCGTCATGCGCCAAGAGCTCATTAGTGGGGCCGGGTACCTGGGGGCAGGTAGCCCATGATCAGCGGTGCATGACACCGCAGGAACCTCCAAGCTTATACCAATCCTGAGCGCCTGCGCATTAACGCGACAGGCATTCAGGCGTTATTCCTACTTACTTCAGGTTGATGATTTTCTTGGCATCCGCCTGGTTCTTCACACCCTTCGCCAGCGCCTGCTGGGCGGCCGCCTTGGCCTCCGAAGTGCGACCTTCGGCATGCAAAACGCGTGCCAGATTCAAGTAGGTTTCACCGTCCTTGGAGAGCGGGGCGGCCTTCTGCCACGCTTCAATCGCCTTGCCCATCTGTGCAGGCTCGGAGTAGTAGTACGCCTGGGCCAGGGCCAGGTACGCCTGGTAATCATCGGCCTTCAGGATGCCCTTGGCCTGGCCATCGTTGATGACCTTGATGACGTCCTGTTCCTTGCCTTCGGTGTTGGCGTAGATCGAGTAGAGCTGCTTGTACTCGCGCTCGTCGGTCAGCTTGCCGGAGGCGTACAGCTTGCCCATCACGTCGGCGGCCTTGTTCATCTGGTCCGCCTGCATGTACATGCTGGCCAGGTTCATCTGGGCCTTCTTGTCGTCCGGGGTGCGGGCGGCAATGGCTTCGGCTTCCTTCACCGCTTCACCGGTCTGGCCGGCTTCGGAGTAGGCCGCCATCAGCAGCTGGTTCCAGTTGTCCTTCGGGGTCGGCGAGGCGGCGATGGCCTGCTTCAGCACCGGGATCGCCTCGTTGTAGCGCTCCAGCTGGTACAGGGCCTGGCCCTTGATGATCAGCTCTTCCGGCTTGGCCGACTTGGTTTCAGCGAAGTACTTGTCCAGGGTGGCCAGGCCGGCTTCGGTCTGGTCTTCCTGGATCTGCAGCTGGCCCTTCATCAACAGCGACTGGTAGTGGCCGTTGTTGTCCAGGCCGTTGAACTCCAGCACCTGGTCCAGGTACTTGATGGCGGCGGCGCTGTCATCGAGGTTGTAGGCGGCCTGCGAGGCCAGCTGGGCGGCCAGCGACTTGTCGTAGTTGTTGGCGGCGGAGTTGGCCAGGATCTCATCGGCCAGCGCACGCGTCTCCGGGAACTTCGAGTCGTTGTAGCTGTCGATCAGTTTCTGCAGCTGCTTGCCGAGCTTCGGCGAGGCCTTGATGTTCGGCTCTTCGCGGGTGGCTTCGGGGAACATCACCTCCGCCTTGGCGGAGTTCTTGCCACCGCGACGGTCGCTACGGTCCGAGCCACGGGACTGGGCCACGGCGTCGGTGATCATCACGCCACCCAGGGCGGTCGCGATGAGGACGGTGAGCACGGCTTGCTTGTGGTTGCTGAAGATCATCATTCACCTCGATCAAACCGCCGTGGCGGCATCAAAACGGACTGTCAGAAAAATCTGAGCCGCCAAACGTATCAGAAACTCGTGGCGTGAAAAACCGTTTCCGATGCTGCGGCACAGCATCCATTGGTCGTACTACCCACAGCGCGGTTTGCGACCGGCCGCCTGGGCCTGCTGGAACACCCCGTTCAGGGCAGGTGCATCACGCTGCAACTCCCGGATCCGGTTGGCCGGATCGGGGTGGGTGGACAGCCATTGCGGGGAACGCGAGCCGCCGGCCGCCATCATGTTCTGCCACAGATTGACCGCCTGGGCGGGGTCGAACCCGGCCTCGGCCATCAGGCGCTGGCCGACCACGTCGGCCTCGCTTTCCTGGGTGCGTGAGCCGGGCAGCAGGAACGCGGCCTGCGCGCCGGCACCACCGAGCTGGTTGACCGTGTTGGCGGCCCCGTCGCCGTAGGCGGCGCCGGCCAGTGCGCCGAGCACGGCCAGGCCGGTCTGCGCGCCCATTTGCCGGGTCAGGCGCTCCTCGTGGTGGCGCGAGATGACATGGCCGATTTCGTGCCCGATCACCGCAGCCAGCTGGTCCTGGTTCTTGGCCACGCTGAGGATGCCGGTGTTCACGCCGACCTTGCCGCCGGGCAGGGCGAAGGCATTGGGTTCGTTGTTGACGAACACGGCGGCCTCCCACCGTACGCCACGGTATTGTGCAGGCAGCTGCGCGACCAGGGCGTTGACCACGCACTGCACGTAAGCGTTCTGCTTGCCGTCGGTGCTGAGCTTTTCCTTCTGCTTGGTCTCGGCGAAGGCCTGCGCCCCGAGTTTGTCGAGGTCGGCCTGGGAAACGCCGCCGACCATCTGTCGGCGCCCGGTCGGGGAGGTGGTGGTGGCACAGGCGCTCACCAGCAGGGTGATGGCCAACCCAAGCAGCAGCGGTTTCATGTGGAGCGCTCCCGTGTTCATGTGCGCAGTGTTGCGCTGTTGGTCGTAAATTTTTGTCAAACCCGGGTGTTCAGTGCATGCCGAGGAACACCAGCGCCGCCAGGGCGATGGCGTTGTTCAGTGCATGCGCCGCAATCGGGGCCCACAAGGTGCCGGTGCGCTGGTACAGCCAGGCAAATGCCGCGCCCATGCCGCCGTACACCAGCCAGAGTTGGGCAATTTCCAGCGGCCCGTTGGCGCTGGTGCCGGGAATTTCGTGAATCAGCGCGAAGGCGAAGCTGCTCAGCACCAGGCCGAGCCAGGGACGCCCGGCCTGCCACAGGCGGCCGAACAGCACCCGGCGGAACAGCAGTTCCTCATAGGCGGGGGCCAGCACGATCGCGAACAGGGCGAGGAACCAGGGGAAGTGGGCGAGCGCCTGTTCCATCAGCGCCAGGTTGCTGGGCACCGGCTCGCTGCCGGCCAGCTTGGCCAGCCAGGCAATCAGGTTGCTGCCGATCACCACGCAGGTGGCCACCAGCAGGGTCCAGCCCCAGGTCGAAGGGCGACGGGCGGCCTGCCAGGAATGCGCGCGCTCGGCCGGGGTGGCGCGGCGACGCAGGAAGTACAGCGCCAGCGCGGAACCGCCGGTGGCAAACAGAGCCATAAGAATCTGCGCCAGCGCGCCCGGCTGGCCCAGCTGCTGCATGGCGGCAGCGGCGGCGTCCGGTCCCTGCTCCTTCACCACTTCCACCGCACGGAACATGCCCCAGAGCAGGCCGCTGAGCATGCTCAGGGCAAGCAGGGTGGCGATGGCGATGCCCAGGTCGATGAAGAAGCCGGCGACGGGAGACCCCGGCTTGCGCGGCGGCGGACCTGGCAGGGTGGGCGGTAACGGAGGCGTCACTGACGCCGGCGGGGCCGTGGCAGACATCGAATTCCTGGCAGCAAGGGTGAAATCCGGCCGGTTGCGTCACGCAACCGACCGGATTGGACCGATTGTGTCAGATATCCAGGTTGGAGACCCGCAGCGCGTTGTCTTCGATGAAGTCACGGCGCGGCTCCACCACGTCGCCCATCAGGGTGCTGAAGATCTGGTCGGCGGCGACCGCGTCTTCGATGCGCACCTGCAGCAGGCGGCGGGTGTCCGGATTCACCGTGGTGTCCCACAGCTGTTCCGGGTTCATTTCACCCAGGCCCTTGAAGCGCTGGATCTGGCGGCCCTTCTTGGCTTCTTCCAGCAACCAGTTGCGGGCCTGGGCGAAGCTTTCGATCTCCGCCGACTTGGCGCCGCGGCTGATCTTGGCCCCCGCACGCACCAGCCCATGCAGCAGCAGCGAGGCCTGATGCAGCGCACGCAGCTCACCGGTTTCGAACGCGGCCAGCGGCAGCACCTGGATCAGTTCCTCGCCCATGTGGCGGCGGGTGACCAGCACGGCGGCCGGACGCTGCTCGGTGGGTTCCTGCAGTTCCAGCACGAAGCGCGGTGCACCCAGGCTGCCCTGGTTGAGACGCTTGGCCAGTGCGGACAGGCCTTCGTCATCGCCTGCCTTGCGCAGGTGCTCCAGATCCATCGGGGTGAAGTCGACCAGCGCTTCGAGCACCTGACGGTCATAGCGGTGCGCGTTGCGGTCGATCGCTTCCTGCGCGGAGGCATAGGCGAGCAGCAGCTTTTCCAGATTGACGCCTTCGATCGCCGGCTCGTTCTCGGCCGGAATCAGGCCGGCGTTTTCCACCGCGCTGCTGGCCAGATACGCGTCCAGCGCCGGGTCGTCCTTCAGGTACAGCTCCTGCTTGCCCTGCTTGATCTTGTACAGCGGCGGCAGGCCGATGTAGACGTGACCGCGCTCGATCAGCTCCGGCATCTGCCGGTAGAAGAAGGTCAGCAGCAGGGTGCGGATGTGCGCGCCGTCGACGTCGGCGTCGGTCATGATGATGATGCGGTGGTAACGCAGCTTGTCCGGGTTGTACTCGTCGCGGCCGATGCCGGTGCCCAGCGCGGTGATCAGCGTACCGACCTGATCTGACGCCAGCATGCGGTCGAAGCGTGCACGTTCCACGTTGAGGATCTTGCCGCGCAGCGGCAGCACCGCCTGGTTCTTGCGGTTGCGGCCCTGCTTGGCCGAGCCGCCTGCGGAGTCACCCTCGACGATGAACAGTTCGGACAGCGCCGGATCTTTTTCCTGGCAGTCGGCCAGCTTGCCCGGCAGGCCGGCGATATCCAGCGCGCCCTTGCGGCGGGTCAGGTCGCGCGCCTTACGTGCGGCTTCGCGCGCGCGCGCAGCGTCGACGATCTTGCCGGCAATGGCCTTGGCTTCGTTCGGGTTTTCCTGCAGGAACTCTTCCAGGCGGGCGCCGAAGGCGTTTTCCACCGCCGGACGCACGTCCGAGCTGACCAGCTTTTCCTTGGTCTGGCTGGAGAAGCTGGGGTCAGGCACCTTCACCGACAGCACGGCGATCATGCCTTCGCGCATGTCGTCGCCGGTCAGGTTGATCTTGGCCTGCTTGGCGATGCCGTTCTGTTCGATGTAGTTGTTCAGCACGCGGGTGAGCGCGCCACGGAAGCCGGCCAGGTGGGTGCCGCCGTCCTTCTGCGGAATGTTGTTGGTGAAGCAGTACATCGTCTCCTGGTAGGAGTCGGTCCACTGCAGCGCCACTTCCACGGTGATGCCGTTGTGCTCGCCGGTGACCGAAATGACATTCGGGTGCAGCGGGGTCTTGAGCTGGGCAAGATGCTCCACGAAGCTGCGGATGCCGCCTTCGTAGTGGAAGTCATCGCGACGGCCTTCGCCACGCTCGTCCTGCAGAACGATCTTGACCCCGGAGTTGAGGAACGAGAGTTCGCGCAGGCGACGGGCCAGGATGTCGTAGTGGAATTCGGTGTTGCCGTGGAACGCCACCACCGACGGCCAGAAGCGCAGCGTGGTGCCCCGCTTGCTGCTGGCTTCAACCTGCGTCAGCGGGCTGACCGCGGCACCGTTGCTGTATTCCTGGTGGTAGTGGAAGCCGCCCTGGAAGATATCCAGCGTCAGCTTCTCCGACAGCGCGTTGACCACGCTGACGCCCACGCCGTGCAGGCCGCCGGAGACTTTGTAGCTGTTGTCGTCGAACTTGCCGCCGGCGTGCAGCACGGTCATCACGACTTCGGCCGCCGAGACTTCGCGGCCGAGCTTGGCGCTCATCTGCGCGTGCTTGCCGGTCGGAATACCGCGACCGTTGTCGGACACCGAGACCGAGCCGTCGGCGTGGATGGTGACCGCAACGTGGTCGGCATGGCCGGCGAGGGCTTCGTCGATGGAGTTGTCGACGACCTCGAACACCATGTGGTGCAGACCGGTGCCGTCATGCACGTCGCCGATGTACATACCGGGACGCTTGCGCACCGCCTCCAGGCCTTCCAGGGCGGTGATGCTGTTGGCGTCGTAATTGCCGTTGTTTGCCGGGGTGTTCTGTTCGTCAGTCATTGCGCTTGCCGTAGGCTCCGCAGGTCGGGCACCGCCAGGGCGGGGCTCCGAGGAATAAGGGATTGCAGGGGGAAATTATACCAGCCGGGCAGGGTGGCCCCCGCTGGCACTATGGCACAGCGCCGGGCACCGGGTTGAGTTGCCCATGTTCCACGTGGAACCGCGTGATGTGAGTGGCATCGCTCAACGCTGCCGGGGTTTCGGTGGCGGTGATAAATATCTGGGCGGGGCCGGCACCCAGGCGCTGCAATACCCGGGCCTGATGGGTACGGTCCAGCTCCGAGGCCAGGTCGTCGAGGGCGATGACCGGCCATTCGCCGCGCTGCTCGGCATAGTCCTCCGCCTGTGCCAGCAGGCAGGTCAGCGCCGTGAGCTTGGCCTGCCCGCGCGAAAGGGCATCGCGCCCCGGAATCTCGGCAAAGCCGACGCTCCAGTCGGCCCGGTGCGGGCCCACCGAGGTGTAGCCCTGCTGGCGGTCGCGCTCTCGGGCCAGCAACAGTGCGTCAGCCAGCGATAGTTCATGCTTGCGCCAGCCTGGGCTCAGGGCCAGGGACTGGATCTGAAGGTTGGGGGCCAGCTCCTGGGCCAGTTCCACGGTGCGATCCTGAAGACGCTCCAGGTAGTGCTGACGTCGGGCGGTCAGCGGTTCTCCCGCCTCGGCGAGCTCCCGATCCCACGCATCCAGGGCCTGCGGGTGCCCGCCCTGCTTGAGCAAGGCATTGCGCTGTTTGAGGGCCCGAGAGTAGCGGCGCCAGAGAGAAAGGAAGTCAGGTTCCACGTGGAACAATCCCCAATCGAGGAACCGGCGTCGGGGTTCGCCACCGCCGCTGACCAGGGCGTGGCTGCCGGGCTCGAAGGTCACCACGGCCAGCGCGGCGCACAGATTGCCCAGCTGGGCGACATCCTCGCCATCCAGGCGCCCCTTCCAGTCCTGTCCGGTGTGGTGCAGCCCGGCCTTACGCCGTGTGGCCTGATCGGTGCCGGCCCTGCGCTCTTCCCATTCCACGAACACGTCCACCGCATCCCGACCTTGCCGTACCAGGCCGTCGCGCACGCGGCCGCGGAAGCTGCGCCCATAGGCCATCAGATGCAGGGCTTCCAGCACGCTGGTCTTGCCGGCACCGTTGTCCCCGGTGATCAGGTTGATGCCAGGTTGCGGTGCCAGTTCCACGTGGTCGAAGCGGCGAACGTTGTGCAGGGAAAGCCGGCGGATGTACATGCGAATGGGGCAGGGGATCAGTCGACCAGCTTACTGCATTGCCCTCGACTCCCGTGGTGACGCGCCATTGTGCGACTGCTCTTCCTGATCGCCCCAGATTCTTTGAAATCTGGAGAAGCCGCAGGGTCTCTGCCCAGCAGATTTCAAAGAATTCGAGGCTTTTCCAGATTCCCCTCCGGGCGTGGTTCCACATCGCGATCCACGCGGGCACCGGTTGTCCACAGCCCTTCGGTATGAGCTCTTCGCAAGCATGGGGCAGGCTGTGGATAAAAGAGGCGTCATTTCAGGCTAGAAAACATATCCACAGCTTCACCCCCACCCCCAGGGGGCTTTTTACAGGGGGTTTCAGACCTACATTTCCCTTTACATTCAATTAGATAAGGTAGTTTTCAACCAAATCTGGCTCTACCATCACCACATAGCTTTAGATTTATATACAGATTTAAAGCTAGGGACGGGCAGTGGGGTGACGGTTTCAGTTGTAGAGGACGACACGGAGGTAGACATGCGCGCGAAGAGCAGCCACGCAGGGCGTGGCTCTACGGATGCCTGTTCTCGACTTGCCTGATGATGCTCCACGTGGAACATGCAAAAAGAAACCCGGCGCTTGGCCGGGTTTCGAGTGACGCTTGGTTCCACGTGGAACCTGATGCAGGTCAGAGACGCAGCGGCATCACCACGTGACGCGACTTCTCGCTGCTGGCCTCACGCACCAGCGCAGACGAGTTGGAATCACGCAGCTGGATGACCACGTGCTCGTCGCGCAGTGCCGACAGCGCGTCCAACAGGTAGTTCACGTTGAAGCCGATGGCCAGATCGCTGACCGTGGTGTCGGCCTCGATCTCTTCCTGGGCTTCTTCCTGCTCCGGGTTGTGCGCGCTGATCTTCAGGTTACCCGGCGACACTTCCACGCGGATACCGCGGTACTTCTCGTTGGACAGAATCGCGGCGCGCTGCAGCGAGGCGCGCAGTGCTTCACGGTCCACCTTCACTTCGCGGTCGGCGCCAATCGGAATCACGGCCTCGTAATCCGGGAAGCGACCGTCGATCAGCTTGGAGGTGAACGTCACATCGTCGCGCTTCACGCGCACGTGGCTGCGGCCCACTTCCAGCTCGATCTCGCGCTCGCCGCTTTCCAACAGGCGCTGCAGTTCGGTCACGCCCTTGCGCGGCACGATGATCTGGCGCTTGGCGCCGCTGGCTTTCTCCAGGTCGGTTTCGCACAGCGCCAGACGGTGGCCGTCGGTGGCCACGGTACGCAGGGCGTCACCGCGCAGGTCGAACAGCAGGCCGTTGAGGTAGTAGCGCACGTCCTGCTGGGCCATGGCGAACGCGGTCCGTTCGATCAGCTCCTTCAGGGTGGCTTCGCCAATGGCGACGCGCTCGGTGGCTTCCACTTCGTCCACCGATGGGAAGTCGTTGGCGGGCAGCGTGGCCAGGGTGAAACGGCTACGACCTGCCTGCACGGTGATCTTGTCACCGCTCTGCGAGACGGTGATGCGGCTGCCGTCGGGCAGAGCGCGAATGATCTCGAACAGCTTGCGTGCAGGAATGGTGGTTTCGCCGTCTTCGGCGTCCTCAACCGCGATCCGCGACACCATCTCCACTTCCAGGTCGGTGCCGGTCAGCGACAGCTGACCCTTGTTCACCTGAACCAGGAAATTGGCCAGAACCGGCAGGGTCTGGCGGCGTTCGACCACGTTGACGACTTGTGCCAACGGCTTGAGAAAGGCTTCGCGCTGCAGTGTGAAACGCATGTGGTTCCGTGCCCCTATGCTTTAAAAAATGTGGAATAAATCAAAAGCTTGGTGGTGCTGGTAGAGCCAGATTTGCTGGAAAACACAGTTAAGTATTTGTATTTCAAGGATTTTTAGACCTCGAAACCCTCTGTATTACCAGCCCCCAAGGGGTGGGGAATGCTGTGGATAACTTTACGCTGAAAATTCCCCGCAATCTCATCCACACCCTGTCCCGCGCTTGCTACCGGATTCTGCACCGTTTTATGCGATGACGCGAAGGTCGCGCTCCTGCATCATTCGCTCAACTTCCGGATCAGCTTGTCCCAGTCCTCACGCAGCTTGCCGTCGGTCTCCATCAGCGTGCGGATCTGCCGGCAGGCATGCAGCACGGTGGTGTGGTCACGGCCGGCAAAGGCATCGCCGATTTCGGGCAGGCTGTGCTCGGTCAGCTCCTTGGTCAGGGCCATGGCGACCTGACGGGGGCGGGCCAGCGAACGGGTCCGGCGCTTGGACAGCAGGTCTTTGATCTGCAGCCCGTAGTAGTCGGCCACGGTCTTCTGGATGTTGGGAATGCTGATCGCCTGCTGCTGGGCACGCAGCAGGTCGCGCAGGGTTTCCTGGGCGAAGTCAGTGGTGATCGCGCGGCCGGTGAAATTGGCGCGGGCGGTCAGCGTATTGAGCGCACCTTCGAGGTCGCGCACGTTGGAGCGCATCTTCTTGGCAATCAGAAACGCCACATCGTCGGGAATCTCCGCACCGCGTTCGCGGGCCTTGGCCAGCACGATCGCTGCACGCGTCTCGAAGTCCGGCGGCTCGATTGCCACCGACAGGCCCCACGCCAGACGCGACTTCAAACGCGCTTCCAGCCCTTCCACTTCGCGCGGATAGCGGTCACAGGTCAGGATGATCTGTTGCTTGCCGTCGAACAGTGCGTTGAAGGTGTGGAAGAACTCTTCCTGGGTGCGGTCCTTGCCGGCAAAGAACTGGATGTCGTCGATCAGCAGCGCGTCCACCTGCTGGAACTGGCGCTTGAACTGGTCCATGGTCTTTTCCTGCAGCGCCCGGATCATGGCGCTGAAGAACTGCTCCGAACGCAGGTACAGCACCTTGGCGCCCGGATTGGCCTGGCGCATCGCGTTGCCGGCGGCGAACATCAGGTGGGTCTTGCCCAGGCCGGTGCCCCCGTACAGCAGCAGCGGGTTGTGCGCGCGGTCGCCCGGCTTCTGCGCCGCCTGGAACGCCGCGGCCAGGCCCAGCTGGTTGCTGCGGCCCTCGACGAAGTTGGCGAAGGTGTAGTGCGAGTCCAGGTTGCCGGCAAACGGTACCATCGGCTCAGCCGGGACGCTGGCGGTGGCGGCAGGCGTCGCAACCGGCGCAATCTGCGCCTCCACGGCCCGCGGACGCGAGCCGATTTCAAGAAATACCTCGCGGAAACCGGCGAAGTGCATCAGCAGCTCGCGGATCCGGGCCAGGTACAGCTCGCGCACCTGGTCCACGATGAAGGCATTGGGCGCATACAGCACCAGGCTGTCGGCGCGCAGGTCAGCCTGCAGCGGCTTCAACCAGGTGTGAACGTCCTCGGGCGGAAACTCCGCTTCCAGGCGTTCGAGACTTTGAGACCAGGCATCCATCGGCAATTTTCGTCGGGGGCCTGCGGATGGGCGCACGAAGCCGCCGCGCCACAGGCCGGAAGGGAAGAAATGGATGGCGCAGACTACCACTGACGCGGGGGTCCGGGAATGCTTGTCCCGCACTTATTCACAAAAACATCCACAGCTATTGCACAGGCCAGTGAAATCCCGTAGTGACATGGACTTGACGCGCCCCCAACCAGGTCTATAGAATTCCCGGTTCTTTCCGTCCCCTTCTTACAGAGGCCCAGCATGGCCACCAAGCGCACTTTCCAACCCAGCAACCTCAAGCGTAAGCGCGACCATGGCTTCCGTGCCCGTATGAAGACCGCTGACGGCCGCAAGATCCTGTCGCGTCGCCGCGCCAAGGGCCGCAAAGTCCTGAGCGCTTGATTGCAATGCCGCACTCCGCGGCAGACGCAATCCTGACTGTGAGCAGTTCCGACCCGCGCAAGCGATTTCCTCGCTCTGCGCGGGTTCGTACGCGTGCCGAATATACAACGGTTTTCAACGGCGCCCGCCGTGTGTCCGATCCCCTCATGACCCTCCACTGGTGCCAAGGCGACAAGCCGGCCCGGCTGGGTCTGGCGGTGTCGCGCAAAGTCGACCCCCATGCCGTGGGTCGCAACCGGATCAAGCGTGTGTTGCGCGATGCCACACGCCACCTGCGACCGTGCATGAAATCCGGCGATTTCGTCGTGGTGGCGCGCGCCGCCGCCCGTACTGCCAGCAACGCCACCCTTCGCCAGGCCTTTGAACGCCTGCTGCGCCGCCTTGGCGCATTGCCGATGCCGGGCGCGGACGGCACAATGCCGCCGCCCGGGGGCGTTGCCCCTTCCTTGTCCGAACCGGCCCCCAACACCGGTCCTGCAGAGCCTGCACGCTGATGAACCAGACCCGCGTTTTCCTGATTGTTGCCTGGCTGATGGTGGCCGTTCTGCTGTGGATGGAGTGGGGCCGCGAAAAGGCCGCGCCGGCTCCGACCACGCCGGTTGCCGCGCAGACCCAGGGCTCCGTGCCGGGTCCGGCCGGCAGCGTGCCGAGCGCCAACGTACCGCACGCCCCGGGCAGCGCCCCGGCCGCCGCCGTGACCGCGCAGGCCTCGGCGGGCGCACCGCGCGTCACCGTCACCACCGACGTGCTGCGCCTGGTGCTGGACGGCGGCAACGTGCTTGATGCCGAACTCCTGCAGTTCCCGCAGACCAAGGACGAAGGCAGCCCGCCGGTCCGCCTGCTGACCGAAGAACCCGCCCACCCGTACCGCGCGGTGAGTGGCTGGACCAGCCAGGACAAGAGCATGCCGGTGCCGGAGGCCAATGGCTTCCGTCTGGTCGGTGATGCCAAGGACTTCGTGCTGGCCAAGGGCCAGAACGAACTGCAGATTCCCTTCATCTGGGAAGGCCCGAACGGGGTCAGCATCCGCCGCACCTTCACCGTCAACCGCAACGAGTACGCGGTCAAGGTCAAGGACGAAGTGATCAACGCCGGCACCACCGCGTGGAACGGCTACGTGTACCGCACTCTGGACCGCACGCCGACCATCCTGTCGCGCAGCATGACCAACCCGGACTCGTTCAGCTTCAACGGCGCAACCTGGTACGACAACAACAAGAGCTACCAGCGTCGCGCGTTCAAGGACTACATGGACGACGGCCCGGTGAACCAGCAGGTCACCGGCGGCTGGATCGCCATGCTGCAGCATCACTTCTTCACCGCGTGGATTCCGCAGGCCGACCAGGCCGCCAACTACGCGCTGTCCCAGCATGACGGCCGCGACCAGATCCAGGCCACCGGCCCGGCCTTCACCGTGGCCCCGGGCCAGCAGGTGAGCACCGAAGCCCGCCTGTGGGTCGGCCCGAAGCTGGTCAACCAGATCGCCAAGGAAGACGTACCGGGTCTGGACCGCGTGGTCGACTACAGCCGCTTCTCGCTGATGGCGGTGATCGGCCAGGGCCTGTTCTGGGTTCTGAACCAGGTCCACAAGGTCGTCAACAACTGGGGCTGGGCGATTGTCGGCCTGGTGGTGCTGCTGAAGCTGGTGCTGTACCCGCTGTCGGCCGTGCAGTACAAGAGCGGTGCCAAGATGCGTCGCTTCCAGCCGCGCATCCAGCAGTTGAAGGAACGCTATGGCGATGACCGCCAGAAGTTCCAGACCGCGATGATGGAGTTGTACAAGAAAGAGAAGATCAATCCGATGGGCGGCTGTCTGCCGATCCTCATCCAGATGCCGATCTTCTTCGCCCTGTACTGGGTGCTGGTGGAATCGGTGGAACTGCGCCAGGCCCCGTGGCTGGGCTGGATTCAGGATCTGACCGCACGCGACCCGTACTTCATCCTGCCGGTCATCAACATGGTGGTGATGTGGGCCACGCAGAAGCTGACCCCGGCACCGGGCATGGACCCGATGCAGGCCAAGATGATGCAGATGATGCCGCTGATCTTCGGCGTCATGATGGCCTTCATGCCGTCCGGCCTGGTTCTGTACTGGGTGGTCAACGGTGGTCTGGGCCTGCTGCAGCAGTGGTGGATGACCAAGCGCCACGGCAGCGACCCGGTCCCGGCCCCCGCCGCCCCGGCCAGCAAAAAGAAATAACCGGAGCACCCGGTAGCAGACGACCGTTGGTCGTCTGCCCCCGATGTCTCCCCGCAAAAGCCCGCCCTCCGGCGGGCTTTTGCACATCCAGCGGTAGAATTCCTGCAACCGGCGCCCAGCGCCACGCACCACCCAATGGACTGCCCATGCCCCGCGCGTTGCTGCCTCGCCTAGCCCTTCCCCTGCTGCTCACCCTGGTCACTGCCGCCTGCGGCCAGAAGCAGGACACCGCCAGCACGGCCGCCGACGCAACCCAGCACCCCAGCGGCCAGGCCGCGATCAGCGCCGATCCGGCCACCGCACCGCTGCTCGCCGCGCTGCAGAAGCAGCTCGATCACCACCGCCGCATCATCGTCCTGCTCGCCGATGAGGCCGATCAGTCCGCCAGTGACCGCACCACCTCCACGCGGGTCGGCCAGCAGCTGTTCCACGAAGGCCTCGAACAACGCGAAGCCATCGCCGGCTTGTTCGACAACCTGCTCAAGGGCACCACGCCACAGCGCTTCGCCACGCTTGGCACGGTGCTGGACTACATCGAATCCGCGCCGGAGCTGTACGACGCCGACCGCCTGGCCTTCCGCGAAGTGCTGCGCGACCTGCATGCGCGCATCGGTACCGATTCCTCGCTGCCGGCGGTGAAACTGCATCAGCGCATCGGCGAGGACCTGGACGCGCTCGACGAGATCGAACGCAACTACAACCAGGAACTGACCCGCATCTTCAGTCGCTTCGACCGCACCCGCGCGATCACCCTCAAGCGCGAGAAGTGGGACGACTACGTGGCGCACTTGCGCACCCTGATCACCCGCGAAGCCATCCTGCGCGACTACGGGGTGATCGAACCGTACCCGATGTCGATGAAGGACAGCGACCGCGAGATCTTCGGCCGCGACCTGCCGGCCAAGACCGTGGTGCTCACCTTCGATGACGGTCCGCACAAGGCCTATACCGATGAAGTGGTCGCCATCCTGCAGCGCTACGACGTGCCGGGTGTGTTCTTCGAAGTCGGCCGCAATCTGGGCAAGGTGGACGCCGATGGCAAGGTCAAGCTGGGCCCGATGGCCGGCATCAGCCGCAACCTGATGGAACAGGGCTATGCCGTGGGCAACCACAGCCTGACTCATGCCCAACTTTCGCGCACCACCGGTGACGCGCTGCGCGAGCAGGTGTTGGCCACCGACACCCTGCTGCGCGATGTCGACGCACGCCGCGCACCGTTGTTCCGCTTCCCCTACGGCGCCCGCAATGCCGAAGGCCTGCAGCTGCTCAACGAGGCCGGCCTGAAGTCGATCATGTGGAACATCGACTCGATGGACTGGGCCGACCCGGTACCCGAATCCATCGTGCAGCGCGTGGTCGACCAGGTGCAGAAGGAGCAGCGCGGCATCATCCTGTTCCACGATATCCACGACCGCGCGGTGAAAGCGCTGCCGCAGATCCTCGATCGCCTGATTGCCGACGGCTATCAGTTTGCCGGTTGGAACGGCCGCGACTTCACCGTGGCGCGCGCGCGCAAGGGCACGACCAGCGATGCCACCGTGACCACGGGTTACGAGAAGTCGTGGGCGATTGTCATCGGCATCGACGACTACGCGAAGTGGCCGAAGCTGGAATACGCCAGCCATGATGCGCAGGCCGTCGCCGACACGCTCACCGGCCAGTTCGGCTTCCCGTCCTCGCAGGTGATCGTGCTGAAGAACGAGCAGGCGACCCGCAACAACATCCTGGCCGCGTTCCACGATCGCCTGGCCGATGACCGCACCGCCCGCAACGACCGCGTGTTCGTGTTCTTTGCCGGTCACGGAGCCACCCGACGGCTCGCCTCGGGTCGCGACCTTGGCTACATCATTCCGGTGGACTCCGATCCCAATGCCTTCGCCACGGACGCGATCGCGATGACCGACCTGCAGAACATCGCCGAAAGCCTGCAGGCCAAGCACGTGCTGTTCGTGATGGATGCCTGTTACAGCGGCCTGGGCCTGACCCGCGGCGGCCCGTCGTCGTCCGCGTTCCTGCGCGAGAACGCACGCCGCAGCGCCCGCCAGATGCTCACTGCCGGCGGTGCCGACCAGCAGGTCGCCGACGCCGGTCCGAACGGGCATTCGGTGTTCACCTGGGTGCTGCTGCAGGCGTTGGCCGGCAAGGGCGACCTCAACGGCGATGGCCTGATCACCGGCACCGAGCTGGCCGCCTACGTGGCTCCGGCCGTGTCGGCCGTGTCGCGGCAGACGCCGGCATTCGGCAGCCTGCCCGGCTCACAGGGCGGCGAGTTTGTGTTTCAGGTGCCGGACAGCCAGGAATACCTCAATGCCGACACCCATCAGCTCACCGCTGACGCGATTGCGCTCAACAGCAAGGTCGAGGCGGTGCAGGAGGCCAAACAGGACAAGGCGCCGGTCACGGTCGCCGACCTGCAGGGCGGCCAGGCCAAGCTGGTGGTGCCGACCGCCGGCCCTGCGTCGGACCGCCAGCGCGCCCAGCAGGCCAATGATCGTGGTCTGCAGCTGTATCGGGAAAAGCGCTACGACGAGGCCGCCGCGCAGTTCGCCGAGGCGTTGAAGCTGCGGCCGGACTTCGCCCAGGCGGCCAACAATCTCGGCTTTGTCTACTACCGGCAGCAGCGCTACGCTGAAGCCGCCCGCTGGCTGGAAAACACGCTGAAGATCGACCCCTCACGCGCGGTGGCCCACCTCAACCTGGGCGACGCCTACTTCCACGCCGGGGACAAGGCCAAGGCCAGGCAGGCCTACACCACCTATCTGGCCCTGCAGCCGCAGGGCAGCGGTGCCGCGCAGGCCCGCGCGCAACTGGAGAAGCTGTAAGCCATGACCACCGCCACCGACACCATCGTCGCCATTGCCACCGCACCCGGTGCCGGCGGGGTCGGCATGCTGCGCGTGTCCGGCCCGAACGCCGCGCCGATCGCGCAGGCATTGGGTTGCCCGGCGCTGCAACCCCGGCACGCGCACTACGCACGCTTCCGCGATGCCGCCGGTGAGGTGCTGGATGACGGCATTGCCCTGTATTTCCCTGGTCCGCGCAGCTTCACCGGTGAAGACGTGGTCGAGCTGCAGGGCCACGGCAGCCCGGTGGTGCTGCAGCAACTGGTGGCCCGCTGCATCGCGCTGGGTGCGCGCCAGGCGCGCCCCGGCGAGTTCAGCGAGCGCGCGTTTCTCAACGGCAAGCTCGACCTGGCCCAGGCCGAAGCCATTGCCGACCTGATCGCCGCCAGCGACAGTCGCGCCGCGCGTGCCGCGCGCCGTTCGCTGGATGGCGTGTTCTCGCGCCGGGTGGAAGATGCCGCCGAACAGCTGGTACTGCTGCGCATCCATGTAGAAGCGGCCATCGACTTCGCCGACGAGCCGTTGGACACG
>ENA-OWLM01000426-OWLM01000426.1-metagenome-genome-assembly--contig:-NODE-426-length-16573-cov-5.142330_pt1 | contig 16573 bp, 14 predicted proteins | sample MGYA00245349_ERZ651102 | MGnify/ENA primary metagenome ERZ651102 (study PRJEB26857, sample SAMEA4031759) | metagenome | biome: human; feature: oral; material: saliva | place: Philippines | collected 2014... | reverse complement strand
CAACGTTGTGCACCAGCTCTTTGTTCAGGCGGTCAAGGATCTGACGAGAGGTAACGAACTTACCTTCTTTACCACAGAACGGAGAGGTGTTGACGTTGAAGAACATGGATACGGTTGGTTCATCAACGGACAGGGCTGGCAGCGCTTCGACTTTCTGCGGATCGCAGATGGTGTCGGAGATGTTCAGTTCACCCAGACCGGTGATGGCGATGATGTCGCCCGCTTCAGCGATGTCGCTCTCGATACGCTCAAGACCCAGGTGAGTCAGTACTTTACCCACTTTACCGTTACGGGTTTTGCCTTCGCTATCGATGATAGTGACCTGCTGGTTAGGCTTAACTTTACCGCGCTTGATACGACCAATGCCGATTACGCCAACGTAGTTGTTGTAGTCGAGCTGAGAGATCTGCATCTGCAGGGTGCCGTCGAGATCAACGTTTGGTGCAGGAACACGGTCAACAATCGCCTGGTACAGCGGGGTCATGTCTTCGGCCATGTCTTCGTGGTCCAGACCTGCAATACCGTTCAGCGCAGAAGCGTAAACGATAGGGAAGTCCAGCTGCTCGTCGGTCGCGTCGAGGTTAACGAACAGGTCGAAGACCTGATCAACAACCCAGTCAGGACGCGCGCCAGGACGGTCAACTTTGTTGATAACAACAATTGGCTTCAGACCATGAGCAAACGCTTTTTTGGTCACGAAGCGCGTCTGGGGCATTGGGCCATCCATTGCGTCAACGACCAGCAGAACGGAGTCTACCATGGACATTACACGTTCAACTTCACCACCGAAGTCGGCGTGCCCTGGGGTATCAACGATGTTGATACGGTAGTCATTCCATTTGATAGCGGTGTTTTTGGCGAGGATGGTAATCCCACGCTCTTTCTCCAAATCGTTGGAGTCCATCACGCGTTCTTGAGTTTCGGCACGAGCATCAAATGTACCGGACTGCTGCAGCAGCTTATCAACCAGGGTAGTTTTACCATGGTCGACGTGCGCGATGATGGCGATGTTACGCAATTTTTCGATCACAACTTTGCCTCAGGCATTTAGAAATAGCGCGTTATTGTACACGGATTAATCGCACTACAAAACAGGATCACAAACATCCCCCGCAAACAAGTATTGCAGAGATGCTTTGTGATCGCTTTCACGGAGCGGTAAAAGGGCACTTTAACGTAAATTGCACCAATATGGTGCTCAATGTTCACATTGAAGCACTATACTGGTGCAACAAATCCATTGTGGTGCAGCCCTTTTGCACTATGGTGCGCATGATAACGCCTTTTTGGGGTGTTTTAAAAGTTGGCACAGATTTCGCTTTATAAAAATACGGCAAAAAGATGGCATCACAGCCACCTTGATAGAAGTTGAAGACCTCGTTACCACGACGACAATGACCAATCTGGAGAGTTAAGTATGTCCGCTGAACACGTTTTGACGATGCTGAACGAACATGAAGTGAAGTTTGTTGATCTGCGCTTCACCGATACCAAAGGTAAAGAACAGCACGTCACAATCCCTGCTCATCAGGTGAACGCCGAATTCTTTGAAGAAGGCAAAATGTTTGACGGCTCCTCCATTGGTGGCTGGAAAGGCATTAACGAATCCGACATGGTTCTGATGCCAGACGCAACCACTGCGCTCATTGACCCGTTCTTCGAAGAGCCAACCCTTATCATCCGTTGCGATATCCTCGAGCCAGGCACGCTGCAGGGCTACGATCGTGACCCACGCTCCATCGCGAAACGCGCTGAAGAGTACCTGCGTTCTACCGGCATCGCAGACACCGTTCTGTTCGGGCCAGAGCCAGAATTCTTCCTGTTTGACGACATCCGTTTCGGCGCGTCCATTTCCGGTTCCCACGTGGCTATCGATGACATCGAAGGCGCATGGAACTCTTCCACCAAATACGAAGGTGGTAACAAAGGTCACCGTCCTGGCGTGAAAGGCGGTTACTTCCCGGTTCCTCCGGTCGATTCTTCACAGGACATCCGTTCTACCATGTGTCTGATCATGGAAGAGATGGGCCTGGTTGTGGAAGCGCATCACCACGAAGTGGCGACCGCTGGCCAGAACGAAATCGCTACCCGCTTCAACACCATGACCAAAAAAGCGGATGAGATTCAGATCTACAAATACGTTGTGCACAACGTTGCGCACCGTTTCGGTAAAACCGCGACCTTCATGCCAAAACCAATGTTTGGCGACAACGGTTCCGGTATGCACTGCCACATGTCTCTGTCCAAGAACGGCACTAACCTGTTCTCTGGCGACAAGTACGCGGGTCTGTCCGAGCAGGCGCTGCACTACATCGGTGGTGTTATCAAACACGCTAAAGCGATCAACGCCCTGGCGAACCCAACCACCAACTCCTACAAGCGTCTGGTCCCAGGCTACGAAGCGCCAGTGATGCTGGCCTACTCTGCCCGTAACCGTTCTGCTTCTATCCGTATCCCGGTTGTTGCATCTCCGAAAGCACGTCGTATCGAAGTTCGCTTCCCGGACCCAGCGGCTAACCCATACCTGTGCTTCGCAGCACTGCTGATGGCCGGTCTGGACGGTATTAAGAACAAGATCCACCCGGGCGAAGCGATGGACAAAAACCTGTACGACCTGCCGCCAGAAGAAGCGAAAGAGATCCCACAGGTTGCAGGCTCTCTGGAAGAAGCCCTGCAGGCGCTGGACGCAGACCGTGAGTTCCTGACGGCTGGCGGCGTGTTCACCGATGAAGCTATCGACGCTTACATCGCGCTGCGTACCGAAGAAAACGACCGCGTGCGTATGACTCCGCATCCGGTTGAGTTCGAACTGTACTACAGCGTTTAATCGAGTTGTTTTACCCGGCGTGATAAACGCCGGGAGTAGTTGCCGTGGAAACTTTTAGCCCATCTCCGGATGGGCTTTTTTCTCCACCAACAACCTGATCTGACGCGCTTTTTACGCCGAAAAAGCTATACTGCACTAAATTAGTGCAACCAACTCCAGGAGACTGCTGAATGGCAACTGGCACGCTGCCCGATGCTGGGCAGATCCTCAATTCCTTAATTAACAGTATTTTGCTGGTCGATGACGAGCTGGCGGTGCATTACGCCAACCCGGCGGCGCAGCAATTGCTCGCCCAGAGCTCACGCAAGCTGTTTGGCACCCCGCTTCCTGAACTGTTGAGCTATTTTTCGCTGAATATTGGCCTGATGCAGGAGAGTTTGCAGGCCGGACAGGGGTTCACCGATAACGAAGTGACGCTGGTGATCGACGGGCGTTCACATATTCTCTCTCTTACCGCGCAACGTCTTCCCGAAGGACTGATCCTGCTGGAAATGGCGCCGATGGATAATCAGCGTCGGCTCAGCCAGGAGCAGCTTCAGCATGCGCAGCAAATTGCCGCCCGCGACCTGGTGCGCGGCCTGGCGCATGAAATCAAAAACCCGCTGGGTGGCTTACGCGGCGCGGCACAGCTGCTGACCAAGGCGCTGCCCGACCCTGCGCTGGCAGAGTACACCAACGTTATTATTGAGCAGGCCGACCGCCTGCGTAATCTGGTTGACCGTCTTCTTGGGCCGCAGCAGCCGGGCATGCACGTCTCTGAAAGCATTCATAAAGTGGCGGAACGGGTGGTGAAGCTCGTCTCGATGGAACTGCCGGAGAACGTCACGCTGGTGCGCGATTACGACCCAAGCCTGCCGGAACTGGCGCATGACCCGGACCAGATTGAACAGGTTCTGCTGAACATTGTACGTAACGCGCTACAGGCGCTGGGGCCGGAAGGGGGCGAGATTATTTTACGTACCCGCACCGCCTTCCAGCTCACGCTGCACGGCGTGCGCTATCGTCTGGCGGCACGCATCGACGTTGAGGATAACGGTCCGGGTATCCCGCCGCATCTGCAGGACACGCTGTTTTACCCGATGGTCAGCGGCCGCGAAGGCGGCACCGGGCTGGGGTTATCCATTGCCCGCAGTTTGATCGACCAACACTCTGGCAAAATTGAATTTACCAGTTGGCCGGGACATACCGAGTTTTCGGTTTTCCTGCCGATTAAAAAATAAAGGTGACGTTTATGCAACGAGGGATAGTCTGGGTAGTCGATGACGATAGCTCCATCCGTTGGGTGCTGGAACGCGCGCTCACTGGGGCGGGGTTAAGCTGCACGACGTTTGAGAGCGGCAGCGAGGTGCTCGACGCACTCACCACCAAAACGCCAGATGTTCTGCTTTCGGATATTCGCATGCCGGGAATGGACGGGCTGGCGCTTTTAAAGCAGATCAAACAACGCCACCCAATGCTTCCGGTCATCATAATGACGGCGCACTCCGACCTGGATGCCGCAGTGAGCGCCTACCAGCAAGGGGCGTTTGATTACCTGCCAAAGCCGTTTGATATCGACGAGGCGGTGGCTTTGGTTGAACGCGCTATCAGCCACTACCAGGAACAACAGCAGCCTCGTAATGCGCCCGATTTTGGCCCTACCACGGACATCATCGGTGAAGCGCCTGCGATGCAGGATGTGTTTCGCATCATCGGGCGTCTGTCGCGTTCGTCCATCAGCGTATTGATTAACGGCGAATCGGGAACCGGTAAAGAGCTGGTTGCCCACGCGCTGCATCGCCATAGCCCGCGGGCTAAAGCGCCCTTCATCGCCCTGAATATGGCGGCCATCCCGAAGGATTTGATTGAGTCCGAGCTGTTCGGCCATGAAAAAGGGGCGTTTACCGGGGCGAATACCATTCGTCAGGGGCGCTTTGAGCAGGCTGACGGCGGGACGCTTTTCCTGGATGAAATCGGTGATATGCCGCTGGACGTTCAGACTCGCCTGCTGCGCGTGCTGGCCGACGGACAGTTTTACCGCGTGGGTGGCTATGCGCCGGTGAAGGTGGACGTGCGCATTATCGCTGCGACGCACCAGAACCTGGAGCTGCGCGTGCAGGAGGGTAAATTCCGCGAGGATTTATTCCACCGCCTGAACGTCATCCGCGTCCATCTGCCGCCGCTGCGCGAGCGCCGGGAAGATATTCCCCGCCTGGCGCGTCATTTTCTGCAGGTGGCCGCCCGCGAGCTGGGCGTGGAGGCCAAGCAGCTTCACCCGGAAACCGATGCCGCCCTCACCCGCCTTGCATGGCCGGGCAACGTGCGCCAGCTGGAAAACACCTGCCGCTGGTTAACCGTGATGGCCGCAGGACAGGAAGTGCTGATTCAGGATTTACCGGCCGAGCTGTTTGAAGCAACCGCGCCTGAAAGCAGCACCGGGCACGCGCTGCCGGACAGCTGGGCGACGCTGCTGGCGCAGTGGGCCGACCGCGCACTGCGTTCCGGTCATCAAAACCTGCTGTCTGAAGCTCAGCCTGAGATGGAGCGTACGCTGTTAACCACCGCGCTTCGTCATACGCAGGGTCATAAGCAGGAGGCCGCTCGCCTGCTTGGTTGGGGACGTAATACCCTGACGCGCAAGCTGAAAGAACTGGGAATGGAGTGATTTGGCAGTGCCGGGTGGCGCGTCGCTTACCCGGCCTACGAAAGAGCGCATTGTAGGCCGGGTAAGGCGAAGCCGCCACCCGGCAAAACGGTCTAAATGACGCGCGAGAACTGCTGCAGGCGCGCTTTCTGGCGCAAATAGGCGTCAAAGCACATGCAGATATTACGGATCAACAGACGCCCTTTCGGCGTGACCTCAATGGCACCCTCAGTAACATCCACCAGCCCATCTTTGGCCAGCGGCGCAATCAGCTTCAGATCTTCCGCAAAGTAATCGCAGAAGGTCAGATCCCACTGTGCTTCCACGTCACTGAAATCGAGACGGAAATTGCAGATAAGCGCCTTAATCACATCGCGTCTGATGCAGTCGTCGCGGGTTAGCGCGATGCCGCGCCACAGCGCGTTGCCCGTTTCATCAACCTGCTGATAATACTGTTTTAACTCTTTCTGGTTTTGCGCGTAGCAGTCGCCAATCATGCTGATGGCCGAGACGCCCATCCCCAGCAAGTCGGTATCGCCCTGCGTCGTATAGCCCTGGAAGTTGCGGTGCAGAACGCCTTCACGCTGGGCAATCGCCAGCTCATCATCCGGACGGGCAAAGTGATCCATCCCGATAAACTGATAGCCGGTTTCGGTCAGTGAGGTGATGGTTTCCTGCAAAATATCCAGCTTCTGCTGAGCAGAAGGGAGATCGGCATCTTTGATTTTGCGCTGGGCGGCAAACAGCGTCGGCAGGTGCGCATAGTTAAAGACGCTCAGACGGTCCGGGTTGAGTTCAGCCACGCGCTTCAGCGTAAAGGCGAAGCTTTCCGGCGTTTGCTTTGGCAGGCCGTAAATCAGGTCGATATTGGTCGACGTAAAGCCGATATCACGCGCGTGGTTGAGTAAGGCAAAGATAAATTCTTCGTCCTGCTCGCGGTTCACCAGACGCTGTACCTCTTTGTTGAAGTCCTGCACGCCCATGCTCAGGCGGTTGAAGCCTTCGGCACGTAAGTGATCCAGTACATCCAGCTCGATTTCGCGCGGATCGACCTCGATCGAGATTTCAGCGTCGTCGTTAAAATGAAAGTTGCCGCGAAGCAGCGCCATCAAACGTCTGATCTGCGCTTTATTCAGGTACGTTGGCGTACCGCCGCCCCAGTGAAGCTGGCTGACGTGACGACCGGCAAACAGCGGCGCGCGATGCAGGATTTCCTGCTCAAGCGCATCAAGATACTGATCGGCTTTGTGCTGCTGGCGGGTAACGATTTTATTGCAGCCGCAGAAGTAGCAGAGCTTGTGGCAAAACGGAATATGGACGTAAAGCGACAGCGGACGCTCGGGATAGCGCGCGACGGCCTGCTGAAAATCCGCCTCGCCGAAGGCATCGGAGAACTCCAGCGCGGTGGGGTATGAGGTATAACGCGGCCCGGAATAGTTATATTTCTGGATTAGGGCCAAATCCCAGTCGATAGTTGGTGCTGACATGCTCACTCCTTCCGTTGGTGTCGCGTTCGTTTACGGCGGCCCGGTCTGGCCCCATTGCGAGCCATCATTCGGGTGCGCAGCCACTGATGTCGCCGCGACAACCGCCGTAGTTTAACGAATAACCACACCAGATAACATATAACCGGAAGGGTTATAAGCAGGACTATTGAGCCTGCCGGGTGCAAATGTTAGTTTCCACCCTTCAGAAGACGCATCATATCTTCCTGCTTCTCGTCTTCTTCTTCATCTTCGTCATCGTCGTAGGACAGGCCCAGCTTCTGCATCAGCTCATCAATGCGGTCCAGTTTGGCATCAACCCATGACTGTTCTTCAGCGGTCAGGGTTTCACCTTCTTCAAGACGTTCCAGCAGCGCGTCCAGGCGCTCATCGTTCTCCAGCAAATCCAGCTCAGCCTGCGGTGAAAGCATAGGTTTCTCGCTCTTTGGTTTGTGCTGCTTAGTGACCGGGGTGTCTGTCACGCCCAGTGGAATGGGAGTTTTACTGCCGATACGGGGATCTTTCTGCGCCTTACCTTTTGCAGAAGCGCCCGTTGCACCGCTACCGCTTGCACGGCTACCCGCAGCATGGCCACGATGCTTTTTATCGCGTTTGCGATCGCGCGCTTCCTGGTTCAGTTCTTCGCGCGTTTTGCGGCGTGCTTTTGCTGGGCGTTTCGCGCCCGCTGCGGAGGTCGGTTTTTTCATGATGTTTTATCTTTAAGTCGTTTTCTTCAGTATAGAATTGCGGCGAAATCTAGCAGAAAGCAAGCAAAGAAAAAAGGCGACAGAGCAATCTGTCGCCTTTTTTCCTGACTCATAACCCTTAACGGGCCAGACATTCCATGTTTGCCAACAACAAACCCTGTTTATCCCTTGGCTAATACCGTCCGTGATACGGTTCCGTTTCCTGTAATAACGCCTCCAGGCGCCCGTCATCCTGACAATCCTGAGTCTTCGCCTCCTGGCGCTCCTGACCCTTATCCTTAAGTCGTAATCCTGTTGGCATCCTCGCCTTGACGCACACTTTACCTTTTTCCCTTAAACTAACAAGCAACGAAAGGGTACAAAAACGGATTTTCGGATTATTACTCACTATCAAGTCTATGATATTTAATAATTTGCTTTTTTTAACGCCTGCGATTTCTCTTAAATGTCCCATAGCGTTTGTAGCCGATCTCTTACAAATTAGAGGGTTTTCGCTTACAGGCCAGGTGCGATGGGAAAAGCCTTTTGCCCGCATTCAGGTATAATCCCCCGCAGATTACGATTTTTGGAGACGACCACGTGACTACCTGGAACTACCAACAGACGCATTTTGTCACCAGTGCGCCTGATATTCGCCACCTGCCTTCTGATACGGGTATTGAAGTGGCATTTGCTGGCCGCTCCAATGCGGGAAAATCCAGCGCCCTGAATACGCTGACCAATCAGAAGAGCCTGGCGCGCACCTCAAAAACACCTGGCCGTACCCAGCTGATCAACCTGTTTGAAGTTGCAGAAGGCAAACGCCTGGTCGACTTACCGGGCTACGGCTATGCGCAAGTACCTGAAGAGATGAAGATCAAATGGCAGCGTGCGCTGGGTGAGTACCTGGAAAAACGCCAGTGCCTGAAAGGTCTGGTGGTGCTGATGGATATCCGCCATCCGCTGAAAGATCTCGATCAGCAGATGATCGACTGGGCTGTAGAGAGCGATATCGCCGTGCTGGTTCTGCTGACCAAAGCCGATAAGCTGGCTAGCGGTGCACGAAAAGCGCAGGTGAATATGGTTCGCGAAGCGGTGCTGGCCTTTAACGGTGATGTGCAGGTTGAGCCGTTCTCCTCGCTGAAAAAACAGGGCGTGGATAAGCTGCGTCAGAAGCTCGACAGTTGGTTTAACGAGCTGGAACCCGCGACAGAAGCGGAAGAAGAGTAAATATGAGCGCGGCTATGTCCGCGCTTTTTTTTGCCTGACATTTTCTTTGCTGCAATAAAAAACGCCCCAGTCATTACTGACTGGGGCGGCTAAAATATTCAGCCAAATCCGATTACGTGAAGTAAAAGGTCTGAAAGATAGAACATCTTACCTCTGTACCCTACGTCGTTAACTCTACCCCTTTTTTATCTGTAGAAAAAGCACTTTTTGTAGTTTTTTTTCATTCTTTACATAGGGAATTCTAATGATTGTCACAAAACGCACGTCGTTATGTTGCTAACTTACATAAAACGCGCGTTATTCCATGAACCCTTAGTGAGCCTGATCCCAGTTTTCGCCACTCCCCACTTCCACCAGCAACGGAACGTCCAGCTTCATGCTGCTTTCCATCAGTTCGTGGATCTTCTGAGACACTTTTTCAAGATCGTCCTTGTGCACTTCGAACACCAGTTCATCGTGTACCTGCATGATCATTTTCACGCGCGGTTTATCTTTTTCCAGCCAGGCATCCACGGCGATCATCGCACGCTTGATGATGTCAGCAGCGGTTCCCTGCATTGGGGCGTTGATCGCCGCACGCTCTGCGCCCGCACGGCGCGCCGCGTTGCTGGATTTGATGTCCGGCAGATACAGACGACGACCATCCAGCGTTTCAACGTAGCCTTTCTCTTTCGCCTGAGCACGGGTGCGTTCCATATACTCCAGCACGCCCGGGTAGCGCTCGAAGTAGAGATCCATATACTTCTGCGACTCTTTACGCGGAATGTTGAGCTGGCGTGACAGGCCAAAGGCGCTCATCCCGTATATCAGACCGAAGTTAATCGCTTTCGCGCTGCGTCGCTGTTCATTTGTCACGCTATCCAGCGGCAGACCAAAGACTTCAGCGGCCGTTGCCCGGTGGATATCCTTCCCTTCGGCAAACGCGGTCAGCAGACCCTTATCACGCGACAGGTGCGCCATAATGCGCAGCTCAATTTGTGAGTAGTCCGCAGAGACAATCAGATAATCTTCTGGCGCAATAAAGGCCTGACGAATACGACGACCTTCTTCATTGCGCACAGGAATGTTCTGCAGGTTTGGATCGGTCGACGAGAGACGCCCGGTTGCCGCAACCGCCTGATGATAAGAGGTATGAACACGCCCCGTTTTCGGGTTAATCATCAACGGCAGCTTATCGGTGTAGGTCGATTTCAGCTTTGCCAGACCGCGATACTCGAGGATAACTTTTGGTAGTGGATAATCCAGCGCCAGCTCTTCCAGCACCTCTTCAGAGGTGGATGGCGCGCCGCCAGGGGTTTTCTTCAGCGGCTTGATGCCCTGCTTTTCAAACAGGATAGTTTGCAGCTGTTTAGGCGACGACAGGTTAAACGGCTCTCCGGCAAGCTCATGGGCTTTTTGCTCAAGCTCGGTCAGACGCTGCGCCAGTTCACCCGAGTGGTTATGCAGCACCGTTGGATCGATTTTTACGCCGTTACGTTCGATGCGGGACAGCACCGGCACCAGCGGCATTTCGATATGCTGGAACACGTTCAGCGGGCCTTCATGCTTTTGCAGCTTTGGCCACATCTTCAGGTGTAGCTGCAGCGTCACATCGGCGTCTTCCGCCGCGTAACGACCCGCCTCTTCCAGCGCAATCTGGTTAAAGGTGAGCTGATTTTTCCCTTTACCGGCAATCTCTTCAAACGTGATGGTTTTGTGCTTCAGCCAGCGGTCAGAGAGGGAGTCCATATCATGACGGCCCGCCACGCTGTCCAGAATGTAGGATTCCAGCATGGTGTCGAAGGCGATGCCGCGCAGCTCAATACCGTAGTTTTGCAGAATGCCGCGGTCATATTTCAGGTTCTGCCCAACTTTGAGCGCCTTGTCATCTTCGAGAATTGGCTTCAGCAGCTCGAGGGCACGGTCGCGGGAGATCTGATCCGGCGCATCCAGGTAATCATGTGCAACAGGGACATAGGCCGCAACGCCCGGCTCGGTGGCAAACGACAGGCCTACCAGGTTGGCCGAGATGTTATCCAGGCTGTCAGTTTCGGTGTCAAAGGCAAAGACCGGCGCTTTTTTCAGCTTCTCGATCCAGGCGACCAGCTGTGACTCTTCAAGAAGGGTTTCGTAGTTGTCGAAGGAGAGCGCGACGATCTCTTCGTCAGCCTGCTCTTCAGCATCCACAACAATCGTCTCTTTCGGCTTCGCAGCAGGTTTAGCCCCTTTTGCCTGCAGCCATTTACCGGCTTCCACGTCAGTGGTCCAGCGCTTAAATTCGTATTTCTTAAACAGGCTCAGCAGATCGTCGGCGGAAGGCTGCTGCACTTCCAGCTGTTCACAGCCCAGTTCCAGTTCGACATCGGTTTTGATTGTGGCCAGCTTATAGGAGAGATAAGCCACCTCTTTGTTATCTTCCAGCTTCGCCGCCATGGTTTTCGCACCACGGAAGGTGAGCCCGGCGATTTTATCCGATTCCGCGTAGAGCGTATCCAGCCCGCCCAGCCCCTGAAGCAGCGCCTGCGCGGTTTTTTCACCGACGCCCGGCACACCAGGGATGTTATCCGAGGAGTCGCCCATCAACGCGAGGAAATCAATAATCAGCTCAGGCGGCACCCCATATTTTGCGACGACTTCTTCAGGCCCCAGAATGGTGTTGGTCATGGTGTTAATCAGGGTGATCCCTGGCGTCACAAGCTGCGCCATGTCTTTATCACCGGTGCTGATCAGCACCGGACGGCCCATTTTTTCTGCTTCACGCGCCAGCGTGCCGATGACGTCGTCGGCCTCAACGCCAGAAACGGCCAGCAACGGCAGACCCATCGCTTTCACCATGGTGTGCAGCGGCTCGATCTGTGCTCGCAGATCGTCAGGCATCGGCGGACGGTGGGATTTGTAATGCTCAAACAGCTCATCGCGGAAGGTTTTACCTTTCGCATCAAAGACCACTGCCGCATGCGTTGGCTGATACTGAAGGATCAGACTACGCAGCATGTTCAGCACGCCGTACATTGCGCCGGTGGGTTCCCCTGCGCTGTTGGTCAGAGGAGGAAACGCATGGTATGCCCGATACAGGTAAGAAGAGCCGTCGACGAGAATAAGAGGGTTTTCTGGGATCTGAACCATAATGTCCGTGCCTTTAATCAATTTATGGGTAAAGGATGCCACAGAAGGATGAAAACATCAGTTATTAGCGCCTGATACAGGAAAAGATTTTGCGATCGAGAGGATCGCTCGCAAAATTCAAACTGTGGATAAGTTTGTGCATACTTTCACTACATATGAATAACAGCCGTAAAAACGCGCTCCCATTTTTTAATTTATTGTTTATTATCATCATATTAAGTTAGCAATCATTATCCATATTGCGGATTGATGACAATTTAGTCTATGTGGATATAAGCCTCGTTTATTCCGTCATCGTAGACATATCTGCTATAGCAGGTAAAAGCCGCTCCCCTGCCGTGTGAAAGCACCATTTTTTAGTCTGTTTTCTGATAAACTCAGCGCCCTGCGCCGCATATGCGGCGGCTTAATTTAAGCTAACCACCTGAAAATAAAGATTATGTCGAGATTACTCGCTGCAATAACACTGCTGTTAAGCATCATTTTAACCATTCTGGTGACTATCGCCTGTTCAGTGCCGATCATTATTGCCGGAATGATTAAGCTGCTGCTGCCTGTGCACTCGGTGTGGCGAGCCGTTTCTGCGTTTTGTAATTTTATGATGTATTGCTGGTGCGAAGGGCTGGCGATTCTGCTGCGCCTTAACCCGCACCTGAAGTGGGATGTTCAGGGTCTGGAAAGACTCAACAAAAAGAACTGGTATCTGCTGATCTGCAATCATCACAGCTGGGCTGACATCGTGGTGTTATGTGTGCTGTTTCGCAAACATATCCCCATGAATAAATATTTCCTGAAACAGCAACTGGCCTGGGTGCCGTTCATTGGCCTGGCCTGCTGGGCGCTGGATATGCCGTTTATGAAACGCTATTCACGCAGCTATCTGCTTCGTCACCCGGAACGCCGCGGTAAAGATGTGGAAACCACACGCCGCTCCTGTGAAAAATTTCGTGCGCATCCAACGACGATTGTTAACTTTGTAGAAGGCTCTCGTTTTACCGAAGAGAAGCGCAGTCAGACTCGCTCCCCTTATCAGCACTTACTGCCGCCTAAAGCTGCGGGCATTGCGATGGCATTGAACGTGTTGGGCGAGCAGTTCGATAAATTATTGAACGTTACGCTTTGCTACCCGGAGAACGATAAGACGCCATTTTATGACATGCTCTGCGGCAAACTGACGCGTATTGTGGTTCACGTTGATCTGGTCCCTGTTGAGACGGAACTGCATGGCGATTACGTTAACGATAAGAATTTTAAACGTCGTTTCCAGCTTTGGCTTAATACGCTCTGGAAAGAGAAAGACGAGCAGATAGACAACATTAAAGCTTCTTACAAAAACGCCGGTCATTGACCGGCGTTTTTACATCAACAATCTTACTTCTTCTCAACCAGATATTTCACGGTATCAGCATACTGTTGTACGAAAATATCCATGCTGCTGGTGTCCATGCCCTGCATGTTCAGCTGATATTTGCCGTTAACAAACATCGCTGGAACGCCCTGAAGCTGGAGGTCAGCAGCCGCTTTTTCCTGCTGAGCCACGAGAGATTTCACCACAAAGCTGTTCCATGCGGCATCGTACTCTTCACCTTTCACACCGGCATCCACGAATACTTTACGGATATCCGCAGTGGTCTGAACGGTCTGGGTTTTCTGTACGGCTTCAAACATTGGGGCGGTGATCTTATCTTCCACGCCCAGTGCGATAGCTACCGCCCACGCCTGAGTCAGGTCTTTGCCCAGCGGGCCCAGGAACTCAACGTGGTATTTCGTCATTTTGGTGCCTTCCGGCAGCTTTTTCTTCACGTTGTCAGAGACATGCAGCACCTGCTCGAACTGATAGCAGTGTGGGCAATAAAACGAGAAGAACTCCAGAACCTGCGGCTCTCCGGCCACTGGCTTGTCCAGCGTAATGTACTGCTTACCGTCGGTAAACTGTGCAGCAGAAGCGCTAAATGCCAGAATCATACCTGCCAGCGCCAGCCAAATTTTTTTCATGATCAACTCTCTCCTGGGTGTGTCCAATTAATACATCGGCGTTAATTGCAGAGGGGGTTCTTGCAGAACCTTAACCTGCTCAGTAAATGCGGATACCTGGCTGCGCCAGTAATCCTCTCCGGTAAGCCACGGGAAATTTCGGGGAAATGCGGGATCATCCCAACGCCTGATTAACCATGCGAGATAATAAACAAAACGCATCGCACGTAAAGGCTCTATCAAGGCAATTTCGTCTGAATTAAAGGGGCTAAATTCTTCATACGCTTCAATAATGGTTTCAAGCTGCATTCTCTGCTCGGCTTTATCTCCATTGAGCAGCATCCACAGATCCTGAACCGCTGGCCCCATGCGAGCATCATCGAGATCGACAAACAGTGGGCCATCGCGCCAGAGAATATTGCCAGCATGGCAATCTCCATGCAGACGCAGTGTGGGGATGTCATCACGCCAACAGGCTTTCACCGCCTCAATAAGTTTGTCGGTGGCGCTAAGAAAATTAGCCTTTAATCCACCAGGAATAAGTGTCGAGGTTTCGAATACCTGCCGTGGCTCGATAAGGTATTCCTGAACACCGATGGTCGGGCGGGCAATGAACGGCTTTTTGCGTCCCGTCTGATGAATACGCCCCAGGTAGCGGGCAACCCATTCCATCTGGTCGATATTATCAGCTTCAAACTGACGTCCCCCCAGACTTGGGAATACGGCGTAATAAAAACCTTCGTGGGTAAGCAGCGTTTGGTTGTTAAATTTCAACGGCGCAGCAACGGGAACATCGTCATCCAGCAGATCGTGGGCAAACTGATGCTCTTCCTGAATTTGTTCTGCAGACCAACGCTGAGGACGATAGAACTTCACAACGAAGCGCTGGCGCTCCTCATCCTGAAACTGATAGACGCGATTTTCGTAGCTATTTAACGGGGTTAACCCAGAATCCACCCGAATACCCTGGTCGAACAGGGCGTCCATAATGGTATCCGGGTGTAATGTCTGGAAAGTAAAAGCCTGGTCGTTCATCCGATCATCCGGAAATTATACGAATGATTCAGGATATCATCTTGTGGCGATTTCGGTGGCTCCGCTTACAAGCTTTTACTCTTTAATTACCCCACGCGCGCGCAGCAGTGCGGTTTTAAAATCTTCCTCATAATCTTTCTGAATACCAGGAATAACAGCATCTTTGGCGGAATCACGCATTTTAAGGTGGTAGATCAGGATGTCGTCAGAAAGGTCTGCCAGCTCGCCGTCAAAACCTGACTCTTTCGCCAGTTTCTGTAAAAATTGCATCAGATTCAGCTCTGGCTCTTTTTGCCAGGCTGGCTGGAGGAGTTCAATAACTTCATTCAGACGTTTACATTTCATGGTGGTGCTCCTTTCATTTAGAGAGACACGTTAGCAGGGTCAATCCCACAATAAAAGAGGCGATATTAGTGAATGAGTGCCAGAAAATCATCGGTGTCGTCCTGGCCGGCGGCAGAGCGACCCGAATGGGCGGAGAAGACAAGGGGCTACAGCTGCTGAATGGCAAGCCCTTATGGCAGCATGTCGCTGATAGGCTTGCAGATCAGGTCTCGACAATTGCGCTCAGTGCTAATCGTCATATCGCTATTTATCAACGCAGCAGATTCCCCGTTTATCAGGATAACCTGGCAGATTATCCGGGGCCTCTGGCTGGGATGCTTTCGGTCATGCAGCAGGCTAAGGGGGAGTGGTTTCTCTTTTGCTCCTGCGATACCCCTTTTATTCCGGCTTGCCTGGTAGAACGCATGGTGCAACAGCGCGGTGACTCGCCCGTGGTTTGGGCACATGACGGTGAGCGCGACCATCCAACGATCGCCCTGATTCATATCTCGTTAGTTTCTGACCTGCAGGCTTACCTGGCTGCTGGAGAAAGAAGGGTGATGGTATTTATGCGGCAGGCAGGCGGGCATCCGGTTGATTTTAGCGATTTGAAGCCCGCATTTGTGAACGTGAATACGACAGAAGATTTGCAGGCACTGCAGGAGAAGAAATGATACCTGTTTTAGCAATTTCCGCCTGGAGTGGTACCGGGAAAACCACGTTACTCAAAAAGCTGATACCTGCACTGTGCGCCAGAGGTATTCGTCCAGGTTTGATTAAGCACACGCATCATAATATGGATGTCGATAAGCCCGGTAAAGACAGCTTTGAGCTGCGTAAAGCGGGTGCGGCACAAACGATGGTGGCAAGCACTCAGCGCTGGGCATTGATGACAGAAACCCCGGATGAGACGCCGTTGGATCTCGCGTATCTGGTCAGCCGGATGGATCACTCCACGCTGGATCTGGTGCTGGTTGAGGGGTTTAAGCACGAGGCTGTGGCGAAGATCCTGTTGTTCAGAAGCGATGCCGGGCATGATGTTAGTGAGTTAACGTTGGATGAGCATGTGGTTGCGGTGGCCAGTGATGTTGTATTGCCGCTTGAGGTTCCGGTGCTGGACTTAAATGACGTGGATGGGATTGCGGAGTTTATTGTGGCGTGGCGTGCAGTCTGACTTGCCGGGTGGCGGCTTCGCCTTACCTGGCCTAAAACATACGGTGCGCCAGAAACGCAAAAAACCCCGCACCTTACGGTACGGGGTTCTTCTTATTTGATGCCTGGCAGT
>ENA-OWLM01000424-OWLM01000424.1-metagenome-genome-assembly--contig:-NODE-424-length-16632-cov-4.129336_pt1 | contig 16632 bp, 10 predicted proteins | sample MGYA00245349_ERZ651102 | MGnify/ENA primary metagenome ERZ651102 (study PRJEB26857, sample SAMEA4031759) | metagenome | biome: human; feature: oral; material: saliva | place: Philippines | collected 2014... | reverse complement strand
AATACGGCACTTTATTGGTGGTTCGCGCGTTGGCATCCCACCTTTCATTGGGATTTCGCTCCCGTTCGTCAGATGTTCGGATTCAGTAGTCGGTTGTTGATCACCAATTTGGTCAATCATATCAACAACAACTTCTTTTCGCTCATCCTTGGTCGCGTATATAATGCCCAGATGGTCGGTAACTACACCCAAGCCAATAAGTGGAACTTCATGGGACACTCCATCGTCACGGGCATCGTGAACGGAGTAGCGCAACCGCTCTTCGTAGAAACCCAAGACGACCGTGAGCGACAAGCGCGCGTATTTCGCAAGATGTTGCGATTCACCTGCTTCCTTGCCTTCCCCATCATGTTTGGGCTTTCCATCATCAGCCAAGAATTGATTCTCATTGCCCTAGGGGCAAAGTGGGAAATGGCGACGCGCATCCTCATGCTCTTGTGCATTAGTGGTGCGTTTCTCCCAGCCACCACCCTCTACACTCAATATCTCCTGAGTCGTGGTCGTTCAGGCACTTATATGTGGGGCTTAATTGCGATGGTGATTTGTCAGCTCATCGCTGCCATCTTCAGTGCGCCGTTTGGGGTGATGGTGATGTTGCTTCCTTACATTATTATCAATTTTCTCTGGGTGGGTGTTTGGCACTTCTTCGTGCGACAAGAACTTTGCATTGGTTATTGGCAGGTGTTGTGCGACATTGCTCCTTTCCTTTTGGTTTCAGTGGGCGTGATGGGCGGTGTTTATCTCGGCATTGAACAACTGAAATGGTCGCTTCTGGCTAGTCTATTGGCGAAGATTGTGTGCGCTGCTCCACTCTATCCTTTGATACTCTGGACGTTGCACTCCGACATTTTGCAAGAAAGCATTGATTATCTCCTCAAAAAAAGACGTAAAGTATGAGCCATTCAGCGCAAAATAACAAGCAGGTGATTCCTATTTTCTTTACCTTTGACGAGAACTATGTGGTGCCTGCCATTGTTACCTTTTTCTCGCTCCTGCACCACGCGGAGAAGAGCCACTGCTACGAACTTTATGTGCTGCATCCTGGACTTTCAGCAGAGGCTCAACGTGAATTGCAACGCGTTGTTGGGAAATTCCCACACGCTTCTTTGCATTTTTACGATACGTCAAATGATGCTATTGCGCAGGAATGTCCGAGTAAATCACACTTTTCAAAAGAGATTTATTTCAAACTGTGCGCGCCTGAACTTTTTCCTCAACACAAACGTGTGCTTTGTTCTGATGTGGATGTGGTGTTTCTAGGCGATGTGTCGGAAGCGTTTACGGCATTTGCTGATGAAGATTTCTATTATGCTGGTGTAGACACGATACTTCCTACTTCGCGTGCTGCTCTCTATCGGTCATTTTCTGAACAAGAACAGGATTTACTCTCTAAAGAGATTGCTGCAGGTTTCCTTCTTTTTAATCTTGAAACATTGCGACGCGACAAGATGCAAACTACTTGGACGGAGTTTTATCAAAACAATTATGCGCGTCTGCCTTTTCCTGAACAAGACTGTATGGCGATTTGTGCAGGACATTCCGTTAGACATCTGTCTATGCGCTATTGTGTTTGCAATTCTTATTACAAAGTAAATCCGCAAACAACTCCTTTCTACGAATTTTGTCAATCGCTCCCCAAAGATGATGCTGAACGTCGTCGTATCTTTTCTGACGCGCTTGCCCATCCCATCCAACTGCACTTCATCGGTGCTGCTAAACCTTGGAATGCTTTCGGGGTTTCTCGACAGCGCATTTGGTTCAAATATCTATGGATGAGTGGTGCAGCAGGCTATTATGTTTTAGAACTTCCTCGCATCATTCGACAGCGACTGAGACGCTACAGTGTTTCGCGCTTTTTCCATAAACTTAAAACGCGACTATTCGGGAAGTAGTCGCAATCCTCTCCCCACTTCCGCAGCGCAACTTTCCTGTTTCTAGTGCGATGGTAGCAACAAATCTTGCCACTTTCCACGATTTCTCGCTTGAATATCGGTTTGTCTGCGCAGAAACTCGTACATTTGCACTAAGCAATCCCTTTCAGATTCTATGATAGCTCAAAAGAAAATAGTGGTTTACACGTCTGGTACTTTCGATATGTTCCATTCGAACCACCTTAAAATGATAAAATACGCTCGCGGACTGGGTGATACGCTCATTGTGGGCGTAAGCACTGACGAGTTAGTTAGCAGTTATAAGCGTCCCCCCGTGATTCCTTTCGAAGAACGTCTTGCTATTTTGGAAGCGCTTCGTTATCCCGATGTGGTGATTCCTCAACGTACGCTCGATCACACGGAGATTGTCAAAAAACTCAACATTGATGTATTTGTGGTGGGCGATGACTGGACAGGAAAATACGACTACCTCAAAGAACTTGGGGTGGATGTCTTCTATTTCCCTTATGGCGATGGCGTAAGTTCTACGAAAATCAAGGAGGAAGTTCTCAAGAACTATCAAGACCTTAAAAGTAAAGTGGAAACACGTGTGAATCCTGACGTTAAAGTGAAGGAATAGATATTAGATATTAGAGGGTCGCAGACCCTTTTTCGCTCGCCACGACAAGCGTGGCTCGGAGTAGACGTTAGAAATTAGAGGGTAATCCTTTAATTTATCACGCGTGAGCCGTTAGACACACAATTATTGTTAGAGAAAACTTCGCATCCATGCGCAATCCCCTCATCGTAGGTGGCGCAAGTGGCATCGGACTCGCACTTGCACACTTGCTTGCTACCCAAGAAGACACCGAAACGGTTTGGATCGTCGATAGAAATCTCCCAACAGCGGAACAAGACCATCCCAAATTTCGGGTACTACAATTCGATCTCACCTACGAAGATTATAGCATCTTCACTCAATTTCCTACCGTAGATGGGCTCTTCATCACGGCAGGTTTTGCGCGTTTGGCTCTTTTCAAAGACATTGACGAAGCGCATCTCGTGAGTTCATTTCAAGTGAATGCGCTCGCTCCACTGCGCATCGTGCATCATTTCTACGATCGTTTACAGCAAAAGGCAGATTTTCCCTGCGCTATTATGGTCAGCATCGCAGGCTTCTTGAGTTCGCCCTTCTATGCCGTTTATGGTGCCACGAAAGCAGCGCTGAGAAGTTTCATAGAAAGTGTAAATGTCGAACTCTCACGCGCCGATACTCCCAATCGAATTCTCAACGTATCTCCAGGACATTTCAGCGGTTCGCAGTTTGAAGGCGGCACTTCCACGCAGCTTGATCAGCTTTTCCCACTGGCACAAGAGATTCTTTCGCGTGCCCTTGCTCACGATGATCTCTACATTCCCCAATATGACGAAGTGTTTCGCAACGTGCTTGAACGCTACCAAGCCGATTTCCGCAAAGAGGGACAGCGAGCCTACGATTATAAAATCCAATCGGGACGCGTGAAAAACTAACTGCTTCGACAGCTACCCCCTTCCTTTTTCTATTCTCTTCGACATTGCTCATCCTTTCTCCTTATTATATATGTCACAACCTCCCATTGACCACGAAGCTCTCCGCCAACGATTCAATCCCGAAGGCTCTCTCCTGCGCCGTATGCAACATAGAATGACGGAGATGCTTGTTGAAATTGACAAGATTTGCCGTCGCCACGATTTGAAATACTGGCTCTGCTCCGGCACCCTCCTCGGTTGTGTGCGACACGGAGGATACATTCCTTGGGATGACGATCTCGACATTGAGATGCTTCGAGAAGATTATGAGAAACTTCTGAAAATTCTTCCCGAAGAATTGCCTGAGCATCTAAAACTTCAAACGCCAGACACCGATTCTGGTTATTTCTTCCAGTTTGCAAAAGTACGCGACACGCGAAGCTATATGGAGGAAACCAACGACTACGACCGCATCTTCCAATTCAAAGGGATTTTCATCGACATTTTCCCCTACGAAAAGATGCCACTTCCCTTGCTCTGGATTTCTAATCGCACGTTTGGACGTGTTTACAAGGTAATGAACAACCCCAACAACACTCCAGAACAACTGCTTCGCAAAGTGCAACGCATTCGTCGATTCAATGAACGTTTCATTTTCCCAGTCTTGCGCGCCGTTGCGAAACTCTGGCCGACGAAATACCTCAATTATAGTCCCGGAATTCCCTATCCCAACACGATTCTCCCACAAGAAACGTTCCCTCTCACCACTGCGATGTTCGATGGTGTAGAAGTTCCCGTACCCGCAGACACAGATGCTTATCTGCGTCGCAAATTTGGTAATTATATGCAGCTTCCTCCACTCGATAACATCCACCCTCATAGTGCAAAGCTCACCATAAATGACTGATTCCCCCTTTGCCCCTGTGGCACTCTTCGTTTACAATCGTCTCAACCACACAAAGAGAACCTTAGAAGCTCTTGCCGCTAATCATCTTGCACCAGAAACAGAAGTGTACGTCTTTTCCGATGGCGGACACGACAACAGTTCGTGGCGCACGGTCAATGCTTTACGCGAATATCTCAAAGAATTTGCTGCACGCAATGCAGAAGAACATCTTTTCCGTGCCTTTCATCTCATCGAACGTCCCGAGAATTTCTATTTAGAACGCAACATCATTGAGGGGATTTCCCACGTATTCAAGCAACACGACACCATTATTGTTTTAGAGGACGACATTGTCACTGCACAAGGTTTTCTTTCTTATATGAATCGCGCATTTCAACTCTATCGTGACGATACACAAGTGATGCACGTGGCGGGATTTACTCATTTAAATCTGATAGACGAACATCCAGAACTCATAGAATCGGACAACGAAGCCTATTTCACTCCCCATATGGGTGGTTGGGGCTGGGGAACGTGGCGCAACCGCTGGCAACAACACTTTGTGCACTACACTTCTGCCCAGGAAGCCCTTGATGGTCTCACCAATGACGACATCGATGCCATGCAATATGGGGGAAATTTTCCTTGTCTTCACTCCATCGACCGCGACCCTATCCCTTGGGATGTGTGTTGGGAAATCGCAATCTACCGAGCTGGCGGACTGTGCCTCACACCTGCGCGCACGCTCATCCGCAACATTGGTTTGCAAGGTGGCACACATTTCAGTGCCACTAGCAGTTGGCTGCAGCATTTTTGCTACGACCGCACCCCACTCACGCGTCCACTCCAACTCTCTCACCGCACTCCAGAAAAAAATCCTGAAATAGAAAAACTCTTCACCGAAGCCATTCGCGACTGGGGCATCCGCTACACTTGGCTCGGTCAAGTGTTGCGCACGCTCAAACATTGGATCGTCGGTAAACCTAAGCACTAAAACGACCATCAACTGCTGAGAGGGTTTACACCTTTCTTCGCATTTTATTGCAACAAGCCACAGGGGACAAGGACATCATCGTTCTTGTTCTCTTGCTTTTAATTGCGTGGAAAAGGTATTGTCCGAAAAAGAAACCATCGCCAATCTAAGCTACGAAAAGCTGCACATTGCAACAAAACAAAGTCCGCATCCCTACACGCAAGGGATGCGGATTTATTATTTTGAGCGAAAGGGGCTAGATTAGGACTGCACTTGCGGTTCAATCCACTGCAAGATGGTGGGATCTTTGAGTTTATTATCCTCTGCGAGAAGCACCACCTTGGAGATAATCTCCACCGTCTTGGGATCTTCATCCATGAAAGGCAGATAAATACGGCCGCGGTGCTGACTGTGCACAGGGATAATGGGAATCACTGTGCCGCCCTCTTGACGCACCAAACCAGAACCTAGGTGAACGGTGTAGTTGGCGAGCATGCCTTTGATGTAGACATGGTTGCCGCTGATGCTGACATTGGCAAATTTCATCAACTCTGCTGTGCAGCGCACGATGGCAGCACGGAGTTCCTTGGTGCTTTGTCCGGTTTCGGGGTCTACACCTCCCACAAAGGCGATGCTCACCGCCATGTCGATATCGCGCATCACCTCACTGTACAACAGAGGATCTAGGTCGGCAATGTGGAGATCTGGCACACCGGGCACATAGCGAGTGCGAGAGAACTGCACATATTCTATGGCTGGGGCTTCAACATCTGAGGGAGAGAACCAATCGGCTTCGGCATAGAGCGAAACGCAGATGCCTTGCGCAAGGAAGACTTTTTGCAATCCATCTTCATAACTGGCTGTCCAGCCACGAGAACGCAAGGCTGAAGCCGCTTGTTTCACTTGAATTTGGTAGCCACTATAGCGACGTGACTCTCTTTGCTCGGATTCTTCGGGCGTGGGCACATAGAGTTCGCGGAAAACTTGCTTGAAGGGCTGCACCAACTTCTCAGCAAAGAGGTGAGATTGCCATTTTGCCCACAGTCCAGCTGCGTTGAAATCTACGGGGTGCGCGAGAAGAAGCGGCGATTTGCCGTACTTTTTCACCCCATCCAACGTCGCTAGTCCTTCGACGGTGGGAAGTCCGAACTGCCGGTCTTGGAGCAACACGAGCTTTTTGAACATCGGACTCACCACAGGATTGGAGAGAATGGCGCGCACATCGTCCACGGCCAATGGAGTGCGGCGTTGCATCATGTCTTCCAGTAGGAAGCGCGCGCGCCGATGTTGTGCTTTCCACGCCTTGCTCACTCCTGCAATCTCCAGATATTGCGGATGCTTTTTGAGTTTTGCCGGAACACTCTTGAGCAACTTATCATCTTTGAGAATTTGCAACTTATTGCTGCCGTCATCGTTGAGGGAGATGATGCAGGAATATCCCTCGATGTCGATGCCTTCAAGGTAATTGGCTGCGCTTTCCACCTGAAGGGCTTCCATGCGCCACGTGAGTTGCACGGGATCGGCAAAGCCTGCACCGCGAGAAAGATTGAGGAGGGCAATCTCCCCTACGCGTTTTTCGGAGGCTTGTCGCTGCGCTCCGAACTGTTTTGACTCTTTGAGGAACTCCTGAATGCGCAGATAGCGACGTTGGATCGCAGCATCGTCACGATCGGTGAGCAATCCCAACGCGCACACCGCATCTTTGTTGCGCTTCTCTTTGATTTGCGTCAGGAGTTCTTCTTCTGTCACATGACCTTGCACGACATCTGCGTAACGGCGCGCCCGAGTGTGGATAGCGCCGCTTCCTATGTATCTGGCTGCCTTGTAGCAGATGTCAAAACGCTCTTCTCCGATATCTTCCAGTGCTTGGCGGAAGAGCGACTCGTCGAACGCACCGTCGGCGAGGTCTTGCGGGTCAAGTTCGGTGTAACGTGCGATGAGTGCCTTCTTTTCGTCGTTGCCCATCTCACGAGCATGGGCGATGAAGTAGTAATAGGCGGTACGGAATCCAGGCCAACTCAGACGTTGCTCCACAAGTTCCAGCCATTGTGGCGCGAAGAATGCGAGTTCTACGAGGAGTTCTTCCGAGATGTCTGCCAACATATCGGGCGTATCAGTGGGAAGAGGGAAACAGCTCGTCGCCAAATTACTGAGGATGGAGCGGCGCTCAGTGCCAAAAATGTCGAGTTTGAGGTGATCTTTGCGCAAGGCCTTCATGATGCGCGCCACACGCTCCGCCCCTTTGAGCACGAGAACGTAGCGGCACCGATGGAATGCCTCGGTAGCTTCTGTGGGAGCATTGCGACGTTGCATCTCCACTTCAAAGAGTTGATTGATATATCGATCGACTAAATCGCGAGTACTTTGGGCATAACAGATGGGATCTACGGCACTACCGGCTTGTTTCTCCATCTCTTCCACCTTTTTCAAGCTCAGTGCTCCGCTGCGCTGGTCATAGGCCAGATCCATCATCGCACGCAAGCCGCGGAAATTCTCATATTCCATCTGCGTAAACAGCTGGTCTTCGTTGATGGTTCCATGCGCAAGTAGGTGCAGTAGGACATCCGTCGAAAGCGTATAGACATCCTCCCAATCTGCTTGGCGGGCCGGCTCTCCCCATCTGTGATAGAACGCGAGCACCATCGGAGCAACGCGATCAAACTCACCTTGCATGTTGGATTCGCACACATGGATGGCATGCCTCAACGGGAACCCTGCGGAAATGGGATGGATTTCATCTTTGCGATACATGAAGGTTTCCACGTAAGTCTCTTGCGTGCCATACCAATAGCACAGCTGACAAAGAGTGTAGGCATAGGAGAACACCAAGTCGGGGCGGCGCTTCTTCACTGTGCGTTGCAGCGCCGTCGTCAGACTCTCAAACTTCCAGGCATGCGGCCACTGTACACTATCGCCCTTGTCGGTCATCGGATAGCCCTCCAAAGGCAAGGACAACACATCCGTTCGGTCATAGAGCATGAGATAATTCATCATCAAATCAAGGCCTAAGGCTTTTTCGTCGGTGATGTCGTGGCGTTTCAGCAATTCGTCCCATAGTTCCGGGTAAGGCAGCTGCTCCAGCTCCATGTCGTTGACGACTTCAAACGAGCCTTCATCGAGCGTTTGCGTCACTCCCCATCTGTTTTTATAGGTGAGCGTCTTGTTTTCCTCGATGATTTGGGCAAAATCGTCGTAAAGCGCTTTGATTTCTTCCTTCGTATAGGGAAAGAGTTTGGACAAATCCAACTTGGGTTGGTGTGTCTTCCATGGGAGGGCTCGGGCAAGCAAGGACTTTTGCTCCGCCTCCATGGACACCCACTGCGAAACAGGGCTTGCCGCAAAGCGTTCTGCGTCAGCAAATGGATTTTCAAAGGGGAGTTTTGGCATCTCGGTGGGAGTGAACAAGCCAAAACGCAGCTGACCGTCAGTTGCACCGACAAGCTGTGCCACTTTAGTTCCGACCTTCGCTGTCGGGGCAGCGCCTTCTGAGGCTCTGCCATCGACGCTTTTCTTTTCAGCCTCGGTCACTTCTCCAAACTTCTCGCGCAAAATGGCACTCCCCTCGCGGAGTTCCACGAGACAATCGGCGATGTAGTCACTTTTCGTGCGCTGCAATCGCTCATAAGCTCCCACGAGAATATCGTCAGGTTGCGTAAGCAGCAACTGAACGGCACGTTGCCGCGTGGTGGAAACCTTGGACTTAAACTTGACGTCCAAGGACTTGATTTCCTTGTCGGTGAATTGTTCGCGCAAGAAAGCCTCACGGAAGGCGTGAAAATTGGAGTCGACCTCAAAGTTCAAGGCATTGCGCAAGAGAAATCCTCGACGCGCCTCGGGAGTTCCCATCGGAAGCACGTAGGAAAAGAAGAAATCTCGGTAAGCGTCTTCTTCCACATCGGAATAATAGGAGTCAAAGATCCGAGCACTCCACGAGGGCAACTTCTGCGCGAGGAAGTCATCCAGCGCTTCTTGCGTATGGAGGAACAAGGACGTTATATATAATGCATTGAAGACGGTGCCGCGCGAGAAACGAATGTGGAACCACTCGAAACCGGGATGGACCACCTTGTTCTCCTTTTTGAGCGTGGGCAACCAATCCAAGATCATTCGGTGCACTTCTTCCAAGGCCTTGCGCTGACTCTCGCTGAGTTCGGGCGCTTTTCTCGCTTTGATGAGTTCGTCCAGCAAGTCGGTGCTGCTCAGCTCACGAACGATAAAGGCACGAAAAGCGGGTTCTTCCAATCGGGGCACAAACCCATCAAGATGTTCCAACACATTATAGTGCCGATCCCTCAGATTGACACACTTGAAATACCACAGCGCTGCCACCGTAAGCTGCGATGGCTTGTCGCTTTTGAGGAGTGCTTCCGCCTCAGCAAAGGCCACTTGCGCATCGACTCCTCCCGCTGTATAGAGCGCAATATAGACAAGTAGCGGATTATCTCCTGCATAAGCCGTGGCGCGTTCTTCGGGATGCTCGAGATATCGGCGAATGGCGTGGAAGATGGTCGCAATGTCCTTGTCTTCGATCCATTCGTAGCCGAGCCCGCACCAGGTTTGCACCGCGCGACACACGGAACTGTAACGCAAGAGCCCCTCTTCGTCAATGACTTTCAGGAGTTTGCGGTAGAATTTAATGTTGTAAGAGTCACCGCTCTCCACAATGACTTGGCGCAACCCCTCTTGCAGCTTGGCCGCTTTCAGCAGATCGATCAGCAGATCATGGAGTTCTTCGTTGTCAGTGCGCTCAACAGCGCAGACTAATTCCTGAGATAAGATGCCCACATTGTTTTCTGCAACGAAAACTTCCTTGGTGGCAGCAATGACTTCTGCGTTTCCTTGCCGTATGGCCGCTGCGATAAACGCGCTGAAATCGAAAAAATAGAACTGCGGTGGGCGTATTGTGTGACGGTTGCGCACAAGATCATCTAAACTTGCCCCGTGCAGGGCAATCATCAAGGCGGCCACCACATATTCTCTCACACAAGAATCCGACAGTTTACCGGAATTCGACAAGCGGAAACGATAGAGGCCACGCATTTCGCTCTTCGTCTCATGATAGGCCAAGAGATACGACAACATTTCGCTGAGCCACGAAGGCAAAAGATGGGGGAGATGATAGCCCGATCGGAGGAGTTGCGAGTGTTCCAAAGAATGCATGGGCAGTTTTTCCAAAGCATCGTGGAGCTCCCATGGAGAAAGTTTGGACAAGTTCTTGGATTCTGCCACAGCATACAGCACTTTTTCGACCTCATTCAAGGAGTTGACATCGATTTGTGCCAAATAATCCCGTTTGAATTGTTCTGTTTGTTCCGGAGTACGCATGATATTAAAATGAGAGACCGGCCACTGAACGCCGGATATTGGAAATGGGACTTTAGAAATCAAAAAGTCTCTTGAGAAGCGAGCAAACCAAGAGCTTTTGTTCCGCTCACCACATCAGTCCTGTGAGAAAGGTGAGACGAAGAAAAACGACTTCACTCCCCTCTTTGAGGGAAAGATCAGCATCGAGTTCGGTCACTTCTTCCTCATCGACGAAGATGCGCACCAAACCATCGGCAAAGGCCTGAAGCATCACCTGCAGTGCACGCTCTGGAGTATCGTGATTTTCACCATAACGGCTGGCGAATTTCACGCGCCCTTCCTCGGATTGTGCGGCAATTTCTTCCTCCGTGAGCGGAATATCACCGACCACTGTTTGCGCTTCGCGAAGACCATGAAGGGTAAACACGGTGAGCAACTGTCGCAGCGTGCTTGGAGCCTCATCAAGAGTAAAAGGATGTCGCCCCAATTCTTTACGATTTCCTAAACGTTTGCGGATAAAATAGATATTCATAGGCTAAAACAACATTCAGATGTATTACTTCCCGGCACGAGTTAAGCAGTTGTGGAGCTGAATCGAAGCCTCTCATAGACATGGAGTCCGGTTCTAAATCTTATAAGAGTTCTGAGTGACTGAGAATAGTATTTAAGACACTTGTTTACGTCACAACTTCCACCAACCTTCTTATACAGTCATGCAAATAATCAAAATATCTCACCTGACAAAGGTAGCAATTAAAACGAGAACCTCACGGTTCTTTCACCGGAATTTATCAGGTTCACCTGACATTAGAACTGAAATCCATAAAAAAACGCACAACTTCCTCAAAAAACAAGGGAGTTTTTACGCAAAACAAGAGAAGAATCGAAAGAAAGTCCCCTTGTTTTTCATCCTACACTTCGTCACAGAGAAGAATACCCACATTCATTCAAAAAAACGAAACTACTCAAAACAAAAACACTTCGGTCTGCGACTGACGCCCCACTTCCCACCCTATTTCCCACCGCTCTGCGGTGTCTCGACAGCGCAAGTCGTTTGGCTTTTTCCCGATGACGCGGCGCAAACGATCTTTGACTTTCCAAAGACTGTCATGCCATCTGCCGAACATTCCATAGTGCATTCAGCATTTAGCGGCCTCAAACCGACACACCGATTCGCAAAGTGTGCAACCTTGGTCGTTTCCTTTCATTTCCACCACATTGTGCGCCAAGTGTTCCAAAAGAAATTCGTATTTTTGCCCCAAATTGAATATACGTATTTCGTCCCTCTCGCGAGGGCTTGCACAGTGGTTTTCGACCGCGGACAAGCAGGCGCAAAGGGCGAACCAAGCACACTACGACAGTATGAATATCCTCGAACTCAGCGAACAAGAGATTGCACGCCGCAACTCCCTTTCTGAACTTCGCGCGCTGGGCATTGATCCCTACCCCGCGGCCGAATATCCCACCAACGCGTTCAGCGACGAAATTATTGCCAACTTTAAGGACGACGACGCGCCCCGCGAGGTGTGCATCGCCGGCCGTATGATGGGTCGCCGCGTCATGGGCAAGGCTTCGTTCCTCGAGTTGCTTGACTCTCGCGGCCGCATTCAGGTCTACATCACCCGCGACGACATCTGCCCCGAAGAGGACAAGACGCTCTACAACAGCGTGGTGAAAAAGCTCCTCGACCTCGGCGACTTCGTGGGCGTGAAGGGCTTTGTGTTCCGCACGAAGACCGGCGAGATCTCGGTACACGCTCGCGAAATTACGGTGTTGGCCAAGAGCCTCAAGCCGCTCCCCACGCCCAAGGAAAAGGACGGCGTGGTCTACGACGCCTTTGAGGATCCCGAACTGCGCTACCGCCGTCGTTACGTCGATCTGATCGTCAATCCGCAGGTGAAGGACACGTTCTACAAGCGTGCCAAGGCCGTCAGCACCCTCCGCGCCATCCTCGACGAAGCCGGCTACACGGAAGTGGAAACTCCCACACTCCAAAACATTCCCGGCGGTGCTTCGGCGCGCCCCTTCGTGACGCACTTCAATGCGCTCAACCAGCAGATGTATTGCCGCATCGCCACCGAGCTCTACCTCAAGCGCCTGATTGTGGGCGGCTTCGAAGGCGTGTACGAAATCGGCAAGAACTTCCGCAACGAGGGCATGGACCGCACGCACAACCCCGAGTTCACCTGCATGGAACTCTATGTGCAGTATAAGGACTACAACTGGATGATGGAATTCACCGAACAGATGCTCGAACGCATCTGCATCGCCGTGAACGGTAAGCCCGAGACGGTGGTAGACGGCAAGACCATCAGCTTCAAAGCCCCCTATCGCCGCCTGCCCATCCTCGACGCCATCAAGGAAGAAACGGGCTACGACCTCTCGGCAATGTCGGAAGACGAAATCCGCAACGTGGCCACGAAGTTGGGCATCGAAGTGGACGAGAGCATGGGTAAGGGCAAGTTGATCGACGAAATCTTCGGCGAAACGTGCGAAGGCAAGTTCATCCAGCCCACCTTCATCACCGACTATCCCGTGGAAATGTCGCCGCTGACGAAGATGCACCGCAGCAAACCCGGTCTGACCGAGCGTTTCGAGTTGATGGTCAACGGCAAGGAATTGGCCAACGCCTACTCCGAGCTCAACGACCCCATCGACCAAGAAGAGCGTTTCGTGGATCAAATGCGTTTGGCCGACAAGGGTGACGACGAAGCGATGATCATCGACCAAGACTTCCTCCGCGCTCTCCAATACGGCATGCCCCCCACCTCGGGTATCGGCATCGGCATCGACCGCCTCGTGATGTTACTCACCGGCCAAACGGCCATTCAGGAAGTGCTCTTCTTCCCGCAGATGAAGCCCGAGAAACTTCCCGCCAAGGACAAGGCCGAAGCCTATGTGCCCTTCGGCATCCCGGCGGATTTGGTGCCCGTGCTCCAAAAAGTGGGTTACTACTTGGTGCAAGATCTCCGCGGCGCCAACCCGCAGAAGGTGCAACAACAGATCGGCGAGGTGCTCAAGAAGTACCAGCTCGATCTGGCGAAACCCTCAGTGGCCGACATCGCCGCTTGGGTGGAAGCCCTCGGCGAATAAGCCCACCAACGACACAGCATGCGGGGTGTCCGTCGTCGGGCACCCCCATTTTCTCATCGTTCAAACTCCGTCCTATGCCCGGTTTTAGTTCCTTTTTCGGATTCGGCGGATCCAACAACGAGCAGCGCGCCTCGGGAGGTTTCCCGGGGAAGATTGCTATCATCGGCAGCGGTTCGTGGGCAACGGCTGTTGCCAAAATCATGCTCGAAAGCGTACCGGAGATCTGGTGGTACGTGCGCCGCGACGAAACGATCGAAGAGTTTCGCCGCTACGAACACAACCCCACCTACCTCACCACGGTGCGTTTCCCCATGGATCGCATCCACTTCACCTCGGACATCAACGAAGTGGCTCGCGAGGCCGACACGCTCATTTTCGTCACTCCCTCACCCTACCTCAAAGCGCAACTCAAGCGGCTCAAGGTGAAGCTCCACGACAAAGTGATCATGACGGCCATCAAAGGCATCGTGCCCGACGAGAACGTGGTGTGCACGGAATATTTCCGCACAGCCTTCGGCGTGCCCGAAGACAACCTGATGGTGCTGGGTGGGCCGAGCCACGCCGAGGAGGTGGCGCTCGACCGCCTGACCTACCTCACCGTGGGGTGCAATAATATAGAACGCGCGCGCGTAATGGCCGACGTGGTGGCAAACCACTATGTGAAGACCACCGTTTCGGCCGACGTGATCGGCATCGAATATGCCGCGGTGCTCAAAAATGTCTATGCCATCGCCGCGGGCATCTGCTCGGGGCTGCAATACGGCGACAACTTCCTCTCGGTGCTCCTCTCAAGTGCCGTGCAGGAAATGAACCGTTTCCTCAGTACCGTCTATCCTTTGGAACGCAATGTCTACGACAGCGCCTACCTCGGCGACTTGCTCGTGACGAGTTATTCCAACTTCTCGCGCAATCGCGTCTTCGGTCAGATGATTGGTCGCGGCTACAGCGTGAAGAGCGCGCAGATGGAAATGGAAATGATCGCCGAAGGCTACTACGGCGTGCGATGTATGAAGTTTATCAACCGCCGCTACCACGTGAACATGCCCATTCTCGACGCGGTCTACAACATTCTCTACGAACGCGTCGCACCTACCCTCGAAATCAAGTTGCTCACCGACTCCCTCCGTTGATCGCCACCCGATTGGCGCCCCCAACTCCACACACAGACACAACAACAAAACATGGCTTTCAACATTCCCAAAAGCGATAAACCGCGCGTTGTCATTGTCGGCGGCGGTTTCGGCGGACTCAAACTGGCCAACCGCCTCAAAGGTTCCGGTTTTCAGGTCGTGCTCGTCGATCGTAACAACTACCACCAATTCCCGCCGCTCATCTATCAAGTGGCCTCGGCGGGCATTGAGCCGAGTAGCATCGCTTTCCCCTTCCGCAAGATCTTTCAGCGCCGTGAAGATTTCTACTTCCGCCTCGCCGAGGTGCGCAGCGTCTTCCCCGAACAGAAGATTCTGCAAACCTCCATCGGTAAGGTGCATTACGATTACCTCGTCTTCGCCGCCGGCACTACCACCAACTTCTTCGGCAATAAAAACGTGGCCGAAAACGCCATCCCGATGAAGAACGTGAGCGAAGCCATGGGCTTGCGCAACGCGCTGCTCGAAAACTTCGAACGCGCCCTCACCTGCTCGTCTGAAACCGAGCGTCAGGAACTGCTCAACGTCGTGATCGTGGGCGGTGGCGCCACCGGCGTGGAAGTGGCCGGTGCACTGTCGGAAATGAAAAACTACGTCCTGCCGAAAGACTATCCCGACATGTCCGCCAGCTTGATGAACATCTATCTCATCGAAGCCGGCCCGCGGCTGTTGGGTGCAATGAGCCAAGAGACTTCAGAGCAAGTGAAGAAGTTCTTGCAGCGCATGGGCGTCAACGTGCTGCTCAACAAGATGGTGACCGACTACACCGACCACCGCGTGCAGCTCAAAGACGGCACACAAATCCCCACCCGCACCTTCATTTGGGTGAGCGGTGTGGCGGCCGAGAGCGTCGGCAACCTCCCGGAAGCGCACATCGGGCGCGGCGGTCGCATCATCGTCGATAAATATAACCGCGTCGAAGGGCTCGACGGCGTCTACGCCATCGGCGACCAGTGCATCATGCCCGAAGGCGACCCCAAATGGCCGGGCGGTCACCCGCAGTTGGCGCAAGTGGCCATTCAGCAGGGGCAACTCCTCGCGCGCAACCTCAAAGCGACCCTTAAAGGTAAACCACTCAAAGGTTTCCGCTACAAGAACCTCGGCACAATGGCCACCGTGGGGCGCAACCGCGCAGTGGCCGAGTTCAGCTCGATGAAAATGGCCGGCTTCTTCGCGTGGCTCATGTGGCTCATTGTGCACCTGCGCAGCATCCTCGGCATCCGCAACAAGACGGTCGTGCTCTTCAACTGGATTTGGAATTATTTCTCCTACGCACAATCACTGCGCCTCATCGTCTACGCCCGCAAGGCGAAAGAAGTCATCGACCGACAGGCGCGTTTGGCCTCTCAACACTGGGGACGCGACCTGCAAAGCGAAGGCATTGACGCCGAAGAGCGCGCCGAAGCGGCCCAGTCCTCCTCTTCTCCGACTACGCAAGCGCCGCAGGGCTAAACCCCCGACGCGTCGCTGCGATAATAACTATTCCCAATGGTTCAACCCTCTTCCTCAACACCCCGCCGTGCCCTCGTGGTGCTCAGCGGTGGACAGGATTCCACCACTTGCCTTTTCTGGGCGCTCAAGCACTTCGACGAAGTCCACGCGCTGGGCTTCACCTACGGGCAGAAACACACCCACGAGGTGGAAATCGCCGCCGAAATCTGCGCCGAACAACAGGTGCCCTATGAAGTGATGGACGTGCCCCTCCTCGGACAACTCGGCAGTAATTCGCTCACCGATACCACCTTGGAGATGGATACCGACAAACCCGCCGGCGGCCCGCCCAATACCTTCGTGCCGGGTCGCAACCTCTTCTTCCTCAGCATCGCCGCCGTCTACGCTCGCGAGCGC
>ENA-OWLM01000423-OWLM01000423.1-metagenome-genome-assembly--contig:-NODE-423-length-16665-cov-8.271343_pt1 | contig 16665 bp, 9 predicted proteins | sample MGYA00245349_ERZ651102 | MGnify/ENA primary metagenome ERZ651102 (study PRJEB26857, sample SAMEA4031759) | metagenome | biome: human; feature: oral; material: saliva | place: Philippines | collected 2014 | study... | reverse complement strand
ACGCGGTGACGCCAGAATATTTTGAGCAGATTGTTGCCGATATTTTTACGGCTCTCGGTTTTACAACCGAGGTGACCGGTGGTGCCGATGATAAGGGCGTGGACGTTATTGCCCGCTACTCTGATGGCCTGGATTTTGCGCCGATTTATATTCAGGTGAAGCATTATTGCGGAACGATGAAGGTCACCCCTAACGAGATTCAGAAGCTTGCCGGTGCGGTACTTCTGCACGGCGGTTTGCAGGGCGTTTTGGTGACCTGCGGTGCTTTTGCGCATCCGGTACCTAAGTATTTGCAGGGCTTACCGGGAGCACGCAATATTGCTCTGGTTGATCAGCATCAGCTGGTGGAGCTGATGATTCGTCACCGTGTGGGTGTGCTTGTTGGTGAGGGTGAGTGCGGTTACCGCATTGACGAGGAGTATTTTGCCCGCGGCATGGAGTAGCCCTCGCGGTATGGAGTAACCCTCACGGCTTGGAGTATCGGGGTGTTTTTGGGGCGGGTATTTCCCTCTAAATATCCCCGACCTTCGCGCATTTCCTGCATCATTTCACTTAATGTATTTTCACTTTTCCATGAGGATATTTTTCACATATCGGCTGGTTTTAGAAATCTAGATGATTTCTTGAACCAGCCGATACAATGATGAAGGTAATGCGTTATATATTCTTCGCATTATTTCACGAAGTGTATATACCCGCGACGGTCTAGACACTTCACCATAATTCATAGCGTTCTTTCCGAGTGCACGTCGTAGAAGACGGTACGTGAGCGGGAAGGTCTGAGAAATCTGCCGTTCCCACTTCTCTTCACGTACTTCTCTTCACGAGGGGTTACCCAAGTGTCGACCCAAAAATAAAGATGGTGTCGCCCAGTATTGTGTGAATATTTTCCCGTTCGAATGACTGCACTTTATGAAGAATGCCCGCACGATAAATAACACCAGATAAGGAGCCCAGCGTGGCTTTTGTGAATAAAACAATGCTCCATATCGACCATTCCGAATTGCACTCTTTGCAGCAGGAAACCTCGTGGGAGGCTCTACCCGAGGAAGCACGCACTCTCAGCGTTGCGGCGGCTTTCTCCCTGCTCCGCCATTTTGAGCGCGCGCAGGACCGTGGCGAGAAGGTTTTCTTCCCCGATATGTACACCCCCGTAGGTGTGGACCTGGGTTTCAACATGACTCAGCGTTTCATTGCGGTCGGTGACAATGTTCTCTTCCGTGAGGCACTCAATAAGCTGATTGCGGCACTGGTCAATGCTGACTATCTTGAGGTGTCCCTCAGCCAGCTGCATCCGGGCAACCTGCACTACACCCTCAGCGAGGCTGGCCGCGAGCTGCTCGGTACCCCGAAGGAACAGCAGGCGCAGGCTCTTCTGCCGGTTCTGCCCCTCCTCAGCGGCGTGTACCTCTACTACCTGAAGCAGTTCTACCCGGTTCTGCTCTCGCACATTACGGTGCGTGAGCTTCTGCCCGTCGTTCTGAGCGTGACCCCTTCCTACCCCGCGGCGGCACCCGTGAAGATTCGCGAGCTGGTGCTGCGCGAGTGCGGTTTTGTGCAGGGCTGGTACGGTCTGTCGTACCTGGAGCAGCGCATTATTGAGCCGGTGATTGCTCAGGCGCTGAGCCTGCTGACCCGCGAGGGCTACCTGCGCACCAAGACGATTCACGAGCACACGGATTCTCCGCTGACTCTGTACTCGCTGTCGCCTTCGGCGAAGGAGCTCGTGGCACGCTACGAGGAGACCGGCGTGCCAGCGAGCGAACTGAGCTCCGTACTGGCGCTGGTGAAGGATGAGGGTGCCTCCATTACGGCTGAGGATATTGCCGCAACCGATGCCCTGCTGACCCATATGGGCGTTCTTCTGCTCGACACCCTCAACGACCATGGCGCCGATGTGGAGCTGAGCCTTCCGAGCCTGGAGCAGGTCTTTGACCGCGACGAGCGCATCCAGCAGGCGTCCTCAAACCCCTATTTTGTGCAGATTGACGCGCAGGATTACCTCTACGATGTGCTGACCGCCCATCACTACCTCTCTGAGCGTGAGACCGTCTACTCGCTGGGTCCTGCTTTCGCGCCGGCTCTGGCGCAGATGGTTGAGCCGAGTGTTCAGAAGCTGGTGGCTTCGGCTCTGCTGGATCCTGCGGCGGTGGACGCTCTGCCGTACCCGCATCAGCTGCTGTACCCGATTCTGAAGCTCGTGGAGGAGAACCCGCGTATCTCCTACTACGACATTTACGATGAGTTGAAGATTGCCCTGGATATCCCGTACCTGCAGGGTGAGGTTGCTCCGCACCGTTATAAGCTGACCCCGCGTCTGCGTAACCGCTATTCGGTTGCGATGCACGTGCTCAAGGGCGAACGCTACCTGAATGCTCTGCGTGAGGGTACGGGTCGTACCTCCCGCAAGAACCCGGAGCGTTATGAGCTGAGCGAGGCGGGTAAGGAGCTGCTCAAGCGGTTCCCGGAGGGTGCTCCGGAGGCGGTGACCGCCCGCATGGCGCCGCTGCCGCCGCAGTCGCTCAAGCACAAGCTGCCTCAGGATATTGCGGCTGAGTTGCAGGCTCGTGAGGAGGCTCTTCAGGCCGCTAAGGAGGCGCGCGCGGCGGAGCGTCAGGCTCGCTTGGCGGCTCGTGAGGGCGTTTCTCGTGAGCCGTTGGCTCCGGTGCCGGGTGCTTCTCCGGCGTTGTTGGCGCGTCCGGCTGGTTCGCCGGTAGCGGCTACTGTCCAAGCGACTACTGTCCAGGCACCCGCTGAGGTTCCGGCGGCACCGGTTACTGAGGCTGCGGTCCAGTCTGCCGTGTCCGCTCCTGCTGTTTCGGTACCCGTTGCAGCTCCCGCTCAGCCGGTTGTTTCGGCTTCTGAGCCTTCGACCGCGCTGCAGGTGGCTGCGGCTCAGGTGCGTGAGGCGCTGAAGCGTTACCGTCAGGTCTTCCGCCGCGAGGCTCTGGCTCCGGCGCTGGCTCAGGTGTCTGAGAAGCGTTTCCGCGGCATTGGTTTCGATCTGTTCCTAATGCGCGGCTACACGGTAGAGGCTTTGGATGCTCAGGGCGTGGACGGTGTGGCGACTCCCGCCACCGGCGAAAAAGAACGCGCATTCTACGTGCGTACTCTGCGCCCGGTAGCTGGCGGTGTGCTCTCCCCAAGCGTTCAGCCGCAGGATATTACCGCGTTCTTCCTGGCGATTCACGCCCGCGGCGGTCAGCTCGGCACCTTCATCACGAACGCACCGTTCAGCGATGAGGCGTACGACGAGTTCATCCGCTGCTCGACCAAGTACCCGAACATTCTGGTGGACTTGGTATCCGGCGATGAGCTGCAGGACCGCCTCATTGCGCACCGCCTCGGCGTGGTCGAGGGCGCGAACGGTCTGCTGGAACTCAACGGCGAATACTTCGCCGGCTAGCGGCTTTTAGCCTTTCTTGGAGGCGCCCCGGTCTTCTCTTTCCTGCACGTTCAGGTGGGAGAAAGCCGGGACGTTTTCGCACCTTTACCCCGGTGAGTTGTCCACAAGTAAGCCGTTTTCTTCGCGTTCGGTGCCTCTCAGCCCGTAATATTGCCGGTTTATGCGACCCAAATCACCGAAAATCGTGGTTGAAGGCACACCCCTGCGTTAGGATATGAACATGAGCACTTACCAGGAACTTCCCAGCATCTACCGATTGAAGCGCTCGCTGACCGACGTCGATCAGATTGCTAACGAATACTTTGAAAAGGTCCTCGACCTGAACCCCGTCCATGCAACCGAGCTTGGCCGCAAAGGCGTAGAGACCCTGTACCCCGACTACTCGCCCGCAGGCGAGAAGGCTTATGCGCGCCTTGCGAAGAAGACGTTGAAGAAGGTCGATAACGTCCTGCCTATTGATGACGTTGACCTGGTCACCCTGGATGCTCTGCAGGAGCGCCTGAGCCTGTACCGCAAGCAGTACAAGGCTGGCTTTGGTGGCTGGCAGCTGAACAATATTGCCTCCGTCCCGCAGGAGGTGCGCTCGGTCTTTGACCTGATGAAGCGCAACACCCAGCAGGACTGGGAGCACATTATTGGTCGTATGCACCGCGTGACCGAGGCGCTGGAAGGCTACATCCAGACCCTTGAGGCGGCTCGTGAAGAGGGCAAGGTTGCCCCGCGCCGCCAGGTGGATATTGTCATTGAGCAGACCGCCGCATACTACGCTCCCGGTGGTTTCTTTGACGAGCTTGCCGCCGAGGTCGCCGAAGCGGTCCCCTCCTTGAAGGATGAGGCTGCCGCCGGTGCCGAGGCTGCCAAGGAAGGCTACCGCCGCCTCAACAGCTACCTGGTGGAGAAGCTGCAGCCGGTTGCTCCCTCCCGCGACGCTGTGGGCCGTAAGGCGTACAGCCTGCACTCCCGTTCGTTCCTGGGTACCACCATTGACCTGGACGAAACCTACGCCTGGGGCGTGAAGGAGCTGGAGAGCATTATTGCTCGTCAGCGCGAGGTTGCCGAGGAGATTGAGCCGGGCGCAAGCATTGAGCGTGCAAAGCAGCTACTCGATGAGGATCCGGCACGTCAGCTGCACGGCACCGATGAGCTGAAGGCGTGGATGCAGAAGCTCGCCGACGCCGCGGTGGAGAACCTGGCGGGTAGCCACTTCGAGATTGGCGGCCCCATGCGCCGCATTGAGTGTTGCATTGCGCCCACGAACGAGGGCGGTATTTACTACACCGGCCCCTCCCCCGATTTCTCGCGTCCGGGCCGCATGTGGTGGTCGGTTCCCGAGGGTGAGGACACGTTCACTACCTGGCGTGAAACCTCCACCGTGTACCACGAGGGCGTTCCGGGCCACCACCTGCAGATCGCTATCGCTACGGCTCTGCAGGGCACCATGAACTCCTGGCGCACGAACATGCTGTGGGTTTCCGGTCACGGTGAGGGCTGGGCACTGTACGCCGAGCGCCTCATGGAGGAACTGGGCTACCTGAAGGATCCGGGTGACCGCATGGGCATGCTGAACGCTCAGCGTATGCGCGCCGCCCGCGTGGTCTTCGACATTGGTGTTCACTGCGAGATGCCGATTCCCGATGAGTGGGCTGAGCAGCTGGGCGTTGAGCCGGGCACCATCTGGACCTCTGAGCTGGGTTACGAGTTCTTGAAGCTGAACCTGGACGAGTCCGAGGGCCACTTGCGTTTCGAGTTCCTGCGTTACCTGGGTTGGCCGGGTCAGGCGCCGAGCTACAAGATTGGCGAGCGCCTCTGGCTGGAGCTGCGCGATCAGGCTCTGCGCCGCGGCGATGACATGCGTGCGTTCCACACGCGTGCGCTTCTGCTCGGTTCGGTGGGTCTGGACACTCTGCGCCGCGCCCTGACCGATGAGATGATGCTTCCTCTGGATACTGAGGATGACGATGACGAGGACGACGAGTAACCTCTAGACGAGTAACCTCTGGACTAGAGCCTCCGCATAGGAACTCTATAGATGAAGCCCCCGCTTCAGCTTTGGCTCAGGCGGGGGCTTCGCTGTATTTTCGTATCTTCTGGGGGCTATATCTTCTGAGGTCTATGTCCTCTGGGGGGCTACCCGAAGTTTGCGGTGCCGGGGTCCGTGGTGCCGAATCCCATGCCGGTGGAGTCGTTCAGATCCACCAGGTGCGGGGCGAAGCGGCACCAGTAGTCGGTGAGCGCGCCGTTGGACTCGCGGATGCCCACGCCTACGGTGCGTCCGTCGACCACCCACACGCCGAGGATGGGGTGACTGACCGGGTTGATAATGCCTTCGTAGCGCGGTGCCGGGATGTATTCCTGGTAAACGAATTCGCTTTCGGGGGCGTTGGCGAAGAAGTCGTCGTCTTCGGGTTTGATGAAGACGTCGTAGTCGGGGGCGTAGATTTCTACGCCGTCGCCTTCACGACCGAAGATGGGCTTGCGAACCCAGTTGCGCATGCCGCCGCGGTGGCCCGCGTAGGTGGGTACGAGGTTCGGGTGGCCCGGGTACTTATCCCAGAGCGCGGCGAGCAGCAGCTTATTGGAGAGGAACATCTTCCACGCCGGCTCAATCCAGCGGTCCATGGCGCCGTGGTAGGCGAAGAGGAGCTTGTCGTAGCCTGCTTCGCTGTCGGTGACCAGATCTTCCCAGGGGTAGAGCTTGAAGAGGTTGGTGATGGCGCGTCCGTAGGCGTCTTCCCAGCTCTTGGTTTCCTCGTTGAAGATGACTTCGTCGATGGGAATCATGTGGGTTTTGATGCCCGCCTGCTGTGCCGCGTAGGCGATGAGCCAGAGGTTGTTGTAGTCCTCGTTGTTCTCGTCAATCTCGGGGCTCACGTGCGCCAGGTGCAGTACGGGCTGCACGCCGGCGGTGATTTCGGGGGCGAAGATGTGGCGCCAACGGTTGGTGAAGGCTTCACCGATTTCGCCCCAGTGGGCGTAGCCGCGGGTGTCGAGGCGCTGGTCTTTCGCCCAGGTTTTCTGGCTGACTGCCGCCTCCACGATGCCGGTGGGGGTGTCGGCGTTGTATTCGAGCAGCTTCATGGGGTCGCCGGGCACGCCCGAATAGGTGAAGTCGAAGCGTCCGTAGAAGTCAGCGTCGCGGCGGTTCCAGGATTCTACGGCGAGGTTGAACGCCGCCTGGGGCAGGCCGAGGGTGCCGAACGCGCCGGAGGCAATGTACTCGACGGTTTCCAGGCACATGCGGTGCATTTCTTCCGCCTGGGCGCGCACAGAGTCCATTTCTTGCGGGCTGAAAATGTAGGCGGCGTATTCGTTCCAGTAGTGGTCGGTGTCGTGGGGGCCGTCCACGCTGTAGGTGAGGCCTTCCTCAACGATGACGTTCTCCCAGTCGGGTCGGCCGACGGGAAATTCTTCACGGCGCATGAGGGGCTAGGCTCCTTCGAAGTAGTGAATGGAAAATAGTGAGGAAAATGCGGGCGGGACCGTTCAGTCCCTGCCCGCATTCAGTGTGATGGCTTATGGCTTAGCCGCCGGAGGTACCGCCACCGGACTTGGAGCCGCCACCGAAACCGCCCTTGCTGCCGGACTTCGAGGACGAGCCGGACTTGGACGAAGAACCCGACTTCGACGAGGAACCGGACTTCGAGGACGAACCCGACTTGGAGGTGTTCGACTTGCTGTAGGAGCCGGTGCTACCGCTATTGCTGGTGCCCTGCTTACCGCTGGAGACTGAGCCGGTGGTCTTATTACGCACCGAGGAGGTCTTACCGGAGTTGTTGGTGCTGGTCACCTTGCCCGAGGAGACGGTGGAGGACTTCTTCGCGGTGCGGTAGGAGTCTTCGAAGCCGCCACCCTTGGAAGACACGCCGCTGTAGACGGTGCCGTTGCTGGGGCGGGTGGTGCTGCCTCCGGAAAGCTTAGAGCCCACGGGGGGAATGTAGTGGGATCCGGAAGAATTCGCGGCGCTCTGGCGGCCCAGGTAGTACCAGAGGAACGCATTCGAATTATTGTGGGTGGTGGTCGATCCAGAAGAGGTAGAACCAGAAGACCCGGAGGAACTAGAAGAACCCGAGGAGTTCGACGAGCCCGAGGAATCACTACTGGACGAGTCGGTCGGCTCTTGAACGCCTGCCTTCTCACATTCGCTATCTTCCACGCGCAGGCCGGTCTTCGCGTCCTGGCAGACGCGGGCGTACTCTTCGCCCTGCGACAAGAACGCGTTCTCTTCCTGGTGCATGGAGTTGTAGGCGAAGATGCCACCGCCAACCAGCAGCACGCCAGCGCCAGCTACGGCAATCATCTTAGCGATGCCGGGGCGGGTTGCGCCCAGGTTCAGGGTCTGCTGGGCAGAGGTCTGTGCGGCGCGGGCAGCAAAATTGGCGACTGCTTCCATGCGGTTGCCGGGCTTCTTCGGGCCGTTGGGGGTGGTGGTTCCGCCGGGGTATTGGGGAGCAGAACTCATGCATCTCTCCTTGAAAGGTGGTGCGTGGCGTAACGCTCAACGCGTACATGAAGCTGAGTGGGTACAGCATCATCCGGCGACTTTCGCCGGATTATCGGTGTGGTTCCAGCATATCAAGCCCTGGCTTTCGGATTATTAGCTGACGGCAAAATCTCAGCAAGCTTCGCCGCATGTTGCGCCGTTGTTTCCCTTCTGTTTGCTTTTGCGGTGATTCCCGATGAACTATCAGCCGATTTCACCGCCTATTGGGGGCTGGATGCGCTGGTGGCAGTACTGCCAAAAGGTACCGCCGAAAGGTCACGATTCGTCATACATCCCCTACACTGCACCGGGTTGCAATACTTCTTCACACAAACTCGCGCCGGAGTGCGCAAAAGTTTTAGAGTATGCCACATGTCTACACCGCATGCATCATCTCGTTCACGTCTGCCCAAGTGGGCTACTTCTTTCGGCAACCAAATCATTGCCTCCCTCATTCTGGGTATTGTTCTCGGCGCGCTCGCCCTCGCACTGGGTGGGGACGCGAAGAGCAACCCCAACTGGCTCATGGTGACTCTGGATACCATCGGCTCTTCCTACGTCACTCTGCTGAAGGCGGCTGTTGTTCCGCTGATTTTCACCGCCGTGGTCGCCTCCATCTCTAACCTGTCGCAGGTGACGAACGCGGCGCGTCTGGCGGTTAACACGCTCATCTGGTTTGCGATTACCGCATTCTTCGCGGTGCTCATTGGTATTGCGATGGGCCTCATTGTTCAGCCGGGCGTGGGCGCGCAGGTGCAGGGCAAGGCGTACACCGGCTCAACCGGCTCGTGGACCGCGTTCCTGACCGGTCTGATTCCGGTGAACTTCCTGGGTCTGGGCGTCAGCGCTAAGTCCGGTGATTCCGGTATCACCGCCTCGGCATCCTTCAACGTGCTGCAGATCCTGGTCATTTCCGGTGCGGTCGGCATTGCCGCCCTGAAGGTCGGCGAGGCCGCCAAGCCGTTCATTGACGTGGTCAAGAGCGCCCTGGCGATTATTCAGAAGATTCTGTGGTGGATCATTCGCCTGGCACCGCTGGGTACCGTGGGTCTGATTGCTAAGGCGGTGTTCGCGTACGGTTGGGCGTCGATGGGTTCGCTGGTCGCGTTCGTTATTGCCCTCTACATTGGCCTGCTGCTGGTCTTCCTCGTGGTCTACCCGATTATTGTTCGCGCGAACGGCCTGTCGGTCCGCCAGTACTTCTCGGGCGTGTGGCCGGCGCTCCAGCTGGGCTTCGTGTCCCGCTCCTCGATGGGTTCGATGCCGATGACCCAGACCGTTGCCGAACGCAACCTGGGTGTTCCCCGCGCCTACGCATCCTTCGCCGTTCCGCTGGGTGCGACCACCAAGATGGACGGTTGCGCCTCGGTTTACCCGGCTCTTGCCGCGATTTTCGTGGCTCAGTTCTACGGTATTCAGCTGGACTTCACCCAGTACCTGCTGATTGTGATGGTGTCCGTGCTCGGTTCGGCTGCGACTGCCGGTACGACCGGCGCTATCGTGATGCTGACCCTGACCCTTTCCACTCTGGGTCTGCCGCTGGACGGTGTGGGTCTGCTCCTGGCGATTGACCCGATCGTTGACATGGGCCGCACCGCTCTGAACGTTGCCGGTCAGGCTCTGGTTCCCGCGATTGTGGCTCGCCGCGAGGGCATTCTAGACGAAGCGCTCTACAACGCTCCCCGTTCGGAGGGCGGCTTCGTGGCTCAGGAATTCTACGATGAGCGCATCGCCGGTGAGGCGCAGCGACTTCACGAGGTGGAGGAGACGGCACTCCGCTAATCTGGCGAGCTAATCAAGCAAAGGCTCACGCGCACGGCGCTAGGCGGTACCGCTTAGCGCCGTGTAGCTTCTCCGCCTCCTATGCTTTCTCTCCCCCCAGCATGGGCGCACAGCACGGGCGAAATACATTTGTCAAACGTCATAAAAATGTCATTATTGATTCTTCTTTTCTTTAATTCTTGAGAAGAGTTATGATTTTGAACGGCGTGTTCCATCTCCTACGTGGTTGAGGGGGATGGGACACGCTCTTTTTATGCCTCCTAACCTTCCCACCCCAGCTTCCCATCAACCCTTAATCTGCACCCAAGAGTAAAACTCGCCGGCGACGCTCTAAAATAGAACCCATGACTACCAGCGCTTCACCGACCCGACTGATTCTTGCCTCCGCCTCCCCGGCGCGCCGCAAGCTCCTGGAAGACTCCCGCATCGCGTTCACGGTGCGCGTCTCCTCCGTAGATGAGGACGCCGCGCTCACCGCCGCCAACGAACAGGCGCGGGCGCAAGGACGTGCCGGGCTCACCCCGGCTGAGACCGCCTCCCTGCTGGCGCAGTTGAAAGCGCAGGCTGTTGCCGCCGAACTTGCCGCCGAGGGCGTGCGCGATGCGCTGGTTCTGGGGTGCGATTCGGTCTTTGAGTTTGAGGGTGTTGCCTACGGCAAGCCGCACACTGCCGAGGCGGCGCGCGAGCGCATCAGCGCCATGAGCGGCAACTACGGCGTGTTGCATACCGGTCACGCGCTCGTGGATTTGCGCGACATTGAGCTGGGTGCTGAGCTGCCCGCTGCTTCTGAGCTACCCACTGTTTCTGAGTTGCGCAGCGCGACCGTCCACTTTGATGAGCTCAGCCCCGAAGAGATTGAGGCGTATATTGCTACCGGCGAGCCACTCTGGGTGGCCGGCTCCTTTACCCTGGACGGCTACGGTTCGGCGTTTATTCGCGGTATTGAGGGTGAGTTCCACACGGTGGTGGGCCTGTCCATCCACGCGCTACGCGATATGCTGCGCCGCCGCGAGGTTGCGGTGACCGAGTTGTGGATAGCACCCCACAACGAGGATTAGATCCAGCGTAATCGTATAAATCTGTCTCAAAGCGCGCTCTGGAATACACATTATTGAACACCAATCGATAAGATAGAACAGTATGATGCGCGTTATATTCGCCAATCCTGCCGATGTATCCTTGGAGCAGGAGATTAAAGGAGAGCTTTAAGTGACTCAGCACCAGGCAGAAGCCGCCAAGAAATTTACTGCAGTCCCCGGCCGTCACACCGGCCCGGTCAGCAAGATTCTGATCGCTAACCGCGGTGAAATTGCTGTCCGCGTGATTCGTGCAGCCCGCGATGAGGGCCTGCAGACCGTCGCCGTCTACGCTGACCCCGACCGCGACTCCCAGCACGTGAAGCTCGCCGATGAAGCCTACGCTCTCGGCGGCGCCACCGCGGCACAGTCCTACCTGGTCATGGACAAGCTCATTGAGATTGCTCTCCGCTCCGGCGCTGACGCCGTGCACCCCGGCTACGGTTTCCTCTCTGAGAACGCGCAGTTCGCGCAGAAGTGCATCGACGCGGGTCTGACCTGGATTGGCCCCTCCCCCGAGTCCATTACCCAGCTGGGCGATAAGGTGGCGGCCCGCCACATCGCGCAGAAGGTGGGCGCTCCCCTGGTGCCCGGCACCAAGGACCCGGTCAAGTCCGCCGATGAGGTTGTCGCCTTCGCGGATGAGCACGGCCTGCCCATTGCGGTGAAGGCCGCATTTGGTGGCGGTGGCCGCGGCATTAAGGTGGCACGCGACCGCGAGAGCATTGTTGAGATGTACGAGTCCGCTGTTCGTGAGGCTACCGCGGCGTTCGGTCGCGGTGAGTGCTTCATCGAGCGTTTCTTGGATTCGCCCCGCCACGTTGAGACCCAGTGCCTGGCGGATGCGCACGGCAACGTCGTGGTGGTTTCCACCCGTGACTGCTCCCTGCAGCGCCGTAACCAGAAGCTCGTTGAGGAGGCGCCCGCCCCCTACCTGAGCGATGAGCAGAACGAGCGCCTGTACGAGGCATCCCGCGCGATTCTGCGTGAGGCTGGCTACCAGGGTGCCGGCACCTGTGAGTTCCTGGTCGGCACCGACGGCACCATCTCCTTCCTTGAGGTGAACACTCGACTGCAGGTGGAGCACCCGGTTTCCGAGGAGATTTCCGGTCTGGACCTGGTTCGCGAGCAGTTCCGTATTGCCCGCGGCGAGAAGATTGAGGAGAAGGACCCGGTTCTGCGCGGTCACTCCTTCGAGTTCCGTATTAACGGTGAGGATGCGGGCCGTTCCTTCATGCCCGCCCCCGGCACCATCGAGAAGATGACCGTGCCCACCGGCCCCGGTGTTCGCTGGGATTCCGGCTTCGTGGCTGGCGACGTTATCGGCGGTAACTTCGACTCCATGCTGGCTAAGCTCATTGTCACCGGCGCGGACCGCAAGCAGGCTCTGCAGCGTGCCCGCCGCGCCCTGGCTGAGCTGAGCATTGAGGGCATGCCGACCGTCATTCCGTTCCACCGCGTCGTGCTGGATGATCCCGCTTTCGCGCCGGCTGAGGGCGGCGATTTCAAGGTGCACACCCGCTGGATTGAGACCGAGTTCAACAACACCATCCCCATGTACTCCGGTGCGCCCGGCAGCGTGGATTCCGATGAGGATGAGCGCACCACCGTGGTCGTTGAGGTCAACGGTAAGCGCATGGAGGTGTCCCTGCCGGATCTGAGCGGTGGCGCGAAGCCTGCCGCTAAGCCCGCTACCAAGACCCGCAAGTCCCGTTCGGCACGTAGCGCGGCAAAGGGTGGCGGCGACGAGCTGACCAGCCCCATGCAGGGCACCATCGTGAAGGTGGCGGCTTCTGACGGCGACACCGTCGCTGAGGGCGACCTGATTCTGGTGCTGGAGGCTATGAAGATGGAGCAGCCCATTACCGCGCACAAGGCGGGTAAGGTTTCGGGCCTGTCGGCTAAGGCTGGCGATACCGTCACCTCCGGTGCGGTGCTGGCGACCATCAAGTAACGCTTCGCCTCGATACCGCGGTCACGCGAGCGCTATAGGCTATACGAATCCCCCGGAAGGGTATGAGGTCATGCCTCGTATCTTTCCGGGGGATTTTCTGTGTCCACTCTGTCTGTTTCTGCGCTCTTGCCTGTTTCTGCGCTCTTGCCTGTTTCTGTGGGGTTTTGAGCAACTACCTATTGCGATTACGTCCAAATAGTGGCTGTATTTGTTGGGTCTCTTCTGAACAGAGTTATAATGTTGCACTTTAGAGGAGCCTTTCAGATTCCTACGCTCACCGCACCCCACCCGATGCGGTCGCAGCACCCGGTACGCACCTACGGCACACCCGCCTCCCGCGCCGACCGGTTATGGAACATCCACCTCAGGCTCCTTGTGTACGCACAAATTCACCATCTCGGGAGTTTTCCTCATGAGCACCTCTGCACCCGACACGAAAGCGTCTGCTGCATCGGTGAAGAATACGACTCCTCGCAGTCGAGTTATTCTTGCCTCGCTCGTTGGTACCACCATCGAGTTCTACGATTTCTACATTTACGCCACCGCAGCAGTGGCTGTGTTCCCCGTGCTGTTCTTCCCCTCGAAGGACGCAACCACCGAGCTTCTGGCATCCTTCGCAACCTTCGGCGTCGCCTTCATCGCGCGCCCCCTCGGTTCCGTGATTTTCGGTCACTTCGGCGACAAGATCGGCCGTAAGGCAACCCTCGTCGGTGCACTGCTCACTATGGGTCTGGCAACCTTCATCATCGGTCTGCTGCCCACCTACCACCAGATTGGTCTGTGGGCACCGACTATGCTGACCATTATGCGTTTCTGCCAGGGCCTGGGCCTGGGCGGCGAATGGTCCGGTGCGGCACTGCTCGCCAGCGAATACGCTGAGGACGGCAAGCGTGCCCGCGCCGCCATGTGGCCGCAGCTCGGTGCCCCCATCGGCTTCGTGCTAGCCAACGGCTTCATGCTGCTGCTGACCAGCTGGATTTCCTTCAACTCCGCAACCGACGCTAAGAACTTTGATCACCCCTTCCTCATCTGGGGTTGGCGTATTCCGTTCCTGATGTCCATCGTGATGGTCGCTGTCGGCCTGTACGTGCGTTTCAAGCTGGAGGAGACCCCCGTCTTCGCCAAGGCTGCCGCTAACAACGAGAAGGTTAAGACCCCGCTCGTTGAGGCGTTCAAGGTCGCTTGGTGGCCCATGATTCAGGGTACCTTCATCATGGTGGCATGCTACGTACTGTTCTACCTGATGACCGCATGGGTTCTCTCCTACGGTATCGGCAAGGCGGATAAGGGCGGTCTGGCTATCCCCTACCGCGAGTTCCTCGTGATTCAGCTGATCTCTATTATCGGCTTCGCAATCTTCATCCCGATCTCGGGTTGGCTGGCTGATAAGTACGGCCGCCGCACCCAGCAGCTGTGGACCACCATCGCGATGGCAGTCTTCGGTCTGTGCTTCGGCCTGCTCATCTCCCCCTCCGTCGTTGGTACCGGTGCGAATGCGAATGTCGCAGTGGTCACCCTCTTCATCTTCATCGGTATGTGCCTGATGGGTCTGTCCTTCGGTTCCATGTCCGCATACCTGCCGGAGCTGTACCCCACCAACGTGCGTTACACCGCCAGCGGTATCGCCTACAACGTGGCGTCCATCCTCGGTGCGGCGCTGACCCCGTTCGTGGCAGTGTGGCTGAACTCCTCCTACGGTGTGGGCGCTGTGGGCGGCTACCTGGCATTCGCCTCGATCCTGAGCGTTATCTTCATCCTGCTCACTCACGAAACCCGTGACGTGGACATGAACGCTGTCAGCACCACGAAGTAACGCTTCGAGCAGCTAACGCCTCTATACGGCAAAGCGGTGGGGGTCGTCTCCTGAATTCCTTAGATTCAGGAGGCGACCCCCACCGCTTTTATGTTTTTCGGGATACTGCGCCAGGCGGGCAACGCCCAGCTCAGCACCTCGTGTGCGCGGATTACAGGCCGCGAGTGTGCAGCTTGCGAGCCGCCTCAGCGATAGAGCCGGAGAGCGAGGGGTAAACCGTGAAGGTATCCGCCAGGTCATCCACCGCAAGCTTCTTCTCCACCGCCAGGGCAATGGGGTAAATCAGCTCGGAAGCACGCTGACCAACCACCACGCCACCAATGACAGTGCCGGAGTGGCGGCGAGCAAAAATCTTCACGAAGCCATCGCGCATCGCCATCATCTTCGCGCGCGGGTTCGTACCCAGCTGCAGGGTTACCACATCACCACGGTAGGCGCCCTCGGCAAGATCCTTCTCGCTCACACCCACGGTCGCAATCTCCGGGGAGGTGAAGATATTCGCGGCAACCTTATCGGTGCGCAGCGGGCGCACCGCGTCACCGAGGATGTGCGCCATAGCAATACGGCCCTGCATCGCAGCCACGGAAGCCAGCGGGTACACGCCCGTGCAGTCGCCAGCGGCGTAAATGCTGTTCACGCTCGTACGGGACACACCGTCCACCTTAATGTGGCCGCTCGGGGTCTGCTCAACGCCGGCAGCTTCCAGGCCCAAATCCTCAGTGTTCGGAATCGAACCAATAGCAACCAGGCAGTGAGTGCCAGAGACCTTACGGCCGTCCGACAGGGTCACGATGACGCCGGTACCATCCTCAGTGCGCTCAACAGCAGCGGCACGAGAACGCGGCATCACTCGCACGCCGCGACGCTCAAAGACGTCCTCCAGCACACGGGCTGCGTCCTCGTCCTCGCCGGGAAGCACACGGTCACGCGAAGACACCAAGGTCACCTTCGAACCCAGGCCGTTATACGCCGAGGCGAACTCCGCACCGGTCACACCCGAACCAATCACAATCAGTTCCTCGGGAACCTCGGAGAGGTTGTACAGCTGAGTCCAGGTCAGGATGCGCTCGCCGTCAGGCATACCGGTCGCCATTTCACGCGGATGCGTACCCACCGACAGCAGCACAAAGTCCGCCTGCAGGGGGTAGACCAGACCAGCCTCATCAGTCACCTGAACGGTGTGGCGGTCCAGGAGCTTACCGGTACCGTGAATAATCTTCACACCAGCAGAAGCCAGGGCACGCTTGATGTCGGCAGACTGCTGCTGAGCCAGGTCGCGGACTCGGCGGTTCACGCGGTCCATATCAACACGCAACTGAGGTGCCTTGCCCTTCGTGTTCTCAATGCCCAAGCTACCTGCCTCGGAGAAGCGGGTCATCATATCCGCCGTAGCGATCAGGGTCTTAGAGGGCACAACGTCGGTCAGAACGGCGGAGCCACCAATGGCATTGCGCTCAATCAGAGTCACGTCCGCGTTGGATGCGGCAGCCACCATCGCTGCCTCGTAGCCGCCGGGGCCACCACCAATAATTACAATTCGCTGAGATGCATAGTTCACCTTTGAAGTCATGCCTTAATTGTGAGCTATGCCGCCGCTACGGGGCAAACGCACTCGCCGTGCAGATATGCCATATTGTGGCAACCTGCACGGCGAGCATCTTCATGGTTCGGCAGCCCGATATGACAGGGCGGCACCTACCCCTGTAGGTCTCTACTCCTCGAGAGCCTGCGGTTTCTCGGCATAAATCGAGTTGATGAACTTCTCGGCCCACTGCAGCATCGCGCCTTCCACCAGGTCCTTGCCGCCAACCGGCATGGTCTTCGGGCGCGGCACCAGAGTCAGCCAAGTGTCCATACCCTTCGGCTGGGCGTGCGTGGAACCCGGGTACACGCGCTTCAGCCGCATCTGGCGGGACTCCGGCAGCGGCGTAGCAGTCACCACGCGCACCTTCGGGCCCAACACCACCAGCTCGTGAATACCGGCGGCACGAGCGTGCATACGCACCGTCGCCACGGCAAGCAGGTTCTCTACCGCCTCCGGCAGTTCGCCGTAACGGTCGACCAGTTCCTCGCGTGCCTCCGCAATCTTCTCTTCGGTATCGGCGGCTGCGATCTGGCGGTAGGCCTGCAGACGCAGGCGCTCCGAGTCAATGT
>ENA-OWLM01000422-OWLM01000422.1-metagenome-genome-assembly--contig:-NODE-422-length-16673-cov-3.428571_pt1 | contig 16673 bp, 15 predicted proteins | sample MGYA00245349_ERZ651102 | MGnify/ENA primary metagenome ERZ651102 (study PRJEB26857, sample SAMEA4031759) | metagenome | biome: human; feature: oral; material: saliva | place: Philippines | collected 2014... | reverse complement strand
AAAGGACCCCGCGGGGTCCTTTGCTTTTGGCGCCGGAAATCACAGCCCCAGCACGGACTGCATGTCGTAGAGTCCGTTGGACTTGCCTTCAAGGAAGCGTGCCGCGCGCAGCGCGCCTTCCGCGTAGGTGGCGCGGCTGGACGAGCGGTGGGTGATCTCGATGCGTTCGCCGATGCCGCAGAACGAGACGGTGTGGTCGCCCACGATGTCGCCGCCGCGCAGCACGGAGAAGCCGATGGTGCCGGGCTTGCGCACGCCGGTGTCGCCGTGGCGGCTCCAGGTGGCGACGTCGGGCAGGGCGACCTCCCAGGCGGACGCGATGGTCTCGCCCATCTTCAGGGCCGTGCCCGACGGCGCGTCCACCTTGTTGCGGTGGTGCGCTTCGAAGACTTCGACGTCGTAGCCGGCGTTCAGGATGCGGGCGGCCATGTCCAGCAGCTTGAGGGTGGCGTTGACGCCCACGCTCATGTTGGGCGCAAACACGATGGCGGTTTTCTGCGCGGCCACTTCGATCGCGGCGCGGCCGTTGTCGTCGAAGCCGGTGGTGCCTATGACGGCCTTCACGCCGTGCTTCACGCAGGCCTTCAGGTGATCCAGCGTGCCCTCGGGGCGGGTGAAATCAATCAGGCAGTCGGCGCCGGCCAGCGCGTCCAGGTCATCCGTGATCAGCACGCCGGTCTGCTTGCCCAGCGGGGCGCCGGCATCGCGGCCCAGTGCGTCGGAGCCTTTGATGCTCAGGGCCGCGGCCAGTTGCAGGTCGTCGGATTTCAGGACGGCCTCGATCAGCATCTGACCCATGCGGCCGTTGGCGCCGGCAATAGCAATACGCATAAAAAATCCTTGTCTCAGCGCAGCGGTTCGGGCGCGTTGCCCGGCTGGCCGGGGTATTGATTGAGCGGGCTGACGGGGGCGTCGGCGTCGCGTTTCTGCTGATCCTGCTCTTCCTTCAGGCGGGCTTCGTCCTGGTTCAGGCGCTGATCAGCCTTTTCGTCGGCGACGGAATCCGGCGTGTTCATCTGATAAGGCTGCAGGTCGGGCTGCTTGTCGCCTTCCCAGCGCACCAGCCGGTCGTTTTCGAACCAGACCGTGAATTTGCGCTCTTGGGCATCGCCATAGCCGGGCTTGAAGTAGTACGGATAGTCCCAGCGGTTGGCGTGCAGGACGCTGGTCAGCGTCGGGCTGCCCAACGCGAAGCGCACCTGCTCGCGGGTCATGCCGGGCTGGAGCAGCGCAACCTGCTCTTGAGTGATCCAGTTGCCCTGCTGGACCGGGGCCTTGTACGGGAAACCCCATTTATTCGAGGTGCAGCCCGACAGTGCGACGGCCAAGGCGGCAATGACCAAGCCGGTCTTCAGAGAGCGGGAGGGAATACGTGCAAACATGGACACTACGCGCCCCTATTATTTGGAAGCAAGCAAAACCGTTATCATAAAGGTTTCATAAGGATAGTTCCGCGTGGCGGCATGGATTCGGTGAGCCGGCTCGCGGTGACCCTGTCCTTGCCCATGCCAACGCGGACGGAGAGCGATTACACCATGAGCGACCAAAGCGAACTGAAAAACATGGGTTTGAAGGCGACTTTTCCTCGCCTGAAGATTCTTGATATTTTCCGCAAATCGGGTGAACGCCACCTGAGCGCCGAAGACGTCTACCGTGCCCTGATCGGCGAAAACGTCGAAATCGGCCTGGCAACGGTCTACCGTGTCCTGACCCAGTTCGAGCAGGCCGGTATTCTTGCGCGCAGCCAGTTCGACAGCGGCAAGGCCGTGTTTGAGCTCAATGACGGCGATCATCACGATCACCTGATCTGCACCAATTGCGGCAAAGTCGTCGAATTCTCGGACCCCGAGATCGAAAAGCGGCAGCAGAAGATCGCCAAGGACAATTCCTTCGCGCTGGAAAGCCACGCGATGGTCCTGTACGGCATCTGCGGCAGCTGCATGAAGGGCCGCTAAGCCCCTGCGGCCGGCGGTCATGCGGTGTGACCCGCTGGCCGCTATACAGGTGAAGTCAAAAGCCCCTTCTAATCGAAGGGGCTTTTTGCTGTCCGCCGGCTTGGCGCGGCGGACGGGAGGCAGGGTTAAGGCTACTGGCCTGATCGGGGCTTATGAGGCCGGCTGGCCGAAGCCTTCCAGCATTTCGCGGGCGTGCTCGCGCGTGGTGGCGGTGAGCTTCATGCCCCCCAGCATGCGGGCAATTTCCTCGACGCGGGCCGATGCGTCCAGCTCTTCGATGCTGGAGCGGGTCGTGCCGCGGGATTCCGTCTTGCTGACCAGGAACTGGTTGTTGGCGCACGCCGCGACCTGGGGCAGGTGGGTGACGCACAGCACCTGATGGCGTTCGCCCAGTTCGCGCAGCAGCTTGCCGACGGCTTCGGCGACCGCACCGCCGACGCCGCTGTCGACTTCGTCGAAGATCAGGGTGGGGACGCGCGCCGCGCGGCTGGCGATGACTGACAGCGCCAGCGAGATGCGCGACAGTTCGCCGCCCGATGCCACCTTTGCAAGGGGGCGGGGCGTGGTGCCGGCGTGGCCGGCCACCAGGAATTCGACCTGTTCGTTGCCATGCGCAGAGGGCGCCGATTCCGCGAGCGTGGGCTCGAACCTGCCGCCCTGCATGGCCAGCGTCTGCATGGCCAGCGTGACCTGTTTGCCAAGGTCTTTGGCGATCTTGCGGCGGGCAGTCGTCAGTTTGGCGGCGGCCGCATCGTATTGCGCCTGCGCCGCGGCTGCCTGGGCGCGCAACGCGTCGATATCGCCCGCGGCCTGCAGCGCGGCCAGTTCGGCATGCAGGGATTCGCGCAGTTCGCACAGCGCATCGGGTTCGGTGCGGAATTTGCGGGCCGTCTCGAAGACCAGGCCCAGCCGCGCTTCGACGTCGGCCAGCCGCTTCGGGTCCAGGTCGACGCGGCTGACATAGTTGTTCAGGTCGGACACGGCTTCGCTGATGGCGATGCGTGCGGATTCGAGTTCGTCGTACACGCCTTTCAGGCCCGGGTCGTGCCGCAGCATCTGCTGGATACGCTGGTTGGCGGCCGTGACGCGGTGGTGCGCCGAATCGCCTTCGCCGTCCAGCGCTTCCAGGATCTGCGAGGCCCCGTCCAGCAGCGATTGCGAATGCGACAGGCGCGTGTGCTCGGTCTGTAGCGCTTCCCATTCGTCCGGGCCCAGGCCCAGGTGATCCAGTTCCTGGACCTGCCATTGCAGGCGTTCGCGTTCGGCGGCCAGGCTTTCGGCGTCTTTTTCGGCGGACTCAAGCTGCCGGGCCAGCGCGCGCCATTGCTTCCAGGCCTGGCTGACCGCGTGGCGCAGGTCGGCGTGGCCCCCATGGGCGTCCAGGAGGTCGCGTTGCGCGTCGGGCCGCATCAGGCTCTGGTGCGCGTGCTGGCCATGGATGTCGACCAGGCTGTCGCCCAGTTCGCGCAATTGCGCCACGGTGGCAGGCGTGCCGTTGATATAGGCGCGGCTGCGGCCCTGCGCGTCGATGACGCGCCGCAGCGACAGTTCCTCTTCGGCGTCGATCTCGCGTTCGGCCAGCCAGGCGTGCAGGGACTTGGGGGTGTCGAAGACCGCGGTGATGTCGGCGCGGGCGGCGCCTTCGCGCAGCATGCTGGCGTCGCCGCGTTCGCCCAGCGTCAGCGCCAGCGCATCCACCAGGATGGATTTGCCCGCGCCGGTCTCGCCGGAAAAGACGGTGAAGCCGGGGCCGAAATGGATCTCGGTCTGTTCGACGATGACGAAGTCGCGGATGTGCAGGGTGCGCAGCATGTCGGGGCGCTTACTACTCTACGTTGTCGGAGGCTTCGGGCATCAGGTTCCAGTGCAGCTTGCGGCGCAGGGTGGAGAAGAAACTGTAGCCTTCGGGATGGACGAAGCGGATGGTGTAGGGCGCGCGCTGCACGACGATGCGGTCGCCCGGCTGCAGGTCGGACCAGGTCTGCATGTCAAAGTGCACGCTGGCGCCGACTTCGACGCGGCCCATGGCGGTGAGCGTCATGTTCAGCACGCCCGAGTCGGGAATGACGATAGGGCGGTTGGACAGCGTCTGCGGCGCTACGGGCACCAGCACCATGGCGTTCATGCCGGGGTGCAGGATGGGGCCGTTTGCCGACAGGGCATACGCGGTGGAGCCGGTGGGAGTGGCGATGATCAGGCCGTCTGCGCGCTGGGTGTACATGAAGGCGCCGTCCAGTTCGACCCGGACTTCAATCATGCCGCCGCGGCCCGCGCGGTTCAGAACCACGTCGTTCAGCGCGGACGCGGAATACATTTTCTGGTCGCCGCGCCACACGCTGCCTTCCAGCAGCATGCGTTCTTCGATTTGGAAACTGCCTTCCAGCACGCGGGCCAGCGCGCCATGCGCGTCCTGCAGGGCGATGTCGGTGATGAAGCCGAGGCGGCCGTGGTTGATGCCCACCAGCGGCATGCCGTAAGGCGCCAGGTGGCGGCTGGCGCCCAGCACGGTGCCGTCGCCGCCCATCACGACCGCCAGCGAGGCGGTCTTGCCGATTTCTTCGAGCGTGGCGATGGGGTATTCGGTCACCCTGGTGTTTCGCGCCGTGTCGGCATCAATGAGCACGTGCCGGCCCGCTTGCGTCAGCGCGTGCGCAAGTGCTCTCAGCGGTGTGTCCAGGCCGGTGTCCTGGTATCTGCCGATCAGGGCAACTGTAGGAAAATGCATGGCTGCGTGCGAATAAAAAAGGCGGAACCGTGATGCCCGTCAGGCCCGGAATGGCCTGTTTAACCGATTATATGGGGCCGTATATCGGCTTGCAGGACAAAAATCGCCTTAACCGGAAAAGATTCCCTAAAATACTCGCTATGGACGACCGCGCACGCGCATTACTGAAAGCGTTGATAGAACGCTACATCGCCGATGGGCAGCCAGTCGGTTCGCGGACGCTATCGAAAGTCTTTGACTTGTCTCCGGCCACCATCCGCAATGTCATGGCGGACCTGGAAGAGCTGGGGCTGATCCATAGCCCGCATACCTCCGCCGGCCGCATACCCACGCCGCGGGGCTATCGCATGTTCGTCGATTCCCTGCTGGCGGTGCAGTCCTATCAGCTGCAGCCCCACAACATGGGGGAAATGCTCTCGGCCGCAGAGCCCACGCGCGCGGTCAACGCCGCCGCGGCGCTGCTGTCCAACCTGACCCAGTTCGCGGGCGTGGTGCTCACGCCCAAGCGCGCCCAGGTCTTCCGCCAGATCGAATTCATCCGCCTGTCCGACAAACGGGTGTTGCTGATCATCGTCACCCCCGACGGCGACGTCCAGAACCGCATTCTTTTTGTTCAGCGCGACTACTCCGAATCCGAACTGCTGGAAGCAGGCAACTTCTTCAACATGCATTTCGCCGGCAAGTCCTTCAATGCGGTCCGGCAGACGCTGTCCACCGAACTGGCCCAGCTGCGCGAAGACATCTCGCGCCTGATGCAGGCCGCCGTGGAGGCCAGCGCCGAAGCCGCCGAAGACGGAGACGCCGTGGTCATTTCCGGAGAACGCAAGCTGCTCGACGTGACGGATATCGCGTCCGACATGGACCGCCTGCGCAAGATGTTCTCGCTGTTCGAGAAAAAAACCGACCTGCTGCAATTGCTGGATGTCTCCAGCCGGGCGCAGGGCGTGCAGATCTACATCGGCGGCGACTCGCAACTGGTGCCGATGGAGGAAGTCTCCGTCATCACCGCGCCCTACGGCGTCGATGGCAAGGTAGTGGGCACGCTGGGCGTCATTGGCCCGACCCGCATGGCCTATGAGCGCGTCATTCCCATCGTGGACATCACGGCGCGGCTGCTGTCCAACGCGCTCAGCCACAATCAGTAGTTCCATTCAAAGCTACATCCTCCTTGCGGAGGAAGGGGAGTTTTTGTGTTTCTTCGCCTGTTCAAGTATCTCTGGCCTGAACGCTACCTGCCTGAACCCCAGCAAGAAGACCCCTTCAACGAAGATCCGCCGCCGCGCGCGCCCGGCAAGGTGGGCGTGCTCTTGGTGAACCTGGGCACGCCGGACACGCCTTCCCCCAAGGACATCCGCAAATACCTGGGCGAATTCCTGTCCGATCCCCGCGTCATCGAGATTCCGCGCTATCTCTGGAAGCCCATCCTGCACGGGATGGTGCTGAGGCGGCGGCCCAAGCGGCTTGAGCCGCGCTACGCCGGCGTCTGGATGCAGGACGGTTCCCCGCTGATGGTCTACAGCCGGCGGCAGGCCGACGGTGTGCGCGCTGCGCTGCAGGCAGCCGGTCTGGATGTCGTCGTGGAGCTGGGCATGCGCTACGGCAATCCGTCCATTCCCGACGCCATCACGAAACTGCGCGCACAGGGCTGCGAACGCATCCTGACGGTGCCCCTGTACCCCCAGTACGCCGCCAGCACCACCGCCACGGTGGTGGACGCGGTGACCCGCCACGTGGGACGGCTGCGCGACCAGCCCGAGATGCGCTTCATCAAGCGCTTCCACGAAGAGCCTGCCTACCTGGACGCGCTGGCCGGGCGCATCGAGCGGTTCTGGCTGGAGCACGGCAAGCCCCAGAAGCTGGTCATGAGCTTTCACGGCCTGCCGCGCTATTCCATTGAGTTGGGCGATCCCTACTACCGCGACTGCATGGAGACCGCCCGGCTTCTGACGCAGCGGCTGTCGCTGCCCCGTGACCAGATCGAAGTGACTTTCCAGAGCCGGTTCGGCACGGCTCGCTGGCTGGAGCCCTATACCGAGCCGACCCTCAAGGCGCTGGCGGCCTCGGGCACCACCGAGGTCGATGTGGTGTGCCCGGGATTTGTGGCAGACTGTCTGGAAACCCTGGAAGAAATCAGCCTGGAATGCCGCGACGCCTTCATCGGGGCGGGCGGCAGGCAGTTCCGTTACATTCCGGCCATCAATGATGATCCGGCCTGGATCGCCGGGCTGGCCAGCCTGGTGGAACGCCACTTGCAGGGATGGACCCAGACACCACGGACTTGAAGGAGAAGGCGCATGCACCATGATCCCAAGACTGGCAAGACGGTCAAAAAGGGCAAGGTAAGCACCCCGGTCGACGAGGACCACGTCGAGCATGAGCTGGACGAAGCCCTGGCCGACACCTTTCCCGCCAGCGACCCGATCGCCATCCAGTCCGACCCCGACGCGGACGACAAGCGCGTGGACCGGGCCCTGAAAGAGAGTTTCCCGGCCAGCGATCCCGTCGCGCCGGCGCAGCCGCACAAGAAATAGGCCGGGGCGGGCGGCAGGCCCGCCGTCAGGGGGGAATATTTTGCTTACCCGGGCTTGAAATAGGGGTATTGGCCCCCATTCATGTCTGCGAAAGCCATTCTTTTTGGAGGATTCCCCATGACGGCACCCCACGAGCCTGCAGACCAGGCGCCCGAAGTCGGCCAGACCGCCGATGCGGCCCCCGCCGCCCAGGACGCCGCTCAGGCCGAGCTGAACGAGTTGCGCGCCCAGCTGGACGCCGCCCAGGCTACCGTCAACGAGCAGCACGACCAGCTTCTGCGTGTCCATGCCGAAGCCGAGAACGTGCGCCGCCGCGCCCAGGAAGAAGTGTCCAAGGCGCGCAAGTTCGGCATCGAGTCGTTTGCCGAAAGCCTGGTTCCGGTCAAGGACAGCCTGGAGGCCGCGCTGGCCCAGCCTGACCAGACCGTTGAAACCCTGCGCGAAGGCGTCGAAGTCACTCTCAAGCAGCTGGCCGCGGCCTTCGAGCGCAATCTGCTCAAGGAAATCGCCCCGGCGCAGGGCGACAAGTTCGATCCGCACCAGCACCAGGCCATTTCGTCCATTCCCAACGAACAGCCCGCCAACACCGTGGTGCAGCTGCTGCAAAAGGGCTATGCCATCGCCGACCGGACCCTGCGTCCGGCGCTCGTGGTGGTGTCGGCCGGCCAGGGCTGACCATACCGAAGGCCATGACCGATCCTCGCTTCGATCCGGCTGAGGTTTTCCAGGTGTTCGGCATGAGCCATGTCGACACCGCGGGATTCGACGCCGCCGTGGTCCAGGCGCCAGGATCGGATCTGCGTTGCGTGTTCCTGTGGGGCCAGGATTGCTATAACTGCAATCTTTTCAAGCAGGCGGCGCTGCTGCACCGGGAAACCCTGCTTGCCCTGGGCCTGACGTGGTTCGAGGCCGATGTCTACGCCGACGAACCCCTGGGCCGGCGGTTTTCGCTGCATGGCGTCCCCACTTTTGTGCTGTACCGGTCCGGGAAGCGGCTTGGCCGCATCACCGGCTGGCCCGGATTGCCCCAGTTCACGGCGGCAATCCAGCGCCAGCAGGACGCCGCGGAAATTTCCGGCCAGGCGTCTTGAAAAACCCTGCGGGCAGCCCCAGTTAGGTGGGGACAAGCAGTTTTTCCCTATTTCCATAGTTAATAGATTTAATAATCAAGGTAACCCACCATGAGCAAGATTATTGGCATTGACCTGGGCACGACCAACAGCTGCGTGGCTGTCATGGACGGCGGGCAGGTCAAAATCATCGAAAACGCGGAAGGTGCTCGCACCACCCCCTCCATCGTTGCCTACATGGATGACGGCGAGACCCTGGTGGGCGCGCCCGCCAAGCGCCAGGCCGTGACCAACCCGCGCAACACCCTGTACGCGGTGAAGCGCCTGATCGGCCGCAAGTTCGAAGAAAAGGCGGTGCAGAAGGACATCAACCTGATGCCCTACGCGATCGTCAAGGCCGACAACGGCGACGCCTGGGTTGAAGTGCGCGGCAAGAAGATGGCGCCTCCCCAAGTGTCGGCCGACGTGCTGCGCAAGATGAAGAAGACCGCCGAGGACTACCTGGGCGAAGAAGTGACCGAGGCCGTCATCACCGTGCCCGCGTACTTCAACGACAGCCAGCGCCAGGCCACCAAGGACGCCGGCCGCATCGCCGGCCTGGAAGTCAAGCGCATCATCAACGAACCCACCGCTGCGGCGCTGGCGTTCGGCCTGGACAAGACCGAAAAGGGCGACCGCAAGATCGCCGTCTATGACCTGGGCGGCGGCACGTTCGACGTGTCCATCATCGAAATCGCCGACGTTGACGGCGAAAAGCAGTTCGAAGTGCTGTCGACCAACGGCGACACCTTCCTGGGTGGCGAAGACTTCGACCAGCGCATCATCGACTACATCATCTCCGAGTTCAAGAAGGAACAAGGCGTTGATCTGTCCAAGGACGTGCTGGCCCTGCAGCGCCTGAAGGAAGCCGCCGAAAAGGCCAAGATCGAGCTGTCCTCGGCCCAGCAGACCGAAATCAACCTGCCGTACATCACGGCGGACGCCTCGGGTCCGAAGCACCTGAACCTGAAGATCACGCGCGCCAAGCTGGAAGCGCTGGTCGAGGAACTGATCGAACGCACGATCGAACCCTGCCGCGTCGCCATCAAGGACGCCGGCGTGAAGGTTTCCGACATCGACGACGTGATCCTGGTCGGCGGCATGACCCGCATGCCCAAGGTCCAGGAAAAGGTGAAGGAATTCTTCGGCAAGGATCCGCGCAAGGACGTGAACCCCGATGAAGCCGTCGCCGCTGGCGCCGCCATCCAGGGCTCCGTGCTGTCGGGCGACCGCAAGGACGTGCTGCTGCTGGACGTGACCCCCCTGTCGCTGGGTATTGAAACCCTGGGCGGCGTCATGACGAAGATGATCCAGAAGAACACCACGATCCCGACCCGGTTCTCGCAGACGTTCTCGACCGCCGACGACAACCAGCCGGCCGTGACGATCAAGGTGTTCCAGGGCGAGCGCGAAATCGCTGCGGGCAACAAGGCCCTGGGCGAGTTCAACCTTGAAGGGATCCCGCCGTCGCCGCGCGGCATGCCGCAGATCGAAGTCACGTTCGACATCGACGCCAACGGCATCCTGCACGTGTCCGCCAAGGACAAGGGCACGGGCAAGGAAAACAAGATCACCATCAAGGCCAACTCGGGTCTGTCGGAAGACGAGATCCAGCGCATGGTCAAGGATGCCGAGGCCAACGCCGAGGAAGATCACCGCGTTGCCGAACTGGCCCAGTCGCGCAACCAGGCCGACGCGCTGGTGCACGCCACCCGCAAGTCGCTGACCGAATATGGCGACAAGCTTGAAGCTGCCGAGAAGGAAAGCATCGAAGCCGCCATCAAGGACCTGGAAGACACCCTGAAGGAAGGCGACAAGGCCGCGATCGACGCCAAGGTGGAAGCCTTGTCCACGGCATCGCAAAAGCTCGGCGAAAAGATGTACGCCGACATGCAGGCGCAGCAGGCCGCTGGCCAGCAACAGGCCGCTGACAACGCGAAGCCGGTGGACGACAACGTCGTCGACGCCGACTTCAAGGAAGTCAAGCGCGACCAATAATGGCCGGGCGCTGACCTGCCTCTGCCGCCCGGTAGCCGGAGAAATCCGCCTACCGGGCGAACTCATTCTGTAGCACTGAAAAGAAGGCTCGATTTTTGAGCCCACGGATCATGGCAAAACGCGACTATTACGACGTTCTGGGCGTGGCAAAGAATGCCTCGGACGACGACCTCAAGAAGGCCTATCGAAAGCTGGCCATGAAGTATCACCCGGACCGCAATCCGGACAGCAAAGAAGCCGAAGAGAAGTTCAAGGAAGCCAAGGAAGCCTACGAGGTCCTGGGCGACGACCAGAAGCGCGCCGCGTATGACCGCTATGGCCACGCTGGCGTCGATCCCAATTCCGCCGGCATGGGCGGTGCGGGCATGGGCGGCGGATTCGCCGACGCGTTCGGCGACATCTTCGGCGAAATCTTCGGCGGCGGCGGTGGTGGCCGCCGCGGCGGCGGTCCGCAGGTGTATCGCGGCGCCGACCTGAAGTACGCGCTCGAGATCACCCTGGAGCAGGCGGCTGCCGGCTTCGATACCGAAATCCGCGTGCCCAGCTGGGAAAACTGCGACGCCTGCCACGGCTCCGGCGCCAAGGCCGGCACGTCGCCCAAGACCTGCCGCACTTGCGGCGGCTCGGGCGCCGTGCGCATGCAGCAGGGTTTCTTCAGCGTGCAGCAGACCTGCCCGACCTGCCACGGCAACGGCAAGGAAATCACCGACCCGTGCCCGTCCTGCGACGGCGTGGGCCGCATCCGCCGCAACAAGACCCTGCAGGTCAAGATCCCGGCCGGCATCGACGACGGCATGCGCATCCGCTCCAGCGGCAACGGCGAACCGGGCATCAACGGCGGCCCTCCGGGCGACCTGTATGTGGAAATCCACATCAAGCAGCACAAGATCTTCCAGCGCGACAGCGACGACCTGCACTGCGAGCTGACCATCCCGTTCACCACGGCGGCATTGGGCGGCGAACTCCAGGTCCCGACGTTGGGCGGCAAGGCCGAGATCTCGATCCCCGAAGGCACGCAGTCCGGCAAGACCTTCCGCCTGCGCGGCAAGGGCATCCGCGGCGTGCGCGGCAGCTACCCGGGCGACCTCTACTGCCACGTCGTGGTGGAAACGCCGGTGCGCCTGAGCGACGACCAGAAGAACATCCTGCGCCAGTTCGAGGCCTCGCTGAACGACGGCGGCGACCGCCACTCGCCGCAAAGCAAGTCCTGGACGGACCGCGTGAAGGAATTCTTCAGCTGAATTGCCTGAGCAGCAGTCAGAAGGCCGCGACCGTGAAAGTCGCGGCTTTTTTTGTTTCTGGCATCGCGACGCTGCTGCTCGATGAGATCGCAGCCGTCGGGCCTGTGCTGGCCGCGACGATGATCAGCAGCGGTATCTCTGTCCAGGATTTCGACTGCAGGCCACCGTCAAATTGTTCCAGTAATTTCAGACGCAACTGATTGACGGCCAATTTGATTTTCTCGACAGTCGTTGCTGTGACTTCAGACGGAGCAAATGAATGGGCGAGACATCAAGCATCAGCATTGTGCTCTGGACAGCGCGATTGGCCGTGGCCCCATTGTTGGGGGCGCAGCCATGATTCGAATACGGGCGTCAGTAGGGCGGGGTGGGTTGAATCGAGCTGCCGACGTGCGGGTGGTGCAGAGAGCTTTGAATGTGTACAGGCGCCGGTACAGGCGCGGACGGGAAATCCCCGAATCCGGCCTGATCTCTTTCGATTCCGTCGAGACAATTCAAGATCTTCAACGCAGACTCGGCGCCAATCCAACAGGTCGGATTGAGCCGATGTCGCCTACGCTCCGGGCCCTTGGCCGCGCAGGTGGGTTGGCGGAATTCGACACTGCAATGCCGGAAGTGCTTAGAGCCGTGGCGGGCACCGTGGAAGTGTTGGTGAGCGACGGAAGGTTAGTGAGCTCGGGTTCTCAGTGGGGGCATGTTGCCGTCGACATTGGGGGTACCGTGTACTCGAGAGCCCATAACCATTACTACTTGCTGCCTCGCTCCTATTACTTGCAGCGAAACAGCTACCGCGAAACCGTGGGGCTTGTTCTTCGGATGTCTGGAGGAGAAGTCGGCATCTTGCGAAGAGAGCTCCAACGCCGTGCCGCATTGCAGGCCCCATATGATCTCATCGGAAATAGCTGCTCAACGAATGTGGCCGACGTATTGGAAATGGTCGGCGTGTTAGCGCACGACCCGCGATTTCAGTGGGACGCTTCGCGCAGGACTGCTGTCAGTCCGAAGGAAGTGCTGATAATTGTCTCGCGTTCGCCGCGCCTGCTCAGGCGCAACATTTATCCAAAGCTCAAATGAAGTTTCTTCTGTCAGCTGCTCTCTCGGCACTTATGTTGCTTGCCGTGGTGTACGGTTGTTCGGACGCGCCTAAAGGCCGCTGGAAAGTTACGGCGCCCGTCGATGTCTATGCGGATAATGATGACGGCGCTCCCGTTGCTTTTGTGTTGCAGCCAGGGGAAATCTGTGCCTTAGCTGATGGATGGAGCTATCAAAAAATGTTCAGGTTCAAGCGAGTCTCTTGCAGCGAACGCGATGGGTGGATATCGCTTGACTCGGATTTCGAAAAGGTACCGGGTGCGTAAAGAACCCAAATCGGACGGTCAAAAAAAACCGCGGCTCGCGCCGCGGTTTCACTGCTACTGCTACTGCAACTTCACTTAAATCAACTTCAACTTCAACTGCATTTACAGCAACTTCAACTGCGACCTCAACTTCAACTGCGACTTCAACTGCTACATCAACCGCCGCTGTCGCCAGAAAAAACCGGCCTCAAGCCATGATGCCGCCCGAGGCCGGCCGGGCTACAGCAAGCAGCTCACCGGGTGATCGGCGGGTATTCGAGCTCGCCGAACGTGTATTGACCGCTGGCCTTGGCTTGCGCCAGTTCAGCCTGGACTTCGGCGCGCGTCTTCGCGCTGCCGGTTGCCGCAATGACGGGCGGGTATTGCAGTTCGCCGAACGTGTACTCGCCGCTGACCTTGGCTTGTTGCAGTTGCGATTGCACTTCCTGCGAGCTCAGGCTGGTCGTCTGGGGCAGAGCGGGCGGATAGTCCAGCTCGCCGAAGGTGTACTGGCCGCTGGCCTTGGCTTGTTGCAGTTCGGTCGCGACCTGGGCGCTGCTCTTGGCTTGTTCCACGCCAGCGGCTTGCGCGCCGACGCCGGCCAGGGCCAGGGATAGAAACAGGGTAGTGGCTAGGGTTTTCATGATGAGACCTCCAATTCGAATTAATGGGGACCGAATCCGGCGGCCTTCCGTCGTGGTTCGTTTGCTGTTCCCGATGACTGAATTGTGCGCGTCATCCCACCTGGGATAAACCCGCATTTCATGAAAACATCTTTCCAAATAACCGAGTAATAAGAAAATTTCCAAAAATTAGCCACATAAATGGCATGGTTGATCCTGTGATGGCAGGAAACTCCCCTGGAATCAAAGCCTTTTATGCAAAAAAACCCCTGCCGAGGCAGGGGTTTTGTGTGGGGGCGAAAGTCCCTCAGGGCGTGGCTTTCTTCTTGAAATCGCCCGCCAGCGCCGTGCTGAACCCGTCCGGACGCAGATACTTGCGCAGGGCGGCATTGACGGCTTCCGGTGTCAGCGCGGAGATCTTCTTGTCCATCTCGGCCGACCATTCGAACGTGCGGCCGCGTTGCAGGTAGTCCAGCCAGGTGCTTGCCAGCACATCGTCCTGGGCCCGGGCCAGATTGCGGTAGTTCAGCAGGGCCGTAATGCCCTCAGAGATCTCCTTATCGGAGAAACCGTCCTTCAGGACTCGCGCCAGTTCTTCATTGATCGCTTTTTCCAGCCGCTCGCGGTTTTGCGGGGCATAGATCGCATACATGCTCCACGTTGCGGCGGGTTCGAACGACGACACCGACAGTGAACTGCGCACGTTGTAGGACAGGCCCTCAGTTTCGCGCACCCGGTTCCACAGGCGCGAGGTTTCGGACGCGCCGAAGAGGTAATTGCCCAGGTACAGCGCCGCATAATCGGCATCCGTGTCCTGCAGCTTCAGCGGCAGGCGCGACAGGAAGAACGCATTGGCCTTGTCTGGCGTCTCGATGTCGAACTGCTTGGCGGGAACATCGCGATACGGATTGGGCACGCGGGTGTATGCCGGCGCCTTCTTCCATCCGGCCAGGCCGGCGGTGATCGCCTTTTCCACGTCCTTGGGCTCGAAGTCGCCGACGGCGGCGAACTCGATATTGCCTGCCCCGTAGAACCGGGAATGGAACTTCGCCAGGGCATCGCGGTTCAGTGCGCGCACGCCGGCCAGCGATTCCTCGAACGTGGGCACATAGCGCAGATCGTCGGCGGGCCACGGATTGTCGTGGCGGGCCAGCGCCCGGCCCGCCAGCGCCGAGGGTTCGGTCATGGCGTTCTGGATCGAGGTTTCAAGCTGGCGCTGGTATTCCTCAAGCTGGTCCTGCGGGAAGCTGGCATTGCGGATGATATCGAGCGCCAAGGCAGTCAGTTCGGGCAGGTTCTCGCCTTTGGTCGACATGGCGACCTTGAGCGTGGTGCCGCCGCCGCTGAAGCCTAGCTCGGCCTGCAGCTTGTCCAGGCGGTCCTGGATGTCCTGGCGCGACAGCTTGGCCGTGCCGCGCAGCAGCAGGTCGGCGGCTGCGCTGGAACTTACGCGCTGGCCGAGCAGGTCTTTTTCGTTGCCGAACTGGATCAGCATCTGTGCCTGCACGCGGCTGCCGCGCGTGGCCTTGGGCAGCAGCGCCAGCTTGACCGGGCCATTGGGCAGATCCAGCGTCTTGCGCTGCGTGAGCTTGTCGATGTTCTCGGGCGTGGGGTCAAACGCCGAAGCGGCCTTGAAGTCCGGATCGCCCTTGTAGTCCTTGAAGATGGCGGTCAGGTCCACCCGTTGCGTCTGCGGGGCGCGGACCGGCTTTTCGGTCGGAATGTAGCGGCCCTCGATGCGGTTGCTCTGCACCAGATAGGTGGTGGCCGCTTTCTGCACCTCGGTCAGCGAGGCCTGACGGGCGCGGTCGCGCTGCAGGAAGAAGAGGCGCCAGTCGCCGGCGGCGATTGCTTCGGACAACGCCACGCCGACCTGTTCGGGATCGCTGTAGGTCTGTTCCCAGGCAGTCAGCCATTTGCTGCGCGCGCGGTCGAGTTCCTGCTGGGTGAAGGGCTTCTTGTCCAGCGATTCCAGCGTGCCGGTCAGCGCCTTCATCGCGGCGTCCAGGCTCTTGCCCGGCGTCAGTTGCGCGGCGAACATCGCCAGGCCCGGGTCCCGGTTTTCCATCGTGAAGCCGAACACGCCCGAGGCCAGCTTGGTGGGGACCAACGCATGGTAGAGGCGGCCCGACGGCGTGTCGGCCAGTATCGTCGTGGCCAGATCGAACGGCACGAAATCGGCGCTGCCGGCGGCCGGGATGTGGTACATCGCCGCGACCAGCGGCGTGCCGCCGGTGCGGCGCAGCGTCACTGAGCGCTCGCCGTCCTGCGCGGGCTCCACCGTGTACTCAGGCGGCAGCTTGCGGTCGGGCTTGGGCAGCTTGCCCAGCGTGGCCTCGATATCCGCCAGCGTGGTCTGCGGATCGAACTTGCCCGCCACGATCAGCACGGCGTTGTCGGGCTGGTAGTACTCGTGATAGAAGGCGCGCAGCTGTCCGATGTCCACATTTTCGACGTCGGAACGCGCGCCGATGGTGTTCTTGCCGTAGCTGTGCCACTGGAAGGCCGCCGCCTGCATCTTCTGCATGAGGATGCGGAAAGGACTGTTTTCGCCGCTTTCCATCTCGTTGCGGACAACGGTCATTTCCGAATCCAGGTCTTCCTTGGCGATCAGGGAGTTGACCATGGCGTCGGCCTGCCAGCCCAGGTACCACTTCAGGGTCTCGGGATTGGCCGCGAAGCTGGCGAAGTAGTTGGTGCGGTCGCTGGAGGTCGACCCGTTGGCCTGCAGGCCGCGGCGCGAGAACTCGCCCATGGCGTTACGGGTGGTGGACGTGCCCTTGAACAGCATGTGTTCGAGCAGGTGCGCCATGCCCGTCTGGCCGTAGTTTTCATTGCGCGAGCCCACCAGGTACGTCATGTTGACCGTGGTGGATGGCTTGGATTCGTCAGGAACCAGCAGCACCCGCAGCCCGTTGGCAAGGCGGTATTCGGTGATGCCTTCGATCGAGGCGGCCTCCGTGACGCCCGCCGGCAGGGTGGCGGCCCCGGCCTGAAAGGCCAGGAAGGAGGAAAAGAGCAGCACGCTCAGCGGGCGCGGCAGCTTCGACAGGGACAAGCGCATGGCGGACTATTCCTTTGGCATGGCAGAATCCGTTGGAGTGTATACGTTGGCAATGGTTCAGGCGGGCGAAAAGGGGGCCTTCGCCGCCAT
>ENA-OWLM01000421-OWLM01000421.1-metagenome-genome-assembly--contig:-NODE-421-length-16712-cov-3.820136_pt1 | contig 16712 bp, 18 predicted proteins | sample MGYA00245349_ERZ651102 | MGnify/ENA primary metagenome ERZ651102 (study PRJEB26857, sample SAMEA4031759) | metagenome | biome: human; feature: oral; material: saliva | place: Philippines | collected 2014... | reverse complement strand
GGTTGTTAACTACGACATCCCGATGGATTCCGAGTCTTACGTTCACCGTATCGGCCGTACAGGTCGTGCGGGTCGTGCGGGTCGTGCGTTGCTGTTCGTTGAGAACCGCGAGCGTCGTCTGCTGCGTAACATCGAACGCACCATGAAGCTGACCATTCCGGAAGTAGAACTGCCGAACGCAGAACTGCTGGGCAAACGCCGTCTGGAAAAATTCGCCGCCAAAGTACAGCAGCAGCTGGAAAGCAGCGATCTGGATCAGTACCGTGCTCTGCTGGCGAAAATGCAGCCGGAAGAAGAACTGGATATCGAAACGCTGGCAGCTGCACTGCTGAAAATGGCGCAGGGCGAACGTCCGCTGATCCTGCCGCCAGATGCGCCGATGCGTCCGAAACGCGAATTCCGTGACCGTGACGATCGTGGTCCGCGTGACCGCAACGATCGTGGCCCGCGTGACCGTAATGACCGTGGTGGTGAAGACCGTCCGCGTCGTGAACGTCGTGACGTTGGCGATATGCAGCTGTACCGCATTGAAGTGGGTCGTGATGACGGCGTTGAAGTTCGTCATATCGTTGGTGCGATTGCTAACGAAGGCGATATCAGCAGCCGTTACATCGGTAACATCAAGCTGTTTGCTTCCCACTCTACCATCGAGCTGCCGAAGGGTATGCCGGGCGACGTGCTGCAGCACTTTACCCGTACTCGCATCCTGAACAAGCCGATGAACATGCAGCTGGTTGGCGATGCAGTTCCGCACACCGGTGGTGAGCGTCGTGGCGGTGGTCGTTTCAGCGGTGAGCGTCGTGAAGGCGGTCGTAGTGAAGGTCGTGGCTTTAGCGGCGAACGTCGTGAAGGCGGTCGTGGCGATGGTCGTCGTTTCAGCGGCGAACGTCGTGAAGGCAACCGTGGCCCGCGTCGTGACGATTCTTCTGCTCCGCGTCGTGATGACTCTGCTGGTCGTCGTCGTTTCGGCGGTGACGCATAAGCCAAAACGGCTTAAAAGCGTAAAATAAAATATACAGCCCCGATCGAAATGATTGGGGCTTTTTTTATTTCAATTGTACTCGTGTACTGGTACAGTGCAGCACATTAAACTGTATTAGCTAATTGTTACCCTAAATAATTCGAGTTGTAGGAAGGCGGCAAACGAGGACATTCCGGGAGCTTACTTAAGTAAGTGACTGGGATCGCGGAGCGCAGCCAACGCATCTACAGCTTGAAGTATGACGGGGAAATACACTGGAGAGATGGCTAAATGGCAACACTTACCACCACCCAAACGTCACCTTCGCTGCTTGGCGGAGTCGTGATCATCGGCGGCACCATTATTGGCGCGGGGATGTTTTCTCTGCCAGTGGTCATGTCCGGGGCGTGGTTCTTCTGGTCAATGGCGGCGCTGATCTTCACCTGGTTCTGCATGCTCCATTCCGGGCTGATGATCCTTGAGGCAAACCTGAACTACCGCATTGGCTCCAGCTTCGACACCATCACCAAAGATCTGCTGGGCAAAGGCTGGAACGTTGTGAACGGCATCTCGATTGCTTTCGTTCTCTATATCCTGACCTATGCGTATATCTCCGCGAGCGGCTCGATCCTGCATCATACCTTCTCGGAGATGTCGCTGAACGTTCCGGCGCGTCTGGCGGGGCTCTGCTTTGCGCTGGGCGTGGCGTTTATCGTCTGGATGAGTACCAAAGCGGTGAGCCGGATGACGGCGATCGTATTGGGCGCGAAGGTCATCACCTTCTTCCTGACCTTCGGCAGCCTGCTGGGGCACGTGACGCCCGCCACGCTGTTTAACGTTGCCGAAGTGAACACCTCCTACACGCCGTACCTGCTGATGACGCTGCCGTTCTGTCTGGCGTCGTTCGGCTACCACGGCAACGTGCCGAGCCTGATGAAGTACTACGGCAAAGATCCGCGCACCATTGTGAAGTGCCTTGTCTACGGCACGCTGCTGGCGCTGGGGCTGTACGTAATTTGGCTGCTGGGGACGATGGGCAACATCCCGCGTCCAGAATTTATCGGCATTGCGCAAAAGGGCGGTAACATCGACGTGCTGGTGCAGGCCCTGAGCGGCGTGCTGAACAGCCGCAGCCTGGATCTGCTGCTGGTGGTCTTCTCTAACTTTGCGGTGGCGAGTTCATTCCTCGGCGTGACCCTGGGGCTGTTTGACTACCTGGCGGATCTGTTTGGCTTTGATGATTCTGCGATGGGGCGCTTCAAAACCGCGCTGCTGACCTTCCTGCCACCGATTGTGGGTGGTCTGCTGTGGCCGAACGGTTTCCTGTACGCCATCGGCTATGCAGGGCTCGCGGCAACTATCTGGGCGGCGATTGTGCCAGCGCTGCTGGCGCGTAAATCACGTAAACGCTTCGGCAGCCCGAAATTCCGCGTCTGGGGCGGCAAGCCGATGATTGCGCTGATCCTGGTGTTTGGCGTTGGTAACGCGCTGGTTCACGTGCTGTCGAGTTTTAATCTGTTGCCTGTGTATCAGTGAGTCTTTTGTGCCGGATGGCGGCTACGCCTTATCCGGCCTACGCGATCCCGTAGGCCCGGTAAGCGCAGCGCCACCGGGCGAAACAAAGGCTACCCCACCAACTCCTCTTTCACCTGCATGGCCAAATCAAACGAATGCAAACGCGCCTGATGATCGAAAATCTGGCCGTTAACCATAATCTCATCCGCCTGCGTTTCGCGCAGCACCGCGTCCAGCCCGTGGCGCACCTTCGCTTTATCACCCACCAGCGACATGCTCAGCGCCTGCTGAACGCCATACTCTTCGGAGGCTGACCACAGCTGATGCATATTCTCCACCGGCGGCGGCAGCTGACCCGTCTCACCGCGACGCAGCTTCACAAACGCCTGCTGCATAGAGGTAAACAGGAATTCCGCGTCGCGGTTGCTGTCGGCAGCAATGATGTTGATACAGACCATCGCATACGGCTTCTCCAGACGCGCGGACGGTTTGAAGTTCGTGCGGTAAAGATGCAGCGCCTGATGCAGCATATCCGGCGCGAAGTGCGAGGCGAAGGCAAACGGCAGCCCCAGCTGCGCGGCAAGCTGTGCGCTGTACAGGCTTGAGCCTAGCAGCCACACCGGGATCTTCTCGCCGTACCCCGGGACCGGACGCACGTGCGGGTTCGGATCGCGCGCGTCGAACCAGTCCACCAGCTCGGCCACGTCGCGCGGGAAGTTGTCGATATCCCCGCTCATATGGCGACGCAGGGCGCGCATGGTCGGCTGGTCGCTGCCGGGCGCACGACCAAGGCCCAAATCAATACGCCCCGGATAGAGCGTATTCAGGGTGCCAAACTGCTCGGCAACCACCAGCGGGGCGTGGTTCGGCAGCATCACGCCGCCGGAGCCCAGGTGAAGGGTAGTCGTATTTGCTGCCAGATAGCCAATCAGTACCGAGGTGGCGGCGCTGGCAATGCCCACCATGTTGTGGTGCTCGGCCAGCCAGTAGCGGTGATAGCCACGCTTTTCGGCCAGCTGAGCGAGATCGAGAGAGTGCGAAAAGGCTTCTCTTGCCGAGGAGCCCTGAGGGATCGGCGCCAGATCCAGCACCGAAAACGGAATGGTTTTGTCAGTCATAACAGCTCACTTTGTCGACGGTGAATCTTTAATACTGCATTAAAAAATGATAACCGTTGTTAACAAAGTGAGCCTTTTTTACGCCTGCAATTTCAACCCGGCCAGACGCTTCCAGTAGCCGTTGCAGTCGCTGTTTGCCGTCAGCGGCAGCGGAGCGGCTCCGTTTTCATTGGCGCGAAAGGCGTCCAGCATCGCGAACACGCCGGTATCCAGCGGCGACAAACGCACCATATCCACCAGCCCGTCCATCGACGCCAGCTCGTTGCCAAGGTTATAGACATAGCCGCTCATGGTCTGAATACCGTTCAGGACAAACACCTGCTGATTCTCCTGCGACAGCATGCTGCGCCCGTTCGGGTACTTGATGCAGCAGGTTTCGCATTCGTCTTTTGGGCGGTCTTCCGAGCGCGCGGTAAAGCAGCGGGCGGAGTAGGCCAGCGGCAGATGGCCGTAGCTCAGCACTTCCACTTCAAACTGATTGCGTATGCCCAGCTCGTCGCACTGATTTATCAGGTTTGCCAGCCAGTCGCGGGAGAGTTCCACCGGCATGCACCAGCGCGTCATCCCCTGTTTGAGCAGCAGGCGCAGGGTCACGGCGTTATAGCAGTTCAGGGCATTGCCCGCGACAAACGGCAGCTTGCGTTCGGCGCACATATTCACCACGCCGAGATCGCTCGCCTCCAGCAGGAACTCGCCGTTGTCGACATAGCGCTTCAGCTCGCCCAGCTCGGAAGACGCCTGCACCAGCGCAAGCGTCGAGAGCACCACCTGCTTGCCGCTTCCGGCCAGGCTTTTCGCCATATCCAGCCAGTCGCCCACTTTGGTGGCGCGGCGCTTGCTGCACACCGCTTCGCCCAGGTAAATCACATCGGCGCTGCTGGCGGCGGCCTGTTGGTAAAAATCTTCCAGCGTCTCTTTTGACCAGTAGTAGAGCACCGGTCCTAATGAATATTTCATGGTTATCTCACTGCCATTTACGGTGATACGCGCCAAGGGTGGTTTGCGTGCCTTCGGACATTGAACCGAGCGTCTCCATCCACGCCGCCTGCGGAGCGTAGTTCTGCGGGTCCGCCATACAGCGGTCGATGGCCTGACGCCACACTTTCGCTACCTGGCTCACGTAGGCCGGGCTGCGCTGACGACCTTCGATTTTCACCGAGGCAATATTGGCCGCCAGCAGTTCCGGCAGCAGCTCCAGCGTGTTGAGGCTGGTGGGCTCTTCCAGCGCGTGATAGCGCTCGCCGTCGACCAGGTAGCGGCCTTTACACAGGGTTGGATACCCGGCGTTTTCACCGTCCTGATAGCGGTCAATCAGCACCTCATTCAGGCGAGACTCCAGCCCCTGCGGGGTCTGCTGCCAGCGAACAAAGCGGGCAGGGGAGCAGGCTCCGACGGTATTCGGCGATTCACCGGTTAAATAAGAGGAAAGATAGCAACGGCCTTCGGCCATGATGCACAGGCTGCCAAAGGCAAAAACTTCCAGCGGCACTGGCGTGACGCGCGCCAGTTGCTTAACCTGATGAATAGAGAGCACGCGCGGCAGCACCACGCGGGCCACGTCGAAGTGTTGATGATAAAAACGCACGGCTTCTTCGTTGGTGGCGGATGCCTGAACAGAGACGTGGCGCTCAATATGCGGATAGCGTTCTGCTGCATACTCAAGCATGGCAAGGTCGGCCAGGATCAGTGCATCGGCACCCAGCTGCGCCGCCATGTCCACCGCGCGCTGCCAGCGGGCGTAGCCATCAGGATGGGCAAAGGTATTGATGGCAATGTGCAGCTTGCGGCGATGCTGATGAACGAAGTTAACGGCTTCCTGAAGCTTTTTCTCCGTAAAGTTGAGGCCAGCAAAATGGCGGGCGTTGGTATCATCCTTTAGCCCGATATAGACCGCATCGGCCCCATTTTCAATGGCCGCCTTAAGCGCCGGAAGGTTTCCGGCAGGGCAGAGCAGCTCCATAATTTATCCTGATGTTCTCGATCGCAGGGATCGCAAAATTGTTAACGAGCTGGGATTTTAATTAACCCACAGGCGACAATTTTTGATTTAAGGCAGCTAATGGCGTATTGATGACACCAATAATGAGGTAAGCCGGACGACGGTTTGTTGATTTACGCCGCTATGTTCTGGAATGGATGTGGCAAAATAGCGGGATTACAGATATCAGGGAGTAAAGCTCGTGCTGGAGAAACTGCGTTCACGTCTCGTACAATTTGGTCCATCTATGCTGAGCGTGCCGGTCAGGCTGGCACCGTTCGCGCTTAAGCGCCAGGTGCTGGAGCAGGTCCTGAGCTGGCAGTTCCGCCAGGCACTGCAGGACGGCGAGCTGGAGTTCCTGGAAGGCCGCTGGCTGAGCATTGAAGTGCGCGACATCGGGCTGCGCTGGTTTACCTCCGTAGAGAACGGCCAGCTGATCGTGCGCGAGTCTGCAGAGGCGGACGTGAGCTTTAGCGCTGATGCCAGCGATCTGCTGATGATCGCCGCGCGGAAGCAGGATCCGGATACGCTCTTCTTCCAGCGCCGTCTGGTGATTGAAGGGGACACGGAGCTGGGCCTGTACGTGAAGAATCTAATGGATGCCATTGAGCTGGAGCAGATGCCGAAAGCGCTGCGCGTGATGTTGATGCAAATGGCAGATTTTGTTGAGGCCGGGCTGAAAACCCCGCCGGACGGTAAACACATTTCAGTAGGTGAGCCATGCTGATTCGAGTCGAAATTGGGATTGATGCACCGGGTATCGATGCGTTATTGCGCCGCTCTTTTGAGAGCGATGCGGAAGCTCAACTGGTCCACGATCTCCGTGAAGACGGCCTGATCACGCTGGGTCTGGTTGCTACCGATGATGAAGGTCAGGTTGTCGGCTATGTCGCCTTCAGCCCGGTCATCGTTCAGGGCGACGATCTTCAGTGGGTAGGAATGGCACCGCTGGCGGTAGATGAAAACTATCGCGGGCAAGGTCTGGCGCGCCAGCTGGTCTATGAAGGGCTGGACTCGCTGAATGAGTTTGGCTATGCCGCCGTCGTCACGCTGGGCGATCCGGCGTTCTATGGCCGATTAGGCTTCGAGCAGGCCGCGCATTACGACCTGCGCTGCCGCTGGCCGGGTACGGAATCCGCTTTCCAGGTGCACCGTCTGGCGGATGACGCCCTCAACGGCGTCAATGGCCTGGTGGACTACCACGACCATTTTAATCGCTTTTAAGCAGGCTCTCGCGTAGTGCCTCAAAGGAGCCGTCTCCGGTCACGAGGCGCTCCTTCTGGCGCTTCGTCAGTTGTTTGATGCGGTATTCCAGCCTGAGCGCCAGCGATCGGTCGCCGACGGCCGCCGAGAAGGCGAGCTGTAATTCCCCTTTCCCCCGCAGCGCCTTTGCCCCTTTTCCCGTTTGATGTTGTAAAAAACGCCGCGCCACATCGGTGGTGATCCCGGTGTAGAGGGCGTTATCAGCGGTTCGGACAAGATAGAGAAACCAGCACACGGTAAACAGATTCAGTATGTTAAGGTGAACGCACCATAGCATGAGAGAGAACGAAAATGGAAACACTGGCCGCCATTAACCGCTGGCTGGCGAAGCAGCATGTTGTCACCTGGTGCGTCTGTGACGAGGGTGAGATGTGGTGCGCCAACGCGTTTTACTACTACGATCCTGAGCGCGTGGCGTTTTACGTCATGAGTGAAGACAACACGCGTCATGCGCAGATGACCGGCCAGCAGGCAAAGGTCGCGGGTACGGTGAACGGCCAGCCGAAAACGGTCGCGCTGATCCGCGGCGTGCAGTTCAAAGGTGAAATTCGTCGGCTTGAGGGAGAAGAGAGCGACGCGCGCCGTAAGCTCTACACGCGCCGCTTTCCCGTTGCCGCTGCGCTAAAAGCCCCGGTGTGGGAAATCCGCCTCGATGAGCTGAAATTTACCGACAACACCCTGGGCTTTGGCAAGAAGCTGCACTGGCTACGCGCCGAGCAGGCGTAGCGCTTCGCGGTTAAACGCCGGGAGATCGTCCGGGGTTCGGCTGGTGATCAGCTGGTCTTTGTCGTTGACCACCTCCTGATCGTAAAACTCGGCCCCGGCATTTTTCAGATCGATAACGATCGGCTTCACGGCGGTAAGCTTACGCCCGCGCACGACTTCGGCGCTGATCAGCAGCTGCGGGCCGTGGCAGATGGCAAAGACCGGTTTACCGGTACTCACAAAGTCACGGGTGAAGGTGACGAAGCGCTCATCTCCGCGCAGGGAATCCGGTGAATGGCCGCCGGGTAACAGCAGGGCGTCAAAATCTGAGGGGCTAACGTTATCGATAGACTCATCAATCGTCACCGTGGCCTCGCCCTTATGGCCTGTCACCGTTTTACCCGCCTCTTTCTCAATGGTGATGACCTCATGTCCCGCCTTGCGGAACGCCTCTGCAGGAGAGGTGAATTCTGAATCTTCAAACTCGTCGGTAATCAAGACTGCGATTTTCTTGCCCATGCTTCCTCCGTTGTTTTGGGTTCAGACTGATTTTTCTCCGCTTGTGGTAAATACTTACCTGTAACAGACTTCTAAGTGTGGTCGACCACGCTGAGTTCGCAAACGGACAATTCTGTAAAGGGGATAAGATGAGTCAGGTATTGATTACGGGTGCCACCGGCCTGGTGGGGGATCATCTGCTGCGGCTGCTGATTCAGGATCGCCGCGTGAACTACATTGCAGCGCCTACGCGTCGTCCGCTGGCGGACGTCTCCGGCGTAGTTAACCCGTACGATCCGCAGCTGACGGACGCGCTGGCGCAGGTCCAGGATCCCATTGATATCGCCTTTTGCTGTCTGGGTACCACGCGGCGTGAGGCGGGCAGCAAGGAGGCATTTATCCATGCCGACTACACGCTGGTGGTGGACACCGCGCTCACGGCGAAAAAACTGGGGGCCAAACATTTTCTGGTGGTCAGCGCGCTGGGTGCCAATGCCGGATCGCCATTCTTCTACAACAAGGTGAAGGGCAAGATGGAGGATGCGCTGATTGCGCAGAAATGGGAGCAGCTGACGATTGTGCGCCCTTCGATGCTCAGCGGCCACAGGGACGAACGCCGATTTAACGAGTCGATATTGGCCCCGCTGTTTAAGATCCTTCCCGGCAACTGGAAATCTATCGACGCGCGGGACGTCGCCCTCGCGATGCTAAAAGAGGGGCTGGCACCGTTGAAAGCGGGGGTCAACATTATCCCCTCGGCAAAACTGCGTGAAATCGCGCAGGACGAGGCGTAAACTCCTCCGGCTAATTAAATAACACTCTCCGGGGAATGCTATGACTGGTCAGTCTTCATCTCAGGCGGCAACACCTGTCCAATGGTGGAAGCCCGCACTTTTCTTTCTCGTGGTCATTGTTGGCCTCTGGTATGTGAAATGGCAGCCGTACTACGGCAAAGCCTTCACCGCCGCCGAAACGCACAGCATCGGTAAATCTATTCTCGCTCAGGCTGATTCCAGCCCGCTTCAGGCGGCGTGGGATTATGCCATGGTCTACTTCCTTGCCGTCTGGAAAGCCGCCGTCTTAGGCGTGATCCTGGGTTCACTGATTCAGGTGCTGATCCCGCGCAACTGGCTGGTGAAAACACTCGGCCAGCCGCGCTTTCAGGGCACGCTGCTGGGGACGATTTTCTCCCTGCCGGGCATGATGTGCTCCTGCTGCGCCGCACCGGTTGCGGCAGGTATGCGTCGTCAGCGCGTGTCGATGGGCGGCGCGCTGGCGTTCTGGATGGGTAACCCGCTGCTCAACCCGGCAACGCTGGTCTTTATGGGCTTCGTGCTTGGGTGGCATTTTGCCGCGATCCGCCTGGTTGCCGGGCTGGCGACGGTGCTGGTGGTGGCGACGCTGGTGCAAAAACTGGTGAAGGATACTGCCGCAGAACCCGCAGCCGTTGAGCTGGACGTCAGCGAGCCCCAGGGTGGCTTCTTTGCCCGCTGGGGTATCGCGCTGTGGCAGCTTTTCTGGAGCACCATCCCGGTTTATATCCTGGCGGTGCTGGTATTGGGGGCGGCGCGCGTCTGGCTCTTCCCGCATGCGGATGGCGCTATCGACAACACGCTGATGTGGGTCATTGCGATGGCCGTTGCAGGCTGCCTCTTCGTGATCCCTACGGCGGCGGAAATTCCGATTGTTCAGACCATGATGCTGGCGGGAATGGGCACCGCACCGGCGCTGGCGCTGCTGATTACGCTGCCGGCGATCAGCCTGCCGTCGCTTATCATGCTGCGTAAGTCATTCCCGGCGAAAGCGCTGTGGTTGACGGCGGGGCTGGTGGCGTTGAGTGGGGCGATTGTGGGCAGTATTGCGTTGATGTAAAAAAAAGCCCGGTGGCGCTAGCGCTTACCGGGCCTACAGTCAGGTGTGGATTACTTGATATAAGTAAACGCGGTGGTGACGTGCTTCACGCCGCTCACCCGGCTGGCGATATCCGCCGCCGCTTTCCCTTCACGTTCCGTCACCAGACCCAGCAGGAAGACTTCGCCGTTCTCGGTGGTCACTTTCACGTTTGACGATTTCACCTGGTCCGATCCCAGCAGCTGAGAGCGCACTTTGGTGGTGATCCAGGTATCGGAAGAGGCATCGCCCAAACCAATTGGCTGGCCCTGGCGCACTTCATTAAACACCTCTGTTGTACCTTCTACACCCATCGCGATCTGTTTAGCGCGGGAGGCTAATTCGGTATTGGGTGCCTGGCCTGCCAGCAGCACTTTGCCCTGATAAGCCGTTACGTTAATACGCGCTTCTTTCTTGATTTGTTCGTCTTTCGACAGCGCACTGTTGACGCGCAGCTCCAGCGTGCCGTCATCAACCTGGGTCCCGACAGAACGCGGATCGGTCGCCGCTTTGGTGCCGACAGCTGCGGTACCGACAACGGCCGCGGCAATACATCCCTGAAGTAGAAGTGCAGACATAAGGACTGCAAGGGTCGATAAAGCCTTCATTAGAACTCCTTAATCATCCTGGTGAGGGAAAAGCGTGTTATCGATCAGATCGCATAAGCAGTTCACCGTGAGCATGTGCATCTCCTGAATACGCGCGCTACGGTGGGAAGGAATGCGGATCTCCACATCCTGCGGCCCCAGTAAACCTGCCAGCTCGCCGCCGTCATAGCCGGTCAGCGCAACGATGGTCATATCGCGGGTGACTGCCGCTTCAACGGCTTTCACGATATCCCGGCTGTTACCGCGCGTGGAGATGGCCAGCAGCACGTCTCCGGCGTGGCCTAAGGCGCGCACCTGCTTCGCGTAAATCTCGTCATGCAGACGATCGTTAGCAATCGCTGTTAAGACCACATTATCGGTATTAAGTGCAATGGCAGGTAAACTCGGGCGTTCTGTTTCAAAACGATTGATCATGCTGGCAGCAAAATGCTGTGCGTTGGCGGCTGAAGTGCCATTGCCACAACAGAGGATTTTGTTGCCGTTCAGAAGAGATTGTACCAGCGTCATTGCTGCGCGGGAGATCGCGTCCGGGAGGGCTTCCGCCGCGGCAATCTGTGTTTGAATGCTTTCTGTGAAGCACACTTTAATTCTTTCGAGCACGTTATCCCTTTAAATCTTAATTATGCGTCTTCGCCAAAAGCGTTTTTAAGCCATTCGATCTCATTTCCGGTGAAGGCTATCACATCGAACCGGCAATCCACAGTATCAAAGCTCCCATTATGGCGGGCAAGCCACAAGTGGGCAGTCTGTAATAATTTTTGTTGTTTGGCGAGCGTCACGCTGGCGGCAGCACCGCCAAAACGGGAGGACTGTCGAAAACGCACTTCTACAAACACGGTGACCTGACCGTCTTTCATGATCAGGTCGATTTCGCCGCCGCGCCCGCGGACGTTGGCGGCGATAAAACGCAGTCCTTTGCCTTCAAGCCAGCGACGCGCTTTTAACTCCCACGCATCGCCGGTCGCTTTGCGGCTTAACTGGCCGGGACGATCTGCCCCTGCTGGTATTTGAGCCATGATAACTTCCTGTTAATCACACAGTCCTGAGTGGCGGTCAGATCGCCGGTGTTGCCGTTGAGCTCGAAGCCCGGCACCTGACGCATCTGGGTAAAGTGGTTTGCCAGCGCCCATGCATCCACGCCCATGGCGTACAGACGCGCCAGCGAGTAATCGTTACGTACCGAGCTCAACGCCTGCTGCATCAGCGGCGGGTTGCTGCCCGCGAGCATTGGGATTTCGCTGTACTGCAGGCCGTCCATTTCCAGACGGAAATCCGGGCCTGCGGTGCCCTGCGCGCTGCGCGAGCTGGCGTAGAGGGTTGCGCCGCTCTGGCTGCCGTTGCGCATCGCAATCATCGGCTTGATGAAGGCAATCTCTTCCGGCGTTGCGACAATGTAGGCCGCATCCACTTTGCCGCCACCGCTGATTTGCGCGTCGGTAGGAGGGGCCGGAATGGTCAGGCCGCCGATGGTCACGCTCTGCTGCTGCGGCAGGCTGGCGCTCACCGGGCTGCCGTTAAGGGCGATGCCTGCGCCGCCGTTGACGCCAGCGCGCAGTTCTGAGGCGGAACCAAATTTCTGCTGCAGCACTACGCCACCGCCGATCTTCTGCCACTCATCGGCAAAGGCATTGGCGACGCGATCGCCCAACGCGCTGCGCGGGATCAGCAGCAGCGGCGCCTGTTTACCCTGTTCGTGAATATGACGCGCCGCGTCGCGGGCTTCATCTTCTGGCGAGAGAGCAAAGTAGCAAATGTTGGCGCGGTTCTGCACGTTCTCTGGCTGGTTAAGCGCCAGCACGTTCAGCGTGGTATTGCTCTTTATCAGCGTATCCACGTCGTTTTTCAGCAGAGGGCCGACAACGATGCTCGCGCCATCTTTTTGCACCTGCGCCAGCACTTGATCGAGCGGCTGAGCGGTGGTGTCGTAGATTTTCAGCTCAGCACTCGGGTTGGCGCTGGTGGTTGCTACGGCCTGAGGCTGCGCGGCAGGTTGCTGTTCTGCTGGCGCGGCTTGCGGTTGTGGCTGTTCAGCCGTCACGGGAGCCTGAGCTTCCGCAGGGGCCTGTACTGCTTCAGGTGCAGGCGTTGCGGCTGGTGGCGTCGTCGGCGCGGTGACCGGGTTCTGCATCGTTCCCTGCGCTGGCGTCTGCGTTGCAGTCAGGTCGCTGGTTTCAGCGGCAGAAGGACTGACAACGTCGCTGACGTTGGCTGCCTGTGCGGACTGCGCCGGTACGGCACTACCGCTTACGGCAGTCGTCCCGTTTTTCGCCGCTTCAAAGCCCTGCTGAATGGTGCGACCAAAGACCGCCGCCTGGCCGTTCAGCGGCAGAAGCAGCGCGATTTTGCTGGTCGAGGCTGGCTTAAAGTTCTGCACATTCACCAGCTGCGTCGGCAACATTTTCGCGCCCGGGTTTTGCGGGTAGCGGGTTTGCCAGTCGGTAATACCTGCTTTCAGCATCGTTGGGTCGCTGCGGTTGTTAAACCACATCTGCTGCAGATCCAGCCAGCCCTGCAAAACATTTTCGTCGGCGTTAATGACCAGCGTTTGCGCCTGCTCCGGCGTCATGGAGGCGAGGGCCTGCCAGGTCGCATCGATATTTTTCTGTTTATCCGCACCGGCGAGCAGCGGCTCCTGCGCGATAAGCGCGCGCAGCAGCGTCAGGGAAGGGCGACCCTGCTCGGCGGTAATGCCCGCCTGCCAGAAGCGCGCCTGCTGGTTTTTGTCCAGCGCACCGACGTCGATGTCTCCGAGGATTTTCTTCGCTGCCGCATAATCTTTCTGCGCCACCTTCAGTTCAGCAGAGAGCAGACCCTGCTCGCGGCGCTGATCGTCGTTAAGATCCTGCGGCAGCTGATTGAACAGTTCGGCGGCCTGCTGGGTTTTCCCCTCTTTCAGCAGTGCACGAATGGCGAGTAATTGCCAGTTGGTCTTGGTATCATTTGAGCTCTGCGACATTTGTTGCAGATAAAAGCCAGAATCAGCCTGAGCGGATCCCTGCATATGGGCAGCGGTCTGATCGGGTGCCTGGGTGCCACAGCCTGCAAAGATCAGGGCTGCGAGCAGAAGCGGCACGCTGCGCGTGGCTTTTTTTCGAAGAAACGTTAACGGTACCATACTGTATCCAGTGATTTTTTTTACGCAATGCTCAATATTAAATCGGCAATACGGACGAAACAATGAAACAACACGAAACGGCAGATAATTCTCAAGGCCAGCTTTATATTGTACCTACTCCTATCGGGAATTTGTCTGATATTACCCAACGTGCGCTCACCGTGTTGCAAGCTGTTGATTTAATTGCAGCTGAAGATACCCGCCACACCGGCTTACTGCTGCAACATTTCGCGATTAACGCCCGTTTGTTTGCCCTGCACGATCACAATGAGCAACAAAAAGCCGAAACGCTGGTGGCGAAGCTGAAAGAGGGGCAGAACATTGCGCTGGTCTCCGACGCCGGTACGCCGCTGATCAACGATCCTGGCTATCACCTGGTGCGTACCTGCCGTGAAGCCGGTATTCGCGTAGTACCGCTGCCTGGGCCGTGCGCCGCCATTGCGGCATTGAGCGCCGCAGGTTTGCCGTCTGACCGCTTCTGCTATGAAGGCTTCCTCCCTGCCAAATCCAAAGGCCGTCGCGACGTATTGAAGGATCTGGAAGCGGAACCGCGCACCCTGATTTTTTACGAATCTACGCACCGCCTGCTGGAAAGCCTGGAAGATATGGTGACCGTCTGGGGTGAATCCCGCTACGTGGTGCTGGCGCGCGAGCTGACCAAGCTGTTCGAAACCGTGCTGGACGGCACCCTGGACCAGCTGCGCGCGCAGGTGGCTGCGGATGAGAACCAGCGCAAAGGCGAGTTCGTGGTGATGGTGCAGGGCGCGGCCGACGACGCCGACGCCCAGCTGCAGCACGGCCGCCGGGTCTACGCCAAACTCAGTGAGCATCTGCCGCCGTCCACAGCGGCCAAGCTGGCCGCCGAACTGACCGGCGCGCCGCGCAAGGCGCTCTACGGCAGCTGAACATCGATGCCGCAGCGCCGGGCGGTCGACAGGGCACCCAGCCGGCGTAGCAACGTCACCCGGGGCACGTCCTGCCCGCGCCCGGACATGTATTGCCAGGGTGGGTGTTCGACGGGGTAGCCAAAGCGCCGGCTGACCAGGGCGGCGTGCTGGAAGGTTTCCGCGCGCAGGTTGCGCGTGGCGTAGCGGCCGCGCCCGCCGCGCTGCAACAGCTCCAGCCGGGCCAGACTCATCAGGCGGTCGCGCAGCATGATCGGCTGGATGCCGTGTAGGTCGCTTTCGTCCAGTTGCAGGTGCGTGCGCAGGGTTGGCGTGTGCGCGCCGATGTCGCGCAGCAGTGCGCCGATGCCCCGGCGCTGTGCCGCCGACAGCGCATGCACAGGCAGCAGGCCGAGTACCCGGACCAGCCCGGCATTCTGGATGCGGTTCTGCAGGCGGTCGGTGCGCAGGGTGAACTGGCGCTGTCCCTGTTCGTCCAGCCAGAGGCGCAATCCGTCCGCCGTGCGCTGGGCCAGCTCCTGGCGCAGCGGCTCGGTGCGGTTGATCAGCGCCTGCGCCTCGGCGGTGTTGCGCGCGCGCAGTGCGGACGATGGCCGCGACATCAGGCGGCACAGCATGGCATCGCGTGGTTCGATCTGCGCGATCAGCACCTCCGAGCGCGGAGCGGTGATCGCGGGTGCTGCGGACGCGTTTCCCAGCTGCAGCAACATCGGTGGCAGTGGGGCGACCGGCGCAGTCGCGGTCTGGACGGTTGCTGCGCGCGGCACAACAGGAACGGAAGCAGCAGGTGCAACGGGGCTGGGCACGGTGGTTTCCTAGGGAAGTTGAACATCGATGCCGCGGCGCCGGGCCTCAAGTGAACAGGCCAGGTCCAGCAGCATCCGGGTGCGCGGGCACGCCAGCGGATCTTTGATCCGTGTCCAGGGCGGTTGATCTGCGGGGTAGCCGAAGCGCTCGCCGACCAGGGCCGCGCGGCGATAGGCTTCGGCTCGCCGGTTCCGGCTGGCGGCTCTCCCCGGCGCGCGGCCCTGCAGCATCAACAACTCCTGCTCGGTCATCAGCCGGTCGCGCAGCGCCACGGGGTTGTCCTTGTGCAGTGACGCAGGCTCCAGCCCTAGCAGGTTGCCGGTGGTATTGGCATGGGCACCGATATCGATCAGCACGTTGGCGATACGCTGACGCTGCGCCTTCGACAGCTCGGAAACTGGCAGGCGGTTCACCGTATGCATCAGCCCCGCGTGCTGGATGCACTGCTGCAACTGGTCCCGATCCAGCGGGCGGTGACTGCGGTTGTTGGGGCACAACCAGTCGCGCAGTGCGTTGGCGGCGTGTTGGGCCACGGCGCGACGGGGTGCGTTCAGGTCGGCAATGAGGTCCCTTGCATGCTCGGTGTCGACATCGCGGCGGGTTCCTGCTCTCGACATCAGGTTGCACAGCCGAAGGTCGGACGGGGCAATGTGGTGGATCAGGCGTTGGGCGGTGAGGTCCGATGGCAGCCCGGTCGCACTGCGGTTGTCGATCCCGTTCAGCAGCGTGCCCAGGTCGTAGACCGGCGCGGAGCGGGCGATCGCGGCCATCGCATTCATGGCGTCGGATGTGCGCGAAGGGACGGTGGCAGGACGAGTCTGACCGCAGCGGGTACAGGGGAGCATGTGTCGGGTTCCCGGGTCGATGTGGTTCGACGCTACCCGGGCCTTAATGGGGCGGACTTCCAGAAATCGCTCATGTGCGCCGCGTGAATGTGCCTGAAAAAAAGGCTGTGCGCGGGGTGCTGCGTGTGGGATCATATGCGCGGCGGAGTCGGCTAGACAGTCGCGTCATTCCTTCGGGAATGCCGAGGAAAGTCCGGGCTCCACAGGGCAAGGTGCCAGGTAACGCCTGGGCGGCGCAAGCCGACGGAAAGTGCAACAGAAAGATACCGCCTACGTTCTCTTCGGAGAGCCGGCAAGGGTGAAATGGTGCGGTAAGAGCGCACCGCGAGTCTGGTAACAGACCGGCACGGCAAACCCCACCTGGAGCAAGACCAAATAGGGTCCTATGACGTGGCCCGCGTCGGGACCGGGTAGGTTGCTTGAGCGCCACGGAGACGTGTCGCCTAGAGGAATGACTGTCCACGACAGAACCCGGCTTATCGGTCAGCTTCAACTTCTTAAAGA
>ENA-OWLM01000419-OWLM01000419.1-metagenome-genome-assembly--contig:-NODE-419-length-16715-cov-4.054742_pt1 | contig 16715 bp, 9 predicted proteins | sample MGYA00245349_ERZ651102 | MGnify/ENA primary metagenome ERZ651102 (study PRJEB26857, sample SAMEA4031759) | metagenome | biome: human; feature: oral; material: saliva | place: Philippines | collected 2014 | study... | reverse complement strand
AACATCGTGTGGTGGTAGGTGTCGTGTCCCACCTCTTCGAGGTCGTTGTGCTTACCGCTCACGCGCAGGCATTTCTGCGAGTCGGTCATGCGGCGGCTCTTGGGTTCGACGTTGCCGAGAATGATGTCCTTGAATTGATTCATACCGGCATTGGTGAACATCAGCGTGGGATCGTCCTTGATCACCATCGGGGCGGAGGGAACAACCAAGTGATTGTTCTCTTCAAAGAAGCGTTTGAAGGCTTCGCGTATTTCGTTTGCTGTCATCATAGACTTTTTGTATTTCGATATTTGGCGCGAATTTACGAATATCCCACGAGTTGCACGCCGTAACTTGCCGAAAATCACATACAATTCGCGCTTCGCCGCTTATGAAAGTGCGATGTAAGTACGTTGTAAGTGCGTGCTTTCCGCCTTTGTTTGCCTTTCCTCTCTCTGCACACGTGCTTCCGTCTTGTGCTGTTTCGGCTTTGCGGGCGGGGGCTGCCCACTTTTGCCCTTGCGCTGCGCTGTGCCTGATTGGGCGCACCGCTCCCCTACTCCTCGGGTGGGACGGAAAAGGAAAAGCTGTCTACTTGTTGGCAACAGCGGCAAAAACGAAATGAAAATTCCCCGACGAACCCGGTGCAAGGGCTGTCGAGGAACTTCACTCTGTTATGAACAACTTATATTTTATGGCGATAGGCTAACGAGAACGTTTTAGTCCTTCTTCATCAAGTACATTCCGGCGGGAAGATCGGCCACTCCTCCCTCAATGGGTACACCTTGCATCGTGAAGAAGCTGCAATTCACAAACTCGTTCGGAGTCATTTGTTCTTCATGGTTCGCGGGCTCCTCCTTCTTTTCGGGCGCTTTTTCAGACAATGGCAAATTCGGTTCTTCGGAACTGAAATAGCCGGTCTCGGGATTGGCCATTTCTACGTCGGTTCGCGTAAAGTCATAGGGAACTGCACCGCGCAATTTACGGCAATCCTCGAACATTCCTTCTGAACATCCACAATCCCAGGTTGCCTTGCAATAGATGGTGGTCAGTTCCCGGCAATTAAAGAACATGCGTTCCGATGACCACGCATTCTTCGGATAGAAATAAGAAAGAGCGAGGGCAGTCAATGCCGTGCAATCGCAAAACATGTTCTCCATATTTACCACAGCACGACCATTGAAGCTGGACAAATCCAAGGCTTTCAAAGAGCTGCAGCCGGAAAACATTGATGACATGTTTTCAACGCGCGTTGTCTGAAAGGAGGAAAGATCAAGAGCAGTCAATGCACGGCAACCGGAAAACATTGAGCACGTGTCTGTAACCTGCGTTGTATCAAAAGAGGAAAGATTGAGGGCACTCAATGCACTGCAACCGGAAAACATTGATGACATGCGTGTAACCTGCGTTGTATCAAAAGAGGAAAGAGCGAGGGCACTCAATGCACTGCAATCGGAAAACATTGAGCACATGTGTGTAACCTGCGTAGTATCAAAAGAAGAAAGATCGAGGGCACTCAATGCACTGCAACCGGAAAACATTGAGCACATGTCTGTAACCCGCGTTGTATCAAAAGAAGAAAGATCTATAGACACAAGCGATGAGCAATCTTTAAACATAGAGTCCATATCACTTGTTTGCGCTGTATTCAGGTTTTCAAGGCCGATCACTTCTTTCAACTCACGACATCCACGAAACCACGCATATAAATGAGTTGGACAATAGTCTTTGCATGTTGCAACAAAGACAACTTTCTTTAAGTGATTGAAGTCGCAAAAAAGTCTACAGCCATATTGGCCTCCAGCTTCAGGAAGGATTCCTCCTCTCTCTTCGCGCCGGTCGTCGTAATAACATGTGGCCGTGCGCTCATCTTCGCTTAACACGTAATAGAATTCCATGATTTGTCCCCCTTATCCCCTCACGAAAGAGGGCTGCCAATTTGGGGCTCGGGCAGTGGTAAAACAAGGTAAATCGTATTGGTCACCTGCGTGCGAACTCGTTTTTCATGGAGTTGAGCTCGCAATGACCACTTCAACACATAACGGAATTTTGTTTTTGAATTAGATCCTTTTGTTGTTTGATGTTGCAAAGGTAGTTTCTCCTCTTCACCTGCGCTCCCTTTCCCAAAGCTTGCAACACCATGAGCGAAAAGTTGACCATTATCGCTGCAAGGTTGCGGACACGGTTTTCGCAAACGGGGAAAGAGGAAAGAAATTGATGCAACCTGCGCTTCCTTCTCCTCAACACTGCGAAGAGGACTACACAAGCAATCGCGCCGCTTGCTCTCAGGCAAGCGGCGCGATGTTGTTTTGTAGCGTTTATCGAACGATGAGTTTACTGCCCTTCAACACGTGAAGGCCGGGGGCATTGGGGGCAATGCGGCGACCGGCGAGGTCGTAGTGCGCTGCGGCGGTGGGTGCTTCGGTACGCACCGAGGAAAGACCGGTCACATAATTGCACGTGAGCGTCAGATCCGAGGAGAGGCCGTCGGCACCGAGGGGGAGACCGTCCACCGATTGGAGCTTATATTTCGCCAGTTCGGGCGCTTCGAAGGTCAAAGCGCTGCCGGCCGGAGCGAAAAACTGTTCGTCGGGGAGCAAGGTGCTACCGTCGGCAGAAAGGCGGTGGCGAACGGTGACGCGGAAATAGGGCGCGAGACGGAAGGAACGCAGTTCGTAGGCGTGACCGTAGACGTTCCAACCGGTCATGCCGCCCACCACGCCGTCCCAGTATTCGCCGTTCGTGCCCTGCACACGCCAACTGCGGCGGTCGGCATTGAGCGTGAACGAGAAGTTACCGGGAGTGTCGCCGACGATGACTTCGCCGGAACGGGGCAGCTCGGGGAGATATTTCCCCGTGGCGGGATGGAACAGTTGCCAGCGCGCACCGTTGCGACGCAACTGCCAGACGTACATCGGATCGACGCCGTCGAGCGCGATTTGGCCTTGCAACACGCGGCCGTTGTCGGGCGAGACGTTGCGATAGCCGGCACGCTCGGGGGCGGAAGCCGAGGTGTCGTAGAGCAACACATAATTGCCGTCGGTCAACTCGGCGAGCGGTTCGCCCGCGGCCGCCACACCGGCGTGAGCCGATCCGGTGTAAACGAGCGTGCGGTGTACATCGGTTTCGGGCGTCAGCGTGAGGCCTTCGGCGGGAAAGTCGCGTACGGTGTAGAAGGGGACGGAGGGGGCGTGCAGCACGAGGCTTTCGCCCACCGCCACGGCAAGGGTATCGGTGGCCAACAATGCGCCGTGTTCATCGATGGCCGTCAGAAAAACCCGGTTGTGGGTCTTCTTGTAAGTGAGGGTCAGCGTGAGCGGAGTGTCGCCGGCATCGAGCGTAGGGAGCGCCGACTGCAAACGATAGCCGGGCAGCTGCGGCGCAACGAGCGAGCGATCGTCGACGGGCACGTAGCGCACGACGGTCGAAAGCGGATTGCCCTTGGTGTCGACACACTGGATCGTGAGACTGCGCGCGGCCACAAATTGCCAACCCGTGCCTTGCGGGCGCACCGCATCGGGAGCGCCGGTGCTGCTGCCCGAACTGATCACACCGGGATAGGCGTGCGATTCGGCGGCAATGGGGAAGAGCGTTTTGCCGGAGAGCGAAAGGCTGTAATCGGCCGTGGCGGGATGGTAGGTAGCGGTGACGGTGGCACCGCTTTTGTTCACACTCACGGGGAAAGCGTAGCGCTCGATTTTCTTCGCGGCGGGCGTGCCGACGAAACGGCCGGTGGCGACGTTGCGCAGGCGGAAGGTGAAGGTGCCGCCGGCGGTGTTGAAGGCCGAAGCGTCCACGAGTTCCCACGCATTGTTGCTGTTGTCGAGCTGCGCGGTGTGGGTGAGTTCGGCAGCTCCCGTCTTGTCGGCAAGCATCGTGCCCTTGAATCCATCGACAGTGTTGCGCAATAGATAGACCTGTCCGGCCTTGGGGAGCGAAGCAGGGGCTTGCACGGTGGGGTTCGCCACATCGGTCACTTTCTTTCCTCCGACGAAGAGCCAAAGGCCACCGTTGCCGCCGGCAGGATCGGAATAGAGGTTCACGGCTTGGCCTTGTCCGGGCATCGAAGCGTTGAACCACAGATTATTGTTGGCCGTGGAGCGAATGGTGTAGTAGCGATAGCCGTCAGCGGTGCCGTAGCCTTTGTCGCCGAGCACGAAGTCATAGTGCTTGGCCGTGCGATCGTAGTTCCAACGTCCGGCGACTGAGGTGGCCGTGGGCTGTGTGGCGACGCTACCTTCGGGAGCGGCTTTCGAAACGAGGGCGAAACGGCCGGGATGGTTGCTGTCTTGCTCAAAACGCCAGAGTTGCGCGTCGGCAGCGGCCGTACCTTCGGCGGCTTGCGGCGCTGTCCAAAGACGATCGGCGGCAGCGCCTTTCGCTTTGTATTGCGCAAGGAGCGGAGAGTCGGCGGTGAGCAGCGTGATGCAGCGGCCTTTGCGATCGTTGTCGGCGGCGCGCGTCACAATGCGGTAGTAGGTGTTGTTGTCGGCCGTGCTCACTTCGGGATAGACCATCGAAGCGGGCTTCTCGTCGCGGAGGAAGGCACGATCATACTCATAGTTATTATAGTTGAGCATCACGGTGTCGGCCTGCATGCGGCGCACGAAGCTGTTGAAGTTCTTCTTGGCTTGCGGCGACCAACCGGCTTCGGCGATGGCGATGAGGCGCGGGAGGGCAAGGTGCTCCATCACATCGGCTGTGGCCACGTGTTCTGTCCAGAAGGTGCCCTGCACACCGATCGAATGCTTGAAGTCGGTGGGCTGATCTTCGTAAGTGGCTTTCAAATGATCGGAACCGTTGCCGGGCAAGGTGGCCATCCACCCTTCTTTCGAGGGGGCGCGGTTGATGTAATAGGGGCCGTAGACGGTGTAGATGCTGGGGAGTCCGAGTTCGTTGGCGATTTCTGCGCCGCGACGGGCGGGCACCCAGCAATAGACCGTGGCGCCGGTTTTCTTCATCAGTTGGAGGTCGGCGCCTTTCTCGGTCACGGTTTCGTTCCAAACAGAGATCTTGCGACCTTTCGACCGGAGATAGGTGCTGATTTCGTCGATGAAGTGGGTTTGCAGTTGACGATAAGAGGTGAGGTTCAAGCGCTTGTACATCTCTTGGCACTGCTTGTTGTTCTCCCATGCCGTGGTAGGGCATTCGTCACCGCCGATGTGAATATTCTTCGAGGGGAAGATGTCCATCAATTCGTCGAGAATGTCCTTCACAAAGCGCACCGCTTTCGGGTCGGCCACGTTGAGCACGTCGGTGAACACCCCACCCCACGTCTCCACACGATGCGGGCCGCTCGGATTGCAGGAGAATTGTGGATAGGCGGCCATGGCGGCCGAGAAGTGACCGGGCATGTCGATTTCGGGGATCACCTCGATGTGACGTTCGGCGGCGTAGGCCACGATGTCTTTCAACTCAGCGCGCGTGTAGTAGTAGGGGCCGTAGGGACGATTTGTCCAGTAGGCACCGTGCTGCATGGAGGTGACATAGGTGTTGGACGCCACGGCACCGACGCTCGTAAGGCGAGGATATTTCTTCACCTCCCAACGCCAACCTTGGTCTTCGGTGAGGTGGAAGTGGAACTTATTGAGTTTGTACACCGCCATGAGATCGAGCATGCGTTTGATCTCGTCGACGGTGAAGAAGTGGCGCGCCACGTCGAGCATGAAGCCGCGATAAGGAAAGCGGGGGCCGTCGGTGATGGTCAGACAGGGGAGTTCGAAACGCGTCACACCGGCATCGCGCACACCGGCGGCGACACAAGCGGGCAACATCTTGTTGATGCTGGCGAAAGCGTAGAAGAATCCAGTGGCGGTGGCCGCATCGATCGTCACCCCTTCGGGAGTGACGGTCAAACGGTAACCTTCTTGGCCGTAGGTGTTCGTCGCGTCCTTTATTTGGCGGAGCGTGATGACAGCACCTGCCGCACGGTCGGCGGCCGTTGCGGTGCTGCCGGTGACGCGGTTGAAGTTGCTGACGAACTTGCGCACCTCTGCGCGCACAGACTTGTCGAGTCCGTCGCCGCCTACGGTGAACGAAGCGGGAAAGACGAAGGTGCCGGTCTGAACGCTCATCTGCTTGGGCAGGGGCGTCAGGTTGACAAAGGATTGCTGCGCATTCAACTTGCCGATGGGCAGCAAGAGAAAGGCGGCAAGCAGAGAAAGATGCCTAAATTTCATGGGCGAATAAAGCTTGTAGGGTTGTTGCGCGACGAACTGCACAGCGGTACAAAGTCCGTCGGCGAATGAATGCTACAAAGTTAGCATTTAATTTCGGTTTTTGCCGTTTCTCACCCCGATAAGTCAAGCAAAGTTGACAGTTTGCCTACTACCATTGCAAAAAAATGACATCGCAGCGAGCGAAATACCCCTGATCCCCACCGACCTACTCCTTATATATAGAGATCGCAACTTGAGTTATCCGATGCGCACTTTCGGTCTGTGCGCTGTGCGCTACTGATTTCGCAGCACGGCGGAGCAGTTTACGCCCCAACACGACAACGCCCCTTCGTCTGTGCAGACGGAGGGGCGAAATGTTGTGGGGTGATTCGTCGACCTGCCATTAAACGAGGTGAGCGATGTGAGCTTCGCGGTCGCCGGGCAGGTAGTCTATGACGGGAATCTCGATCATCGTGTAGGCACCGGGACGTTGGCGCATCGAAGCGCGCGCCACATTGATGAGCACCTGCGCGGTGAGCGCGGGATTGTTGATCTTCATGTCGAACGAGAAGAGCTGATTGTGCGTGCGTCCCGATACGCCTTTACGCGTGAGGTGCACACCGTGTCCCACGTCGTTGAGGGCGTCGACCGATTCCACGGCCTGAACGTGCGTTTCGTCGTTGACAAAATACGGATCGGCCTTGATGGCGGCGGCCACCTTGGCGAAATCTGCGCCGGGCTCGAGTTCAACGTACACCATGCGGCGGTGAATGCCGGTGCCGAGGGGGATGGTCACCGAAAGTGCGTCGTGTACTCCGTCGATGGCGCGCACGGCTACGGAGTGACCCATCGAGCGACCGGGGCCGAAGTTGGTGTAGCTCACGCCCTTCGGCGCAAGACTTTCCAGGAGGGTGCGCACCACGGAGTCCGAACCGGGATCCCAACCGGCTGCCACCACGCTCACGGCGTTGTGTGCCTTCGCCGTTTCGTCGAGCGTGCGACGCAAATCCACAATGCCCGAGTGGATGTCGAACGAATCGACCGTGTTGATGCCGAGCGCAAGGCACTCTTTGGCGTAGGTTTCTACGCTGCGGGTGGGCGTGGCAAGGATAGCGACGTCTACATTCTCGAGTTCGGAGATGTGTTTCACCACGGGATAGGCGGCAAGTTCGGGCGGGCAATCAACGGCACCGTTGCGACGAACCACACCGACGCACTCCATGTCGGGAGAGGTCTCGATGGATTCGAGGGCGTATTTACCAATGTTTCCGTAACCGACGATGGCGGCGCGAATTTTCTTTTCCATAAGCAAGTAAGGAGGGGGTTAGTTTGCGTGGGTCGCCCTCACCATTTCCACGATTGTGGAGGCAGTTTGCAAACCGCTGCTCGCAGAAGCGGGGCGAACGGCACAGGACGGCTTTTTTAGTGCTGCAAATTTAGAAAGCACCGACCAAGTGACCAACGGCGGCGGCTTTTTTTTGGTGGAAAATCCCTTTAGTTTTGCACTCTTTTATCGTTGGCGCGCAGGAGAAACAGGCCGCAGGCGGTGAGCAAACCGTTGAACACGAGCAGTTCGTAGCCGAATTTGTAGTTCCACCACACGGGTGCCATGCGATCGAGCACCCCACAAATCACGGGAGCCAGCACAACGACGAACGGCACATAGCGATCTCTCACCCGAACACGCGTGAAGAGCCCGAAGGCAAAGAGGCCGAGCAGCGGCCCATAGGTGTAGGAAGCCATCACGTAGATGGTGTTGATCACATTCGGACTGTCGACGGCGGCAAAAATCAGCACGCACACCAAGCAGGCGAAGACCATGAGTGCATGCACCTTGCGGCGCAGGCGCACATCGTCCTCGCGGCGCAGCAAATCGATGCAGCAACTCGTGGTGAGCGCCGTGAGCGCGCCGTCGGCCGCACTGAAGGCGGCGGCCACAATGCCCAACGAGAAGGGAATAACCACCCAAGAGCCGAGCACACCGCTACTCACCAACTGCGGAAGCAGGGCGTCGGCCTTTTCGGGCAGCGCGATGCCTTGCGCCGCACAAAAGGTGTAGAGCAAAATGCCCAGAGCGAGCAACAACGCGTTGATGGGAAGAAAGGCCAAGCCGTAGAGACACATGTCTTTCTGCGCGTCGCGGAGTGTGCGGCAGGTGAGATTTTTCTGCATCATGTCTTGGTCCAATCCGGTCATGACGATGACGATGAAAATGCCCGAGAGAAATTGTCGCCAAAAGGCCTGCGGACTCGTCACATCCCACTCCAACACGCGGCTCATGGGGCTTTCGCGCACGGTCGTCCACACGCCCAGCACGTCGAGTCCCATCCGCGCGGCCACTGCCCACAGCGTTCCGCCGAGTGCCAAGAGCAACATCAGACTTTGAAAGGCGTCGGTGTAGAGAAGTCCCGCCTGTCCGCTGCGATGCGTGTAAAGCCAAATGAGCAACAAGGTGAGCGCGGCGGTCAAGGGAAAGGGGATGCCGAAAGGTGCGGCCACGAAGGTGTGCAACACCAATCCGGCCACATAAAGGCGGGCGGCGGCACCGGTTAATTTGCTGAGTAGGAAGAAAACTGCGCCGGTGCGGTGGGTGCGCGCCCCGAAACGCTGCGAAAGATAACCATAAATGCTCGTCAGCCGCAAACGGTAGTACACGGGTAGGAGCACCAACGCCACAACAACGTAGCCGACGATGAAACCGGCGCACATTTGCAGGTAGGTCATGCCCGTCGACGAAGCCCAAGCGGGCACACTCACCAACGAAACGCCCGAGATGCTGCCGGCAATCATGCCGAAGGCCACCATCGGCCACGGGGCGGAGCGCGCCGCGCGATAGAAGGCGGAATTACCGGTGTGCCCGTGGCGGCGTTCGGCCAACCTGGACAGCAAAATGAGGAGAGGAAAATAGACCGCAAGGCCTAAAAGCATGAGCAACATGAGCAAATCAATTGAAAAGGGGGGAACGGAAAAACGGCACTTCACAAGAGCGCGCCCCTCCCGCTCAACAGTGGAGGGAAGGGCGCGAGGAGAAAAAGAGAATACCGCCGGTGCCTTTGCGAAACAAAGGAAAAGTGGAGACATCGACGCAAAGATGCTGAACAGACTGGTGCGCGGGGATAGAAAATCAGCTGCTACTTAGGGCGGAAACACAGGTGCCGCGCGAAAAAGCCGCGGAGTTTCAAAAGAAAGTAGCCGTGTTTCCGAAGAAAACAGCCACGTTTTCGGAGAAAGCAGTGGACTTTCTCCGCAATCGCCGCACGCGTTTAGGAAGAAAGGCGCAAAGGGTGCCAACTTTCGTGGACTTCGCCGGCGTACCATACGGTATAGGGCGATTCGACCGCGAGCGTTTGCGTGCGCAACAAGCGGTGGGCGCGGTCGTAGACCAAGACTTCGCGAGAGCGCACCGCCCCTTCGAGCGGATAATAGCGCAACACGGCCACCCACAACTCGGCGGATGTGGTGGGAAAGGGCTGTTGCGCCAAAAATCGCTCGTAGCGACGGCACAACTCGACCTCATCGGGCGACGACTCGCCGGTGTCGGGAAGCAACAAGGACATGTGCGATCAAGGCGTCGTGGAGGTGGGACGCACCGCCACCAAGCGCAAATCGGAAAGCGTCAGGATTTGCGGCGTGGACAGCCAACCCACGTTTTGCATGAACTTGATTTCCACTTCGCGAACGGCGGATTTGCTCCCCAACGACAGGCGCAACTCTTGGTCGCGCTGGTAGGAATAAACGCCGTTGGCGAAGGTTTCGGTGGAATCGTTCGCATAGCGCACGCGAATCACCGAGGCGGCTTGCTTCAATCCCTGTCCGTACAGCCAATCGGCCGAGAATAGGAGCGAGAGCGTGGAGTGCGCCGGCACTTTTTGTTGGGGTTTCACGCGAAAAGTGACTTGCGGCGCCACTTGCGCCGTGAGTACGGTTTGGCGCGTTTGCCAAAGTTGCAAAGAGTCGCTGCTTTGTGCCCCGCCGGCGGCTCCGGCGGCTCCGTCGCGACCGCTTTGGTCGTATTTCGCGTCGATGCGCGCATACACCTTCTTCATCTCCTCGGCGTGACGAGAGTAGTAGGCCAACGAATGCTCGAACTCACGCGCGCTGATGCCATACTTGTAGAACACCGAAAGACGATATTCGATCGGCGCTTTGGGCAGGCTGTCGGCGATGCTCTCGCTCAACGTCTGCGCCAACTGGTAGTCGTAGAGCACGTCGGCCATTTTTTCGATGGGCAAGACGTCTTTCTTTTCGTTACCGGGGCCGCAGGCCGTCAACAGGGCGATGCCGGCGCAACAGAGCGGCAAAAAAATGTACGATTTCAGCCTCATCTTGCTTGTTTTTCCTCTTCCTCGGTCGTGATTTCGGGCGATGGTTCGGTGGTTTTCTTCCCACCCATCAGCACGGAGAGGTACTTATAATAGAAAAGGAGCATAGCGGCTGCCCCGACCGAGATGGCGGAGTCGGCCAAATTGAAGATGGCGCCGAAAAAGGTGCCGCCGCCCAACACCGGCACCCAATCGGGCCAAGTGAAAAACGGGAAGTAGAACATGTCTACCACGCGACCGTGTAAGAAACTGCCGTAGCCCTCGCCCATCGGTACGCAATGTGCCGGCGCCGCGCCCGGGGTGTAGGGCAAACTCTCCGTGAAACACAAACCGTAGAAGAAGTTATCGATGATATTGCCGAAGGCGCCGGCAATGATCAACGACAAACAGGCCACAAAGCCCAACGGCGCGCCGCGACGTATCTGTTTGACCAGCACAACCGTGAACAAAACGATGGCGGCCACACGGAAAACGGACAACACGGCCGTGCCGATGAAATCCATGCCGAAGGCCATGCCGTGATTCTCCGTGAAAAGAATGTAGAACCAGTCGGTCACGTGAATGCGCTCGCCCAAACTCATACCGGTTTTGACGAGATATTTGATGATTTGGTCACCGACAACGAGAGTTAAAAAGATGAGGGTGGCCAAAGAGGCGCGAAGTTTCATAAAGTCTATAAGATAATGCGATGGGAAGAGGGGCGCCGCGCGCCGCGTGAACGTGTGTTCGACGAACGACATCCACGCGGCGCGCAACAAAACGGTGAGGGCACAACTGCAACGGCCGAGCCCTCGGCAGAGAGATCGGCAACCACGTGGCGGCCGGCGTGAACACCGGGGAGCACGAAGCCTTATTTGCCCTGCGCCAACTTGGCTTCGATGCTCAAAGTGGCGTGAGGCACGGCGCGGAGTCGCTCCTTGGGGATCAATTGTTTGGTGACGCGGCAAATACCGTAGGTCTTATTTTCGATGCGCATCAAGGCGGCTTGCAATCCGGTGATGAACTTGCGCAAGCGTTCGGCGCTGTTCATGAGTTCTTCCAACGATTGTACGGTCGAACCTTCTTCAAGCGCATGATAGGTGGGCAACGTGTCGTCGATGTCGTTGCTGTTGCGCTTGTTGAGTGTGGCAATCACCTCCTCATACTGTTCCTTCGCCACGCGAAGTTTCTCATTGATGAGCTCGCGGAATTCCACAAGTTCCTCATCCGAATACCGTTTTTTTTCTTCCATGGATAAGTGGGTTATTAGAATGCAGGCATGCCCGCGGCGCGCCGCACACGCTCGATGCGCTTCCCGCGAAGGTTGCGCCGTCGGTTGTGTGCACCGAGCTGCGGGCACGCGAATTAGGCTTTTTCAATGTGCAGTTTCACGGCAGCGCCCTCTACTTCGAAGGTCACATCCGAGGCCACATCGGCACGCACTTCGAGGCTTTCGCCCAGCACCTGCGCGCAGATGAAGTCTTTGTAGTCGGCCGTGGCGCGTTCCACCGCGGGATGCGACTCCAACACAATGTGAATGCGATCGGTAATCTCGAAACCGCTGTCTTTACGCAGGGCTTGAATGCGCTTCACGATCTCGCGTGCCACGCCTTCGTTGCGGAGTTCGTCGGTGATCGTGATGTCAAGTGCCACAGTCAGCGCACCTTCGTTGGCAACGCTCCAGCCGGGCATGTCTTCGCTGATGATTTCCACATCGTCGCGCTCAATTACGCAGTCTTGCCCCTCAACATTCACGGTGAGGGTGCCCTGCGTTTCGAGTTGGGCGATCTGGTCTTGGCTGATAGCCGTGACAACTTCGTTCACGGCCTTCATGAGTTTGCCAAATTTCTTACCCATCACGCGGAAATTGCACTTGACTTTCTTCTCAAGCATGTTGCCTTCGACAAAATCGATGGTCTTTACGTTCACTTCGTCGAGGATAAGTTGGCGAACGGCCTCCAAACGCTCTTTCAAACGCGCATCGTGCACAGGAATGGCGATGCGTTGCAGCGGCTGGCGCACAATGATGCGTTCCTTCTTGCGCAGAGAGAGCACCAACGAGGTGGTTTGTTGCGCCAACTCCATGCGGGCTTCGAGTTCACTGTCGATGAGCGATTCGTCCACCGCGGGGAAGCGATCAAGATGCACGCTCTCGGCCGTGGCTTGTTGCGTGCCACCGGTCAAATCCTTGTACAAACGATCGGCATAGAAGGGCGCAATCGGCGCCATCAAGCGGCTGAGCGTGAGCAAGCAGGTGTAAAGCGTCTGATAGGCGGCCAGTTTGTCGGCAGTCATCTCACCTGCCCAGTAGCGCTTGCGGTTTAATCGCACATACCAGTTAGAAAGATTGTCGACCGTGAAGTTTTGAATCAAGCGGCCGGCCTTGGTCGGTTCGTAATCTTCGTAGCAAGCCTGCACTTCACGGATGAGGGAGTGGAGTTCGCTCAAGATCCAACGGTCGATCTCGGGACGTTCGCTCACCGGCACCTGGGGTGCGTCGGGATCGAAGCCGTCGACGTTGGCATACATCGAGAAGAACGAATACGTCTGAATGAGTTTGCCGAAGAATGTGCGGCTCGTTTCGAGCACACCTTCTGCGTCGAACTTCAAGTTGTCCCACGGCGAAGAGTTGGTAATCATATACCAGCGCACGGGATCGGAGCCGTATTCTTGGATTGCGCCGAAGGGATCGACGGCATTGCCCAAACGCTTCGACATTTTCTGACCGTTCTTGTCCAAAACAAGACCATTCGAAATCACCGCCTTGAAGGCTACGCTGTCAAACACCATCGTTGCGATGGCATGGAGCGTAAAGAACCAACCGCGCGTCTGGTCTACGCCCTCGGCGATGAAGTCTGCGGGATAAACGGTGCGGTTATCGAGCAGTTCCTTGTTCTCAAACGGATAGTGAATTTGGGCGTAAGGCATGGCACCCGAGTCGAACCAAACGTCGATAAGGTCGGTTTCGCGGTGCATCGGTGCGCCGGTGGCCGAAACCAGTACGATGTCGTCGACATACGGGCGGTGGAGGTCGATGAGGTGGTAGTTTTCGCTGCTGTAATCGCCGGGAACGAATCCTTTCTCCTTGAGCGGATTGGAAGACATCACACCGGCGGTGACAGCCTTCTCGATTTCGTCATAAAGTTCTTGGATCGAACCGATACAGATCTCTTCGCGCGTCTCATTGTTGCGCCAAATCGGGAGCGGTGTGCCCCAATAACGCGAGCGGCTGAGGTTCCAGTCGTTGAGGTTTTCGAGCCATTTGCCGAAACGTCCCGTCCCCGTCGATTCGGGTTTCCAGCGAATCGTTTCGTTCAGCGCAATCATGCGCTCTTTGGCCGCGGTGGAGCGGATGAACCAGCTGTCGAGCGGATAATAGAGCACAGGTTTGTCGGTGCGCCAGCAGTGAGGATAGTTGTGCACGTGCTTTTCGATCTTGAAAGCCGTGCCCTCCTGCTTCATTTCCATGCAGATCACGATGTTGAGATCCTCGGCCTTGGCAGCGGCCTCCTCGTCATATTTGCCTTCGACGGTGAAGCGCGGATCGTAAGCGTTCTTCACATAGTCGCCGGCGTGGCGTGCATAGCGTTCGGTGTCCACGCAGTGCTCCACAAAGGGCGCAGCGCAATCCTCGAGCGTGTAGTAACGTCCCGTCAAGTCGACCATCGGACGCGTTTCGCCGCCTTGGTTGAGGATAAAGAGCGAGGGGATGCCGGCGGCCTTGGCCACTTTGGCGTCGTCGGCACCGAAAGTGGGCGCAATGTGCACGATACCCGTACCATCTTCGGTGGTTACGTAGTCACCGGGGATGACGCGGAACGCGCAGTCGCCCATTTCCACGAAGCGATCGCGACCGATATTGAAAACGCGGTCGGCATTCGCCGCGGCATAGTCTTGTACGAAGTCGGCGACCGTGTCATTGAGCGGTTCGCAGGGCTTTACCCAAGGCATGAGCTGGGCATAGCGCATGCCCACGAGGTCGCTGCCCTTGAACGTGCCCACCACGCGATAGGGCAACACTTTGTCGCCGGGCGTGAAGGCCATTTCGGCTTCGGCTCCCTCGGCCTTGAAGTAGGCGGAGAGGCGGCTTTCGGCCAAGACAGCGGTGAGTTTTTCACCGTTATAGGGGTTGAACGTCTGCAGGGCCACGTAGTCGATGTGCGGGCCGACGCAGAGTGCGGTGTTCGAGGGGAGCGTCCACGGCGTGGTTGTCCAAGCGAGGAAGACAGCGCGTCCCCATTCGCCGAGCGATGCGGGTGCATCGAGCATTTCGAACTGGGCCGTGACGGTCGTGTCCTTCACATCGCGGTAAGCGCCGGGCTGGTTGAGTTCGTGGCTCGAGAGACCGGTACCGGCAGCGGGGCTGTAAGGCTGAATGGTGTAGCCCTTGTAGAGATAACCCTTGTCATACAACTGACGGAGCAGCCACCAAAGTGTTTCGATGTAGGAGTTTTCGTACGTCACGTAGGGGTGTTCCATGTCCACCCAATAGCCCATCAGGTGCGAAAGATCCGACCATTCGCGCGTGAACTTCATGACGTTGCGGCGGCACTGGGCGTTGTACTCGTCGATAGAGATCTTCTTGCCGATATCTTCCTTGGTGATGCCGAGTTCCTTCTCCACACCGAGTTCGACGGGGAGGCCGTGGGTGTCCCAACCGGCTTTGCGTTTCACTTGAAAGCCCTGCATCGTTTTGTAACGACAGAACACGTCTTTGATGGTGCGCGCCATCACGTGGTGAATGCCGGGGTGGCCGTTGGCCGAAGGGGGACCTTCGAAAAACACATAGGCGGGGCAACCCTCGCGCTCTGCGATGCTTTTGTGGAAGAGATCAGTTGCGTCCCACTCTTTGAGGACTTCTTCGTTGACGGCGTAGAGGTTCATCCCCGTGCGCTCGGTGAACTTTTTTATCATAGATCGGTGTCGCGTTACGTTTCGTGATAAGGGAGTGGAAACTTGTCTTTCGCGCAGTTCCGCTGACGGCAGGAGCGTTTCTCCTCCGGGAACGACGGGTGCCAATCGGGGCACAACGAAGGCTGCGAGGCTCCGACGGAAATCGAAAGCGGCGAAGGCCGTGGAGAAGCACGCCGACAGGCGACGAAAAGGCAAGCTGACGTTTTGCGATACGTCGGTGCAAATATACTACTTTTTTCTCAAACGATTTGCCACTTCGCAAGCATTTGTACACCGACGGCCGCTCTGCCCACTTCCCCCTCGCGCATCGCACACGACGCTGCCGAAAATGCACCGCCAAAGCGTGCAATATCAGCGCAAAGAAGCGCCTTGCCGGCCACTCTCCGAGAACGTACTTTCAAAAGTCCACAACAAAGAAGAAAAACACGTGGACTTTGACCGAAAACCAGGCTTGTTTCCGATCAAAGTCCACGTGTTTTCCACGCGCCTACTTTAGCGCACGACACAATCAGGGTACAAAGCGCACATGCACGGTCTTGACGAGCCGCAACAAGTAGGTACTCACCGACTTGCCGGCTTTGCGCACACGCCCATTCTCCACAAAGGAGAAAACCGAGCGTGCTTCGTCGCAAAGATAGGCGGCGGAACGCCCTTCGACCTTGTCGTAGATTTCAGATTCGTGGAGTTCGCGTAATGTCGCGTTGATGGTGTTCAGTTTTTCGCCCCGCCAATAGGCCGAAAGTGCGACAGCCTCCTCGCGAGTGGGGATGCGCCAGTCGGTGAGTTCACCCTCTTTGTAGGACACGGCGTACTCCGCCGCCTCCTGCGGCGCCGTTTCAGCATAGGCCGAAGGTACGGGATCCCACTGCGCGCGACTGATTAGTACAAAGTCGGCTTCGTTGCCCACGACGTTCTGCACGAGCGCGACGACATGGCCGTTCCACACGCGCCCTTCCCAAGTGGTCGACGACGTGCCGCCTCCGGTTTGTCCACCTCCGCCGGGCGGTTGTGGAGTGATGTTGGGCGATTCGCCGCCTTTGCCGAAACGAAAACTCTGCACTACGGGGGCATTCCATGCGGCCACCGAAACATCGCCTACCGTTCCGCCGGCGGCATCGTCGACAAAGGCTCCTTCGAAACGATAGGGCGTGCCGGGCGTGAGCGCCTGCGGGTAGGTGTAGCCATAGACGGCTTGTTCGCCGTTGCGCACCCAACGAATGCTCAAGCGCGTGGGTGCACTGCCCGCCGGCAAGAGGTAGCGTGTACCGGAGTTCCACGTTCCGGCCGCATCGCGGACAAGGGGCACGGTGACGGCGCCCACTCCGCTGCGCTCGCCGGCTAAATTCAACGCGGTGCAGGCGGG
>ENA-OWLM01000416-OWLM01000416.1-metagenome-genome-assembly--contig:-NODE-416-length-16807-cov-2.973496_pt1 | contig 16807 bp, 14 predicted proteins | sample MGYA00245349_ERZ651102 | MGnify/ENA primary metagenome ERZ651102 (study PRJEB26857, sample SAMEA4031759) | metagenome | biome: human; feature: oral; material: saliva | place: Philippines | collected 2014... | reverse complement strand
CCGCCAGCGCCGCGATGCCGCCGCCTGCTGCGTCGGCCCGCGCCGAAGCGGCCGCGCTGCGCTCCAGCACCGCCTACGTGCAAGACCTGGAAACGTCCACCGTCATCTTCGCCAAGAACGAAAACGTCGTGCGTCCCATCGCTTCCATTTCGAAGTTGATGACCGCCGTCGTGGTCGTGGACGCCAACCTGCCCATGGATGAAATGCTGGAGATCACCGACGAAGACGTCGACGAACTCAAGCACACCACTTCGCGGCTGCGCGTGGGCACCAAGCTGTCGCGCGGCGACATGCTGCACCTGGCGCTGATGTCTTCCGAGAACCGCGCCGCCAACGCGCTGGGCCGCCACTATCCGGGCGGCCTGCCCGCTTTCGTGGCCGCCATGAACGCCAAGGCGCAGTCGCTGGGCATGACCAGCACGCGCTTCATCGAACCCACCGGCCTGTCCAGCAACAACGTGTCGTCGCCGCACGACCTGGCGCGCCTGTTGCGCGCGGCGTCGCAGCGTCCGCTGATTCACCGCTACTCCACCGACACGGAGTACGAGGTCGAGATCAACAACCGCACGCAGACCTTCCGCAACACCAACCTGCTGGTGCGCAAGCCTGACTGGGACATCAAGGTGTCCAAGACGGGCTACATCAATGAAGCGGGCGAGTGCCTGGTGATGCTGGCGCGCATCAATGGCCGCGACCTGGCCATCGTGCTGCTGGATTCGCAGGGCAAGCTCTCGCGCATCGGCGACGCCGTGCGCATCCGCCGCATCGTGCAAAGCGAAGTGGCCCTGGCGTCGATCCAGTCCGGCGGCTGATGCCGGCTTGAACGCGGCGCGCCGCAAGCAAAAGGCCCGATCATCATCGGGCCTTTTGCATTTTGGTTGCGGGAATCTAGGCGGCCCGGCGCTTGGGGACCAGCGGCTGCGCGTCGCATAGCGAAGGCGGCAGCCCTTCCAGCACGGCCCGCGCATCCAGCGAGCCGATGGGCACGCTGGCATCCACCGGAATCCGGCCTTCGGCCTGTAGCAGCTGATAGCGCAGGCAGCACACGCGCAGGAAGGACGTGAAGTTCGCAGCCTCGCCGCGGTACTCGACCAGTTCGTCGTACAGACGTTCTATCAGTTGCGTGACGCGCATGCCGTCGCGCGCGGCAAGCTCTTCCAGGACCTGCCAGAACAAGTGCTCAAGCCGCAGGCTGGTCGCCACACCATGCAGGCGCAGGGAGCGGGTTTCGGAGGCATACGATTGTTCGCTGGCTCGGATGAAGATTTCACACATGGGAGCTCCTGGGATGCCGGGCAACGCGCCCACTGCGGCGGGCGCGCCTGCGCCCCAATTTACGACGTTTGCCGCGCCGGCGGCAACCGAGCCAACCCGCAGGCCTCTCGCTTTGCGTCCACGGCTAAGCGACTGCCCCTTCCTTCTGCAACCACACGTTACCCGTCATTGCTGCGCCGGCCCAAGTTGATATAAATCATGGTCTTGGACGCCCGTGCGTTCGAGCATAGTGAAACTGATCAGACTTCGGAGGTAGTGATGGACAAGACCATGAAGGCCGCAGTTGCACGAGCATTCGGCAAACCCCTGGTAATCGAAGAAGTCGCAGTGCCGCGCCCGGGCCCGGGCGAACTGCTGGTGAAGATCGAAGCCTGCGGCGTGTGCCACACGGACCTGCATGCCGTCGAAGGCGACTGGCCCGTCAAGCCCAATCCCCCATTCATTCCCGGCCACGAAGGCGTGGGCCATGTCGTCGCGGTGGGCGCAGGCGTCACCCATGTCAAGGAAGGCGACCGCGTGGGCATCCCCTGGCTTTATTCGGCCTGCGGACATTGCGAACACTGCCTGGGCGGATGGGAAACCCTGTGTGAACAGCAGCAGAACGCGGGGTACTCGGTCAACGGCGGCTTTGCCGAATACGCGCTGGCCGCGGCCGATTATGTCGGCCTGCTGCCCAAGAACGTCGGCTTCGTCGATATCGCTCCCGTGCTGTGCGCGGGCGTCACCGTATACAAGGGCCTGAAGATGACGGACACCCGGCCGGGCAACTGGGTGGTCATTTCGGGCATCGGCGGTCTGGGGCACATGGCGGTGCAATACGCCAAGGCCATGGGCCTGAACGTGGCCGCCGTGGACATCGACGATGCCAAGCTCGACTTTGCGCGCCGCCTGGGCGCGGAAGTCACGGTCAACGCCAAGACCACGGATCCCGCCGCCTACCTGAAGCGCGAGATCGGCGGCGCGCACGGCGCGCTGATCACCGCGGTATCGCCCAAGGCCTTTGAGCAAGCGCTGGGCATGGTGCGCCGCGGCGGAACGATCTCCCTTAACGGACTGCCGCCCGGGGACTTCCCCCTGTCGATTTTCGACATGGTGCTTAACGGCGTGACCGTGCGAGGCTCCATTGTCGGATCCCGCCTCGATCTGCAGGAGTCCCTGCAGTTCGCCGAAGAAGGCAAGGTCCACGCCACGGTCGCCACCGAAAGCCTGGAGAACATCAACGACGTCTTCGACCGCATGAAGAAGGGCCAGATCGAAGGCCGCATCGTGCTCGACTTCGCCTGACGCCAGGCATCGCGAATAGAAACGCCCGGGACGGCCATGCCGCCCCGGGCGTTGATCTTTTACAGGCGCCGCGCGTCAGTGCGTGATCTTCGTGCCCAGCACCGCCAGGAACTGCGCCATCCAGGCCGGATGGGCAGGCCAGGCCGGCGCCGACACCAGGTTGCCGTCGGTATAGGCTTGGTCAACGCCGATCTCGGCATAGGTGCCGCCCGCCAGACGGACTTCCGGGGCGCACGCCGGGTACGCCGAGCACGTGCGGCCTTTCAGCACGCCCGCCGCGGCCAGCAGTTGCGCGCCGTGGCATACCGCCGCGATGGGTTTGTTCGCCTTATCGAAGGCGCGCACGATATCCAGCACTTTTTCGTTCAGGCGCAGATACTCGGGCGCACGGCCGCCCGGGATCACCAGCCCGTCGTAGGACGAAGGTTCGACGCGGTCGAAGTCGTAGTTCAGCGTGAAGTTGTGGCCGCGCTTCTCGGTGTAGGTCTGCGCGCCTTCGAAATCATGGATGGAGGTGGCCACCGTGTCGCCGGCCTTCTTGTCCGGGCAGACCGCGTGCACCGTGTGCCCCACCGTCAGCAGCGTCTGGAACGGCACCATGGTCTCGTAGTCTTCGGCATAGTCGCCGACCAGCATCAACAGTCGTTTGCTCATGATTGTCTCCTTGGGATGAGGGTGGCGTCCGGTTGCGCGCCCGACGTCCGGGCTCCGGCTCTTGATGTTCTCGCCCCCATTTTGCCCGCGCGGATTTCAGGCCGGGTGGTAGCGGGATACCACCTTCACTCCAGCGCCACGGCCACCGGCCGCGCGCCCAGCAGATCCACCAGCACCTTGGGGGCGATGCCCACCAGGTAGCCCCGCCGTTGATGTAGACCACCGGATACTCCAGCACCTCGGCTTCCACCCACACGGGCATCTTCTTGCGGGTGCCGAATGGAGACGTGCCGCCCACCTGGTAGCCGGAATGGCGCTGCGCGACTTCGGGCTTGCAGGGTTCGACCCTTTTCAGCCCGGCCTGGCGCGCCAGGTTCTTGGTGGAGACCTCGCGGTCGCCGTGCATGACGACGATCAGCGGCTTGGCCGATTCGTCTTCCATCACCAGCGTCTTCACGACCGCGTGCGGGTCCAGGCCAAGCTGGCGCGCGGCCTCGCCGGCGCCGCCGTGGTCGACGTAGTCGTAGGTGTGCTCGGTGTAGGCCACCTTGTTCTGTTTTAGGAACTGGGTGGCGGGCGTTTCGGAAACGTGGCGGGCTTTGCTCATGAGGGATGCCGGGTTCGAAAGAAAATGGGATGACGGCGGCTAAGCGCGCGGGTGATGCGCCGCGTGCAGCGCCTTCAGGCGCTCTCGGGCCACATGCGTATAGATCTGCGTGGTGGAAATGTCCGCGTGGCCCAGCAGCATCTGCACCACGCGCAGGTCGGCGCCATGGTTCAAGAGGTGCGTCGCGAAGGCGTGCCGCAGCACGTGGGGCGACAGGGGCGCGTGCACGTCGGCGAGCAAGGCGTACTTCTTGACCAGTTGCCAGAACGCCTGCCGCGACATCGCCTCGGCGCGGCTGGTGATGAACAGCGCATCGCTCACACGCCCCGCCGCCAGTTCGGGGCGGGCGGTGGCCAGGTACTGCCCGATCCAGTGCGCGGCTTCGGCGCCCAGCGGCACGAGGCGGTCCTTGCCCCCCTTGCCCTGCACCACCCGCACCACGCCTTCGTTCAGGCTCACGTCCAGCGCGCGCACGCCCACCAGTTCCGACACGCGCAAGCCCGTGGCGTACAGCGTTTCCAGCATGGCGCGGTCGCGCAGGCCGCGCGGCTCGCCAAGGTCGGGCGCCCGCAACAAGGCGTCCACCTGCTGTTCGGACAGGGTCTTGGGCATGCGCGGCGGCTGCTTGGCGGCGACCAGCGTCAGGCAGGGGTCATGACCGGAGCGGTGTTCGCGCAGGGCCCAGGCGTAGAAGCGGCGCAGCGCGGCCAGGCGGCGGTTGGCGGTGGTGGCGCGCGTTTCCTCGTGGCGGAACGCGAACCAGGCCTCGATGTCGGCCTTCTGCGCCTCGCACAGGGGCTTGGCCGGGCCGGCGTCGGGCACGCGGCCCGCGGCCTCGCCGTGGCGGTCGGCCATTTCCCGGGCGTAGGCCTCGGGGTCCTCCAGCCAGCGCGCAAAGCCGGTGAGGTCGCGCCGGTAGGCGGCCAGGGTGTTGGCGGACAGTCCGTCCTCGAGCCAGACGGCGTCGATGAAAGCGTCGATATCGGCCTGGGAGGCCAGCGGCTGGCGAGTGTTGGACATGACGGGATTCTACGGCTGGGCGCGGCCGGCAAGGCGTTCGCCCACGCCGGCGGCGGCCGACTTGAGCCAGGTTTCGAACAGTTTGAGCGCCTCGGAACGGTCGCTGCGTTGGGGATAGCCGAAGTAATAGCCCTGGCTGACCGCCAGCGATTGCGGCACCGGCATGGCCAGCGAGCCCTGGTCCAGCGCGGGCTGCGCCAGGAAACGCGGCATCAGCCCGACGCCCAGGCCGGCTTGCACGGCCGCCATCACCATCGTGAAAAGCTCGTACCGCGGACCGCCCGCCGCCTGCGGGCCGTACAGATAGTTATTGGCGGCGTACCACTGACGCCAGGCATCGGGCCGCGAGGCCAGATGCAGATGGGTCATGCCGGACAGCGCGCTGGCGCCCTGCTCCGCGGCGCGGGCCGCCAGCTCGGGCGCGCAGACGGGAACCAGCTCGCGTTCGGGGAACAGCAGCCCGCCCTGGGTGCCGGGCCACAACCCGTCCCCGTGGTAGAGCGCGCCATCGAAAGGCTGGTCCTTGAACTGGAAAGGCAAGGTGCGCACGGACAGGCTGACGGTGATGTCGCCATGCTCGCGCTGGAAGTCCGCCAGGCGCGGAATCAGCCAGGTGGTGGCCAGCGTGGGCACCACGGCGATGTGGATGCTGCGGCCCATGCCGGTGCGGCTAACCAGGCCGAACGTGTCTTTTTCGATCTGGTCAAGATGGTGACGGATGCGGCCGGCGTATTCCGCCCCATGGTCGGTCAGCACGATGCGCCTGCGCACCCGCGTGAAGAGCTGCACGCCCAGGCGCGCCTCCAGGCTGGCGACCTGCCGGTAGACCGCGCTATGGGTCAGGGACAATTCCTCGGCCGCGCGCGAAAAGCTGCCCAGGCGGGCCGATGCCTCGAAGGCCTGCAGGGCGCTCAGATTGGGTATGCCGTTTCTCATGGAGCGGATGACGCCAGGAGCCGGCCCGGGGCCGGCGCCGCATGCTGCGGCGCACCAGGCGCGACGTGCCGGCGGATCAATAGATTGTGCAATTTTATCAATTGCGTTGTGCGCTCAGGGAACATATGCTCGGGAATCCTACCCTAGGCTAATCACGACACCACCATGCCTCAGCAAGATTCCCGCCTTGGCGGTCACATCCTGGTCGACCAGCTGGTCGCCCAGGGCGTCAAACATGTGTTCTGCGTTCCCGGCGAAAGCTATCTGGCGGTGCTGGACGGCCTGCACGACGCCGATATCAAGGTCACCGTGTGCCGCCAGGAAGGCGGCGCGGCCATGATGGCCGACGCCCATGGCAAGCTCACCGGCGAGCCCGGCATCTGCATGGTCACCCGCGGCCCCGGCGCCTCCAACGCGCTGGCCGGCGTGCACATCTCCAAGCAGGACTCCACGCCGATGATCCTGTTCGTCGGCCAGATCGAGCGCGGCATGCGCGAACGCGAAGCCTTCCAGGAAATGGACTACCGCGCCGTGTTCGGCACGCAGGCCAAGTGGGTCACCGAAATCGACCAGGTCGAACGCATTCCCGAACTGATTTCCCGCGCCTTCCACATTGCCACCTCCGGCCGTCCCGGCCCGGTCGTGATCGCGCTGCCCGAAGACATGCTGGTCGAAGCCGCCAAGGTGGCCGACGCCCCGCGCTACGAAGTGATCGAATCCGCCCCCACGGCCGGCCAGCTCGCCGACCTGGAAAAGCTGCTGGCCGATGCCAAGAACCCGGTCGCCATCCTGGGCGGCACGCGCTGGGACGCCCGCGCCGTGCAGCAGTTCGCCGATTTCGCGCAGCGCCACGCGCTGCCGACCGCCGTGTCGTTCCGCCGCCAGATGCTGTTCCCGGCCGATCACCCCTGCTTCATCGGCGACGTGGGCCTGGGCATCAATCCCGCCCTGCTCAAGCGCGTGGCCGACGCCGACCTGATCCTGCTGGTCGGCGGCCGCATGTCGGAAAATCCCAGCCAGGCCTACGCGCTGCTGGACATTCCGGTGCCCAGGCAGAAGCTGGTGCACGTGCATCCCGACACCGCCGAACTGGGCCGCGTCTACCGCCCCACCCTCGCCATCAACACGTCGCCCGCCGCGTTCGCCGAATCGCTGGCCGGCCTGAAGGCGCCCGCCAAGCCGGTATGGGCCGAGGGCACGCAGGCGATGCGCGAGTCCTACCTGAAGTGGAGCGCCCCCGAAGCCATCACCACCCCGGGCGCGCTGCAACTGGGCCAGGTCATGGCCTATCTGGAAAAGACGCTGCCCGCCGACGCCATCATGACCAACGGCGCGGGCAATTACGCCACCTGGCTGCACCGCTTCCACCGTTTCACCCGCTACGGCACGCAGCTGGCGCCCACTTCGGGCTCCATGGGCTATGGCCTGCCCGCGGCCGTGGGCGCCAAGCGCGTCTGGCCGGACAAGACCGTCGTCTGCTTCGCGGGCGACGGCTGCTTCCTGATGCACGGCCAGGAATTCGCCACGGCGGTGCAGTATGACCTGCCCATCATCGTGGTGCTGGTGGACAACGGCATGTACGGCACGATCCGCATGCACCAGGAAAAGCACTACCCGGGCCGCATTTCCGCGACCCAGCTCAAGAACCCGGACTTCGCCGACTACGCGCGCGCCTTTGGCGGCCACGGCGAACGCGTCGAGACCACCGAACAGTTCGGTCCGGCCTTCGAACGGGCGCTGGCCAGCGGCAAGCCGGCGATCCTGCACTGCTTCATCGACCCGGAAACCATCAGCCCGTCCACGACCCTGGAAAAGATTCGCGACGCGGCGCTGAAGGCCCAGCACTGATCCCTGAACCGGCGTCAAGGCCGGCGGCGCGCTGAAGCGCACCGCCGTGCAAACCCCAACTTGCCGCCCGAATTATTTTAAGTTTAAACTTTCTAGATTCCGATCTCGGAAATCCATAGCGGAGACCCAGCATGTCCTCGAACCCCTCTTTCCACTGGCAAGACCCCCTGTTGCTGGACCAGCAACTGACTGAAGAAGAACGCATGGTGCGCGACGCCGCCTATGCCTACTCGCAGGACAAGCTGGCTCCGCGCGTGCTCAACGCCTTCCGCAACGAGAAGACCGATCCGGAAATCTTCTCCGAAATGGGCGAGCTCGGTCTGCTGGGCGCCACCATCCCCGTCGAATACGGCGGCGCCGGCCTGAACTACGTCAGCTACGGCCTGATCGCCCGTGAAGTCGAACGCGTCGACTCCGGCTACCGCTCGATGATGAGCGTGCAGTCGTCGCTGGTGATGGTGCCGATCAACGAATTCGGCAGCGAAGAACAAAAGAAGAAGTACCTGCCCAAGCTGGCGCGCGGCGAATGGGTCGGCTGCTTCGGCCTGACCGAACCCAACCACGGCTCCGACCCCGGCGGCATGGAAACCCGCGCCGTCAAGACGGCCGACGGCTACAAGCTGACGGGCAACAAGATGTGGATCACCAACTCGCCCATCGCGGACGTGTTCGTGGTGTGGGCCAAGTGCGTCGGCGGCGACTTCGACGGCAAGATCCGCGGCTTCATCCTTGAAAAGGGCATGAAGGGCCTGTCGGCTCCCGCCATCCACGGCAAGGTCGGCCTGCGCGCGTCGATCACCGGTGAAATCGTCATGGACGAAGTGGAAGTGTCCGCCGACCAGATGATGCCCGGCGTGTCCGGCCTGAAGGGTCCGTTCACTTGCCTGAACTCCGCCCGCTACGGCATCGCCTGGGGCGCCGTCGGCGCCGCCGAAGCCTGCTGGCACACCGCCCGCCAGTACACGCTGGACCGCAAGCAGTTCGGCCGCCCGCTGGCCGCCAACCAGCTCATCCAGAAGAAGCTGGCCGACATGCAGACCGAAATCACGCTGGCGCTGCAAGGCTGCCTGCGCCTGGGCCGCATGAAGGACGAAGGCACGGCCGCCGTCGAGATCACCTCGATCATGAAGCGCAACTCCTGCGGCAAGGCGCTGGACATCGCTCGCGTGGCCCGCGACATGCTGGGCGGCAACGGCATCTCCGACGAATTCGGCGTGGCCCGCCACCTGGTGAACCTGGAAGTGGTCAACACCTACGAAGGCACCCATGATGTGCACGCCCTGATCCTGGGCCGCGCGCAAACCGGTATCCAGGCGTTCTATTGATCGCTCGCCTGCCGTAGCATCCAAGGCCGCCCGTTGGGCGGCCTTTTTCATGGTCCGCTGACAATGCGCCGTTCGCACGATCCCCGGCCGCATTGCCGAAAGCCCGTATAGGCGCGGGCTTGTACACCCCTTACGCTTTGCGGCATTGGCCTGGCACAGGCCCGGACGCTATCCATGGCGTCCGGCGTGCCCGACCCCGGCTTACCCCACCCACCAGGAGTCGCGCATGCAAGGCATTTCAACCCTGCGCCTGGCGGCAGGCATCGCCATGGCTTTCATCGGCCATGGCGCCTACGCCGTCACCACGCTCACCATGACCACCGAATATCCGGCCACCTCCATGCCCGGCCAGGGCGTGTCCACGTTCGCGGAGCTGGTGCGCGCCAAGTCCGCCGGAAACGTCGTGATCGACACCAGCTTCGACGCCAGCAAGGGCATCAAGTCGGGCGACATGATTGACGCCGTCGAGACGCGCAAGGTCGATGCGGGCGATGCTTTTGCCGGCGCCCTGGCCACGAAGTACCCGCTGTTCGGCGTATCTTCCCTGCCCTTCCTGGCGGACTCGCTGTCCAAGGCCCGCAGCCTGAACAAGGCCGCGCGCCCCGCCTACGAAAAACTGCTGGCCGCGCATGGCCAGAAGCTGCTGTACACGACGCCCTGGCCGGCCTCGGGCATCTGGTCCAAACAGAAGATCGACGGCGTGGCCGCGCTGAAGGGGCTGAGCATCCGCACCTACGACGCCACCTCGCAGGATGTCATGCAGAAGGCTGGCGCCCGCGCCCAGAACATATCGTTCGCGGACGCCATGCCCCGCATCGCCGCCGGCGACGTGAACGCCGTGCTGTCTTCCGGCGATGGGGGAGCGGGCCGCAAGCTGTGGGAGCACCTGCCCCATTTCGCGGAGATCAACTATGCGATGCCGATCTCGGTGGCGACGATGAACCTGAAGGCTTATCAGGCGCTGGATGCGCGCTCGCGCAAGGCCATCGACCAGGCCGCCGCGCAGACCGAGGCCGAGCAGTGGAAACGCATCGAGGGCCGCCTGCAGCAGAACTACGCGAACATGCGCAAGAACGGCGTCGCGATCAACTCGGCCGTGCCGCCCGCCGTGCGCAAGGCGCTGAAGGACGCTTCGGCTGACTCCGTCAATGCCTGGAAGACGGCGGCGGGTCCCGAGGCCGCCGGCATCCTGAAGCAGGCCGCCAAGCGGTAGGCGGGAAGCGGAAGACGGGCTTAATTGTTGCCCGACAAATCGAACAGGCTGGTCGCGTCCATTTCCAGCACGCTTTCGTCGTGCTGGTTAAGGACCGTCCAGGCCCAGGTGATGATGCCCAGGTCCGGGCGCGACGACGAGGTGCGCGCGCCCTGCACGCGCGCTTCCAGGCGCAGGGTGTCGCCTGGCCGCACCGGCGTGCGCCAGCGCACTTCGCCCAGGCCGGGCGAACCAAAGGATTCGGAATCATGCAGGGCGGCGTCGACCGCCATGCGCATGGCCAGCGCGCAGGTGTGCCAGCCGCTGGCGATCAGTCCGCCCCAGCGCCCTTCCGCGGCGCGCTGGGGATCGGTATGGAACCATTGGGGATCGTACTTCCGGGCGAACTCCAGGATCTCCGCTTCCGTCACGGCGACCGGCCCGGCCTTGATCAGCATGCCGTCCTTGAACTCGGCGAACTTCATGTTTTTTTTCCCCGCAGAACGAAACCGGCGCGCCCAGGCGCGCCGATCGTCACGCATGTGTAGTTGGAATCAGTAGGTCTCGAAGTGCAGCCGGCCTTCGCGGCGCAGCACATCGTGCAGGATAGACCAATCCTCGCCGGCCTGCATCATCACTTCGCGCAGTGCCTCCAGGACGCCGACCTCCATGCCCTTGAGGCCGCAGACATAGATGCAGGTGTTGCGGTCGGCCAGCAATTCCCGCACCTGGACAGCACGTTCGCGGATCAGGTCCTGGACGTAGCGCTTGGGCTGGCCGGCCTCGCGCGACAGCGCCAGGTTGATGTCGATGAAATCGCGCGGCAGCTTCATCAAGGGGCCGAAATAGGGCAGCTCGCGTTCGGTGCGGGCGCCGAAGAACAGCATGAGCTTGCCGATGTCGCCGGAGCCGATGAGGCGCCTGCTGCGTTCGGTCATGGCGCGCATGGGTGCGGAACCCGTGCCCGTGCAGATCATGATGAGATTGGCGCGCGGATGGTTGGGCATCAGGAAGGTGTGGCCGAACGGGCCGATCACCTGCACGGTGTCGTTCCTGGCCAGGTCGCACAGGTAGTTGGAGCAGACGCCGTGCGCGGCCGCGCCGCCGTGGTCCTGCGTGACGCGCTTCACGGTCAGGGACAGGTTGTTGTAGCCCGCCCGTTCGCCATCGCGCGGACTGGCCAGCGAATACTGCCGCGCATGATGCGGCCGCCCTTGCGCGTCCGTTCCCGGCGGCAGGATGCCGATGGATTGGCCTTCCAGCACCGGGAAAGGCAGTTCGCCGAAGTCCAGCACGATGTGATGGATATCGCTTTCCGTGTCCGCGCCCGTGACGCGGTAGTTGCCCACCACGGTCGCCGTGATGGGCGTCTTGTGCGTGTACAGGTTCACGTAGGGATGCGCCGCCGACCAGGGCGGCACGGCAGCACCTGCGGCCATGGCCGACGCCGGCGATGCCGCGGCCTGGGACGGCTGCGCGTTGTCGGCTTCGGCCGGTTCGGGCGCTTGCGCGACGTCGGCGGGCAGGGACTTTTCGCCCGGCAGTTCTTCCCAGCCCAACTGATCCTGCACCGAGTAGGCCTCGGCGCGCACCACCAGCCGCCAGTTGTCGATAGACCCGGTGGGGCAAGGCGGCACGCACGCCATGCAGCCGTTGCAGATATCGGGATCCACCACGTAGTTGTTGGAGTCGTGCGTGATGGCGTCGACCGGACAGGTCTCTTCGCACGTGTTGCAGCGGATGCAGATCTCGGGATCAATCAAATGCTGCTTCAGGACTTCTGCGGGTAATGGGGCGTTCATCGCCGTCCTCCCAATGCGCGGACGGGGCGCAGGCGCCCCGCCCTTGCCGCCTTCAGTTGAAACGGACGTAGTCGAAGTTCACCGGCTGGCGATTGACGCCCATGACCGGCGGGGCGATCCAGTTGGCGAACTTGCCGGGTTCGGTCACGCGCCCCATCAGGGATGCGACGAACGCGCGGTCTTCCTGCGTGGGCAGCCATTGGTGCTGATTGGCCTGCCATTGCGAGTCGGACAGGATCTCGCCTTCGGGCGACATGCGGATGCCGGCCAGGGTGCCGATCTGGCGGTTGAAGGCCTTGTGCGGCACCTGCAGGCGGAACGGAATGCCGCTCTTTTCGATGACCTTGTTCCAGCGGCCGATGCCGGCCACGGAATCGCGGATGAAGTCGTCGCGCAGCACTTCGTTCAGGGCGTTGAGCATGGGCACTTCTATTTCGCCCAGTTTGCCGTTGCTGACGTTCAGCACCCGGTAGGTGTCGTTCTTGAGCTGGTGGTCGTCGGTGCGCTTGCTCTCTTCGTAGCGGCCCTTCAGGCCCGAGCCGTAGAAGATGGCGGCGTTGGACGACTGGTCCGCGCCGAACAGGTCGATGGTGACGCTGTAGTGGAAGTTCAGATAGCGCTGAATGGTGGGCAGGTCGATCACGCCGGCCGCGCGCACGCTGGCGGGATCGTCGGTCTTGAGCTGGTTCATCACCTCGCAGGTGCGCTGGATGACGCGCGAAATGCCGGACTCGCCCACGAACATGTGGTGCGCCTCTTCGGTCAGCATGAACTTGGTGGTGCGCGCCAGCGGATCGAAGCTGGATTCGGCCAGGGCGCACAGCTGGAACTTGCCGTCGCGGTCGGTGAAGTAGGTGAACATGTAGAACGCCAGCCAGTCCGGCGTCTTTTCGTTGAAGGCGCCCAGGATGCGCGGATTGTCCGAATCGCCTGAGCTGCGCTGCAGCAGCGCGTCGGCTTCCTCGCGGCCGTCGCGGCCGAAATAGCGGTGCAGCAGGTACACCATGGCCCACAGGTGGCGGCCTTCTTCGACGTTGATCTGGAAGAGGTTGCGCAGGTCGTACTGCGACGGCGCGGTCAGGCCCAGATGGCGCTGCTGCTCGATCGACGCGGGTTCGGTGTCGCCCTGCGTGACGATGATGCGGCGCAGGTTGGCGCGGTGCTCGCCGGGCACGTCCTGCCAGACATCGCGGCCCATGTTTTCGCCGAAGTGGATCTTGCGCTGGCCGTCTTGCGGCGCAAGAAAGATGCCCCAGCGGTAGTCGGGCATGCGGACATGATTGAAGTGGGCCCAGCCGTCGGGCTCGACGCTGACCGCCGTGCGCAGGTAGACGTCGAAGCCATGCGAACCGTCCGGGCCCATGTCCTGCCACCATTGCAGGTAGTTGGGCTGCCAGTGCTCCAGCGCGCGCTGCAAAGTGCGGTCGCCGGACAGGTTGACGTTATTGGGGATCTTGTCGGTGTAGTTGATGCCTGACATTGTCTCTGCTCCTGTTCCTGGGATGGGGCCGCTTGCAGCGCGGCGCATATTCCTGAGGACCGCGGAACGCGCGCAGTGCGCGCGTCGCGGCCTTGATCGTTGGCAAGCTGGCCGTTCAGACCCGGTTCCAGTCGAACGCCGCCTGCTCGCCCTTGCCGTACAGCTTGAGCGCGCCCTTGTCGCCGGCCGCGTTGGGACGGTTGAAGATCCAGTTCTGCCAGGCGGTCAGCCGGCCGAAAATGCGGGTTTCCATGGTTTCCTGGCCGCCGAAGCGCAAGTTGGCTTCCAGCCCGGTCAAGGCGTCGGGCGACAGCGCGCGGCGCTCTTCCAGGGCCATGCGCACCTCGTCTTCCCAGTCGATGCTGTCGGGCGCGTAGGTGACCAGCCCCAGTTCCAGCGCGTCGGCGGCAGACAGGCTGTGGCCGGCCTGCGCACGCACGGCTTCAAGAGGCTCGGTCTCTTCATAGAAGCGGCGCTGCAGGCGGCTCTGCCCGTTGACCAGCGGGTAGGCGCCGAAGTTGCGGTCTCCCACCACGATGCGCGCCGGCGCGGCGGCGTCCTCGTCGTCGAGCATGTAGCTGCGGTCGGCCGCCAGCGCCAGTTCCAGCAGCGTGCCGACAAAGCACGAACCGGGTTCGATCAGCGCGTACAGGCTGCGGGACGTGACGTCCAGGCGCGCCAGCGTGCGGCGGAGCATGCCGGCGGTTTCGCGCACGAACCAGTGGTCCGCATGCTTCTGCAGCGCGGCGTCGGCCGCCAGCACGGCCTGCGGATCGCCTTCCGTCTTCAGGATCCAGGTGCCGATGTCGAGTTCGTTGGTGCGCATGGACAGGATGGCGTCGTCCAGTTCGCGCGCCATCTGCAGCGGCCACCAGTTCGCGCCGGCGGCAACGATGCCCTTGAGTTCCGACTCGACCGGCCCCTGCGGCGCGCGCACCGTCCAGGTGGCCTGGCGCTTTTCGCGATCCAGGCGGATATCCACGTAGCGGTACGACAGGCCGTCGGCGCTTTCCTGGCGCTGCAGCGGCGTCAAGGCCACGCCGGCTTCGCCGGCCGGGCGGTCGCTGTCCTGCGCCAGCGCCAGCGCGCGGGCGCGCACTTCTTCCTCGAAGCGCGCGGGCTTGACCACGTCGTCGACCAGGCGCCAGTCCTTGGCGCGCTGGCCGCGCACGCCTTCGACCAGGGTGCAGAAAATGTCGGCGTGATCGTGGCGCACCCGGCGCTTGTCCGTGACGCGGGTCAGGCCGCCCGTGCCCGGCAGCACGCCCAGCAGGGGGACTTCGGGCAAGGCCACAGCGGAGGACCGGTCGTCGATGAGCAGGATCTCGTCGCAGGCCAGCGCCAGTTCGTAGCCGCCGCCCGCGCAGGCGCCGTTCAGAGCGGCGATGAATTTCAGGCCGCCGTGCCGGCTGGAGTCTTCAATGCCGTTGCGGGTTTCATTGGTGAACTTGCAGAAGTTCACCTTCCAGGCATGCGTGGACAGCCCCAGCATGAAGATATTGGCGCCGGAACAGAAGATCCGGTCTTTCATGCTGGTGACGACGACGCTGCGCACTTCGGGATGCTCAAAGCGTATGCGCTGCAGGGCGTCGTGCAGTTCGATGTCCACGCCCAGGTCATAGGAATTCAGCTTCAGCTTGTAGCCGGGGCGCAGGCCGCCGTCTTCGGCCACGTCCATGGCCAGGGTGGCGACCGGGCCGTCAAACGCCAGGCGCCAATGCCGGTATTGGGCGGGCTCGGTCCGGAAATCGACCCTGCTGATGGGGCTGCTCATAACTTGTCTCCTTCTACGCCCTGCCGTGACAGGAAAAATACTGCACCACATGAATTATTGTGCAGATTAGTGCAGAAGAAATTGGCCGTCAAGCATGACATGCATAAAAGTGCATCCGACAGTCCGATTCCATGCGGCAGGGCTCGCCATGAAAAAGGCCGCCCGGATGGGCGGCCTGATGGACGAGGGAATCGGGATCGGCTGGCTACAGCGGCAGGCCGCAGGCCTTGCGCACCTGGGTGCGCAGTCCGGCAAAGCTCTCGGAGACTTCCAGATTGCTGGTGACCCAGGTGAGGTCCGCCTTGGCGTAGAAGGCCTCGCGGCCGGCAAGAATGCGCTTGAGATCCGCCATGGCCTCGTTGTTGCCGGACATGGGCCGGAAGTCGCCCTGCGCCATGACGCGCTCCATGTGCTCTTCAGGCGTGGCGCGCAGCCAGACCGTGTAGCAGTGGGTCAGCAGCAGATTCAGGGTAGCGGGTTCGGACACCAGGCCGCCGGGCGTGGCCAGCACCATCTCGGGGTAGATCTGGACGGCCTCTTCGAGCGCCCGCCGTTCGTAGCGGCGGTAGGCGTTGGGCCCGTAGAGATTGTGAATTTCAAGAATGCCGCAGCCGGCCACCCGCTCGATCTCGCGATTGAGCTCCACGAAGGGATAGCCCAGGTCATCGGCCAGCATCTGGCCCAGCGTGGACTTGCCCGCGCCGCGCAGCCCGATCAGCGCCACGCGCTGCGTGCGGTTGGGACGCTGCGCCCCCGCGCCCACCCCGAACAGCTGGGACAGGGCTTCGCGGGCGCGTTGCAGATCGGATTCCGTGCGGCCGCTCAGCAGCTCGCGGATCAGCAGCCAGTCGGGCGATTCCGTGGTGACGTCCCCCACCAGTTCGGCCAGCGCGCAGTTGAACGCGCGGGCGATCTGCAGCAGAACCAGGATGGACGCGTTGCCCACGCCGTGTTCCAGATTGGCCAGATGGCGCTCGGATACGCCCGTCGCCTGGGACAACCCCTTGCGCGTCATGCCCCTTATGGCCCGAAGACGGCGCACGCGCTCGCCCAGCGCCACCAGGAAGGCCTCGCGCCGGGGTTCGACAGGCGCCGCGTCTAGCGCTTGATTCATGGTTCGACTGACTCCGCAAAAACCCTGATTACGACTCTTTTATGCACTATAGTGCTTGACCCAAGTCAAAGGAAGCACTATTTTTCCATCCATCGAGTCCAAAGCCGTTCAGGTGCAAAAAAACAGCAGTCGAAATCACTGACTTCTGGAGCGCCGACAGTGTAAAGGAGCAGCCGGGTGAGCACGCCAGACCAATTCCATGCCCTGATGCGCGACGTCACGCGCCTGACGGCCGGCCAGCCGCTGGATGCGGCGCTGCAGGCGCGGCTCAATGCGCAAGCCGGCCCGGACAGCGCCCTGTTCCAGGACATCTTCGCCGCCTGTAGGCAGGGCGTTGCCGACGGCTGGATGTGCGGCCGTGAAGGCGGCGGCATCCGCTACGGCCGGGTGATCAAACCGGCGCCCGACCTGGACGGCTGTTCGGTCGACGTCGTCGACATGGACGACTTGGCCGGCCCCCACCACGCCCATCCCAACGGCGAGATCGACATGATCA
>ENA-OWLM01000415-OWLM01000415.1-metagenome-genome-assembly--contig:-NODE-415-length-16824-cov-3.493351_pt1 | contig 16824 bp, 11 predicted proteins | sample MGYA00245349_ERZ651102 | MGnify/ENA primary metagenome ERZ651102 (study PRJEB26857, sample SAMEA4031759) | metagenome | biome: human; feature: oral; material: saliva | place: Philippines | collected 2014... | reverse complement strand
CGGCGGTATCGCTCCCAACCTGCGTGGACGCCTGGTGCCCCACGGTTCCCAACTGAGCTTCCCCTGGCAGGTCGCCAAGCACAGGAAGGTGACCGAAGCCGTGCATCGGGAGGGGGGCAAGATAGCGCTGCAGATCCTGCATGCAGGTCGTTACGCCTATCACCCCTTCAGCCTGGCGCCGAGTCCCCTCAAGGCTCCCATCTCCCCGTTCAAGCCGCGTGCCATGAGCGAGCGGCAGATCCGCGGCACCATCCGCGACTTCGCCGCCACCGCAACGCTCGCCAGGGCGGCAGGTTATGACGGGGTCGAGGTGATGGGCTCGGAAGGCTATCTCATCAACCAGTTCATCTGCGAGCGTACCAACAAGCGCACTGACGGCTGGGGTGGCAGTGCCGACAACCGCATGCGCTTCCCGGTAGAAATCGTGCGAGCCATCCGCGAGCGGGTCGGCCCGGATTTCATCATCATCTTCCGCCTCTCCATGCTGGATCTGGTGGAGCAGGGCTCCACCCTGGAAGAGGTGATTGCGCTCGGCAAGGCGCTGGAGCAGGTAGGGGTGACCCTTATCAACACCGGCATCGGCTGGCACGAGGCGCGGGTCCCCACCATCGCCACCAGCGTGCCGCGCGGCGCCTTCAGCTGGGTGACGGCGGAGCTGAAAAAGCACCTCAAGGTGCCGCTTATCACCACCAACCGCATCAACACCCCGGAGGTCGCCGAGCGCATTCTGGCGCAGGGGGACGCGGACATGGTCTCCATGGCGCGCCCCTTCCTGGCGGACCCCGAGTTCGTCATCAAGGCGGCGGAAGACAGGGCGGACGAGATCAACACCTGCATCGCCTGTAACCAGGCCTGCCTCGACCACATCTTCAAGCAGAAGCGCGCCTCCTGCCTGGTCAATCCCCGCGCCTGTTTCGAGACCGAGCTCACCTTCGGCCGGGTGCCCCAGCCCAAGAAGCTGGCGGTGGTGGGGGCGGGCCCTGCGGGCTTGGCGTTCGCCTGCTACGCCGCCGAGCGCGGCCATCAGGTGAGCCTGTTCGATCAGGCGAGCGAGATAGGCGGCCAGTTCAACTTCGCCAAGCAGATCCCGGGCAAGGAGGAGTTTCACGAAACCCTGCGCTACTTTGCCAAGCGGCTGGAGAAGTGTGGCGTCGAGCTTTATCTCGGCCAGCGCCAGAGCGCCGAGAGCCTGCTCGGCGGCGGCTTTGACGAGGTGATCCTCGCCACCGGCATTCGCCCGCGTACCCCCAACATTCCGGGCATCGAGCATCCCAAGGTACTGAGCTACCTGGACGTGCTGCGGGATCACAAGCCGGTGGGGGAGAAGGTGGCGGTGATCGGTGCCGGCGGCATCGGCTTCGACGTGGCCGAGTACCTGGTGGAGAAAAGGGCGCAGTTGCCATCAGAAGGGAGCGCGGAGCACAGTCGCGACCACTGGCTCAAGGAGTGGGGCATCGACCGGCAGCTTGCCGGGCGCGGTGGCCTGACGGCACCCGAGATCGACGCCCCCGAGCGCCAGATCTGGCTGCTGCAGCGCAAGGAGAGCAAGGTGGGCGACGGCCTTGGCAAGACCACAGGCTGGATCCACCGCACCGTGCTGAAGAACCGCAAGGTGCAGATGCTCTCCGGCGTGCAGTACCTGCGTATCGACGACCAGGGGCTGCACATCCAGGTGGGTGAGGCCAAACAGTGCCTGCCGGTGGATCAGGTGATCATCTGTGCTGGGCAGGAGCCCCTCAAGGAGTTGCAGGCCGGCCTGCAGGCGGCGGGCAAGTCGGTGCACATCATCGGCGGGGCGGACGTGGCCGCCGAGCTGGATGCCAAGCGGGCGATCCGCCAGGGGGCCGAGCTGGCTGCCGTCATCTAGACTGGTGCATAGTGCAATGAAGGGACCCTCGGGTCCCTTTTCTTGTCTTGCGCCCGGCAGGTGGTTTCACCGGGGAGCCTATTGTTGTATTTGTGTTATCAACACCTTGTCGGCCAGGAGTGGGCCGCGGTGTCGGGGGCCAGCCGGTTTGGGTGTACGGGGCCCAGCGTTTCGGCCATCGGCCATCCTTGTCCCTCAATGGGGGCATGGTCGGGTGCTGGATAGATGCGTGTTCGGTAAGGAAACCACATGAGCCGAGCTAAATCACGGATGCTGCCCCGGGGGCCGGGTTGCCCCTTGAGCCTTGTCGCCTGGAGCATGGCGATGAGCCTGTACGGCACCAACGCCGCCGCCGATCCGGCGGGGCGTCTCGTCTTTCTCGGCTGGACCGCCGATCAGCAGCACTCCGTCTGGCTGTCCGCCATCTCTCCCGGCCAGTTCGAGGTCGAATCCGCCAAGCAGAACCAGATCTACGACAGCTGGCAGCAAGAGAGGAGGGGGTTGCACCTGACCCTCTCCCCCGAAGTCCAGAATGGGGGGACGCACAAGCTGTATGCCTATGACGACGGGAGCGGCAAGCGGGTCTTGCTCGATACGGATAACCAGCAGCCTGGTCATTTCACCTTCCCGGATCACTTCACCCCGCCCTCCGGGCCTATCCTGCCCCCCCAGGGGATGATGCCGACGAGGCCGGGCAGTCTGTTGCCCGATCGGCCGGGTGGAACACAGCCGCCCATCGGCGCCGTGCCGCCCCAGGGGATGATGCCGACAAGGCCGGGCAGTCTGTTGCCCGAACGACCGGGGGGAACACAGCCACCCATCGGCACTGTGCCGCCCCAGGGCATGATGCCGACGAGGCCGCCCCTGGGGGAGAGGCCCGCTATCACGCTGCCGGGCAGGGTTGAGCCGCCAGCGGTCTTGCCGGGTCGGGTGACGGCAGGGCAGCAAGCGAGCGAGCGGGCCCTCGACGAGCGCACCTTGTGCGTGATGCCGGACGAGCGGGATCGTCTGCCCGCAGAGCAGCGGGATCATTATCCCGATTGCCCCTTCAGCCGCGCCGAACTGGCAGCGGGTCCGGTAACGGCCCAAGAGCAGCCTGCCGCCGTGCAACCGGCAGAGCGACGCTGGAACCTCTGGGCGGATGAGGTCTACTACGACATCTCGGATCACCGCCACGGGCTCGACATCTCTGGCTCGACCAATGTGTTCAGCCTGGGGGCGGACACCCGGCTGGATAACCGCCTCATCCTCGGCTTCAGCATCTCCCGGGTCGACAGCAGGGTGGACGCTTTCAATGGCGGCATGCAGCTGTCGGCCGGGGGCTACAACATAGGCCCTTATCTGGCGTACCCGCTGTCGGAGAGCTGGATGCTGGACGGCAGCCTGGTCTACGGCTGGATGGACAATACCCAGGAGCTGCTCTTCCTCTCCGGCGACTATGGGTCGACCTCTTTTGGTGGCAGCCTGGGAGCCACCGGCCAGTACTTCTGGTCCGAGACGTCGGTGCGCCCGCGGCTGGCCATCAATTACAGCCATGACCGCAGCGACGGATACCGGATGGAGGGGGATTACCGGGGGCTGGCGGTGCGGCTGGCGCGGGACAGCGACAGTGACAATCAGGGCAACCTGACGGGCACGGTCGAATTCAGCCGCGTCTATTACACCCGCCAGGGCCGGCCGCTGATGCCTTACGGTGAGCTGGGGCTGGATTATGGCTTTGAACGGCCGAACGATGGCTATATCCTGACGGGCGATCTCAGCTCGGCGCGCACCGATCCCCTCAGCGGGACGGTGCGATTGGGCGTGCGCACCCTGATCGGCAGCGAGGCCACCCTGACCACCAGTGCCGGGTACACCAGCATAGGGCAGGATGGGCTCAACATCTGGGAGTGGCGCATCAATCTCTCCAAGCCGTTCTGACCCCATAGACAGGGGCGATACCGCCCCTCACGACCAAGAAGGAGCATCGAATGGATGCACTGACGCTACTGCTCAATCGCCACTCCTGTGGCCGCCTGACCGAACCGGCGCCGAGCGGCGAGGTACTGGACAATATCCTGAAGGCGGGGCTGCGTGCGCCGGATCACGGCACCCTGACCCCCTGGCAGTTCATCCTGTTTGAAGGGGAGGGGCGCGAGCGCCTGGGCACCCTGCTGGCCGACGCCGCCCGTGCCCGTGGGGAGGATGAGGACAGCGTCGAGAAGTCCCGGACTGCCCCCCTGCGCGCGCCTCTGGTCATCGCGGTCGCGACCCGGTATCAGGCGCACCCCAAGGTGCCGAAACTGGAGCAGGAGCTCTCCGCCGGTTGTGCTCTGATGGCGATGCAGATGGCGGCCCAGGCCCAGGGCTTCAACGGCATCTGGCGCTCCGGCTGGTTTATCTTCGATGCGGGGATCAACGCCGGACTGGGGCTGGCACCGGAGGATCAGCTGGTGGGCTTCCTCTACCTCGGTACCCCCATGCTGGAGGCTCGCAAGCTGCGCGAGCTGCCGATGGCGGACTTCGTGCGCCGCTTCTGAGCCATAAAAATAAAAAAACGCCCTGATTATTCAGGGTTTTTTTGTTTTCTGATAGTTCCATCAGGCTGTACTGATAAATGGGCGCTTGCCAAGAGGGGAGCGGGGATTAGCCGGACATTTTTTAAATAGTGAGAGGTTCTTCTCAATCCTGGTGGATTACGCTATGTAAAACGTTTGCGCCCCTTTATTATCCCACTGCCAGTTTAGAAGGGGATCCCTTCTAATTTTCTGCGATGAGAGTCGCAATTCCGTAGCACCTTTTTACAGCCCAACGTCTTCATGACATTGGGCTTCATTTTTATCCGCGCTTCTCAGGTATTGGCACCCTCAACTCTTCAGGATCGGCAAACCCACCTTTTTACAGGCCGTCATGGTCTTGATGACATTGGGCTTCATTTTTATCCGCGCTTCTCAGGTATTGGCACCCTCAACTTTTCAGGGTCGGCAAACCCACCTTTTTACAGGCCATCATGGTCTTGATGAGATTGGGCTTCATTTTTATCCGCGCTTCTCAGGTATTGGTACCCTCAACTCTTTAGGATCGGCAAACCCACCTTTTTACAGGCCATCATGGTCTTGATGGCATTGGGCTTCATTTTTATTGGTGCGGCTCGGTAGTGCGCCCGGGCTCAGCCTTCCGCCCTGGCAGGCAGTATCCTGGCCGGGTTGCCCACCACCCGGGCACCGGCCGGCACATCCTTGCTGACCACGGCCCCCGCGCCGACGATCGCCTCCCGCCCTATGGTCACCCCCGGCAGCAGTATGGCCCCGCCCCCGATCCAGACCCTCTCTTCGATGGTGACCGGCAGCGCCGTCTCCACCCCCTGCAGGCGCTCATCGGCCTCCAGGGCGTGGGCGGCGGTGTAGATCTGCACGTTGGGCCCTATCATCACCCCGGCGCCGATGCGGATCGGTGCGTTGTCCAGCAGGGTGGCCCCCATGTTGATGTAGGAGCCCTGGCCAAGGTGGATGTGGCGGCCATAGGTGCAGTAGAGGGGCGGGCAGATGAAGGCCCCCTCTGCCAGCTCGCCGACGATCTCCCGCAGCAGCGCGAGCTGCTCATCCTCCTCGTCGCTGCGGTTGAAGCGGCGGTAGAGGCGCGCCGTCTCCCGGCGCAAGAGATCCAGCTCCGGCGCCATGCAGTTGTAAGGCTGGCTGGCGATCATCTTCTCGTATTCGGTCATGGGGGCTCCTTGTCGGTCTGGCGCTGCAGCTTGGCGGCCGGGCCGCCGGATAACCCTGATCAGCCGCCCGTCACGGGCAGCACCAGGTTGGTCGGTCTGCCCTCGGCAAAGGCAACCAGGTTTTCAAAGGCGGCACGAAAATAGAGCTCGTAGCTGTTGCGCTCCACATAGCCCAGGTGCGGCGTGGCCACCACGTTGGGCAACCCCAGCAGGGGCTCGTTGTCCGGCGTGGCGGGCTCGATGTCGAACACGTCGACTGCCGCCCGCCGGCTCGGGTTGGCGCTCATCGCCGCATACAGGGCGCCCGGCTCGATGAGCTCCGCCCGGCTCACATTGACCAGCAGGGAGTCCCCCTTCATGCGCGCGAGATCGGCCCGGGTCACGCAGCCGCGGGTCGCCTCACCGAGGCGCAGGTGCAGGGAGAGGACATCGGCCTGGCGGAAGAAGGCCTCCTTGTCGGGGGCGCTGGCATGGCCATCCTGCTCGGCCTGCCGGCGGGAGGCGGCACTGCCCCATACCAGCACCGACATGCCAAAGGCCCGGCCGTAACCGGCCACCAGCCTGCCAATCTTGCCATAGCCCCAGATGCCCAGGGTCAGCCCCTGCAGGGTGCGACCAAGACCCAGCGCGCCGGATTGCTGCCACTGTCCCTGGGCGAGGGAATGGCTGTAGGCCGGAAGGTGGCGGGAGGCCGCCATGATGAGGGCCCAGCAGAGCTCGGCCGGTGCCACCGGGCTGCCGACGCCCTCGGCAACGGCCACGCCGTGGCGCTGGCACAGGAGGGGGTCGATATGCTGGCTGACTTTGCCGGTCTGGCTGATGAGGCGAAGGGAGGGGAGGCGCCTGAGCAGCGCCTCGTCGATGCGGGTGCGCTCGCGGATCAGCACCAGGGCCTCTACCCCTTCCAGGTGGACGGCGAGGCGAGCGGCATCGGGCTCGCCCTGGTTGAGAATGCGAACGTCGTGCCCCGCCAGCAGGGCAAAGCAGGGGAGGTGGCGCACCTGATCCTGATAGTCATCCAGAATGGCGATCTTCATTTTATCCTCCTGTTTCCAGTCATTGCGTGCCCTTGGGCTGGGCGCAGGCGAGTGTCGCCAATGGCTGGATGACGATGCCTGCAGCCGTATCAAGATTCAAGTGGTTCAGATTGGAATCTCACCGTGGACGAGCCCGGGCGGGCCCGTCCGGCTCATCAGGTGGGGCGAGAGGGAGGAAGGGCCGTGTCGAGCTCGATCAGCTGGGAGAGTTCGCCGCTCTCATCCTTGAGGGCGACCCCGGTCAGGCGGCGGCTGAAGGCCTGCTCCAGCAACCAGGCCAGCTTGTACGCCGCCTGGGGAACATCCAGGCCTGCCGGCCGCACGTTGGAGATGCAGTTGCGCTCGGAATCCATGCGTCCGACCCTGGGCTGCCAGGTCAGATAGAGCCCCAGGCTGTCGGGTGAGGAGAGGCCGGGGCGCTCGCCAATCATCACCAGCACGGCGCGCGCCCCCAGCAGCTCGCCCACCTCGTCCCCCAGCGCCACCCTGGCCTGGCTGGCCATGACCAGCGGGGCGCAGGTCAGCCCCAGACGCCTGAGATGGGATTGTAGGGACTCGACAAAGGGCAGGGCATTCTGGTGCAGGGCGGTGGAGGAGAGACCATCCCCCAGCACGATGGCGAGGTCGACCTCGTTCTGCGGCGGCTGGCTCAACAGGCAGCGACTGGCGTCGTCCAGGCGCCGGCCCAGATCGGGGCGGCGCAGATACTCCTCCCGGGTGCTGGCGGCGCTGTGCACCGCCAGCACCCGGTGTCCTGCGGACTCGAGCGCATGAGTCAGCCGGGCGACGTCCAGTGGCTGGTGTACCGCATCCCGGGCCTGGGCGTGGGCCAGGCCAAAGGCCAGCAACGCCTCCGTGGGCAGGCTGACGCCGGTGCGCCCCAGGGCGATGCGGGCAGAGGTGTAGCGCTTGAGCTCAAGCCAGGGATTCAAGTGCACGATGTCGCTCATGTCATGGGGCTCCTTGCTCATTCAGGCCACCTTGCCACGGGGGCCCAAGGTGGTCAGCAGCGGGTGGCGCAGGCCGGCATCGAGCAGCTGGCCATCCGGGTTGGTGAGCTGCATGCGCACCAGCCAGTCGGCAAATTCCGGTGCGTGCTTGAGGCCGAGCAGCTCGCGGATGTAAAGGGCGTCGTGAAACGAGGTGCTCTGGTAGTTGAGCATGATGTCGTCGGCACCGGGGACACCGATGAGAAAGGTGAGGCCAGCGGTGGCCAGCAGGGTGAGCAGGGTATCCATGTCGTCCTGATCCGCTTCGGCATGGTTGGTGTAGCAGACGTCACAGCCGAGCGGCACCCCTAGCAGCTTGCCGCAGAAGTGATCTTCCAGCCCGGCGCGGATGATCTGCTTGCCGTCATAGAGGTATTCCGGCCCGATGAAGCCCACGACGGTATTGCACAGCAACGGCTTGAAGTGGCGAGCCACCCCGTAGGCCCTCGCCTCGCAGGTCTGCTGATCCAGCCCGTGGTGGGCATTGGCCGAGAGGCAACTGCCCTGGCCCGTCTCGAAGTACATGACGTTGTTGCCCAGGGTGCCCCGTCCCAGGCCGAGGGCCGCGTCATGGGCCTCCTGCAGCAGGGCCAGATCGATACCGAAGCCCCGGTTGGCCGCTTCGGTGCCGGCGATGGACTGGAATACCAGATCCACGGGCACATTGCGCTCGATGAGCTGCAGGGTGTTGGTGACATGGGTCAGGATGCAGGATTGGGTGGGAATGTCGAAACGCTGGATCACCTCGTCGAGCATCTGGTTCAGGCTGGCGAGGACCGGCAGGTTGTCGCTGGCCGGGTTGATGCCGACCACCGCATCCCCGGCGCCATACAGGAGACCATCGAGCATGGCGGCGGCAATGCCCTGGGGATCGTCCGTGGGGTGGTTCGGCTGCAGCCGCACGCTGAGCCGGCCGGGTAACCCTATGGTGTTGCGAAAGGCGGTGACGACCCGGCATTTTCTGGCGACCAGGATCAGATCCTGATTGCGCATCAGCTTGCTGACGGCGGCGGCCATCTCGGGCGTGATGCCGGGGGCCACGCGTGCCAGGGTCTGGCTGTTGGCCGCCTCCGACAGCAGCCAGTTGCGAAAATCCCCCACCGTCAGGTGGCTGATGGGGGCAAAGGCGGCGCTGTCATGGTTGTCCATGCTGAGGCGGGTCACCTCGTCCTGTTCATAGGGGGTCAGCGCCTCGTTGAGGAAGGTCTTGAGGGGGAGATCCGCCAGCGCCATCCTGGCGGCCATCCGCTCCTCGGCGCTGCCGGCGGCGACGCCGGCCAGATAGTCGCCGGAGCGGGCCGGCGTAGCCTTGGCCATGAGGGTGCGCAGATCGGGAAACTGATAGCTGTGGTGAGAGAGGTGGGTGCGATACATGGGCGTTCTCGTCGATTCATGGGGGGCCGGAAGCGCACAGTGCCTTCGCTGACGCTGTGCGCTTCGGGCAAACGGGGCGGGTATCAACCAGCCTTGACCAGCTCGCCATCGCTGGCGGCGAGCGCTTCGTCATGGGTCAGACGGAAGTAGGCGTATCCCGCCAGCATCAGGCCGCCGAAGATCAGGGCCAGCAGGCCGTTGTAATAGACCATGGCCACCAGACAGAGGATAGCCAGTCCCAGCGCGAGTGCCGGAGCAAAGGGATAGAGCGGAGCCTTGAACGGGCGCTGCAGCGCAGGCTCGGTACGGCGCAGCTTGAACAGGGCGGCCATCGAGATGATGTACATGACGATGGCGCCAAACACCGCCATGGTCACTATGTTGGCCGTGAGGGAGAGCCCGCCGATGACGATCAGCGAATCGGAGAAGATCGCCAGGATCCCCACCACGCCGCCGGCCAGGATGGCCCAGTGCGGGGTCTGGAAGCGCGGATTGACCGAGGCCAGCGCGGCAGGCAGATAGCCGGCGCGGGCCAGGGCAAAGATCTGGCGGGAATAGCCCATGATGATGCCGTGGAAGGAGGCGATGAGGCCGAACAGCCCCAGCCAGACCAGCATGTGCAGCCAGCCGCTGCTCTCGCCCACGATCATCTTCATGGCCTGTGGCAGGGGATCGTTGATGTTGGCGAGCTGGCGCCAGTCGCCGACGCCCCCGGCAAACACCATGACCCCCATGGCCAGCACGACCAGGGTGAGTATGCCCCCGATGAACGCCTTGGGGATGGTCTTCTTCGGTTCCTTGGCCTCTTCGGCCGCCATGGCGGCCCCTTCAATGGCGAGGAAGAACCAGATGGCGAATGGAATGGCGGCAAAGATGCCCGAGACGGCGCCGAGGCTGAACTCCTGTTGACCCGCCCAGCCGTTGAGCATGAAGTTGCTGGCGCTGAAACCCGGGCTGACCACCCCCATGAAGACCAGCAGCTCGAAGATGGCGAGCAGGGTGACCAGCAGCTCGAAGGTGGCGGCGATGCCCACCCCGATGAGATTGAGGGTCATGAAGACGAGATAGGCGCTCACCGCCACCCATTTGGGATCGATGGCCGGGAACTGCACATTGAGGTAGGCGCCGATCGCCATGGCGATGGCGGGCGGGGCGAACACGAACTCGATCAGGGTGGCAAACCCTGCGATGTATCCCCCGACCGGGCCAAAGGCGCGGTAGGCATAGGCAAAGGGACCCCCCGCATGGGGGATGGAGGTGGTCAGCTCGGTGAAGCTGAAGATGAAGGCCGTGTACATGGCCGCCACCAGCAAAGAGGTGACCAGAAAGCCCATGGTGCCCGCCTGCGCCCAGCCGTAGCTCCAGCCGAAATATTCTCCCGAGATCACCAGCCCCACGGCGATCCCCCACAGCTGGAAAGCCCCCAGAGTCCGTTTCAGTGCCGGTTTTGCACAATCCTGATGCTGCATACGCTTCTCCAAATGACATTCAAAGGTGAAAGTCTCTGAAGGGCGGGTTTGCAAGGGGCGTACCACTCAGCCACATGGCACGCTATGCCATTACTTTTCAAATGGTTGCATGGCATCCATGCTGAAGGCCACCGCACAGCCATTGCGTCATAGTGGTGCAGCGGCACCACTATGCCCGGCTGGCGGCTGCGTGTCTGGCTGAGGTCGCAGCGAGGGGAGCACAGAGAGAGTGCGCAGGAAGATGGGGGAAACGGACAGGCAGAAACAACAAGGGCACCCCGGGGTGCCCTTGTTGTCATCCGCCGCGCTGGAGGCGGGACGGGAGATGTCTGCTTAACCGTGCTTGCGACCGGAGAGGCGGCACCACTCCTCTTTCACCGCGGTCGGGTCCATCTCGAACCACTGGCCGTAGATGGTCTCCAGCTCCTGCGCCTGGCTCTCCAGCACGCCGGAGAGGGCCATCAGGCTGCCCGCCTTGCCGTGGCCGGCGATGAGCGGGGCCAGTTCCCGCAGCGGGCCGGCCAGGATGTTGGCCACCACCACGTCCGCTTCGACATCTTGCGGCTGATCCGCCGGCAGGTAGAGCTCGATCTGATCGGCGACGCCATTGCGCATCGCGTTGTCACGGCTCGCCTGGATGGCCTGGGGATCGATGTCGATGCCGATGACCCGGGCGGCCCCGAGTTTCAGTGCCGCGATGCCGAGGATGCCGGAGCCGCAACCAAAGTCGACCACTGTCTTGCCGGCCAGATCCAGCCCGTCCAGCCACTGCAGGCAGAGGGCCGTGGTGGGGTGGGTACCGGTACCGAAGGCCAGGCCCGGATCCAGCATGACGTTGACCGCCTCGGGGTTTGGTACGTCGCGCCAGCTCGGGCAGATCCAGAGCCGCTCGCCGAACTGCATGGGGTGGAAGTGATCCATCCACTCGCGCACCCAGTCCTTGTCCTCCAGCTGCTCCACCTTGTAGCCCACGTCTTCCCCGAAGATCTGCTGGAAGAAGGCGATGGTGGGGGCCGGATCGGTTTCGGCATCGAACAGGCCCATCACCTCGGTCTCGCCCCAGAGCGGGGTCTCGCCGGGCATGGGTTCATAGACGGGCACATCCTTGGCATCCATAAAGGTCACCGCCTGGGCTCCACGCCCCAGCAGCATGTTGCTCACCTTGTCCGCCGTCTTGGCGGTGGCGTTGATTCGAATTTGTATCCAGGGCATGGCGTCGACTCTTCATAAATGTGAAACCGCGGGATTCTACCATCATGGGCCTGTGCTGTCGTGGTTTGCCCGTGGCGGTATGGGAAAGGAAGGTAACCCTGCCAAGTTGGCACGGTTAATGTATTCCTTACTGGGTGACGGGAAGCAACTTGTTCCCGCTGAATGCTTTGCTCTATGAAGTTCCGTCATCTTTTTCAGCCACCCTAGGGTGGCTATTTTTTTTGGAAAATCGGCAAATATCGGCAATCAGGCGAGGAAAATAAGAAATTGGCACGCTATCTGCAAAGATAGAAATGTCCTGCATAAGGATGTGTGTGTGATTGTTACCCCAACGTTCAGGTTTTTAGGGCCATCCCAACGGGATGGCCCCTTTTTTTATGGTTTTTGCCGGGAAAGCCCCGCCATCGGGGGGCCGGGCCTGCGGCGGCTGTGCACTGTTGGGGCTTGTCACTGGTGATTTCACCCCATGATGGTGCATTTTCTTACCCATTAGGGAATAGGAGGGGGGAAGGGGGTGGGGAGAGTTGCCTCAGCGATCGAAATTTTTCATGTCGATCACCAGCTTGCCTATCATGCGGCCCGCCTCCAGCTCGCGATGGGCCTCTGCCAGGGTGGCGGGGGTCAGGGCGGGCAGCGTCTTGGTGAGGGTGGTCTTGAGCACCCCCTCATCCACCAGGGTGGCGACCCGGCCGAGCAGGCGGTGCTGCTCGATCATGTCCGGGGTCTGGAACAGGGAGCGGGTGAACATGAACTCCTGGCTGAAGGTGGCGCTCTTGGGCTTGAGCAGGGCCAGATCCCAGGGCTCGCTGGACTCGGCGATGGTGCAGATGTGGCCGAAGGGGCGAATGAGGCTCGCCATGGCCCCCCAGTGCTGTTCGGTGGCATTGGTGCAGAAGATGGCGTCGAGCTGGCGGATGCCAAGGGCGGCCAGCTCCGCCTGCAGGTCGTGGTGGCTCACGACCTGGTGCGCCCCCATGGCCAGGCACCACTCCCTAGTTTCGGGGCGCGAAGCGGTGGCGATCACCTCCATGGCGGTGAGCCGGCGGTGATGAGCAGCCTGCCTGTGCTCTCGCGGCTGAGGCCAAGGCGCTCGAACAGGGTTTCCCAGGCGGTGATGGCGGTGAGCGGCAGGGCGGCGGCTTCCACATCGCTCAGGCTGGCGGGGGCGAGGGCGGCGATGCGCTCATCCACCAGCTGCAGGGCGCTGTTGCTGCCGGGGCGGCTGATGTCGCCGGCGTACCAGACCCTGTCACCCGCCTTGAACAGGGTCACCTCGCTGCCAACGGCAACAACGTCACCGACGGCGTCCCAGCCCAGCACGCGGGGGCTGCTCTCCACCTTTTCCTTGGGGGCGCGCACCTTGGTGTCGACCGGGTTGACGGAGGTGGCGCTCAGGCGCACCAGCAGATCCCGCGGACCCGGGGTCGGGTCGGGCAGTTCGGCCTCAATGAAGCAGTGGGGGTGATCGCTTGGCAGATAGTGGGTCAGGGCGATGGCTTTCATGGCACTTCCTTTCAAATGGAACAGGTAGGATTGCCAGCCAGTCTAGTCTGGTTGATTATTCGTATTAAGGTGGATAATTGGTAAAGACTGTTTGAATAGATGAACAATATCGAACTGGAGTTGATGGGGCTGTTCGCTACCGTGGTGGAGCAGGGCAGCTTCACCCGGGCGGCCGAGGTGCTCGGCATGCCCAAGTCCTCGGTGAGCCAGAAGATCTCGCGCCTCGAGTCCCGGCTCGGGGTGCGCCTGTTGCAGCGCACCACCCGCAGGCTCAGTCTGACGCCCCAGGGGGAGATCTATGTGGAGCATTGCCAGGGGCTGCTGACCCTGGCCCGCAGCGCCAATCTGGCGATGGCCAGGCTGAGATCCGCCCCGGCAGGCCGGGTGCGGATCACCGCCCCCGAGGCCACCGGCACCCTGCTGCTCGGTCGGATCCTGGCGGAGTTTCGCGCCCTCTATCCCGAGGTGGTGCTGGAGCTGACCCTGTGCGACGAGCAGCTGGATCTGGTGGGGGAGGGTTACGATCTGGCGCTGCGGGCGGCGCCCCTGAAAGACTCCAGCCTCATCTGTCGGCGCATCGGTCAGGTGGCGCGCCATCTGGTGGCCGCCCCGGGTTATCTGGCGCGCCACGGCACGCCGCAGCAGGTGGCGGATCTGGGCGGGCACGCCTGCCTGGTGCACGGGTCGCTGCCGGTGTGGCCGCTGCAGGAGGGGGGATGGCGGCCCCGTGGGGCTTGCCTCAGCAACAGCCTGCTGGCGCTGCGGGAGCTGGCGCTTCACGAAGGGGGTATCGCCCTGTTGCCGGCCCACGTCTGCCGGGAGGCGCTGGCGGCGGGGCTGCTGCACAAGGTGCTGCCGGACCACCCCATTCCCCCCAATCCCTTCTATCTCATCTACCCGAGCCGGGAGCACCTAGCTCCCGCCTTGCGCAGCCTGATGGACTTCGTCGCCGAGCGCCTGCCCTTCGCCTGATCACTGGTGCTGGCCGAGGGGGGCCTGACCGGGTTCGAGGCCGAGGGGCACAGACTGGCGCTCCGCCAGCATGCGGATCTGCCCCTCTATGAGGCCGGCATTGGGGCCGAGGACCAGCACCAGCTGGTGCTCGTTCAGGACGATCCAGGAGAGGCAGCCGAGCCTGGCCAGACAGGATTGATCCACCAGCGCCATCTCCCGCACCCGCAGGCTGAGGCGGGTCAGACAGACGTTCATGGCCTGCAGGTTGTCCATGCCCCCCAGCGTCTTGAGGTACTGGATGGCCAGCATCTGGGGATCCGTGGGGGCCACGGTGGCGAGCTGGGGCAGATCCTCGGCGATGGGCTTTCCCGGCAGGCTGAGGGGCGTGTGCTCCAGCAGCCGGGAGAAGAGCAGGGCATAGAGGACGAAAAACAGGATGCCGAGGGGGATAAGCCAGAAGCTGTGCTGGCCGCTGGAGTAGCTCAGCACCATGTCCAGCAGGCCCGCCGAGAAGTAAGTGCCCACCTGGATGCCGAGGGCGCTGCAGATGGCCAGCGACAGCCCGGTCAGCAGGGCGTGGGCCAGGAACAGCCAGGGGGCGGTGAAGGCGAACAGGAACTCGATGGGCTCGGTGATGCCCACCAGCGCCGAGGTGAGCGCCAGAGTGAGCAGCAGGCCTCCCTGAGGTACCTGCCGCATCCGCTGGCGATGAAGCCAGATGGCGAAGCAGGCACCGGGCAGGCCGAACATGATGACGGGGTAGAGGCCGGCCACATAGCCCTCATGGAGCGGCTGGGCGGTGGAGAGGGCCTGCAGGTTGCTCTCCCCCAGGCCGATGAGACTGCCCAGCACCTGGTGCAGACCGAGCGGGATCAGCAGCCGGTTCAGCACGCCGTAACAGAAGGCGCCGACCGGGGTGGTGAGGAGGTCGGAGGCGAGCAGGGTGATGCCCTGCTCCAGCAACGGCCAGAGGATCGAGAGGGGGATCACCAGCAGCAGGCAGGCCAGGGCAGAGAGCAGCATGCCCGGCAAATCCTCCTGCAGTGGGCGCAGCCAGCCCGGCAGGCGCAGGCCGCGAGCCCAGGAGCAGACTACCGCCGTAGTGAGGCCGGCCAGCAGGCCGCAGATCATGTCTGCATGGAGCCCTGGCACCAGGGTGTTGAGCGCCGAGCCGAGCAACAGGAAGTTGACCGCCCCGGCCAGGGCCTGGGCCCCTTGTCCCTGGCGGCTCAGGCCGAAGGCGATGGCCACCGCATAGATGAGGGGCATCTGGCTGAAGAGGGCCTGGCCTGCGAGAGAGAGTACGGCGAGATCCAGCACGTCCGGCTGGCCGAGGCGATGGAGCAGGGCGGCCAGAGGCAGGATGGAGACGGGCAGCAGCAGGGCATAGCCGAGCCGTTGCAAGGACTGTGTCAGGATCTTTCTGGCGTTCGTAGCGGGCATGGGTTAACTGAATTTTGTGACGTGGCGCACATTTTACCCGCATACCCCCATTTGGGAATAGGTGAGGGGGCTTTATCACCCCCTTTCTTAATTTTGATCAAACAATCGGCGAACCGACTGATCCGGGGCCGGTGTCAGCAGGCTGACCAGCACGAAGGCGACAAGCCCCAGCCCCAGGCTCGGGACGATGGCGTGCAGGCCAGCCAGCTTGATCCCCCACTGGCTCAGGGCGGTGTAGCAGAGGATGCCACAGACCATGCTGGCCAGGGCCCCGGGCCCGTTGGCCCTGGACCAGTAGAGGCCGAGCACCAGGGGCCAGAGGAACACCGCCTGCAGACCGCCGAAGGCGAGCAGGTTGAGCCAGATGATCATCTCGGGGGGCTGCAACGCCGCCACCAGCACCAGGGAACCCAGGATCAGGGTGCAGAGCAGGGAGAGCCGGGGGATGCGCACCTCCAGCTTCTCCTGCCTCGGGTTGAGGTAGTTGAGGTAGAGATCCTTGACCAGGGTGGCCGAGGCCTGGATCAGCTGGGAGTCGATGGTGGACATGATGGCCGCCATGGGGGCCGCGAGGAAGACCCCGGCCAGCCAGGGAGGGAGCACCTCCATCATGAGGGAGGGCATGATCTTGTCCGGGCTGTCCATGCCGGGCAGGATGGCGCGACCGAGGGCCCCGGCCAGGTGCATGCCGAACATCAGCAAGGCGCAGACGATGGTGCCGATGAGGATGCCGCGGTGCAGCGCCTTGCTGTCGCGATAGCCGAAGCAGCGCAGGGCGGAGTGGGGCAGCCCCACCACCCCGACGCAGACCAGGATCCAGAAGCTCAGCATGAAGGGTTGGGTCAGCATGTCGCCGGCCCCTTGCGGGCTCACCAGCTTGGGGTCTATCTCCCTGAGCTGGTGGATGAGGTTTGGCAATCCGTCACCGGCCACCAGGATCCCCGCCAGCAGGGCCCCGGTGCCGATGAGCATGACGATGCCCTGGAGGGCATCCGTCATCACCACGGCGCGAAAACCGCCGATGACGGTATAGAGCAGCACGCAGCTGGCAAACAGCAACAGCCCTTGCTGGTAGGAGAGGCCGGTCGCCGCCTCCAGCAGGCGGGCGCCGCCGATGAACTGCACCACCATGGTCGCGATGAAGGCGAGGATGATGGTGACGGAGCCCAGGATCACCACGGCCCGGCTCTGGTAGCGGGCCCACAGCATGTCGTTGATGGTCACCGCATTGACCCGGCGGGCGATGATGGCGAACTTCTTGCCAAGCACCCCC
>ENA-OWLM01000414-OWLM01000414.1-metagenome-genome-assembly--contig:-NODE-414-length-16829-cov-3.849052_pt1 | contig 16829 bp, 16 predicted proteins | sample MGYA00245349_ERZ651102 | MGnify/ENA primary metagenome ERZ651102 (study PRJEB26857, sample SAMEA4031759) | metagenome | biome: human; feature: oral; material: saliva | place: Philippines | collected 2014... | reverse complement strand
GGCTGACGGTGCCCTGCTCGATGATGGCGTAGCTGCGCGGCCCAAGGCCGGTGCCGAGGAAGAGGTCGGTCACGTCCTTGCGACGGCACTTCTGGCCGTTGATCTGGTAGTGGTTGGAACCGTCGCGCAGCACTTCGCGGCGCACCGAGATCTCGGTGAAACGGCCGAATTCGCCGGGCACCCGGTTGTGGGGATTGTCGAATACCAGTTCCACCGAGGCGCGGCCGTGGGCACTGCGGTTGATGGAGCCGTTGAAGATGACGTCCGTCATGTTTTCCCCGCGCAGGTGGCGGGCGGAACTCTCCCCCAGCACCCAGCGCACGGCGTCGATGACATTGGATTTGCCGCAGCCATTGGGGCCCACCACGGCGGTCATGTCGGCGTTGAGCTCGATGCGGGTCGGCTCGACAAACGACTTGAAACCGGCGAGTTTGATCAATTTCAGACGCATGGCGGCCTATGTGGGTCACAAATAAAGATGAGGCGAACAGGGGATCTTACCGAATCCAGACCCGACCTTGCCTGTCATGGCAGGCGGCGTTCCCTCAATACCCGGCGCGCAGTCGCAACGGGCAAGCGATAACGAATAGTCGGCGACTTTACCAAATCAAGGGCTTGTTTGTAATATGCTGGCACTTTCCCCATTCATTGATGGAGCTCATATGAGCCAATCACCCCACATGGTCAAAGATTCTGTCAGCGGCGCGGACTACTTCCTGCGCGGCTTCTCCCTCATTCGCCAGCCCGGCATCCGCACCTTCGTGCTGATCCCCCTGCTGGTCAACGTGGTGCTGTTCGCCGGCGCCTTCTACGCCCTGCTGCTGCAGCTGGACGGCCTGTTCGCCTGGCTGCACCAGCAGATCCCGTCCTGGCTCTCCTGGCTCGACTACCTGCTCTGGCCCATCGCCCTCGTCACCATACTGGTGGTGTTCTCCTTCATCTTCAGCTCGGTGACGAACTGGATCGCTGCCCCCTTCAACGGCCTGCTGGCGGAGAAGGTGGAGCAGGTGCTCACCGGCGAGACCATGAACGACACCGGCATGCTGGACGTGGTCAAGGACGTGCCGCGCACCTTCGGCCGCGAGTGGACCAAGTTGAAGTACTACCTGCCCAAGGCCATCGGCTGCCTGATCCTCTTCCTCATCCCCGTGGTGGGCCAGACCCTGGCGCCGGTGCTCTGGTTCCTGTTCAGCGCCTGGATGATGGCGATCCAGTACGTGGATTATCCGTTTGACAACCACAAGATCGACTTCATCACCATGCGCGATGCCCTCAAGCAGCGCCGTGGCAAGTGCCTGAGCTTCGGTGCCCTGGTCACCCTCTTCTCCGCCATCCCGGTGGTGAACCTGTTCGTGATGCCGGTCGCCATTTGTGGCGCCACCGCCATGTGGGTGGATCAGTACCGGGCAGAGCAACTGCGCCGCTGACCTGGGCAACCATGATAAAAAGTGGGGGCGAAAGCCCCCTTTTCATTACTTAATCTAATGCATGCATGAGTTTGCTTGCCGCACCAACACTGGGTTGTTAGGATGCGGACCTTTCTCGAACCCTTGGATATCTCATGTTACATGCACTCTTCTTGCTGGGCCTGGTGGCCGAAGGAATGACGGGCGCGCTGGCGGCGGGTCGGCGACGGATGGATCTGTTTGGCGTCGTGATCATCGCCTCGGCGACGGCCATCGGGGGCGGTACCATCAGGGATGTGCTGCTCGGACACTATCCCCTGCTCTGGGTGGAACACCCCGAATACGTGTTGCTGGTGGCGGGTGCCGCCATGGCCGGGGTCATCTCTGCCCCGCTGATGCGCTACCTCGGCAAGCTGTTCCTGGCGCTGGATGCCCTGGGACTGGTGGTCTTCTCCATCTTCGGGGCCGCCCGGGCGCTGGAGATGGGGCACGGGGCCGGCATCGCCTGCATCATGGCCGTGGTGACCGGCGTCTTCGGCGGCGTGCTGCGGGATCTTTTGTGCCAGCGAATCCCGCTGGTGTTCAAACGCGAACTCTATGCCGCCGTCTCCCTGGTGACGGCCGCCCTCTACTGCTTCGCGCTGGATCAGGGGATCCCGGCGGACTGGGCCGCCTTCGGCGCCATCGGCATCGGCTTCGTGCTGCGTCTGCTGGCGGTGCGTTTCAAGTGGGGGCTGCCCACCTTCAACTACCAGTACGCGGCCCACTGAGCGCGCCAGTTTCTGGCCACATCGCCCGGATAACGACCAACAAAAAAGCGCCAAAGGGCGCTTTTTTGTTGGCTGAGCTCATGAAAATCTGGCTCAGTTGATCCCTTCGGAGCTGAAGAAAGTCGCCTTGTCGGCGATGAAGCGGATCTTGATGTTCTTGTCCTCTCCCCCCCAGATGCAGCTGGTGGTGCCGAGGGCATCGTCACAACGCTCGGCCTTGCCAAGGATGGCGCTCGCTTCGGCATAGCTGATCCCGACCTTCAGCTTCTCGTAGTTCTCGCGGTTGAGCTTGCTGCAACCGGTCAGCAGCAGGGCGATCATTCCCCCGATCAAAATCTGCTTCATCTCTCTCTCCTCTTGCTGGACTCCAGAGCCTAGCAGCAGAAACCCCCTTATTGCCAGCGCCCACCAGCGGCATACGACACCACTCAACCGCCGTCACCAGCTACGAACGGGGCCCGTATCCAGGTGCACGAAGTTGTCAGACGGGTAGTAACCCACCCCGCCGACCCTGAGGTTCAGGGCCGCCTTGCGCAGATGGGCCAGCTGCACGTCGGGCATGCGCACATCCACCGCCTGACCCAGGGTATGGTAGCTGTGCTTGGCAACCCCGCGGCTCTTGCGCCGCTTCTGGTCGTTCGTCCGTGGGGAACGGTAGCCCGAGATGAGCTGGATCTCCCCCTTGCGGCCCAGCTTGTGCTGCAGCAGGAACAGCTGATCGAACAGCTTCCTGTCGATGTTGAATACTTCGTTGCGACGATAGTCGCGGAAAATGTGGTTGAGCTCCGCCAGCCCGTCGTTCAGGTAGCGGCCATCTTCCCAATAACTGGCCCGCACCCGCTCGCCGGTATTGAGGTTGAAGAAGCTGAGCTCCCGCCCCGAGGTGCTGCGGCTCGCCTGCGCCGGAAACGACAGCAGGCTGGCACCCATCAGGCAGCCAGCTCCCAGCAGCAGACGGCGTCGGCTCATCTCTTGTTCCAGCATCCGTTGTCCGTCCATCTCATGGTGAATGAAAGTCATACAGAGGCCGAAACTACCTGCCGGGCAAAGCCCTGTCAAACCGCAAGCGCCCACGAAAAAGCCCGGCGCAGGCCGGGCTTTTCACTCTGTGGCGAGGATCACAACAAGCGACTCTGGTAGCTGACTCTGTCGAATCCGTAGATGTCGTTGCGCAGCTGCTGGCGACCCTCTTCATCGATCCAGCTGCTCCAGTAGACGGTGAACACCGGGATCGGGCTGGTCAGGGGCAGCCACTTGGTCTGGGTCTCTTTCAGGATGTTGGCCACCTTGTCAGGCTGATAGCGGGAGTCCGCCAGCAGCAGCTCCGCCAGATCGTCCGCGTGCTCGACCCGGATGCAGCCCGAGCTGAAAGCGCGGGCCCCCTGCTCGAACAGCGCCTTGCGCGGGGTCGAGTGCAGGTAGATGGCGTCGTTGTTCGGCAGGTAGAACTTGTAGCGGCCCAGGGCGTTGTGATCCCCCGGCTTTTGCCGCAACCGGTAGGGGAAGCCGGAGGCCAGCGCCTGGTGCCAGCCATCTTCGCTGAACTGTACCGGATTGCCTTCGCCGTCGATCACCTCGAACTGCTCCCGATCCAGATAGGCAGGATCGCGCCCGAGCTTGGGCAGGATGTCCTTGCTCAGGATGGAACGCGGCACGTGCCAGGCCGGGTTGAGCACGATGGAGCGGATCTCGCTCGCGAGTATAGGGGTGGCCCGCTGCTCCTTGCCGACGATGACCCGGCTGGTGAAGACCTCGCTGCCGGACTCCACCACGCTCAGGCGGTAATCCGGGATATTGACCAGCACATAGCGGCCGGCGAGGTGATCCACCAGATCCCGGCGCCACAGGTTGCGCAGCAGCAGGCTCGCGCGCACCTCGGGCCCGGTATTGAGCCAGGTGCGGGTCTGGCGACCTATGATGCCATCGGCGGTCAGGCCATGGCGGCGCTGGAACTGCTTGATGGCCTGTTCGGTATCCGCATCGTAGAGGGCATCCTGGTGGGTGGGAGCGCCATCCCCCAGCTCGTTGAGGATGGTGCGGATCTGGCCGAGCTCAGCCGAACTCTCGCCGGCCCTCAGGGTCGGCATCTCCAGGTTGGGCCAGCGTTTGGCCATGGGCATGGCCAGCAACTTGCGCACTTCCTCGCGCACGGCGTCATACTCCGCCACCTGGGGTCTGAGCTGCTTGACCTGATCCAACAGGTTGTCGCCCACGGGCTCGTGGGCCAGCGGCGTGTTCAGATCGAGCTTGAGGGTCTGCATCTGCTCGCGAGCGACCAGATCCATGGCCCGCCAGGCTTGCTGGAAACGGGCCAGCTTGCCAAAGGCTTCGTCATAGAGGGCGCCGCGCCGATCCGCCGGGGCCTTCTGCAGTCGCTGCCAGAGCCGGTAGAAGTCGGGATGGAGCTGGGCCAGCACCGCCTCCTGCAGCTGTTGTTCGAGCTCGTGACGCGCCTGCTCCGCTGTGCTGTTCTGATACCAGTCATGCTGAATGCTAGGACTGGCCACCACCGTCTGCTCGGGGCTTGCCTGAACCATGCTGGCCGGCCAGCAGCCAAGCCAGATGAGATTCGCCAATGCCAACCAATACTTCTTACCCATGCTTCTTACCACGCTTGCCTCAAATCGGTTCAATTCGGCCTGTCAGGCGCGACGGTCAGGTGCCCATGATGCGTGAATGCCGGCGACTTTGCTAGCGCACGGAGGTGTAGCGACGCCAGATATGCTCATGCTCCCCGCTCTCGCCCACGGCCACGATCGCCTGGTTGAATCGCTGCACAAATTCACTCGATATCGTCTTCTTGCTCAGCATGAAAGAGGTCGGCGTCTCGTAAATCCCCATGGCATGGGGAACCACCTTGTCCGACAGCCCCTCTTTTTTCAGACCCCAGGAAGTGGCCAAACTATCCCCGAGAAACCCGTCTATCCGTCCCAGCACCAGCTTGCGGTAATTCTGCACATCGTTGACCGCGCTCACCCGATCAGGATAACGACGCAGCTGCTCGGCGATGTCGGGGCCATAGTAGTAATCCCGGGTGACCCCCAGCCGATGCCCGCGGTCCAGCCAGCGACCCAGATCCATTTCATCACCCGTATCGGGCTTGCGCACCCAGAGCGCCGTCCGGCCGGGATTGTAGGGAATGGAGAACCAGGCATAGCGCGCCCTGTCGTCGGAGAAGTAGGCCTCCATCAGGATGTCCAGCCGGCCCAGTTCCAGATCGTGCAGTCCCCGCTTCCAGGGGAGCTCCACATAGTGGAGACGGCATCCCAGCCGGGCCGAGACGGCGTTGAGGTAATCGATAGCGAACCCGCGCAACTGACGGTGTTCCCCTTCCTGCTGGTAATAGTGATAGGGCGGCCAGTCATCGAAACCGACGCGAAGCGGTACAGGACAGAGGGACTGCGCCCACAGGGATTGCAGGGGCAGGCAGCAGAGCACGCACAGAGATAGCAGTCTCATGGGTCATCCTTGACAGCGGGACGAGCCATCTTAATGGTGGCTGCCCAAAATGGCGACAGATCCTGCCACAGCAATGGATAATTTCAGCCATTTGCCTGAGGCGGCCAAGCCCCGGGCCGGCGGGAGGCCCCGCAGAAAGGGCGACAAACCCAGGTGACAAACGGCCCCAAAGCCTCTTGGAGTACAGGGATATCAAGGGTTAATATGTGAGCAAATATATTTTTGTGATCCACTATGCTTTTTTTGCAATTGGATTAGCATATGCGCGAAATCTGCCTACCCATCTGTCAGGCGTCGAGTGAGTAATATGACCTACAAAAAGTTCGGTTTTCTGGCTGCCATCCTGGCACTGAGCGGTTTTTATCTGTACACCCTCTACCTGGCCGCTCACCCCAACGTGAGCCTGGCTTACAAGCTCTATTACCTAGAAGGCAAGACCCGCTTCTGGGAGCACAACTCCAGCATGACCTACCAGCCGGGTAACGAACTCAACCTGACCAAGCCGAGCCGCTTCCTCTCCAGCGAAGGCTGGGCCAAGAAGCCGAGCGAACAAGGCACCGAGCTGAGTGGTCAGGGCGGTCTCTATTTCGTGCTGCCCAAGCAGCAGGCCCAGCCGGAGCAGCTCACCATCCAGGCCAGGATCAACAGCCCCGAAGCCGGCGCCCTGCTGAAGGTAGCCCTGGGTCACGACTTCACCACCACGGTCAAACTGGCCAAGGCGGGCATCAACGAGATCCGCCTCAGCCTGCCGGGCGACTCCCTGACTGCCGATCCCAAGCACCCCAACTTCCTGGCGCTCTCCGCCCCGACACCGCTCAACGTCCAGTCGGTGCGTCTAACCGTCGCGCAGTGAAGCTGAATTTTCAACACGCTGTTTTATAAAATAATTCTTTCAATAAGGAAGTTTCCATGTCGCATGCCGATTTTCGACTCTCTCTGGTCGTGCCCGTTTATAACGAGGAAGAGAGCATAGACGCCTTCATCAGCGCGATAGACAACGAACTGGCCCCCCTCAAAGACCGGCTTGAGATCGTGTTCGTCAACGCCGGCAGCCGCGACCGCACCCGCGACGTGGTCGAGCAGGCCATCTCCCGCGATCCCCGCGTCACCCTGGTCAACCTGGCCCGCAACTTCGGCAAGGAGGCGGCCATGACCGCCGGTCTGCACCATGCCAAGGGCGATGCCATCGTGCCCATGGACGTGGATCTGCAGGATCCCCCGGCCCTCATCCTGGAATTCGTCAAGCTGTGGCAGACCGGTGACTATGACACCGTCTACGGCATCCGGGTGGATCGCAGCGCCGACACCCCCATGAAGCGCCTGACCGCCGGCGGCTTCTACCGTTTCTTCAACGCCCTCTCCACCAGCACCAAGCTGCCGGAGAACGCCGGTGACTTCCGCCTCATCGACCGCAAGGTGGTCGAGGCCATCAAGCAGCTGCCCGAGCGCAACCGCTTCATGAAGGGGCTGTTTGCCTGGGCCGGTTTCCGCGCCGTCGGCGTGCCCTACGAGCGCCCCGCCCGCCACGCCGGCGAGACCAAGTTCAACTACTGGAAGCTGTGGAACTTCGCCCTCGACGGCCTGATGAGCTTCTCCAGCTGGCCGCTGCGCGTCTGGAGCTATGTCGGTGTCGGCGTCTCCTTCATCGCCTTCCTCTATATCCTCAAGATCGTCACCCAGGTGGTCTTCTTTGGCATCGACGTGCCAGGTTACGCCTCCCTGATGTCGGTGGTGCTGTTCCTCGGCGGCATCCAGCTGCTGTCGCTGGGCATCATCGGCGAGTACATCGGCCGCATGTTCGTGGAAGTGAAGCAGCGCCCCGTCTACCTCATCGAGGGAGTCTACGGCCAGTATGCCCGCCAGGATGCCGAACAGCCGCAGGCGCCTGCCGCGCAGCCGGATGCAGACAAGCAGGAGTCGGCGTCCCGATGATCTCCCGCGAGGAATTCTGGCGGCTGGTGCGCTTCGGTTTTGTCGGCGGGGGGGCCACCCTCGTCGATCTGGGCACCTCGATCGCCCTGTTCCATACCTGGCCCGCCATCTCCGAGCACCTGGTCACGACCCTGGCCTTCGCCGTCGCGTTCTGGTTCTCGTTTTTCGGTCACCGCTACATCACCTTCCAGAAGCAGGGTGCCGCCAGCAAGTTCCTGCTGGTCGCGCTCTTCTCCCTGGCGGTGCGTAACCTGATCCTGAGCGGCCTGCTGTTTGCAGGGCTTCAGGGCCTGCTGCCGGTGGTGATCGCCACCCTGACCGTGACCATCCTCACCTACATACTCTCCCGCGTCTGGGTATTTGCCTGATGAATGACATGACCAATACTGCCCCGCCAACCGGGGCTGCTCTCCCCTATCGCCCGTCACTGCGCATCAGCGGCCGCGACTGGCTGATGATCGTCGCCGCTTTCGTACTGAGCCGGGTGGCCCTGTACGGCATGGGCTACTTCGGTGTCCAGCTCTATGGCGCCCCCGACATCGGGCCGCTGCAGGCCTATTGCCAGTTCGACTGCGTCTGGTTCCAGCGCATCATCGAGAACGGCTACGACCTCTACCCGCGCTGGCTGAGCAAGGGCAATGCGGCAAACTGGGCCTTCATGCCGCTCTATCCCATGCTCGCCGGCGGGATCTCCAGCCTGTTCAACATGGAGAGCCTGTTCGGCCTGATGCTGGTGACCAACGTCGCCTTCTTCATCAGCCTGCCCCTGATGCTGCTGGTGCTGCGCCAGCTCAAGCTGGGGGACGAGACCGCCCGCTTCGGGGTCTGGCTGCTCGCCTTCTCCCCCTTCTCCGCCTACTTCGTCTCCGGTTATGGCGAGTCCATGTTCATGGCGCTGATGCTGGGCATGTTCCTGTTCGCCTATCGCGAGCAGTGGCTGATGGTGGCCTTCCTCGGCGTCTTCATCTCGGCGACCCGCAACCTGGGGGTCATGATGGTGTTCCCCGTGCTGATCCTGGCCCTGCAGGCCTATGGCTGGCGCGAGTTCTTCCGCTTCACCGAGCGGGCCTTCAAGGTGGTGTTCACCCTCTGGCTCATTCCCCTCGGCCTCTTCTCCTACATGGTCTATCTCTACCATCTGACCGGGGATGCGTTCGCCTTCAAGCACATCCAGGTCGCCTGGGGCCGCTACATGGACAGCCCGCTGGACTGGTGGCTGAGCGGCTTCGAGCTGGGCGGTCGCAAGGCCTACCTCTCCATCATGGTGATCTTCGGCTGGTGCCTGAACGGCTACCTGTTCAGCCAGAAGCGCTGGGCCGAGGCGACCCTGATGTTCATCTGCTGCACCATACCGCTGATGACGGGCCTCAACGCCATGCCCCGCTACATGTTCGGCCTCTACCCCACCCTGCTGGCCATCATATTGATGACCCATCGCTGGCCGGCCATCCGCCCGGCGGTGCTCTGCATCAGCGGCATGGTCGCCTCCTTCATCGCGGTGGCCTTCGTCAACTTCAAGTTCTTCACCGTGTGACGCTCCCCCGCACCCCACAAAGCCGGTCCACTGACCGGCTTTTTTCATGGGCGCGAATCCCGCTCACATTTTTCCATTCTTGAAAACGTAACCATTTGAACTGACGTCACAAATCGGCATCTTGCCCGTCCAAGCCCGCCGTCATGCCCCCTAGAATGAGTGCCTCAACGGAACCCGAACTCCACACACTGCTCAAGGAATGGCCTATGCGTCCCACCCTTCGTCCATCATCCCTGTGGCTTGCCGTGCTCGCCACACCGCTGTTCATTGGTCAGGCGATGGCCGCCCCCGAGGTCTATCTCCACGTGGATGGCAAGCCGGTGGCCGGGGCGCTGACGCTGGACAAGGGCATCGTTACCCTGACCCACAAGCTGGACAAGGGCAGCCACCAGATCCGCATCAGCGATGCGGGCAACAGCTGCGGCACCAGCTTCGGGCCGACCGAGGCCAGGCCCCTTCCCTTCGGCACCGCCCAGCCCATGGACAAGTGCAGCAAGGGAGCGAGCTTCAACCTGAGGGTGATGCTGGCGGGGGACTACGAGTTCACCTTCAACCCGGATACACCCAGCCTCAAGGTGCTGCGGGCGACCAAGAAGAGCGAGTTCAAACGCCAGCCCCCGGAAGAGCCCTGCATCAGCTGGGATGGCGGCCCGGTGACGGCCTCACTCAAGGGGGTCTGGCCAGACGGCACCCGGCTGCGAGATGCCTACTCGGGACAGGAGGCCGTGGTCAAGGGAGGCAAGGTGACCCTGACGCCGAGCAAGGAGAGCGGCGGCCTGCTGCTGCTCGAACCGGTCAAGGCCGCCAAGGCCGCCCCCTTCAGCTGGGATCAGGCGAGCGTCTACTTCCTGCTGACCGACCGCTTCCACAACGGCGATCCGACCAATGATCACAGCTTCGGCCGCCAGAAGGATGGACAGGACGAGGTGGCCACCTGGCACGGCGGCGACTTCAAGGGGCTGACCGAGAAGCTCGACTACATCAAGCAGCTCGGTATCAACGCCATCTGGATCACCCCCATGGTGGAGCAGGTTCACGGCTTCATCGGCGGTGGCGAGCAGGGCAACTTCCCCTTCTACGCCTATCACGGCTACTGGGCCCTGGACTTCACCAGGATTGACCCCAACTACGGCGACGAGGAGAGCCTCAGGACCCTGGTGGACGAGGCCCACAAGCGCGGCATGCGGATCATCCTGGATGTGGTGATGAATCACGCGGGCTACGCCACCCTGGCGGATCTTCAGGATCTGGGGCTCACCGATCTCACCCAGAACACCGGCAAGCTGCCGACCCGCTGGAACGAATGGCGCCCGAGCGGCGGCCTCAACTGGCATGGCTACAACCAGTTTATCGACTACCAGTCCAGCGAGTGGAGCAAGTGGTGGGGACCCGACTGGGTGCGGGCCGGTCTGCCCGGCTACCCGCAACCCGGCACCGACGACGTCACCGGCTCGGTGGCCGGGCTGCCGGACTTCCTGACCGAATCCACCAGCCCGGTGGGCTTGCCGCCGCTGCTGGCCGCGAAAAAAGACACCAGGGCCAAGGCCCTGCCCGACGCCACCGTGAGCGACTATCTCATCGCCTGGCACACCGACTGGGTGCGTCGCTTTGGCATCGACGGCTTCCGGGCCGACACCGTCAAGCACCTGGAGCCCGCGGTCTGGGCCAAGCTCAAGCAGGCGGGCACCGCCGCGCTCAAGGAGTGGAAGGCCGCCAACCCGGACAAGGCTCTCGATGACCTCCCCTTCTACATGGTGGGCGAGGTGTGGGATCACGGGGTCGCCAAGGACTTCTGGTATCAGAACGGCTTCGACTCCCTCATCAACTTCGACTACCAGCGTGAATTCGCCCTGCCCCAGGCCCAGTGCATGGCAGGCGCCGAGCCCACCTATGCCGGCTACGCCAGCCGCATCAACCAGGATCCCGAGTTCAACGTGCTGAGCTACATCAGCTCCCACGACACCAAGCTCTTCTTCGGCGACTACCAGGACGTGCCACTGCAGCGCCGGGTCGCGAGCAGCTTCATGATGCTGCCGGGGGGGATCCAGATCTACTACGGGGACGAGTCGGGACGCGGGCTCGCCAAGGATGGCGGCGTGTTCGATCAGAGCGTGCGCTCGGACATGAACTGGCAGGAGCTGGAGAGCGGCGAGAAGGCCGGGCTGGTCAAACACTGGCAGCGCCTCGGCCAGTTCCGCGCCGCCCATCCGGCCATTGCGGCGGGCAGCCACCAGAAGATCTCCGATACCCCCTACAGCTTCGTGCGGGAGAAAGGGGAGGACAAGGTAGTGGTGGTCTTTGCCGGCCGGCAGAAATAAGGCTGAGTACACGCAAAAGGGGGGAGCCATGAGCTCCCCCCTTTTTTCGTTCCATTCCCGCCGGTTACTCCGGGTGACGGGCCACCACCGGCCACTGCAGGCGGGCCTTGAGCAGGGTCTCCTGCCACAGGGGCCAGGCCAGCAGGGCCTGCTGATAGGCGCCGGCCTGACCGGGCAACAGAATGCCGTAACTCGCCAGCCGATAGGCCATCACCGCATAGAAGGCATCCAGGATGCCCGCCTCGTCGAAGTAGAAGGCGCCCCTGGCCTGGGACCAGATCGTCTGCAGCCGGGCCAGCTCGCCGAGGGTCTCCACCGGCGGCTCGCTCTGGGTCGGCGCGCCGAGGAAGAAGGGGAGCAGGCTGCGGATCTGGCCAAAGCCTGCGTGCAGCTCGGCGCACAGGCTGCGGGCCAGCGCCCGCTCGGCCCGATCGGTCGGGTAGAGGCGACGCTCCGGACACAGCTCGTGCAGGTACTCGGCGATGGCCAGGGAGTCGTGGATGCGCAGCGCCCCGTCATCGAGCCAGGGCACCAGGCCGGCCGGCGCCACCCGCTTGAGCCGTTGCAGCGCCCTGGCATCCTCCAGATCGAATACCTGCTCCTGCCACTCCAGACCGCTCATGGCCAGCACCAGTGCGGCCCTCATCGCCCAGGTGGAGCCCGTGCCCACCGTCAATACCAGAGATCCCATCTATTGCCTCCTGCATGGGTTGTTCATGACCCGGTATCGGCCAGGCAGGCACGACATCCGATGGCCGCCTCACATTTGCGCACCCGCGGGTTTGACCCACCTGGGGAGCAGTGCTAGTTTGATTTTTCAAAACAATCAGTTAGCAACAATGTGAGCAATGGACAGCCAATTTACCATCGTCATCGCAGATGACCACCCCCTGTTTCGGGGAGCCCTCTATCAAGCGGTGCACATGGCCATCGACGACGCCAGGCTGCTGGAAGCGGACTCCATCGACAGCCTGAGTCACCTGCTCGCCGAGCACCCGGACGTCGACCTGCTGCTGCTGGATCTCAAGATGCCCGGGGCCAACGGGTTCGAGGGGCTGGCCTATCTGCGCGGCCACCATCCGGATCTGCCCATCGTCGTGGTCTCGGCATCGGAAGATCCCGCCATCATCCAGCAGGTGCTGCGCCTCGGGGCCCTGGGGTTCATCCCCAAGTCCGTCCCCATGAAGGAGCTGGTCAACGCCCTCAATACGGTGATCGGGGGGGACAACTGGGTGCCCGAGGGTATCTCCCTCCACCCCGAGCCCGTCGACGGCCCGGATTTCGCCAGCAAGTTGGCCAGCCTCACTCCCCAGCAGTACAAGGTGCTGATCATGCTGCGGGACGGCAGCCTCAACAAGCAGATCGCCTGGGAGCTCAACGTCTCCGAGGCCACCATCAAGGCGCACATCACCGCGATTTTCCGCAAACTCGGCGTCAAGAACCGCACCCAGGCGGTCATCGCCCTGCAACAGATGGGCATCAAGGACGACTGAGCCTCCGTGTACCAAAGGCGCACATCCCCGATGTCCTTCCGCAAACTCGGCGTCAAGAACCGCACCCAGGCGGTCATCGCCCTGCAGCAGATGAGCATCAAGGACGACTGAGTTTTCTCTCGGCTGCTCCATCTCACCACCGTCCTCCGCAAGCCAGACGCCAGAAACCGCACCCTAGCGCCCTGAGTGCGGCTTTTGCTCCTCGACAAATAGCACGGTCGTACTTTATGCTGCCACTCTTCATCGAAGGAGAGCAGGATGAGCAAGGGGCGCCTGACCCGTGACACGATTTTGCAGACCGCGTTTGAGCAGGCGAGCCAGCAGGGGCTGGAGAGCCTGACCATAGGCTCGCTCGCCGCCGCCTGCGAGATGTCCAAGAGCGGTCTGTTCGCCCACTTCCAGTCCCGCGACAACCTGCAGATCGCCGTGCTCACCCATTCCGCCGAGGTGTTTCGGGAGCGGGTGATCCAGCCGGTGCGCCAGCAGCAGCACCAGACCCAGCAGGCAAAGCTGCTCGCCCTGCTGCAGGCCTGGCTGGCCTGGAACCAGAGCTTCGCCGGACGCTGCATGTTCCTCGACGCCTGGACGTCGGCCCAGGAGGGAGAGGTCCAGCAGGCCGCCCGCCGGCTGGTGCGCTTCTGGCTCGATTACCTGGCTCGCCAGGTGGTGCAGGGGCAGGCCAGGGGGGAGTGGCGCGCCGATCTCGATCCCTGGCGCGCGGTTTACCGCCTCTATGGCCTCTATCTGGGGGATCAGGTGTTCCATGCACTGGATCTCAGCCAGGATCCGGGCCGCCACTTCTGGCCCGAGGTGGAACAGTTGCTGGCCAGCTGGCGCTGAGTATCGACACTGATTTTTAAAAACCGACAAAAAAGCACGACCGTTCGCACATAAAAACAACAGGACTATCATGAGCAGCAAGATCTACTTCAACACCCGCCGTTTCAGCCCGAGCAAGTTGCTGCTGGGCCTCGGCACCCGGTTGCATCACGCCCTGGCGCCCGCCCACGCCAGGCGCACCGCCAGCAAGCTGCTGCTCACTCCGCAGCGCCCCGCGAGGGATACGCCACCACCGGCCGGCCTGGTGCAGCAGGCCATCCACACCGGCGAGGGCACCCTGATGAGCTACCGGCTCGGCCAGGGACCGGTCTGGCTGCTGATGCACGGCTGGTCTGGCAGCGCCAGCCAGTTCTATCCCCTGATGAGCCATATCGCCGCCCAGGGCTACACGGCGCTCGCCTACGATCACCCCGCCCACGGCCAGAGCGAGGGGAAAACGGGACACCTGCCCCGCTTCGTGCGCGCCTTCGACGAGATCCTCGAGCGCGTCGGCCCGGTGCAGGGGGTCATCACCCACAGCATGGGGGGCGCCGTTACCCTCAGCAGCCGTCACCCCGCCCTCGACGGGCTGCCGCTGCTGCTCATCTCCCCCGTGCTCGACTACGTGCCCCAGCTCTACGGCATGGTGGCCCGCTCCGGCTACTCCATCCGGCTGTTCGATGCGGTGGTCAAGGAGATAGAGCATGAATATCAGCACCCGCTCAGCACAGTGGATCCCCTTGGCCGGCTCGCCAGCCGAGCGGGGTCTGCCATCATAGTCCACGACGAGGAGGACAGGTTCGCTCCGCACCGGGATTCCCAGCGCGCGGTGGAAGATGGCCGCACCCGGCTGGTGAGCACCCGGGGCCTCGGCCATGGGCGCATCCTGACGAGCCCCCCCGTCTTTGCCGCCTTCGACCAGCTGAGCCAGCCCCTCGCCCGGGACTGAGTTAAAAACGGGCTGCAAAAAATGCGCGCGCGGCCCATTTTTATCCGCGATACAGCGTCTTATAGTTAAATTGCGCGGTGGCAACCCGCCCTGGCGATCACAATAAGGCGCACCATCATGGCCAGACCCAATACAGCTCTTCTGTTGACCGGTGGCGGTGCTCGCGCCGCCTATCAGGTCGGCGTCCTCAAGGCGGTGGCCGAGCTCTACCCCCGCAACATCGGCATCCCCTTCCCCATCCTGTGCGGCACCTCGGCAGGGGCCCTCAACATCACGGCACTGGCGTGCTACGCCTCCTGCTTCCACCTGGGGGTGCGCAAGCTGGAGTGGGTCTGGCGCCGTTTCGAGACCCACCACATCTTCGACTTTCACCCCTGCCAGCTGCTGTGGCGCACCCTCTATCAGGGCTCGGCCGGCCTCATCACGCCCCAGAGCAACCGGGCCTTCCACCTGTTCGATAACGCGCCCCTGCGCCGCCTGCTGGATCAACTCATCGACTACCATCGCATCGACGACAACATCCTCTACGGCAGCCTGGAGGCGATCGCCATCACCGCCTCCGACTACGACGACGGGCTCTCCACCACCTTCTTTCAGGGGCGGGCCGAGCATCAGCCCTGGGAGCGGGCCAGGCGACGCGGCTTGCGCACCCTGCTCACCTCGGATCACCTGATGGCCTCCGCCGCCCTGCCCTTCGTCTTTCCGGCCACCGCCATCGGGGACAGGGTCTATGGCGACGGTTCCATCCACCAGCTGAGCCCGCTCAGCCCCGCCATCCACCTGGGGGCGGAGCGTATCCTGCTGGTGACCCTGGACTCACCCCACGGGGAGAATCCGACCCCCCGTCAGGGGCACCTGACCAGCTCCAACATCGCCGGCCACCTGCTCAACACCATCTTCTCGGACACTCTTAACTCGGATCTGGAGCGCCTCGGGCGCATCAACCAGACTCTCTCCCTCATTCCGGCCCGGGAGCGCAGCCGCCTGAAACTGCGCCAGGTAGAGACCTGCGTCATCCGCCCAAGCCAGGATCTGGATCTCATCGCCCTCGATTATCTGCCGAGGCTCCCGACCCAGCTGCGGCGTCTGCTGCGGGTGCTCGGGGTCAACGGTGAGGAGAGCAGCAGCCTGGCTAGCTTCCTGATGTTTGATCCCGGCTATTGCCAGCGTCTGATCAAACTGGGCTACCAGGATGCGCTGGCGCAGCGCCAGCGCATCGAAGACTTTCTGGACCTGCCAGGGCAAAAAGAGGAGGCCCGCCTGCGCGAGGGTGCCTGAGCCCCGGGGCCTTGGCGCAAACCAGGCCCTAGCGCCCCTCCAGCAGGCGCTGCTCTGCCTGCTCCATGGCGACGGCGGTTCCGAAGAGCACCAGAGTATCCCCCGCCAACAGCCGCAAATCCGCCCTGGGCTCCAGGCTGCGCTCCCCGCGATGCACCGCCTTTATCCGCACCTCGTCCAGGACGAGCTCCCGCACCCTGCGCCCCACCGCCCAGGCCTGATCGTGCAGCAGCACCGGGTGCAGCCGTTCCAGCAGCTGATCCGTCTCCAGGTTGCCGGCACTCTGCCCTCCCCAGTAGAAGCCGTGCAGGAAGCGGTACTGGCTGCTGCGCTCGTGCTCCATCCGCCGGATCACCCGGCCGATGGGGATGTCGCAATTGACCAGCAGGTGGGAGACCAGCATCAGGGCCCCCTCCTGGGATTCGGGGATCACCTCGAAGGCGCCGGCCTGCTTGTAGTGTTCGAGGAAGCTGTCGTCCCGGGTGCGCACCAGCACCTTGAGATCCCCCGCCAGCTCCCGAATAAGCGTCAGCATGGCGTCGACCCGCTTGCGATCGTCGAAGGTGATGATCACCAGCCTCGCCCGCAGCAGGCCGGCGGCCAGCAGGATGTCGCGGCGGCTGGCATCGCCGAACGCCACCTGCTCGCCCGCCTGCTTGGCCTCGCTCACCCGCTCGGGGTCCAGATCCAGCGCGAGAAAGGGGATCTCCTCGAGCTTGAGAAAGCGGGCGCAGGTCTGCCCGGTGCGGCCGAACCCGGCGATGATGACGTGCTGGTGCTTGCTCAGCCCCGACTGGGCGACCTCGGAGCGTGAGAGCAGGGACGCATCGGTGAGGGAGCGGGCCAGCCCCTGGGCCCGCAGCACCAGCCA
>ENA-OWLM01000409-OWLM01000409.1-metagenome-genome-assembly--contig:-NODE-409-length-16916-cov-2.997509_pt1 | contig 16916 bp, 12 predicted proteins | sample MGYA00245349_ERZ651102 | MGnify/ENA primary metagenome ERZ651102 (study PRJEB26857, sample SAMEA4031759) | metagenome | biome: human; feature: oral; material: saliva | place: Philippines | collected 2014... | reverse complement strand
GGCTCCAGGTGTAGACCGCGCCATCGAAGCGCAGGCCGTTCAGCACGTCGCCCAGCACCACCACCGAACCGATGGCGGAGATGAGCACGCCCAGGATGGTGATGACGTGCGAGGCGCGGCGGATCGTGTCGTCGTCGTGTTCGACCACCACCAGCGTATTGCCGTTGCCTTCCAGCCGCGCCAGGGCGTCCAGCAGGATGCGGTTGTCGCGCGGGTGCAGGCCGATGGTGGGTTCGTCCAGGACGTAGCAGACGCCCTGCAGGTTGGAACCCAGCTGCGCGGCCAGGCGGATGCGTTGGGCTTCGCCGCCGGACAGGGTCGGGGCGGCGCGGTCCAGCGCCAGGTAATTCAGGCCTACTTCCTGCATGAAGTTCAGCCGGCCGCGGATTTCCGCCAGGATGTCGCGGGCGATCTCGCCTTCGCGGCCGCGCGCCACCAGTCCGGTGAAGAAGGTGTGCGCGTCCGACACCGGCAGCGACGCCAGCTCGGCGATGGACTTGTCGCGCCAGCGCACGGCGCGCGCGACGCGGTTCAGGCGCTGGCCGTCGCACTGCGTGCAGGCCTTGGCTTCGCCTTCGTACCAGGCGTTCCAGGCGGTTTCCTCGCCGGTCTGCTCTTCGTCGAAGCCCTGCAGCTGCAGGCCCGTCCCGAAGCAGCCCGTGCACCAGCCGTGCTTGGAGTTGTACGAGAACAGGCGCGGGTCGGGTTCGGGGAAGCTGGTGCCGCAGGACGGGCAGGCGCGCTTGACCGAAAAGTGCTGCTGCTGGAGTTCGCTGTTCAGCGCCTCGTGCAGCTTGTTCACAGGCCAGACGACCGACATCACGCCCTGGCCGTTTTCCAGCGCGCTCTTGACTGCCGCGCGCAGATCGGCTTCGTTGGCCGGGTCCACGACCACGTCGGCCACCGGCAGTTCGATGGTGTGTTCCTTGTAGCGGTCCAGGCGCGGCCACGGCGCGACGGGGATGAATTCGCCGTCCACGCGCAGGTGCGAGTGGCCTTTGGACCCGGCCCACTTGGCCAGGTCGGTGTAGTAGCCCTTGCGCGCGGTGACCAGCGGCGCCAGCAGGCCGATGTGCTCGCCCTTGTGTTCGCGCAGCAGGCGCGCCACGATCTGGTCCGTGTTCTGGGGTTCTACCGCGACGTTGCAGTCCGGGCAGTACTGCGTGCCCAGCTTTACGTAGAGCAGGCGCAGGAAATGGTGGATTTCCGTCATCGTGGCCACGGTCGACTTGCGGCCGCCGCGGCTGGTGCGCTGTTCGATCGCCACGGTGGGCGGGATGCCGAAGATGGCGTCCACGTCGGGCTTGCCGGCCGGCTGCACGATGGCGCGCGCGTACGCGTTCAGCGATTCGAGGTAGCGTCGCTGGCCTTCGTTGAACAGGATGTCGAAGGCCAGCGTGGACTTGCCCGACCCCGACACGCCCGTGATGACGGTGAACTTGTCGTGAGGGATTTCGACGCTGATGTTCTTCAGGTTGTGTTCGCGCGCGTTGCGGATCTGGATCGCCATGTTGTCGTGGCGGCGTTCGCGCACCAGGGACTGCAGCGGGGTTCCTTCGCCCGCGCCATAGGCGGCGCCGGGCTCTGCGATGCGCGCCGTCAGGCCGGCCTGCTCGACCTCCTGCGCGTCGGCGTCGCTGCTCACCACGACGTCGGCGGGCAGAATGCTGACCTCGTAGTCGCGCAGCGCGGCGCCGGTGTGCGACTTGGGGTTGTCCATCAGGTCCTGCGGCGTGCCCGTGCCGATCACCAGGCCGCCGGCGTCGCCGCCTTCCGGACCCAGGTCGATCAGCCAGTCCGCGGCGCGAATCACGTCCAGGTTGTGCTCGATGACCAGCAGCGTGTGGCCCGCGGCCAGCAGCTTGCGGAAGGCCCGCATCAGGCGGGCGACGTCGTCGAAGTGCAGGCCGGTGGTGGGTTCGTCGAACAGGAACAGGCTGCCCTTCTTGGCGACCTTGGCGGTGGAAATGCCGCTGCGAGCGGCCTCGGCCAGGTGGCCGGCCAGCTTGAGCCGCTGCGCCTCGCCGCCCGACAGCGTCGGCACGGGCTGCCCCAGCCGCACGTATTCCAGGCCCACGTCGGCCAGCGGCGCAAGGCCCGTCTGCACGTCGCGCAGGCCCTTGAAGAAGTCCAGCGCCTCGCTGACCGTCATCTCCAGCACTTCGTCGATCGAGGCGCTCTTGCCCAGGTGCTCGACGCGCACTTCCAGCACTTCGGGGCGGAAGCGCTTGCCGTCGCAATCCGGGCAGCGCAGGTATACGTCGGACAGGAACTGCATTTCCACGTGCTCGAAGCCGGTGCCGCCGCAGGTCGGGCAGCGGCCGTCGCCGCCGTTGAAGCTGAACGTGCCCGCGGTGTAGGCGCGTTCGCGCGCCAGCGGAGCCTGGGCGAACAGCTTGCGGATGGCGTCGAAGGCGCCGACATAACTGGCCGGGTTGGAGCGCGCGGTCTTGCCGATGGGGGTCTGGTCCACCATGACCACGTCGGCGATCTGTTCGGCGCCCAGCAGGCGGTCGAACGCGCCCGGCGCTTCCGAGGGCTTGCCCTTCTGCTTGAGCAGCGCGGGGTACAGCACGTCCTGCACCAGCGTGGACTTGCCCGACCCGGACACGCCGGTCACGCAGACCAGGCGGCCCAGCGGCAGCTCGACCGAGACGTTCTTCAGGTTGTGTGCGTTGACGCCTTCCAGGAGCAGGCGCGGCGTGTTTGCCGCCACCGGCATCGGCCGCGGCGCTTCCACGCGCATGCGGCCGCCCAGATAGTCGCCCGTCAGCGTCGGGGCCGCACGCAGGCGGTCGGGCGGTCCGTCGAAGACGATGCGGCCGCCGCGCTCGCCGGGGCCAGGCCCGATGTCGATGATGCGGTCGGCGGCCACCATGACCTGCGGATCGTGTTCCACGACCACCAGCGTATTGCCGGCGTTGCGCAGGCGGTGCATGACCTCCACGACCCGGTGCATGTCGCGCGGATGCAGGCCGATGGACGGCTCGTCCAGCACGAACAGCGTATTCACCAGCGAGGTGCCCAGCGCCGTGGTCAGGTTGATCCGCTGCACTTCGCCGCCCGACAGCGTGCGGCTCTGGCGGTCCAGCGTCAGGTAGCCCAGGCCGACGTCGCACAGGAATTTCAGCCGCGCGCGGACTTCGGTCATGAGCAGATCGGTGGCGGCGTCCAGCGCGCCGGAGAACGACAGCGTGTCGAAGAAGCGCCGCACCCGCTCGATGGGCAGCAGCATCACGTCATGGATGGAAAGCCCGTCCAGATTGTTGAGCTGTTCGCGGGTCCAGTTGGCGGCCACCGGCATGAAACGCTTGTAGCGGCCGTCTTCCGGCGGCAGCACGGCGTCGGCTTCGTCCTTGGCGCCCAGGCGCCAGAGCAGGGCGTCGGGCTTCAGGCGCGCGCCGTTGCAGGTGGGGCAGGGCGTATAGCTGCGGTACTTGGACAGCAGCACGCGCACGTGCATCTTGTAGGCCTTGGTTTCCAGCCAGTCGAAAAAGCGCTGCACGCCGTACCACTGGTGCTTCCAGGCGTCATTGCCGCCCTTCCAGTCAGGCGTGCCGTAGAGCACCCAGCGCTTGTGCTCTTCGCTCATGTCCTTCCAGGGCACGCCCAGCGGAACGCCCGCGCGCGGCGCGTACTTTTGCAGCTCGTCCTGGCATTCCTTATATGACGGCGTCGTCCAGGGCTTGATCGCGCCTTCCAGCAGGGTCTTTTTCTCGTCGGGAATGACCAGCCCGAAGTCGATGCCGATCACGCGGCCGAAACCGCGGCAGGCCTCGCACGCGCCCAGCGGCGAATTGAACGAGAAGCTGCTGGGCAGCGGGTCGGTGTATTCGATGTCGCAGTCGGCGCAGTGCAGGCGGTCGCTGTACTTCCAGATGTGCGCATTGCCGCCATCGGCGTCCATGACATACACGGCGATATGGCCGGCGCCCATGCGAAGCGCGGTGTCCAGCGCTTCCATGATGCGTTCGCGCTCGGTGCCGGCGAAGCGGAAGCGGTCCTGGATGACGTGCAGGATGCGGCGCGCCTCGGTGGCGGCCTTCGCGCCCTTGGCCTTCTTGGCCCCCTTGGCTGGGGCGGCCTTGGCCGGGGCGGGAGCGTCTTCCTCGGCATGCACGCGGGTGTAGCCTTGCTGCTCGAGAAAGCCGCGCACTTCGTCTTCGGTGAAGTTGGCGGGCACGGCGATGGGGAACGTCACGACCAGGCGCGGATCGCCCGCGTTGGCTGCGCGTTCCGCCAGCGAGTGGTAGACGGACTCCGGCGTATCGCGGCGCACCAGCTTGCCGCAGCCGCGGCAGTAGAGCCGCGCGCCGCGCGCGAACAGCAGTTTCAGGTGGTCGTTCAGCTCGGTCATCGTGCCGACCGTGCTGCGCGAGCTGCGCACGGGGTTGGTCTGGTCGATGGCGATGGCGGGCAGGATGCCTTCGATGCGGTCCACCTGCGGCTTGTCCATGCGGTCCAGGAACTGGCGCGCGTAGGGCGAGAAGGTTTCCACGTAACGCCGCTGCCCCTCGGCGTACAGGGTGTCGAAGGCCAGCGAACTTTTGCCGGACCCCGACACGCCGGTGACGACGACCAGTTCGCCGGTGGCGATGGTCAGGTCCAGGTTCTTGAGATTGTTCTGGCGGGCGCCAACGATGCGGATTTGGGAGCTCATGGACGGTATCGTAGCCTGATGGGGAAGGCATGCCGGCGCGGCGATCCATTGCTGGTTCCGGGCGCGTCGATATGGAATAATTGACTATATTGTGACGCAGCTGTCCATAATATGGACAAACCGGCGCCCGTTAGCTGTACAAATAAACAGTATCGCAGATTCGTCTGAAATTCGCGCTGCTTGCGTTGCGAATCTGGTTATCCACCGTTATTGGCTATCGCCTTTATTTGGGGACGTTCTTGCCGGAAACCAAGGTCGCGGGCGCGGCGGCGTTCGCGAAATTCATGACAGTGCTGCAGGCGGTGGCCGACGCGCCGCAACCGCCCACGGCCGCGGGGCTGGCGCGCACCTGCGGCTATCCGCGTCCCACCGTCTACCGCATCGTCGCCGCCCTGGCGGAACAGGGCATGGTCGCCGAATCCGGCGGCCTTTACCGCCTGGGCCCCCGCCTGATGTCGCTGGCCAGCCGCGCCTGGTCGCAGTTCGACCTGCGCGCCGCACTGGCGCCCGAGCTGCAGGCCCTGCGGGACCAGACCGGCGAAACCGTGCACCTGGCGGTGCCCGCCGGCCGCGAGATGATCTATATCGACAAGCTGGAAAGTCCCGGCCCCGTGCGCATGGTGTCGCGCGTGGGCGCCTCGGTGGCGCTGCATTCCAGCGCCGTGGGCAAGGCCTACCTGGCCGCGCTGGACGAGGCCTCGCGGGAACGGCTGCTGCGCGACCTGCCCCTGCCCGGGCGCATGCCGTCCACGCTGACCAGCCTGCCGGCGCTGCGCGCGGCGCTGGGCGCGGCCGCCGCCCACGGCTACGCTGTGGATAACGAGGAAAACGAGCCCGGCATCGTCTGCTACGGCGTGGCGCTGTGCGACGCGGCCGGCAGGCCCGTCGCCGGGGTCAGCGTCAGCACGCTGCTGTTCCGGCGGCGCGGCGATCCGCAGGCCGCCTATATAGAACCCTTGCTGCGGCTGCGCGACGCCGCCGCGGCCAAACTCGCCGTCCTGCCGGTATCGTCCGGCGGCGCCTGACCGTCAGCCCCAGAGGAATTCCATGACCGCATCCGCTGCTCCTATCGCCTCCAAGCTTGCCGCCCTGCTTGCCGCCCGGGTCGTGCCCGTGCTGCGCTACACCGACGCGGCCGCCGCGGCGTACGCCGCCGAAGTCGCGGTCGCGGCCGGCTGCTCCACGCTGGAACTGACCTGGACCATCCCCGGCGTCACCGATCTGGTGCGCGCCCTGCGCGACAAGCACGGCGCCAGCCTGCTGCTGGGCGTGGGCACCGTGCTCGACGAAACCCAGGCGCGCGAAGCGCTGGTGGCGGGCGCGGACTTCCTGGTGTCGCCGGCGCTGGCCACCGAAATCGTCGACATGGCGCACGCTGCCGACGCCTTGTGCCTCCTGGGCGCGTACACGCCCACCGAAGTGCTGGCCGCGCGCCGCGCGGGCGTCGATGTGGTGAAGGTGTTTCCCGCGGATACTGGCGGCCCCAGGCACCTGGCCGCGCTGAAGTCCGTCTACCCGGACACCATTTTCTGCCCCACGGGCGGCGTTACGCAGGAAAACATGGGCGACTATTTCGCAGCCGGCGCGGGCCTGGTCGGCATCGGCAGCAATCTGTATGACAAGGCGGCCTTCGCCGCGCGCGATACGGCCGCCCTGGTGGCGCAGATCGCCCGCACCCGGGAGGCCGCCCATGGCTGACTTCGACATCGTCGCGCTGGGCGAGCCGCTGGTCGAACTGAACCAGACCAGCAAGGACCAGCGGCAGTACCTGCAGGGCTTCGGCGGCGACACGTCCAACGCGGTCATCGCGGCGGCGCGCCAGGGCGCCCGCTGCGCCTATCTGACCCGCGTGGGCAAGGACGCCTTCGGCAGTCAGTTCCTGGACCTGTGGCACGGCGAGGGCGTGGACACGTCGGGGGTTGAAGTGGACGACGACGCCCATACCGGCTTGTACTTCGTGCAGCACGGACCGGACGGGCACGCGTTCAGCTATCTGCGGCGCGGCTCGGCGGCCAGCCTGATGACGCCGGCCAGCCTGGCGGGCGGGCTGATCGAGCGCGCCCGCTTCCTGCATGTGTCGGGCATCAGCATGGCCATCAGCACCAGCGCCTGCGACACGGTCTTCGCCGCCATCGAGCGCGCGCATGCCGCCGGCGCGCAGGTCAGCCTGGATTCGAACCTGCGGCTGCGGCTGTGGCCGGTGGACCGCGCCCGCGCCGTGCTGCGCGAAGCGATGCGCTCGGCCGATCTGTTCCTGCCCAGCATGGACGATATGCAGCACCTTACCGGCAACGACGATCCCGAACGCACGCTGGACTGGATCCGCGACGGCGGGGCGCCTGGCGTGGTGGTGCTGAAGCTGGGCAAAGACGGCTCCATCATCGACGACGGCCGCCACCGCACGCCCATGTCCGCCCTGCGGGTCGACGCGGTCGACGCCACCGGCGCGGGCGACTGCTTCGCGGGCAGCCTGTTGGCGCGCCGCTGCCAGGGAGACTCCTGGGAAGACGCAGTGCGCTACGCCAATGCGGCGGCGGCGCTGTCCACGCTGGGCTATGGCGCGGTCGATCCGCTGCCGCGCGCCGCGCAGGTCTTGGAGCGGCTGAAGGCCACGGCCGGTTGAGCGTCGCCCGGCAGCATGCCGGTGCCCGAGGCCAAACCAGACTGAATCGTCCCTAATTGTCTGGAGCCCATGCGCGTCGCCCGGGCAGCCCGCCAATCCTGCCCGATGGCGCGCTTTTTGGATTTCAGGCTAAAATGCCAAGTTATCCCAATTTTTTCCGCCAGCCCAACTCCGGTTGTGCGGGCCACTTTCCGCGAATTCAACAGGAGAATCAACATGGCTGAACGCAAACGCGTGCGTCGCAACACCCTGGAACGCCGTTGCCTGGGCAAGGCCTTCAAGCGCTTGTTCGTCAAGTCGCCCAAGGGTGTGTTCAAGATGCTGGAAAAGATCAAGCGCGTCTAATCGACGAACCTGATTTCAAAAAAACCGCAAGGCGCGAGCCTTGCGGTTTTTTTTATCTTTCAGGACTGCGGAGGCCCCAGCTTGGGCCGGATGAAATCCATGAAAGCCCGCGTCTTGGCCGGCTGGATGCTGGAAGGGAACACCACGTAGATCGAAATCGGGTCGACGGACCAGCCCGGCAGCACGCGCCGTAGCGAGTTGCGCTTGATGATGGGCTCCAGCGCCAGGCAATGAGGCATGCGCGTGATGGCCAGGTCCAGCCCGGCCAGGGTGCCCGCGATGCTCATGTTGTTGGCCGCCAGATGGCCCTGGACCGGGACGCGCTGGGTGACCGCGCCGTTGTGCAGGGTCCAGTGGGAATGCGCCTCGTCGATGGTGGTCCGCAGGCATTGGTGCTGCGAGAGATCGGCCGGGGTTTTGGGCTCGCCGTGCCGTTCCAGATAGTGGTCGGACGCATACAGATAGTTGTCCAGCGACACCAGCTCGTGCACGACCGCGCCTTCGACGGCCGGCAGCGGAACGCCGTTGCCGTTGTCGGACGCCGCGCCGGGGTAGTCGGTCTCGCGGCCGAAGCGCAGCACCACGTCGAACGGGGTGCCTTGCGCGTCCGAGGCGGTCAGCATGCTGAGATCGAATTCGCACTCCACGTCGGGATAGCGTTCGATGAAATCGTTGATGGTCTCGGGCAGCAGCCACATCGCCAGGCTGTACGGCATGGAGACCCGCAGGTTGCCGGACGGGCCGCCGGAAAGCGACAGCAGCTGCTCGTGCGCCAGGCGGGCTTCGTCGATGAGGCCTTGGCAACGGCGCATGTAGGCCGCGCCCGCATCCGTCAGATCGAGCCGGCGCGTGTTGCGGTTGATCAGCCGCAGGCCGATGGCGCGTTCGAGCTCGTTGATGCGCCGCGAGAGCGTCGAGGTGGGCATGTCCAGCGCGCGCGCAGCCTGGCTGAAGCTCTTGCGCTTGGCAACCTCGACGAACAAGGCAATGTCATTGAGCTGGACGGGCGAGGCTTCCATAGGCGTTCCGAATTGGGCCGCCCGAGTTTACGCCACTACTGCGCCTGGCCCAACGCTGGCGGCGACCGTCCGCCGCGATTAAGCGCGTGCAGATTGTCAGATTTGATTGCAAATTCGAATGCGATGGCATCAGAACCCGCAGGCATATCCCCTAAACTTCAGGCGAAAACACAAGAACCAAGACCAAGACCGCAGCGGTTCCTCGGATATCGCAAAGGGGCACAGCAGGCATGACCGATACACCGATATTCTTCACAGTTCTGACTCCGACGTACAACCGGGCCGGCACGCTGCACCGGGTTTATGAATCGCTTTCCCGGCAGACGTTCAGGGGATTCGAATGGGTGGTGGTGGACGATGGCTCCACCGACAATACGCACGAGTCCATCCTGGACTGGCAGGCGCGCGCCGATTTCCCCATCCGCTATTTCTGGCAGAACAACAAGCACAAGAAAACCGCGTTCAACCGCGGGGTGCGCGAGGCGCGCGGCCAGATGGTGGTGGGCCTGGACAGCGACGACGAGATGCCCTCCGATGCGCTCGCGATCTTCAAGCAGGCCTGGGACGCCATCCCGCCCGCGCGCCGCGACTCTTATGTCGCCGTGACCGGGCTGTGCGCGCGTCCTGACGGAACCGTCGTGGGCGACCGCTATCCGCAGGACGTCTTTGACAGCACCGCCGTCGACGTCTACTTCCGCTATCGCATCAAGGGCGAGAAATTCGGCTGTATGCGCACCGACATCCTCAGGAAGTATCCGTTTCCCGAGGACGTCGCGGGCTTCGTGCCCGAGAGCCTGGTCTGGTGGGCCGTGGCGCGCGCCGGCTACCTCAGCCGCTTCATCAACCGTGTCGTGCGCACCTATCACGACACGCCGGGCGGACTGTCCCAGGGCGCGGTTTCGGTCGCGCACAACGCCCAGGGCCTGTACCTGCTGGCCTGGGACATGCTGCAGCACCACCTGGAATTCTTCCGCTACCGTCCGCGCGAGTTCATCATGGCCGCGGCGCGCTATACGCGCTTTCGCCTGCACCTGAAACACTCCGGCGTGCCGACGGCCGTGAAGGCCTACCGGCTGACCAATCCCGTGGCGACCTTCCTGGTGGCCGCCATGTGGCCGCTGGGCTACGCCCTGTACCGCCGCGACCGGCGGCGCGGCGTGGCGTAGTCCGCCGCCCTCCCGCGCCGGCGCCCGTCGCCGCCCTGGAGCGTCACGCAGGCGCTCCGTGCCCCAAGCCCAGATACACCTCGACCACGCGCGGGTCCTGCGCCACGTCGGCGGCCGGCCCTTCCAGCGTCACGGCGCCGGTCTCCAGCACGTAGGCGTAGTCGGCCACTTGCAGGGCCGCGCGCGCGTTCTGCTCGATCAGCAGGATGGACACGCCCATTTCCCGCAGCCGCGCCACGATACGGAACACTTCGCGCACGATACGCGGAGCCAGGCCCAGGCTGGGCTCATCCAGCATCAGCAGGCGCGGCTTGGCCATCAGCGCGCGGCCCACGGCCAGCATCTGGCGCTCGCCGCCCGACAGCGTGCCGGCCAGCTGGGCGCGCCGTTCCTGCAGGCGGGGGAATAGTTCGTAGACTTCGGCCAGCGTCTGGTCCTGGTCGCGCAGGCCGCGCCGGAAGCGGTCGAAGGCGCCCAGCATCAGGTTGTCCTCGACCGTCATTTCCGCGAACAGCTCGCGCTTTTCGGGCACGAGGTTCATGCCCGCCGCCACCATTTCCTCGATCTCGGCGTGTTCCTGTTCCTTGCCGCCAAAGACGATCCGGCCTTGTGAAGGCAGCACGCCCATGATGGCGGACAGCAAGGGGGTCTTGCCCGCGCCGTTGGGACCGATAACCGTGACGATCTGGCCTTCGCCCACCGCCAGGCTGACGCCCGTAACGGCTTCCACCTTGTCGTAGGCGACGCGCAGGTCGCGCACTTCCAGCAGTTTTGCGCTCATCTATTCCACTCCGCCCAGATAGGCCTCAAGCACCGCGGGGTTCTGCTGGATCTCGGCCGGCAGGCCTTCGGCGATCTTCTCGCCGAAGTCCATGACCACCACGCGATCCACCAGGCCCATCACGAAGTCCATGTCGTGCTCGACCAGCAAAATGGCCATGCCTTCGGCGCGCAGCTTCTTCAGCAGCTCGGCGAGTTCGCATTTCTCCTGGTAGCGCAAGCCTGCGGCGGGTTCGTCCAGCAGCAGGATGCAGGGATCCGAAGCCAGCGCGCGCGCGATCTCCAGGATGCGCTGCTGCCCCAGGGCCAGCGATCCGGCCTCGTCTTGCAGGTGCTTGCCCAGACCCACGCGCTCGACCTGGCGCGCCGCCTCGGCCAGGAGGCGCGCCTCTTCGGGGCGGTCCAGCCGCCAGGCGGCCGGCAGCACGCCCCGGTGTCCGCGCAGGTGCGCGCCGATGGCGACGTTCTCCAGCACGCTCATGCGGCCCAGCAGCCGCACGTGCTGGAAGGTCCGAGACAGGCCCAGGCGGGCGATCTTGCGCGCGCCCGCGCCGGCCACCGGCTGGCCCAGCAGCGTGACCTGTCCCGAGGTCGGCGTGTCCACGCCGGATATCTGGTTGAACATCGTGCTCTTGCCGGCGCCGTTGGGGCCGATCAGCGCCAGGACTTCGCCGGCCCGGATTTCCAGGTTCATGGCGTTGTTGGCGACCAGGCCGCCGAACTTGCGCGTCACGTCCACGGCCTTGAGCACCACCTCGCCGCGCGGCGGCATGGCGCGCCGGGGCAGCGGTTCGGCGGACATATCCAGCTTGCGCGGCTGCTTCCTGACGGGGACCCAGCGCGTGAGCACCGGCCACAGCCCGCTGCGGGCGCGGTGCAGCAGCAGCACCATGCCGAAGCCGAAGACGATAACCTCGAAGTTGCCCGTCTGGCCCAGCACCTTGGGCAGCAGGTCCTGCAGCCATTGCTTGAGCACGGTGAAGACCCCCGCGCCGACCAGCGCGCCCCAGACCTGTCCGGCGCCGCCGATGACGGTCATGAACAGGTATTCGATGCCCATCTGCAGGCCGAACGGGTTGGGATTCACGAAGCGCTGCATGTGCGCGTACAGCCAGCCGGACGCGCAGGCCTGCAGGGCGGCGATGACGAAGATCACCATGCGCGACCGCGCCGTGTCCACGCCCATCGACTCGGCCATGACACGCCCGCCCTTGAGCGCGCGGATCGCGCGGCCTTCACGCGAATCCAGCAGGTTCTGCGTGGACCAGACGGCGATCAGCAGGAATGCCCAGATCAGGTAGTAGATGTTGCCGCCCTGGTTGAGCGTCCAGCCGAACAGGCTGATGGCCGGGATGTCCGGGATGCCGGTGTGGCCGCCCAGGCCCTCGACGGAGCCGAAGACGAAGTACAGCGACAGGCCCCAGGCAATGGTGCCCAGCGGCAGGAAGTGGCCGGACAGCTTGAGCGTGATCGCGCCCAGCAGGTAGGCAAGCGCCAGCGTCAGCGCCAACCCGGCCAGCAGGGTCAGCCACGGCGAGGCGCCCAGCCAGGCCAGCCAGGCGGGCAGCGTGTCGGCGCGGGTGGTCAGCAGCGCAGTCGTGTAGGCGCCCACGCCCACGAAGGCGGCCTGCCCGAAGCTGGTGAGGCCGCCGACGCCGGTCAGCAGCACCAGGCCCAGCGCCACCAGGGCGTACAGGCCGATGTAGTTCAGCAGCGTCACGTAGAACGGCGGCAGGACCAGGGGGCCAAGCGCCAGCAGGGCCAGGAACGCAAGGAGGATGTGGCGCGGGGTCATTCGTCTTCTTCCTCGACGTGATGGCTTTTGAGTGAACGCCAAAGCAGCACGGGGATGATCAGCGTGAATACGATGATTTCCTTGTAGGCGCTGGCCCAGAACGACGAGAAGGCCTCGATCAGGCCGACCAGCACGGCGCCGGCCGCGGCCAGCGGATAGCTCACCAGGCCGCCGATGATGGCGCCCACGAAGCCCTTGAGGCTGACCATGAAGCCGGAATCGAAGTACATGGTGGTGATGGGCGCGATCAGGATGCCCGACACCGTGCCGATCAGCGCCGCAAGAAAAAAGGTGGCCTTGCCCGCGAAGACCGGCGAAATGCCCATCAGGCGCGCGCCCAGCCGGTTGAAGGCCGCGGCCCGCAGCGCCTTTCCGTACATGGAGCGCTCGAAGAACTGGTAAAGCACGATGATGAGCACCGCCGACACCGCCACCACCCACAGCGCCTGGCTGTTCACGTTGATGGGGCCCAGCGCCAGGCTGGCGTCGCTGAACGGCGCGGTGCGCGCGCCCTCCGCGCCGAACGCCAGCAGCCCCAGGCCGACCAGCGCCAGGTGGACCGCGATGGAGACGATCAGCAGCACCAGCGTCGAGGCCGACGCGATGGGCTGGTAGAACAGGCGATAGAGCTGCGGCCCCATCGGCACGAGCAGCAGCAGCGCCAGAAGCGCCTGCGCCGCCATCGGCAGTTGGGCCAGCGGCAGGCGGTAGAGCAGCGCGGCCAGGGCCAGCGGGTAGACGACTTTGGCTGCCATGCGCCAGAGCCCGCGTCCGCGGCCGGGGCGCTTGCGGCGCGCCATCAGATCGGCGATGACCTCGGCCAGCGCGAACGCAAGCAGCAGCCACACCAGCAGGATGGGCTTGCCGGCCTGCATGGCGGCCATGGTGAGCGCGCCAAAGGCGACGAACTCGCCCTGCGGGATGAACAGCACGCGGGTGACGGTGAAGACCAGCAGGATGGACAACGCCAGCAGCGCGTAGATGGCGCCATTGGTGATGCCGTCCTGCCCAAGGATCAGGGCAATCTGAGCATTCATGCGAAATTCCGGGTAACGAGCGGGTGTCCCCCCGAAGCGCTGCGCGCTTCCCCCCAGGGGGCATGCCTGCGGACCGGCGGAGCCCGGATCCGCGGCATCCCGATGGGACGCGCGGAGCCTGCTTCCTGGCGCCGTCCGCAGCGCATGTGAGCGTGGGGGCTCCTTTTACTTGACCAGCGTCCAGTTGCCGTCCTTGACCGTGATGAGCTCGCGGCCACGGTCGTCAAAGCCGCTGTGGTCGGCGGCGCTCATGTTGTAGACGCCCTGCGTGCCCACCAGCTCCTTGGTCTGCTCCAGCGCGTCGCGCAGGGCGCTGCGGAATTCCTTGGTGCCCGGCTTGCCGGCCTTTTCCGCCAGCGGCACGGCCTTTTCCAGCAGCAGGCCGGCGTCGTACACGTTGGCGCCGAAGGTGGCGGGCTTGGAGCCATTGAGCTTTTCGTAGGCGGCGATGTAGTCGGTCGCGACCTTCTTGGACGGGTTGCTGTCCGGCATCTCGGGCAGCACCAGCATCAGGCTGGCGGCCAGCACGGTGCCTTCCACCTTCTTGCCGCCCAGCTTCAGGAAGTCGGGGAGCGCGGCGCCGTGGGTCTGGTAGAACTTGCCCTTGTAGCCCTGGTCGAACAGCGTCGTCTGCGGCAGCACGCTGGCGGCGCCGGGGGCGGCCACCAGCACGGCGTCCGGCTTGGCGGCCAGGATCTTCAGCGCCTGGCCCGTGACCGAGCTGTCGAAGCGCAGGTAGCGTTCGTTGGCGGCGATCTTGATGCCCTTTTCGTTGGCCAGTCCGGAGAAGACCTTGTACCAGTTCTCGCCATAGGGGTCGTTCAGGCCGATGAAGCCGACCGTCTTGATCCCGGTCTTGGCCATGTGATCCACCAGCGCGCGGGCGATGATGTCGTCGTTCTGCGTGGTCTTGAACACCCACTTCTTCTGGTCGTTCATCGGCAGCACCACCGCGGCAGTGCCCACCGGCGCCAGCATCGGCACGCCGGCCTCGGCCGCAAACTGGATCACGCCCATGGCGTTGGGCGAGCCCGACGGCCCGATCAGCGCGTCCACGTTCTGCTCCGTGATCAGCTTCTTGAAGGCCGTGACCGAGTTCGTGGAGTCGCTGGCGTCGTCCAGCGAGATGTATTCCACGGTCAGGTCGCCGATCTTCTTGGGCAGCAGCGGCACCGTGTTCTTCTGCGGAATGCCGACCAGCGCGGTGGGACCGGTGGACGAGGTGACCACGCCGACCTTGACTTGCGCCAGGGCGGGCAGGGCGAACAGGGCGGCGACGGCGGCGGCAGTGGCCAGGGGGAGTTTCTTCGACAGCATGGCAAAACCTCCGGGATAGGGAGCAGAGTGGGAGTGCGGCTGGAAAACGGAGAAAACAGGAACTGCGGGGATTACTTGTTGCTTAAAATTTCTAACAGTTAAGGATCAGCACTGTAGACGCGGTCCTCGTGCTTACCTATCCGTCAAAACCCGAAGCGGGCGCCGGCAATGCGATGTCAGATGGTGATCGAACTGACGCTGGCCCCGCCGCAGACGAACAGCGTCTGGCCGGTGACGAAGCTGTTGGCGGGGTCGGCAAAGAACATGACGGCGCGCGCCACGTCGTCCGAACGGCCCAGGCGCTTGACCGGGATGCCCGCGGCCAGCTGTTTTTCCCGTTCGCTGCCGGCCTCGATGACCTCATAGAACATATCCGTCTGGATCGGGCCCGGCGCCACCACGTTGACCGTGATGCCGTAGGGCGCCAGTTCCAGCGACCAGGTGCGGGCCATGCCCACCATGCCGGCCTTGGTCGCCGAATACGCGGTGCGGGTCGGCAGGCCCAGGGCGCCGCGCGAGGACATCATGACGATGCGGCCGAACTTGCGTTCCTGCATGCCCGGCAGCGCGGCCTGCACCAGGCTGATGGCTGCGCCCAGGTGGATCTGCGTCAGGCCGTGCAGTTCTTCCTGGGTGACCTGCGGCAGCAGGTTGGGCCAGATCACGCCCGCGTTGTGGATAACGTGGCTGACAGGGAACTTCGCCGCGATTTCGGCGCCGGCCTGCGCGGTCGCATCGGCGTCCAGCAGGTCGACCTGCACGTTGTGCAGGCGCGGATGGGAGAAGTCGGCGGCGCGGCGCGCCATCGAAATCACTTCATAGCCCGCTTCCAGCATGCTGCGGCAGATCTCCGCGCCGATGCCGGCGCTGCCGCCAGTCACGATGGCCACATGGGTTTGCATCAGGGTTCCCCTTGTCTTGTAGGTGTTGCCGGCCCGGCCGGATCAGGCCTTGGGCACCAGCGCCAGCACGCGCAGCGGGCTGCCGGAGCCGCTGCGGATCTTCAGCGGCGCCGAGAAGATCACCGCGCCCGTGGGCGGCAATTGGTCCAGGTTGGTCAGGCACTGCAGGCCGTAGCGGTTGTTGCCGTGCATGTAGTAGTGGCAGGGGTAGGGCGGATCCAGGTGCTGCGCCTGGCCCGCGTCCGTGCCCACGGATTCGGTGCCGAAGCCGTGCACGTCGCGCTCCTTGATCAGCCAGGGCACGACTTGCGCGTCGGGGCCGGGCGAGTGCGCGCCGTCCGCCTGCATGTTGAGGTATTCGGCGGGCTTGGCGCGCTTGGACCAGTCGGTGCGCATCAGCACCCAGGACCGCGCGGGGATGCGGCCATGTTGTTCTTCCCAGGTCTTGATGAAGTCGATGGTCAGCAGGAAATCCGGATTGTCGCGGGCCTCTGCGGAACAGTCGATCACGCAGGCGCTGGCGATGAACGCGTCGATGGGGATGGTGTCCACCGTGTTGTCGGGCTGGTCCTTGCCCGTGACCCAGTGCGCCGGCGCGTCGAAGTGCGTGCCGGTGTGCTCGGAACACGAGAAGTTGTTCCAGTACCAGGCCGGACCGCGCTCGTCGTAGCGGGAGATTTCCTCGATGCGGAACGGCCAGGCCTGGCCAAATTCGGGCGGCAGCACGATGGTGGGGAATTCCGGCGTCAGGGTCTCGGTCAGGTCCACCAGGCGGATGCGTCCGGAAACCAGCTCGGTCATGAATTGGGCAAGGATGTTCTGACTCATTGTGTTCTCTCCATTTCGCTACTGTGTCTGACACCGGGTTCACTGCGCCGTCAGCCGCCCGCGCCCAGCTCCCGTTCCAGTCCCTTCGGGTTCTCCGCCAGCCGGGCGCGGAACTCCTGCGCCACGTCGCCGACGTATACGTCCTCGATGCCGTCCTTCAGCGCGCGCACGATGGCGGCCGCGATCGCAGCCGGCGCCACGCGCGGGGGCGGCGTGCGCTGTTCCCATTCGTGGTCGACGGGGCCGGGAAACACATTCACCACCCGCACGCCCGCGCCGCGCATTTCCGCGCGCAGGCATTGCGCCAGCGACAAGGCCGCCGCCTTGGACGCGGACCACATGCCGCGCGAGGGCAGGTTCACATGCGCATAGATCGACAGCACGTTGACCCACGCGGCGGCGCTGTTTACGCCGTCGGCGGCGCGGCCGCACAGCGCGGGGCCG
>ENA-OWLM01000407-OWLM01000407.1-metagenome-genome-assembly--contig:-NODE-407-length-16920-cov-4.299081_pt1 | contig 16920 bp, 14 predicted proteins | sample MGYA00245349_ERZ651102 | MGnify/ENA primary metagenome ERZ651102 (study PRJEB26857, sample SAMEA4031759) | metagenome | biome: human; feature: oral; material: saliva | place: Philippines | collected 2014... | reverse complement strand
TTCTTTAAAAATTATTATTTATATTTTATAGGTGCTTATGTGAAGAAAAAGCAAAGCCGAGGCTTTGCTTTTTGAGATGTTCTAATTCACAGAGGAATTAGTGGTGGTGACCACCTACACCGTGTACGTGACCGTGATCTAACTCTTCTTGAGTCGCATCACGAATTTCAACGATTTCAACTTCGAAAGTAAGATCTTGACCAGCTAATGGGAAGTTTGCATCAACGATAACGTTGTCACCTTCAACAGCTTTAACAGTTACGATTTGAACGCCATCATCAGTTTGAGCTTGGAACTGCATGCCCGCTTGGATGTTATCCACGCCTTGGAACATTTGAGCTGGAACTTCTTGAACTAGATCAGGGTTATATTCACCGTAGCCTTCAGCAGCAGGTACGTTTACAGTGAATTTTTCACCAACAGTTTTACCTGTAAGAGCATTTTCTAGACCAGGGATGATGTTGCCTGCGCCGTGCAAATATGCAAGTGGTTCACCTTGAGATTGATCAAGTGTTTCACCCTCAGCGTTTGTTAAAGTGTAGTGGAATGAAACCACGTGGTTATTTGCAATAGCAGTCATGTTGTCTGATCCATTCAATCAATTTAGATGTATATCATAAAGTGAAAAATAGATTTTGTTGACTATTTTCCACTTTTTGAAACTATTTCGTTATAAATGGGAACGAAATTTAAGATTTCAACTCAATAAAGCTTAATTTTTGGACGTACACGACGAGTTAGAAAATCTTTCATCGTCAGCATGCCTGCTTGTGTGTAGCCGTGAATGTTGGCTTGATGTAGTCGATAAAGGGAAACGTACATGGTTTTTGCAATAAACCCTTGAACGCTAACATCGCCGAGTAATTCACCCACAGCCTGATTACGACTTAACGAAACCAATGAACCTTTATCATTAAAGCTGAACATCGGTTGTGGTGTGCTTGCAATACGTGCTGCCATAGCATCAACTAAAAAAGTTGCTTGTTGACTAGCGACTTGAGCACGAGGTCCGAGAGGTGGTTGACGAGCATCTAGCTGACAGTTTGCACAATCACCAAAAGCGAATACATTTGGATCAGTCTGCGTTTGTAGTGTTGCATAAACCATCAAACGATTAATCTTGTCACGCTTAAAGTCATGAAGTGTTTCTAAGATTTTAGGTGCTTTAACCCCAGCAGCCCAAACGGTAATGTCTGAATGTAAAACTTCACCATTACTAAAATAAACGTTTGACTCATCTACTTTTTGAACTTTATGTTCAGTCAAAACATCAATACCCATTTTCTTGAGTTGCTTGGCGCTGTGTGCAGCTGTCTTCTCATTCAATGCGGGTAAGATGCGATCTGAGGCTTCGATTAAAGTGATCTTGACTTGTTTAGGGTCGATTTTTTTCAAGCCGTAACGATAAAAGTTTTTAGTTGTTTCAATCAATTCGGCAGCAAGTTCAACACCTGTAGCGCCAGCACCAACAATACCGATATTTAAAGCACGTTCAGTTGACTGATTTTGAGCTTCGATATAAAGGTGGAATAAATCTTGTTGGAATACATCTGCTTGTTGTCGGCTATCCAAGAAGTGACAATATTCACGTACACCTTCAGTTCCAAAGTCATTCGACACAGATCCAACGGCGAGAACTAAGGTGTCATAATTGAGATCTTGAATAACAGGGGTGTGTTCTTTAGAAAGCTGAGGAGGGGAAAGCGTGATTTGTTTTTGATCTTTATCAACTGCGACAAGGCTACCGAGTACAAACTCAAAGTGATGTTTTTCTGCATGTGCAAAATAATTGGTTTGTTCTTCGTGGGGGTTAAGCGAGCCAGCGGCAATTTCGTGTAGTAGAGGTTTCCAAATATGAGTGAGGTTTTGGTCAACTAGGGTAATTTTAGCTTTCTTTCGTCTGCCAAAACGTTCACCTAACTGTGTTGCAAGCTCTAAACCACCTGCGCCACCACCCACAATCACGATATGATGTAAGGTTTTGCTCATGATCAACCTAATTATTTTTGTGAAAGGATGGTCCGATTATGCCATCCTTTTCACTGGATTCTATGGTTAATCTTGAGAAAAATAGTCGAGTTTCTACCCTTGATTTAATGGGTAGAGTTTGGCACTCTGAGTGTCATTTGTTGAAAAAAATGAAAATAAATTAGAAAACCAGATCATAATTTTTTGAAAAATATTAGCTTCTTCAATTTGTACATCATTTTCAATCTGGAGACTTCGGATCAATTGATTATTCTGATAAACCGAAACTGTCGCTAAGTTCATGACTTGCATCAGCGGCGCTGTCAGATGCTGTTCATTCAATTCAATATTGATATGTGTATTGGTGCTTTGGAGCGGTTCAACTGTAGTGACCAATTGATTTGCGTCAACTAGGTGGATGCGCTGAGTCAAAAGATTAAATGTATTCAGATCAATAGGCATTGGTCGATCATAAAGAGAAGTTGTCACAATAGTAGGTTGTTGTGTTTCTACTCTGAACATTTTTAGCGTTGAACGAATTACAGGAAGTTCTGCAATTAATCGGTGCTTGGGGATTACAACTTCATCCCGTGTATAAGTAAATGCAAGATTCATTAACTTGTGTGCGACTTCAGCACGTTTTACCGCGCTAGGTGTTCCCAAAACCACAACGATCAAACGGCGTTTCTCGACATCAGGATTGAATGTTGGACGCTCTGCTGTTAGTGCCAAATTATAACCAGCAGCTTTGGTATAACCTGTTTTAAGACCATCTGCGGTCGGATCCATTTTGAGTGCGAGGTTAGTTGCATGATGGAATCTTTGGTTATAACTGAAGCTAGGCATTTTTGAATAATATAAATATTCAGGCGTATCTTGAACGATGGCTTTGGCTAATAAACCTAAATCTGCTGCTGTCGAATAGTGATCAGGCATCGTAATTCCAGCAGGATTACTAAAATGTGTATCTTTCATCCCAAGAGCTTGTGCTTCTTGATTCATACGAGCAACAAATTGAGGGACGCTACCTGAGATTTTCTCGGCTAGTGTAACAGCTGCATCATTTGCAGACATGACAATGAGTCCTGCCAGTAGTTGGTCAACTGAAATTTTTTCGCCCGTTTTTAAATACATTTGGGACTCATCCCACATGACCGTATTTACAACAGGTGTAGCCGTTAGGATATCTTCTTTACGTAATTTTCCTGCCTCAATTTCTTTTAATGCGATATAAGCAACCATCATCTTAGTGAGTGAAGCAGGGGCACGTTGAACGTGGCTATTGTGCTCGGCAATAATTTGTCCAGACTGCGCATCGACAATAGACCATGCTTGTGCTTCGACCGTTTCAGGCGCTATTTTGAGTAAGCTTGCATGTGCAAGATTTACACACAATAGGCTAAAGAACGTAAAGAGGGAGAGGATGAATTTCACGAGTACACCTTGAGCAGCCGATCCATGGGCATGGAATGCGAAAAAAGCATCCTATGACTTTTTTAGTGGAGAATCCAGCCACTTTTGCTGACAATTACGACATCTACGCATGACTTTGTAAAAAAATGCTAAGCTGTGTGAAACCGTTCTTATTTTTATGATCTTAAATTATGTTGCACTATCAAATTGAGTTCGACGATTATCGCCAACATCTGATTCACGTCACCCTTCGTTTTCTGGCTAACCCTAATCAAGAATTATGGTTACCGACTTGGATTCCTGGTAGTTATTTGATTCGTGAGTTTTCTAAGCATATCGAATCGGTAAAAGCTTCTGACGAAGCTGGGCGCTTATTAAAAATTAAAAAAACAGAGAAAAATCGCTGGCGTTTGTTTAATACCGATCATGAGCTTATTACTGTTGAATATGATGTCTACGCATATGATTTATCCGTACGTGGTGCTTATGTTGATCAAACACGACTATACGTAAACCCAGCGTGTGTTTGTCTAGGTCTCCAAGATCAGGAACATGCGCCATGTGAAGTAGAACTATTTCTACCAAGCGAATTAAAGCATTTCCAACTGGCAACAGGACTAGTTTCAAAGAGTCTTGTTAAGGGGCGTTTTACTTTAAAAGCAGAGAGTTACGATCAGCTAATCGATAGTCCATTTGAGTTAGCCGAGCAAAGCCGTTTTAGCTTTGATGCAAATGGTATCCCACATGAGTTTGTGATTTCAGGCAAACACGCGACTAATTTAAATCGTCTTCAGGCAGATATTGAAAAAATATGCCGTACTGAAATAGATATGTTTGGTTCAGCACCTTTTAAAAACTATACCTTTATGACGATGGCAACAGGCAATAGTTATGGTGGTTTAGAGCACTGTAATAGCACAAGCTTAATTACACCTCGTGATGATTTGCCTAAAGCAAATGAACCAGAAGAACCATCAAAAGACTATCAGCGCTTTTTGGGTTTGTGTAGCCATGAGTATTTCCATTCATGGTTAGTTAAATTTATTCGTCCAGAGAATTTCGCAAATTACGATCTACACAAAGAGTCATACACCAGTTTGTTGTGGATCTTTGAAGGATTTACTTCGTATTACGATGATTTAATTTTGTTGCGTAGTGGCGTCATTTCACAAAAGTCTTATCTTGATTTATTAAAAGCTCAAATTGACCGTTATCTACAGAATCCTGGACGTTTTATTCAATCTGTTTCTGAGTCAAGTTTTGATGCATGGATTAAATTCTATCGTCAGGATGAAAACTCAAATAATGCAGGAACGAGTTACTACAACAAAGGTAGTCTAGTCGCATTGTGTTTAGATTTGGGTTTACGTTTACGTGGTTCAAATCTTGATGCACTTATGCGTCGTTTGTATGAAAACACTCAAAATGGCATACAAGTTAATGATCGCACGATTTTTGAGTTATGTAATGAATTGACTGGCGATAATTGGATTGAACAGATTAATCATTTGATCAATACCACTGATGAATTACCACTAGATCAACTTTTACCTGAGTTTGGTTTGAGCTATACGCTTAAAAATGACAAAGCATTACCATTCGGCTTAAAAGTTACTGACAAAGCTGAAGGTGTTGTTATTCAAAATGTTCGTCGAGAAAGTTCTGCAGCAAAAGCAGGCTTATCTGCAAATGATGTGATCATTGCAATCGATGGCTTAAAAGCTTCCGAAAAACTACTATCTAAGTATGCTAAACAGCCAGGGACATATAATGCATACGCATTTCGTAGAGATGAGTTATTGCAATTTGAACTCATAGCAGGGGAAAACACCTTAGCGACTGTTGAACTCAATATTGAAGATCAAAACAAACTGGATGCATGGCTAAAACTTTAGTCTTATCCAAGCTTTCAAAGAAACACCGCTCAAGATGACAGTCTTGAGCGGTGTTTGTTTTTGTTTCTATTAAATTATTGAAATAAATAATAATTTGTAAATTCATTTCAAATTCTAAAATAACGAAGAGTATATGTTTTGTAGTATTTCTTAAAGAAATGTCGTTATCACAGGATATGACATTGACTGGCTTAGTGTGAATCCTGATAATCTCATGTTTTATTTAAGCTAACCGGTTCGCAGGGCTAAATGCCTAAGCTCACAACTACTATTTCGTAGCGAAATGTCGTTATCACAGGATATTGCGTTGACTGAGATGCGATCAAGACTGATACTCTCAGGCCTAAATCAAGCAAACCGGTTCGCAGAGGCTGGGCCAAAAGCTCGCTTCTAAAAACTCAATTTAACACAAGGGGCTATATATGGCTGGTGGAAAGTCAAAAATCATTTATACACTGACTGATGAGGCGCCGTTATTGGCGACCTACTCGCTACTGCCGATCATTGAGACCTTTACTAAGCCAGCTGGCATAGAAATTGTCAAGAGTGACATTTCTGTTGCAGCGCGTGTGCTTGCAGAATTTTCGGACTACTTAAGTGATGAGCAGAAGGTGGCTAACAACCTTGCAGAGCTTGGTCGCCTTACTCAAGATCCAGATACGAATATCATCAAACTGCCGAATATCAGTGCGTCTGTTGCTCAATTGACAGCATGTATCAAAGAGTTACAGTCCAAAGGATATGCAATTCCTGATTATCCAGAAAACCCTACTACGGATGAAGAGAAAGAAATCAAGACTCGTTACGGTAAATGTCTTGGTTCTGCTGTAAACCCTGTATTGCGTGAAGGTAACTCAGATCGTCGTGCGCCTGCTGCTGTTAAAAACTATGCGAAGAAGCATCCACATTCGATGACTGAATGGAAACAGTGGTCTCAAACCCACGTATCACACATGGAAGAAGGTGACTTCTATCATGGTGAAAAATCAATGACGCTTGATCGTGCACGTAACGTGAAGATGGAATTGATTACTAAGCGTGGTGAAACGATTGTTCTGAAACCGAAAGTAGCACTTCAAGATGGCGAAGTAATTGATTCAATGTTCATGAGCAAAAAAGCATTGTGTGACTTCTATGAGAAGCAACTCGATGATTGCCGTGAAGCAGGTATTTTATTCTCGTTACACGTAAAAGCCACAATGATGAAAGTTTCACACCCGATCGTTTTTGGTCACTGTGTGAAAATTTACTACAAAGAAGCATTTGAGAAACACGGTAAGTTATTTGATCAGTTAGGTATTAACGTCAATAACGGTATGGCTGGTCTTTATGAAAAGATCGCTACTTTACCAACCTCACTTCGTGAAGAAATCATTGAAGATTTACATGCTTGCCAAGAACATCGCCCTGCATTAGCAATGGTTGACTCAGCAAAAGGCATCGACAACTTCCATTCACCAAACGATGTAATTGTAGATGCTTCAATGCCTGCAATGATTCGTGGTGGCGGTAAAATGTGGGGTGCAGATGGTAAACCTTACGATTGTAAAGCGGTAATGCCAGAATCGACCTTCGCACGTATCTACCAAGAAATGATCAATTTCTGTAAGTGGAATGGTAATTTTGATCCGAAAACGATGGGTACTGTACCTAACGTTGGTTTGATGGCTCAAAAAGCAGAAGAATACGGTTCACACGATAAAACATTTGAAATTCCTGAAGCTGGTATTGCGAACATTACAGATTTAGACACGGGTGAAGTACTGATGTCTCAAAATGTAGAAGAAGGCGATATCTGGCGTATGTGTCAGGTGAAAGATGCACCGATTCGCGATTGGGTAAAACTTGCAGTAAGTCGTGCGCGTAACTCTGGTATGCCTGCAATTTTCTGGCTTGACCCATATCGTCCACACGAAAATGAGTTGATCAAGAAAGTTGAGAAGTACTTAAAAGAGCATGACACTGAAGGTTTAGACATTCAGATCATGTCACAAGTACGTGCAATGCGTTATACGCTTGAACGTGTAGCTCGTGGTTTAGATACTATTTCTGTAACTGGTAACATTTTACGTGACTATTTAACTGACTTGTTCCCAATCATGGAGTTGGGTACTTCAGCGAAAATGTTATCTATCGTTCCGTTAATGGCGGGCGGTGGCATGTATGAAACAGGTGCAGGTGGTTCAGCGCCGAAGCATGTTCAACAGTTAGTTGAAGAAAACCACTTACGTTGGGATTCGCTAGGTGAATTCCTTGCGCTTGCAGTATCTTTAGAAGAGCTAGGTCTTAAAGAAGATAATCCACGTGCTAAATTACTAGCGAAAACACTTGATCAAGCTACGGGTAAACTGCTCGATAACGATAAGTCTCCATCACGTCGTACTGGTGAGCTAGATAACCGTGGTAGTCATTTCTATTTAGCAATGTATTGGGCTGAAGCACTTGCTGCTCAAGACGAAGATGCTGAGTTAAAAGCGAAGTTTGCTCCTCTTGCAAAAGCTTTAGTTGAAAATGAGCAAAAAATTCTTGCTGAATTGAGTGAAGTACAGGGTAAAGCAGCTGATATTGGTGGTTACTACGCTGTGGATCCAGTAAAAGTAAATGCAGTAATGCGTCCAAGTTCAACTTTTAATGCTACGCTTGAAACGATTTAAGTTTTAATGCAGAACTAACAAACCTGTTGGTAATGTAAAAATACCGATGCGAAAGCATCGGTTTTTTATTTGATAAATAAGATATTTTTAAATTTGACTGTTTATTAGGGTCTGTTGACATTTACTGTTCATAATTAAACCTATAAAGGTAGCCATAAAAATATACAGGCTAAGGCAACAGCACTTTGATAATTTCTTTTGAGCTTGTCATATCGAGTAGCTATCCCTCTAAATTGTTTTAATCTACAAAACATATTTTCAACTAAATGCCTGATTTTATATAAATACCAGTCCATATGATCATTGTTCGATTGGCTATTTATTTTCTTTGGTATATTCGCTTTTGTTCCTGTTTTTCTGATCTGCTCACGCAGTGGTTCTGAATCATAGCCTTTATCTGCGCATACCACTTCTGTCTCTTTTAAATCTAATGTTGCTATTAAATCAGGTGCAACTTTGATGTCATGTGTAGTGCCATCGGTAATCATGAAATCAATAGGATTGCCATGTGAATCAACAATCAAATGTATTTTTGAGGAGTTTCCTCCTACACTTTTAGAAATGGATTGATTCGCTATACCGGCAGAATGTTGATGAGCACGTACGTGAGAGCCATCAATAAAAATCCACTCCATATCGGGGCATGATGCTAATAATTTGAATAATCTAAGCAACTTACCGCTGCTTGACCAACGATTAAAACGTTTGAAAATAGAGTTTGATTGACCGAAATAGGAAGGAATATCTCGCCACGGACAGCCTGTTCTAATTCTATAGAGAATAGCTTCAATAAAATTACGTAAATTTGAGTTGTGATGAATAGATAAATTACGCAAAATAGTTTTCAACTTTTGCCAGTGTTGATCTGTCAGCATGGTACGAGGCATAGCGAATAGTAAAATTGGGTTTGGCGATTTGATTTTACTACTTCGCTATTTTTTTAAGCTAAAAGTGTCAACACACCCTATTCTAACTTATAAATTTCCTTGATTTCTTCACAATTGGATAAACATGAAGAAACTATGATTAAGTGGAAATGTAAAGTGCATCAAAATATTACAAAAATACAAATAAACTGTTTATTATTAACAAAATATCAATGGTCTAGCTGAATTTTCTCATTCATTATCTGTTCAGACAACAAAATACATAGACAGGAGCTACGCGATGCGTGCATTAGTTATTTCAACACTCGTAGGGGCTGGATTGGTACTTTCTGGTTGCCAAACAATGAGCGGACAAGGTAATGATATCGGTGGTGTTTCATACGACAAAGCTGCTTTAGGTACATTAATTGGTGCAGCTGCAGGTTATGGCATCTCAAAAGGTAATGCTAACTCTTCTTCACAAAACAACCGCGCAGCTGCGATTGGTGCGATTCTTGGTGGTGCAAGTGGTTTATATCTCGATAATAAAGAGAAAAAATTACGTGAGCAAATGGCAGGTACAGGTGTAGAAGTTGGCCGTAACCCAGATGGTTCTGTTCAGTTGATCATGCCGGGTAGCATCACGTTTGATACTAATAAATCAAACATCAAACCAAACTTCTACGGCACTTTAAACAAAGTAGCGCAAACTTTAGCTGAAGATAACAAGAGCGCGATCTTAGTTACTGGCTACACAGACAATACTGGTAATGATTCAATCAATATCCCATTGTCTCAAGCACGCGCTCAATCAGTTAAAAACTATTTAGCAAGCCAAGGTGTTTCAAGCAACCGTATTGATGCACAAGGTTTAGGTTCTTCTAATCCTATCGCTTCAAACGCAACTGCGGCTGGTAAAGAACAAAACCGCCGTGTTGAAATCAGCATTTATGCTAAACAGTAATTAATATTGCTGTAAAAAGACCACCTTCGGGTGGTTTTTTTATTGCCAAGTTTTTAGTACGACAAATAGTGACGCCATCTTGGAGTAAGACATCATAATTTATACATATCCTCAGATTTATTATTGGGATTCTAAAAAATAGATGTCTATAATCATGCTCGAAAACGTGAGAGGTATTACAACGATGTCATCTGCCAGTCAACTCAATGACAAGCAACTTGAAGCCATGAAATATGTTCAGGGGCCATTGTTGGTGCTTGCAGGTGCAGGCTCGGGTAAGACTTCTGTAATCACTCGAAAGATCGCTTTTCTGGTTCAACAATGTGGTATTCCTGCGCATCGTATTACTGCGATGACTTTTACCAATAAAGCTGCACGTGAAATGAAAGAGCGTGTCGGTAAGTTGCTTTCACGTGAAGAAGCCAAAGGGCTTTCAGTCTCTACATTCCACACATTTGGTTTGAATTTACTTCGAATAGAGTTAAAACATTTACCTTTAAAAGCGAATTTTTCGATTTTGGATGCAGATGATTGCAAAAGAATCCTAATGGATCTAATGCAGCGTGACAACCTATCTGGAGCAGAAAGTAAAGAACTGATCGCGAAAGCCATGAAGAAAATTTCGGATTGGAAAAATGATCTGGTCATACCTGAGCAAGCTCACTCAACATGTGAAACACCTGAAGATGTTCAGCTTGCTCATTTGTATCAACTTTACGAACGTAATTTGAGAGCTTACAACGCTGTAGATTTTGATGACTTGATCGTAATGCCGACACGATTGCTTCAGGAAAATGCTGAGGTTCGTGATAAATGGCAAAATCGTGTTCGTTACTTACTCGTCGATGAATATCAAGATACCAATACAGCACAATATACCTTAGTGAAATTGCTTGTTGGGGTGATGGGGCAGTTTACTGCGGTAGGTGACGACGATCAGTCGATTTACGCTTGGCGTGGTGCAAAGCCTGAAAACATGGCTTTATTAAAAGATGATTTCCATAATCTTAAAGTAATTAAGCTTGAGCAAAACTATCGTTCTACCAGTCGAATTTTAAAAGCGGCGAATGCTGTCATTGAAAATAATCCTCATATCTTTGATAAAAAGTTATGGAGTGATAAAGGGCACGGTGAAACCATCCGTGTAATCACGTGTTTAAATGATGATGATGAAGCTGAACGTGTAGTTAAAGATTTAATCACGCATAAATTGATGAATGGAAAAAATTGGAAAGATTACGCGATTCTGTATCGTGGTAATTTCCAAGCACGTGTTCTTGAAACACAACTGCGTCAGATGCAAATTCCATATAAATTGTCAGGTGGTCAATCATTCTTCGCCCGCGCTGAGATTAAAGACGTAATGAGTTACTTACGTCTCATTATCAATCCCGAAGATGACAGTGCTTTTTTACGTATTATCAATACGCCGAAACGTGCAATTGGTCCTGTCACTTTAGAAAAGTTAGGTCTATTTGCTCAAGAAAATACCCTATCTTTATTGACGGCTTCTTCTGATCAACGTCTTGCAATGGTTTTACCAAAAAAAGCGGCGACTCAATTACATGAGTTTGCAGACTTTATTGCGACTTTTACACGTGAACTGTTAGATGATGACGAACCAGTACCCAAAGTACGTCAAATGATCAACGAAGCAGGCTACATTGATTATGTTCGTGAGCAAGCTGCAACGCCAGCTCAAGAAAAAACGAAGATCGATAATATTGAAAGTCTGTACACAAGTATCCAAAACTTAATTAATCGTACAGACGATGTCGATGAAAAAAATATTGAAAGTGTCATTCGTAAATTGGTTCTTCTAGACATGTTGGAGCAGCAACAGGAAGAAGAAGATACAGATAAAGTCAATTTGTTGACATTGCATGCTGCGAAAGGTTTGGAATTTCCATACGTCTACATGATTGGTTTAGAAGAAGAGTTATTGCCACATAAGAACTCGATTGCGTCTGAAACCATTGAAGAAGAACGCCGTTTGATGTACGTAGGGATTACCCGTGCGCGTCAAGGTCTAACATTAACGCTTGCAGAGCAACGTAAGAATGGCGGTCAAATGCGACAAATGACTCCGAGTCGTTTTTTAGATGAATTACCACAAGATGATTTAGAGTGGCACGGTCGTAAAAAGAAACTAGCACCAAATGTTGACCCTAAAGAACAGGCTCAACAGTATCTTGCCAATTTAAAAGCATTATTGAAACGTTAAAGATTATTTGTAGGAAGTTGTAATGAAAGTTCAAGTTAAAGTATTAGATGCACGTTTAGGTCAAGAATGGGCATTGCCATCGTACGCAACAACAGGTTCAGCTGGCTTAGATTTGCGTGCATGTTTAGATGAAGCAATTGAAATTGCTGCGGGTGAAACGGTTTTAGTCAAAACAGGCTTGGCAATTTACATCGAAGATCCAAACTTTGCGGGATTAATTTTACCGCGTTCGGGTCTTGGGCATAAACATGGTATTGTATTGGGTAATTTAGTAGGTTTGATTGATTCAGACTACCAAGGCGAACTGATGGTTTCTGTTTGGAACCGTGGAAAAAATACATTCCGCCTAGAGCCAGGCGAGCGTTTGGCGCAATATGTACTCGTTCCTGTCGTTCAAGCAGAGTTCGAACAAGTGAATGAATTTGTTGCTACAGAGCGCGGAGCAGGTGGTTTTGGACATACTGGTCAACAGTAATTCCCGAGCCTTATTATTTTAAATGCAATGTTTAACTGAAAAACATTGCATTTTTCATATTGATTGTTATTTGAATTTATATTAAAAAGCAGCTGATTAATTATTTTAATTTTTCTGAACAAGGGTTAATTAATTTCTTAATAGTTTAAGTTTTTTTTAATAATCGAATGATTATAAGAATAGGGGCTTGCTGTGAATATAAAACATACGTTTCCTCTGAATATTTTTCGTGCCTATGACATCCGTGGAAAGCTTTCTAATCTAACGCCTACGATAATTCGTTCAATTGCGCATGCATTAGTATTTCAATATAAAAAATATGATCAACATCAAATTGTTATTGGATATGATGCAAGATTAACTAGTCCGACTTATGCTGATATTCTACAGCATATATTGGAAAAACAAGGTTTTGAAGTTATTAATATCGGGTGCTGCTCATCACCAATGATGTATTACATTGCTCGTGATTTTGGTGGTAATGGCATTATGGTGACGGCTAGTCACAATCCTAAGTCTGATAATGGAATTAAATGGATTTTAAAAGGTGAGCCACCTAGTCCAGAAGTGATTCAAGAAGTTGGGCTGTTTGCTCAAAATATACCTATTCAAGTAGATTATCAAATTCGAGATGAGACAATTACTCATCAAGTAATTCCTCATTATTGTTTACAATATCAACAATCTTTGCTCGACGATATTCAACTCACGAGACCATTAAAGGTTGTTTTGGATGGCTTACATGGCTCAGCAGGGCGTTGTGCCAAAGTTGTACTGGAAAAACTTGGTTGTGAAGTGATTGCATTACGCTGTGATGCAAATGGTCATTTTCCTGATCATGCACCTGACCCATCGCATGCTGAACACTTGAGACGTCTACAACAATTGATTATTGAACATCAAGCAGATATTGGAATTGCGTTAGATGGTGATGGCGATCGAGTCGTTTTGCTAGATGAAAATGCCACGATTATTAGTCCCGATCGTTTGCTTTCTTTATTTGCACAAATGTGCTTAGAAAATCATCCCCAAAAAGAAATTGTATTTGATGTCAAATGCTCACAAATGGTTGCCAATACAGTGCAACAATTAGGTGGGCAAGCCAAAATGATTCGCACGGGAAGTAGTTTTTTACGAACTTATTTAACGCAATCAAATGGTGCTGCTGTATTTGGTGGTGAATATGCTGGGCATTATGTTTTCAATGATGGTCGTGGTTTTGGTTATGATGATGGTCTATATGCTGCACTACGTGTTATGGAATATCTCACCCATTCAAGTTCAGCAAATTTATCTGCATTGCTAAAACAATATCCTGAGCGTTGCTGTACCGAAGATACTTATATTAGTACCCATGATATTAATCCATTAAGTGTTTTAAATGAAATTGAAACTTTAAGTCAGGATTTAGGCGCACAGTTAAGTAAAATTGATGGTGTAAGACTTGATTTTAATGATGGTTTTGGCATTATTCGAGCATCCAATACAGGCGAGTATTTTACTGTTCGTTTTGATGCAGATCATCCAGATCGGTTAGTTGAAATTCGCGATAAATTTGTTTCTATGTTGCAAACTCGATATCCACAAATTGCACAAGAACTAGCACAGGCTTAAAAGGAGAGGCATATGCCACATGAGCATATCGGCATTGATAAAGCTAAAATTTTAATTGAAGCTTTGCCGTATATCCAACGTTTTGCAGGTAAAACGTTGGTTGTTAAATATGGTGGCAATGCAATGACAGATCCTGAGTTGGAAAGCTCATTTGCTCGTGACATCGTGTTATTAAAAACAGTCGGACTTAATCCAATTGTTGTACATGGAGGTGGTCCACAAGTTGACTCTTTGCTTAAACGTCTTGGGCAAGAATCTGATCGTATTGATGGCATGCGTGTAACTGACCAAGCAACGATGGAAGTTGTTGAAATGGTTTTAGGCGGTAGTGTAAACAAATCAATCGTGAATTTGATCAATCAACATGGCGGACGTGCAATTGGTTTAACCGGTAAAGATGGTAATTTACTTCGTGCGCGTAAACTGCTCATGGAAAAACAAGAAGCTGATGGTTCGGTTTCACAAATTGATTTAGGTATGGTGGGTGAAGTCACTGGCGTTAAAACAGATGTTCTAGAAATGTTTACGCAAGGTGATTTTATTCCTGTGATTGCACCATTAGGTGTCGATGAAGAAGGTAATACTTATAACATTAATGCCGATTTGGTCGCAGGTAAGGTTGCTGAAGCTTTAGGTGCGGAGAAGCTAATTTTATTAACAAACATCACTGGTGTTTTAGACGAAAATAAAAACTTATTGACAGGTTTGACCACTCAAGAAGTTGATCGTCTCATTGAAACAGGTGTGATCTATGGCGGTATGATTCCGAAAGTAGGTTGTGCACTAGATGCAGTAAAAGGTGGTGTGGTTAGTGCGCATATTGTTGATGGTCGTGTACCGCATGCAACTTTGTTAGAAATTTTTACTGATCATGGTGTAGGTACATTAATTACCAATCGTGCGAAGCATTAAGTTTTAAATCTTTCTTATCCTCCCTTTTAGTTGTATAAAAGGGAGGATTTTATTTATAGTTCTTCAATTCAAATTTTGTTCTGCATCTCAAAGACTCTTTTAAAAAAGTCAGCGTAAATGACCGTCATCATCTCTTCATTTTTCATTCACTAAAATGTCATTAATAGGATTTAAGGTGATTCTAGTCATAAGGAGCTTTCATTATGCTAGAAAAATTAAATCATTATCGTCAGACATTAACGTCACCTTTACGTCAAAAACAATCACAAAATCAGTATCGCTTTGAATGGGTTGACACTTTAAAAGAATTACAAGATGTACAACGTTTCAGAGCAAAACAATTTTCACATCAATTTGGCTTAACTTTTGAAGATGATCTTGATCAAGATCTTTATGATTTTGGTTGCGAACATGCAGTATTGAAAGATAAATGGTCGGGTGAAATTGTTGCCTATACACGACTTAAATTATTTCAAGGACATGAGATTGGACAGAGTTATAGTGCTCAAGAGTTCGAGATCGTTCCTCATTTATCACATTTACCGAGTATTGTTGAAATCGGTCGTACTTGCGTGCATCCACAATTCCGCTCTGGTAAAGCTTTGTCGATGCTTTGGCTAAACATGGCACCAAAAATTCTTTGGTCAATGCGTGCAAAATATTTGATGGGTTGCGTAAGTATTCATCTCGAAGATAACTTAGCCCGTACTTATTACACGCACCGTCAGATTCAACAGCTTGAGGATCATCAAACTATCGACATTCGCTCAAAGCGAGCGTTTGAACCTGAGCGTCCTGATTATAGTTTTCCGCAGGATGAACGCATGCCGAAATTATTTCAGACTTATCTAGGGATGCAATCAAAGTTGTCAAAAGAAGCATTTTTTGATGAGGAATTTAAGTGCTTAGATTACTTTGTTTTTCTTGAAGTAAATAAGATCGCAACCTCATTTGTCATGAATAAAATGGTTCAGCGCTAACTAGATTTAGCATTCATCTTCGAATAGTGAGCACATATTGAGATTTACAATACATCCGTACCTCATGCACAATAGGCATAGATGTTAAATAGTTCAAAGATATGTGCCAGCTATTAGGAATGAATTGCGCTACACCCACTGATATCACTTTCTCTTTTCGTGGTTTTTCCCAACGAGCAGGTGTGACTTCAGACCATTGTGATGGTTTTGGTATTGCTTTTTTTGAAGATAAAGCTTGTCGCTTATTCGTCGATAATCAGTCGGCAGTTGAGTCACCTATCGCAGATCTTGTTCGTAATTATCCAATCAAATCTCGAAATGTGATTGCGCACATTCGCAAAGCCACCCAAGGTAAAATTACGTTAGAGAACTCTCATCCTTTTTTAAGAGAGCTGTGGGGCAGACATTGGATTTTTGCCCACAATGGTGATTTGCATGATTTTTCCCCTAGATTAAGTGGACGCTTTGAACCTGTTGGAAATACGGATAGTGAAAGAGCTTTTTGTTATTTGCTCGATCAAATGGTAGAGACATTTGGATATGTTGAACCTTCACTTGATGATTTGTTTGCATTATTAGAACGCTTATCTCCTCAGATCGCTGAACACGGTACATTTAACTTTTGTTTGTCTAATGGACAGGCGTTATATACTTATGCTACGACAAAGTTACATTGGTTAGTTCGAGAATATCCTTTCCAACATGCTCATCTGATTGATTTGGATGTAGAAGTTGATTTTAGTCAAGTCACTACACCAGAAGATCGTGTTGCGGTAATTACTACTGAACCATTAACACATAATGAAACATGGACGGCGTATCAAGCAGGTGAAATGGTTTTATTTAAAGAAGGTAAGCCAATTAAACATGCTTTGACTCGCGTAGATCGTCTAATCCGTGAAGCGAATGATCCGAGCTTAAAAAGAATTACTAAGGCAGATCAATATTAGAGTAA
>ENA-OWLM01000403-OWLM01000403.1-metagenome-genome-assembly--contig:-NODE-403-length-16997-cov-3.630563_pt1 | contig 16997 bp, 11 predicted proteins | sample MGYA00245349_ERZ651102 | MGnify/ENA primary metagenome ERZ651102 (study PRJEB26857, sample SAMEA4031759) | metagenome | biome: human; feature: oral; material: saliva | place: Philippines | collected 2014... | reverse complement strand
CAGGATGCCGCCCTCACCGCGACAACCCTCGGTCATCAGGATGCCGGTGCCCGGCAGACCGGTCGGGTGGTACTGGACGAACTCCATGTCCCGCAGGGGCACGCCGTGGCGGTAGGCCAGGGCCATGCCGTCACCGGTGACGATGCCGCCGTTGGTGTTGTAGCGATAGACGCGGCCGGCACCGCCGGTGGCCAGCACCACGGACTTGGCCTGGATGAAGCGGGTGATGCCGTTCTGGATGTCAAAGGTGACGACACCCTGGACGCGACCGTCTTCCACGATGAGATCCAGGCAGAAGTGCTCGTCGAAGCGCTTGATGCTCGGGTACTTGATGGAGGTCTGGAACAGGGTGTGCAGGATGTGGAAGCCGGACTTGTCGGCGGCGAACCAGGTACGGGGGATCTTCATCCCGCCGAAACGGCGCACGTTGGCCTTGCCATCGGGCTTGCGGCTCCAGGGGCAGCCCCAGTGCTCCAGCTGGATCATCTCGTTGGTGGCGTTCTCGACGAAGTACTCGACCACGTCCTGCTCGCACAACCAGTCGCCGCCGGAGACGGTGTCGTTGAAGTGGTTTTCGAGGGAGTCGTCATCGCGGACGACGCCGGCGGCACCACCTTCGGCAGCGACGGTGTGGCTGCGCATGGGGTAAACCTTGGAAATCAGGGCGATGTCCAGGTCGGGGTGGGCTTCTGCAATGGCGATTGCGGCACGCAGGCCACCGCCACCGGCACCGATGATGGCGACATCGGTCTTGATAATATCCACATCTGCCTCCTTAGGGATAGATTTGCTGGGCACGATTTTGCTCTATGAAAAAAATTCAGGCTTGATGCAAGTCAAACTGCTCTGTTTTAGTGCGTGGCAATGGTGGTTTTTAGTACAACCACCCCATTCCATGGATGAAAACGCCGTATTTATCGCCATCCGTCAGTCATCAGGATCAGCCGCAACCATGAGTCTGGTTGTTTTAACCCCCAGATTATATGTAGTTTTCTTTCAGGAAAATGAGAAATGCCTCTCTTTTTGGGTATTACCCTTAAAGTTTTTAAGTTTTTTATCAAAATTATTTAGTAAGAATTATTCTCAGCGTTTCCCACCGAAAATAGAATTCAAAAAAGTAATGCGAATATAGACTGCATGCGCCAATGGCAGGCTGGATGCGAGCTGAATGGGGAGGCGCGTCACAAAAAGGGTCGGCGAGGCTCCCGGGTAATAACTGCTGAAACAAAAGGGATTTTACGAAAAAAAAGGGGCCTGTACGGCCCCCTGAATAGGGTGGTCTCAGATGCGGAACATGCCCACCTGATTGTTCAGTTCGCCTGAGATATTTTTAAGCTGGGCCGACAGATTGCGAGAGCTGTCCGCATCGACCGCCAGCTCGTCGGAGACGTCCTTGACCGCCTGGATGTTGCGGCTGACCTCGTCGGTGACTGCACGCTGCTCCTCGGCGGCGCTGGAGATCTGGGTCGCCATGTCGGAGATCTGGTTGATGGAGGTGGTGATCTGCTCCAGGGCCTGGGTGGCGTCGTTTGCATCTTCCACGCTGTTCTGGGCCAGCAGCTGACCCTCGTGCATGGTACTGACGGCCCCCTGGGTATTGCGCTGCAGGGTCTCGATCATGCTGCGGATCTCGACGGTGGAGCTGTGGGTGCGCTGGGACAGCACCCGTACCTCGTCGGCCACCACCGCAAAGCCGCGACCCTGCTCGCCAGCCCGGGCCGCCTCGATGGCGGCGTTGAGCGCCAGCAGGTTGGTCTGCTCGGCGATGCCCTGGATGGTGGAGAGGATGGTGTTGATCTCCTGGGCGTTCTTCTCCAGCTCCTGGATGATGCCGGAGGCTTGTTTGACCTGGGTGGCGAGATCCGTGATGGAGCGCTGGTTGCGGGCGATCACCTGCTTGCCGTGCTCACAGCTGCTGGAGGAGCTGCGGGCCGCTTCCGCGGTCTGCTCGGCATTGCTGGCGACCTCGACGGCGGTGGCGGACATCTCGTGCACCGCGGTCGCTATCTGGGAGATCTCGTTCTGCTGGCGGGCCAGCCCCTGGTTGGATTTTTCCGCCATGTCGTGGGAGGACCTGGCCTGCTGATTGAGCTGGCTGGAGGAGTTGGAGATGTCCTGCACCATCACGTGGATGCGCTCGATGAAGGTGTTGACGTGCTTGGCGACGGCGCCGACCTCGTCTTCCCGCTCGATCTTGATGCGGCGGGTCAGGTCGCCGTTGCCGCGGGAGAGATCCGCGATGGCGTCGCCGAGGGTCTTGAGCGGAGCCAGGGAGCGGTTGATGGCCACGTAGGAGAAGCCCGCGACGATGAGGATGGTCAGCAGCCCCTGCAGCAGGGCGGAGGTCACCATGCGCGACACGGACTGGTAGGCGACCGCCTCATCAACGACGATGCCGAAGTACCAGTTGGTGTTGGGGATCTCGGTGAGGTCGAACACGCTCGCCTTGCCGCTGATCTCCATCTCGGAGATGGTGTTGTCATGGGCCAGTTCGTTGACCTTGGCCGCCGTCAGCTCCGGGGAGATGGCGGTGGCGGGTTTGAGGGTCAGCGCCTTGTCCGGGTGGGCGATGATGGTGCCGTTGCTGTCCACCAGGATGGCATAGGTGCCTTCCGAGTTCATGGCGAGCACGTCTTTCACCAGGCCGTCGATGGAGACGTCACCGGCGATGACGCCGTCGGTGTTGCCGCGGCTGAAGGGCTCGGCGATGGTGATGATGAGCTGGCCCGTGGTGATGTCGGCGTAAGGGGCCGTGATGGCGAGCTTGCCGGCGGCCATGGCGTCCTTGTACCAGGGGCGCTGGCGCGGGTCATAGCCGGCCGGCAGATCGGTGGGCTTGCTCTGGATCATCCGGCCATCCTTGGTGCCCACGTAGACGAGATCGAAGTTGCCCGCATTCATGGACTGGGCCAGGTGGCTGAGGGGCTCGTCTTCCTTGGCGAAGGCTTCCTTGGTGGCGGTGACGAGATTGATGCGGGCGTCGAGCCAGCGGGAGATCCCCTTGACGTTGGCGACTGAGCTGTCGTCGATGAAGCTCCAGATCAGTCGCTGTGTCTCGCTGCGCAACTGGGAGGTGTTGTACCAGACCTGCAGGCCGGTAATGACCAGAATGATGGCCCCGATGGCGAGGACCAGCTTGTTCTTGATGGATAGGTTCATGTTTACATCCTTGTGAGCGTCAGTCAGAGATCCATGGTGTTTGTTATTGTTATGAGCCAACTCTGTATCGGCTGGCGGTGGACTTTATGTATCCCGGTGCACAGCAATTTTTCGACTTTTTTCACCTCCCGACGGCCCGCCAGGCCGCGCCGATACTCAGCTGAATCGATCTGGCCGGTTGGTAAAGATGCCATCGACACCCATGCTGGCGAGGGCTCTCACATCAGTCACTTCGTCGACCGTGTAGACCAGGATCTTGAGCCCCCGGCGATGGGCATCCGCCACCAGGGTCTGGTCGACAAAATCCACGTCGCAGTTGAGGGACCAGGCCCCCAGCTCTTCGGCGAAGCGGGCCCCGTGCAGCGGCAGGCTGGCGGTCAGGGCGCCGAGGCGCAGATCGGGCCTCAGGCTGGCAAAGTGCGCCAGTTCGGGATGGTGGAAGGAGGAGATGACCCAGTGCGCCGGGGTGAAGCCGAGCTCGGCCTCGGCCCGGCGGGTCAGGGCGGCCACCGGCTCGGCGGTGCCAGCCCCCTTGAGCTCGATATGCAGTTCGCAGCGCCCCGCCACCAGCGCCATCACCTGCCACAGGGTCGGGATCCGCTCCCCCTGGCCCGCATCCAGGCTCGCCAGGTAGTCCCGGGACTGCCCGGTCAGAACCCCGTGCCCGTCGGTGCAGCGCTCCAGCCGGCGGTCGTGGAAGACCCAGAGCTCGCCGTCGGCCCACTGTACGTCGAGCTCGATGGCGCCGACGCCAAGCTCCATCGCGACGGCCATCGCCTTGAGGGTGTTCTCCGGTGCCAGGCCGCTGGCGCCGCGATGGGCAATGATCTGCATGCTTGCTCCTGTTGTTGTCGGTGCACGGCGCTGCGCTTGTTGCACCCTACGAGGCTAGCTCAACCCCGGCTCATCCGGATATCGATCTGCTGGTGAGGCAGGTGCATGCCTATCTGGTGGAGTTTCTCCAGGATCAACGAGTGCACCTCGTGGGTGATGGGCATCCGGTGATCCATGTTGTTCACGTAGAGGCGGATCTCGTAGATGAGGGCCGAGTCGGTGAACTCGACCAGGAACACCTCCGGGGTGGGGGTATCCAGCACCAGAGTGGACTCCTGCACGCACTGCTCCAGCAACTGCTGCACCTGCTTGGGATTCTGGGTCAGACCGATGCGGATGCGCAGCTTGACCCGGGTGATGGCGTCGGACAGGGACCAGTTGATGAACTGCTCCGTGATGAAGGCCTTGTTGGGGACGATGATCTCCTTTCGGTCCCAGTCCACTATGGTGGTGGCCCGGGTCTTGATCTTGGTGACGGTGCCGGTCAGATCACGGATGGTGACGGTGTCACCGAGCCGGATCGGTTTCTCGAACAGGATGATGAGGCCGGAGACGAAGTTCGCGAAGATCTCCTGCAACCCGAAGCCCAGCCCTACCGACAGTGCCGCCACCAGCCACTGGGTCTTGGACCAGTCGATGCCGAGCATGGAGAAGCCGGTGAGGGCGCCGATCAGCAGCACCAGGTACTTGCTGACGGTGGTCAGGGCGAAGCCGGTGCCGGGGGAGAGGCTCAGGTGCTGGAGCAAGGTGAGCTCCATCAGTCCCGGCAGGTTTCGGGCGGTGACCACGGTCAGGATGAAGGCGAAGGCGGTCAGCATCAGATCCTGCAGGGTGATGGCGGAGAGCTGTTCGATGCCCGCCACCTTGCTGCTCACCTGCCATACCTCGATGCTGCTGAGGAAGCTGAACGCCGAGTTGAGATCCGACCATTGCACCACCACCAGCATGGTGAAGCCCAGCATCAGCAGGGTGCGCACCAGGCCGAGGGACTGGGCGCTGATGGTGTCCAGATCCAGCTCGGGCTCCTCGACCACGTCGGGGATCTCGGAGCTGAGATCGTCCTCGTCCCGTTCCCGCTGGGCCAGGATCTCGGCCCGCTTCTGCTTGGCGCGATCGAAGGCGAGGCGACGGCGCTGGATCAGCATCCAGCGGTGGGCCAGGTAATAGGCGAGCAGGCAGCCCAGCCCCATCAGCAGGCTCAGTTCCAGCTGGCGCAGCAGGATGCGGGAGGTATAGAAGTAACCAAACAGGGTGCCCAGCACCGCCAGCAGGGGGGCCAGCATCAGGCTGTTCCAGATTAAGTGGTGCAGCAGGTGGGGCTTGCTCATGTCGGCTTGACCCCAGGTGAGGGGCAGCTTCTCCCGGTTGAGGCGAGCGAAGAAGAGCAGCAACCAGAGGGCGCCGACGATGAAGGCGAGGCGGCCGAGGGAGTCATAGAAGGCGTGCTCCTGATAGCTGCTCGCCATGCCCTGGACGAAGAAGCTCGGGATCAGTACCAGCAGCAGGGTGCGGAACTGGCCCCATACCTTCTGGACCCGCTCCTTCTGCCAGCGGAAATGCAGGATCAGGATCCCCTTCTCCAGAGAGAGGTGACGGGCTACCAGCAGGGCCAGCAGCAGGAACCAGATCTCCCCCAGCCCCCGGGCCACCGCCACCGCGAAGGGATATTGCCAGGCGTCGTCGAGCAGGCCGTGCACCATGATCACCATGGCGGGCAGCGGCAGGGCGGCAAGCACGGAGCGCAGCAGCAACCGGCTGGTGAGGCTGAACTTGTCCTGGGTCACCTTGCCGATACTGGGAGCTATGTAGTGGCTGTAGTGGACGAGGTGGCGAGCCAGTTTCAGCCAGCACCAGACCAGCCCCAGCAGGGCGAGCCCGGCCAGGGTGAGGGTCAGGGGGCTGTTCTCGGCGATTGCCTTGGGGATCTGCAGCCAGTTGACCGGATTGAAGACCAGCGCCAGGGCGGCAGGCACGCCGAGCAGCACGGCGGGGCTCAGGGGGCGCACGTCCGGCATCCAGAAGAGGTGGCTGGCGCTGAGCTCGCGGATCTCGTCGATCTTGCTGTTCTGGCGGCTGTAGAGCAGCTTGAGGCGGGTCTGTTCCTGGATCAGGGTGTCGGAGGCATCGTTGAGCCGGGTCAGCAGTTGCCGTCTCGCCTTGAGCAGGTTGTCGAGCACGGCGCGCTGGGCCCTGTCCAGGGTGATGCCATCCTCGCTCAGCAGCTGGTTGCGGACCTGCTCAGGATCCTTCAAGGCGTCCTGCTCGGTCTCGTACTGGTACTTCGCCATGCGCGCCTTGACGATGGCGGACTCCAGTCTCTCCAGCGGGAAGTAAGCAGGCAGGTCGGCGAGCTTGCTGCGCAGGTTCTCGCCGTAGGCGTTGCTGATCTGCAGCCATTCCAGTTGCTCGCGCACCGAGTTGACCAGGTCGTTGAGCCCGGAGAGGGCGCTGTCTATGGTGCGCTGCTCGTCCTGCACCCGTTCAATCTGATCTTCCAGGGCGCCGAGCTGCAGGGAGAGGGCCTGGTTTTGCTGTTGCTGCTCCTGCAGCAGGGGGAGATCCGAGGTGAGCTGGCGGCGCAGGCGTTCACTCTCGGCCAGCGCCTGCTCGGTCTTGTCACGGCGCAGCTGGTTCTGCTGGGCGAGCAGGCTGGCCTGCCACTCGTCCTCGTCGGTGATGGCGAGGCTGAGCTCCTGCAGCTTCAGCTTGCCGAGATCGTTGCGCTGCTGGGCGGAGAGCTGCTCCAGCTCCAGCATCTGGATCCGGTCGGAGAGGCTCTGCTCCTTGAGGCGGGTCGCCAGCTGCTGGGCCTCCTGCAGCCTGTCCGACTCGTTGCTGAAGCTCAGGCGATCGAGCAGGGCGCGGGTCTGCAGCAACTGCTTGCGCAACTCGTCGACCCTCTGGTGATACTCCTGCCCCGTGCTCTCCAGCTGGTTCAGGCTGTCGGTCACCGCCTGGCGCTCCTTGCGCAGGTTGATCTGGCGGTTGCTGCTCAGGCTGATGGCCTGGCGCAGTGCCTCCTCTTTCAGGGAGGAGAGGGACGGGCGGGGCTGGGGCTGGTAGTTGTGCAGCGCCTCCTTGAGGCGGGCGGACTCCTTGGGGTAGTCGATGAGGATCTGCTGGTAGGCCTTGCCCTGCTCCCGGTAGCGCTGGGCGTCGCGGGCATATTGCAGCGCCTGTTGATAGCTCTCTCGCAGCTGCTGGTTTTCCGGGCTTTCCGTCTTGGGCACGCTCTGCAGCAGCTCCTCGACCTGGGTGATGGCATCATCGGCCTGGGCGGTGGAGAAGGGGAGCAGGCTGAGACAGAGCATCAGACAGAGCAGGCGTTGCAACATGGCGCACGTTTCCGTTCATGAGAAGTCGCCCTAGCCTAAAGCAGGGGCTGGGGCGGGTAAAGTCTTCCATCCTAATGATTCACAACATAAATAACGGGTGATCCGGGGTTTGTTTGGCTATTATTCTGGCCGTTTTCCCTCGTTGAGCACCCTATGTCCACTGTCGATCTGGGCACTGCCCCCCTTTCCCGCCTCTTCCTGCGCTACGTGACCCCGACGGTGGCCGCCATGCTGGTCACCGGCATCTATGTCACCATAGACGGCATCTTCGTCGGTCATATCCTGGGTCAGGACGGCCTGGCCGGCATGATGCTGGCCTACCCCATCTGCGCCGTGCTCTACGCGGTGGGGGCGCTGATCGGCATGGGCTCCTCGTCGCTGGCCTCTTTCTATCTCGGCAAGGGGGAGCAGGCAAAGGCGCGCCACATCGTCGGCAATGCCCTGGTGATGGTGATCATCGCCTCGGCACTGCTCGCCTTTGTCGGTATTCGCTATGGCGACGAGATGCTGGCCTGGATGGGGGCGGAGGGGGCCATCTTCGACGCCGGCCTCGCCTATCTGCAGTGGTACGCCTGGCTCGGGGTCTTCGCCGTGCTCTCCATGGCGTTTACCGCATTGCTGCGCAACGACGGGCGACCCGGCCTCACCACCTGGATCCTGGTGGGGGGCGGCGTGCTCAACGTGCTGCTCGACTACCTGCTGATGGCGGTGATCCCCTGGGGGTTGGCAGGGGCGGCCATCGCCACCATGCTCTCCCAGGCGGTGACCGGGGGCCTGTGCCTGTGGCACTTCTTCACCCCGCGCAGCCAGCTGCGCATCCGCCTGGACACCCTGCTGCCGGACTGGCGCCTGATGGGGGAGACATTGCGACTCGGGGTGTCGAGCTTCCTGATGTACCTCTATCTGTCTGTGGTACTGGCGCTGCACAACAAGGCGCTGCTCTCGGTCGGTACTTCACTGCACGTGGCGGCCTATGGCGTCATCAGCTACAGCGAGGCCTTCTTCTATCTCATCTTCGAGGGGATCGCCATGGGCATCCAGCCCATCGCCAGCTTCAACGCCGGGGCGGGCAACTGGGCACGAGTGATGCGGGTGCGCAACCTGGCGCTCGGGGTGACGCTGCTGGTGGCCCTGTGCGGCATGGTGCCGCTCTATCTCTGGCCGGAAGGGGTGGTCTACCTGTTCGCCGGTGACAACGCGGCCCTGTTGCCGGTGGCCAGCCTGGGCATCTGGCTCTACTTCTGGGGGCTGCCCATGGAGGGGCTGCTGCTGGTGGGGGCCACCTACTTCCAGGCCATCAACCGGGCCCGCATCGCCTCCCTGCTGACCGGCGGCAAGCTGGTGCTGATCGGGGGATTTCTGTGGGGCTTCTCCTCCCTGTGGGGCGTGCCCGGCGTCTGGCTGGCGCTGCCCGCCTGCAGCACCCTGCTGGTACTGGTGATGTGGCGGGCCATGGGCCGGGAGGCGCGGCTGCATAGAGCGGTGACATAGTGCGGCGACATAGTGCGGTTGGATAATGCATCGGATCGGATAGTGCGGCGCCATGATGCGGCCGCCGGATCCAGGCCCCGTCCTTCGACGAAAAAGGCAGCCTTGGCTGCCTTTTTCGTTTCATCTGGCCCGGCTCCGGACCACTCTTGACTGACTCAGGGTTTGAAGGCGCCGATAAAGATGGCGGGATCGACGCGGGCGTCGTTGAGGCTGACGTTCCAGTGCATGTGGGGGCCGGTGGCACGACCGGTGGCGCCGACCCGGCCGACGATGCCGCCCCGGGGCAGGCTCTGGCCCAGCTTCACATCGACTTTCGACATGTGGCAGAACATGCTGATGAGCCCCTGGCCGTGGTCGACGAAGACCGTATTGCCGTTGAAGAAGTAGTTGCCGATCAGGATCACCTTGCCCGCCGCCGGTGCCTTGATGGGGGTACCGGCACCGACCGCGAAGTCGAGGCCGGAGTGGGGGTTGCGCTCCTCGCCGTTGAAGAAGCGGCGCAGCCCGAACGGGCTGGAAAGGGGGCCCTCCACCGGTTTGTCGAACAGCAGGTTGCTGGGCTGGGCCGGGCTGAAGGTCTGGTAGGCCCGGGTCTGCTCCGCCAGTTCACGGTTGATGCGGGCCATGTCCTCGGCCAGCGGATTGACCTGGCGACCGTTCTTGAGCTTGATGTGCTGCTCCCGGTAGTGCTTGTTGCCGACCGTGAAGGCGAGGGTACGGCCATCGCTCGTGGTCAGCTGGTGGGAGCCCGGCTTGCTCTTCAGGGGAATGCCGACGATGGCGATCCAGCGTTTGCCCTCTTCCTGCACCACCAGAACGGGCTTGTCCTGGTAGCGAGCGGCGGGTGCCTTGGGCCCGTCTCCGAGCGGCACCACGGCCACGCCCCCCGGCACCGGGTGGTTGAGCAGGCGGCTGATGAAGCCCGATTCCGCATGAAGGGCACTGCTGCCGAGCAGCAGGAGAAGGAAGAGCAGGGGGCGCATGGCAACTCCATCGGGTAGGACGGTGAGATGTGAGGGGGAAAATGATGCCACATTTTGCCGGGGCTGTCCGTCTCCCGGCACCTGGCAACGTCAGGGACTGCCCCGAGCAGGGCAGGATTGAATACTCTGTGCTATTTACTAATGTGTCACTAGCGGGGTGTTTGGATGACACCCATAGTGGCAAGCAAATAGACACTGGCAGGAGGGGCGGCAGTCGTCAGTGACATCCAGAGACAGTGGAGGTTGTGATGAAGACGAAGGCTCTCTTGTTATTCGGACTCACCATGGGGATGGCGGCTCCCGTTGCCGCCTTCAACGGGATCATCACCATCAATGGGGAAGTGACTGCGGGGACCTGTGCCATCGCGGTCAACGGGGGCACAGCATCGGCCACAGTGACCCTGCCCACCGTCAGTACCAATGCCCTGGGCAGCATAGGCCAGACGGCGGGGGCGACCGGCTTCAATCTCGCCCTCACCAGCTGCCCGACCACGGGGTCGGTGCGCGCCTACTTCGAGAACATCGGGGTGGAGCAGACCACGGGCAACCTCAGCAACAAGGCCGTCGCCTCGGGCGGCAAGAACCCGGCGCAGAACGTGGAGGTGCAGATCCTCTCGGCCAACAGCACCCCCATCGATCTGCGCACCAATACCGGCAATGACGTGCTGGTCGACTTCAGCGCCACCGGTGGGGCGACCCTCTACTACAGCGCCCAGTACATCGCCACCGGCGCCGTGGGGGCAGGCCTGGTCTCCGCGGATCTCATCTATTCCCTGGACTACCACTGAGTTCGCCTGATGAACCTTCTGGTGCTTCAGCGACGCTTAGGGGGCCTCCTCTGGTGCGGGCTCTGGTTCCTGCCCTGGCTGGCCTGGGGTCATGTCCAGATCTCGGGCACCAGGGTCATCTACCCTGCCAATGCGCGGGAGGTTACGCTGGAGCTGACCAACAAGGGGAACACCCCCTCTCTGGTGCAGGTGTGGCTGGATGCCGGTGATCGCCGTATCCGTCCCGGTGCGGAGGCCCTTCCTTTCCTGATCACCCCTCCCATTACCCGCATCGAACCCCAGCGCGGTCAGTCCCTGCGCCTGGCTTATGTGGGGCAGGGGCTGCCTCAGGATCGGGAATCCGTGTTCTGGCTCAACGTGCTGGAGGTGCCGCCGAGTGTCAAAGCTGCCCAGCCGGGGCAGAACATGGTCCAGCTCGCCTTTCGCTCCCGCATCAAGATGTTCTATCGGCCGACCGGATTGCCCGGCAATGTCGAACGCTCCGCTCACCAGCTCAGTTGGCGCCTGATCCGCCAGGGCGCCGGTTATGCGCTGCGGGCCAGCAACCCGAGCCTCTATCATGTCAGCATCAGCAACCTGGATCTGCAGACGACCCAGTCGAAGCGCTACCACAACCTGAGCGGTGGCATGGTGGCGCCAGGCGGTTTCTTTGATTTTCCCGTCGCTCAGTTGTCGGGAAATGCCCAGGCCAGGGAGCTGACCTTCTACTGGCTCAACGACTACGGCGCTCGTGAGGTGGGGCAATTCGTTTTCCGCTGATCCTCAAACAGGCCGGTGGCTCGCCCGGTGCTGGCGTCATTGCCGAAGGGCGTCAGGTCATGGCCATCCCCCCCTCCCTCCATTGCCCTTTCCCTGGCCCTGCTGTTTGGCAAGGTAGTTGGAGCCTCGCTCTCCTGCTCTGGGGAGGGTCGGCAATCGCCGAAAATGCGGAGCTGACTGGCGACGAGTCTGCCGAGGTACAGTTCGACAGCCGGCTGCTCGACAGCCTGGGGGTCGACATCGATCTTGCCCGTTTCTCCCGCGCCGATTTCATTCCCCCCGGGCACTATCAGCTCGATATCACCATCAATGGCAAAGAGAGACTGAGCCAGCAGGTGGAGGTGAGAGCGGGGGAAGACCCGGGAACCCCCAGGTTCTGCTTCCTGCCGGGCCAGCTGAAACAGTGGGGGCTGCTTCTGGACAAGCTGCCCGATCAGGCCGAGGTGAAGCGGCAGCTGAGCCTCGATTGCATCGAGGTGGGAGAACTGGTGCCGGGAGCCAGTTTCATGTTCGATCTCGCCAGCCTGAGCGGCGCCCTCAGCCTGCCCCAGGCTTATCTCGGCCAGGTCAGGCGCGACTATGTGGGGCCTGAGCAGTGGGTGCAGGGGATCAACGCCGCCTTCGTCAGCTATAACGCCAACCTCTACTACAGCGAGCAGGATAAGGGCAGCGATCCGCTGAGCGGCAGCGTCAACCTCAACACCGGCCTCAATCTCGGTGCCTGGCGCCTGCGCCACAACGGCTCCTATCAGGGAGGCAGCCATAGCGGCTATCAGGCCCTCAACAGTTATGCGCAGCGGGACATCACCTCACAGACTGCCCAGCTGACGCTGGGGGAGTATTTCACCCCGGGGGACAGCTTCGACAGCGTGCCCTTCACCGGCGTGCAGATCGCCAGCGACGACGCCATGCTGCCCGACTTCGAACGGGGGTTTGCCCCCGTGGTGCGCGGGGTGGCCCAGAGCAATGCCAGGGTCACCATTCGTCAGGGCAGTGCCCTCATCTACGAGACCCAGGTTGCGCCCGGCGCCTTTGCCATCGACGACCTCTATGCCACCAGCTTTGCCGGCGATCTGGACGTGACCATCACGGAGGCGGATGGCAGCGAGCAGCGCTTCACCCTGCCGTTCTCCTCCGTGGTGCAGATGCTGCGCGACGACACTTCCCGTTTCAGCCTGACCCTGGGGCGTTATCGCAATGAAGTGGGTCCCGATGGCCCGGACTTTGCGCAAGGCACCTACAGGCGCGGCCTGTCAGATGCCCTGACCCTCTATGGCGGGGCCATTGCCGCCGAAGATTACACCGCGTTACTGGGGGGCGCCGCCGTCGGGTCGGACTATGGCGCCCTGGCCCTCGATGTCACCGGCTCCTGGGCGCGGGCCTTGCCGGCCAGCACCGACTTGCCGCCCTCCCTTTCCGGCCAGAGCTACCGCCTCACCTACAGCAAGCAGATGGAGATGACCCGGACCTACTTCACTCTGGCCGCCTATCGCTTCTCCAGCGAAGGCTATCTGGATCTCGACGACGTGGCGGCGATGCAGGCCCAGGCGCTGGACCGCCTGCAGCGTGAGCGCAATCGCTTCCAGCTCAATGTCAACCAGCCGGTGGGGGAGTGGGGGGATCTCTATTTCAACGGCATCCGTCGCGACTACTGGGGTGGCCAGGGGGAGAGCAGCAGCTTCCAGCTCGGCTACAACCGGGGATTTGACTGGGGCAGTGTGACCCTGTCGGCCAGCCACTCGCTGGAGGAGGGGGTCGGCGATCAATATGTGCTGAGCCTCAGCATCCCCATCGGCGACAAACTGGGGGCGCCGCGCCTCGGCAGCACCCTCTCCTACCAGGAGGGGCAGGGCGCTAGCGCCAGGCTGGATCTCAACGGCGGAACCCAGGATGGGCGCTTCTATTACGGCCTCTATGGCAGTCACGGCACCAGGGAGGGCAGTCCCCGGGGCTATGGTGCCAACCTGCAGTACCAGACGGCGTCCACCCAGCTGGGGCTCAGCACCAGTCAGGGGGAGGGCTACGCCCAGTATGTGGCGTCGGCCAAGGGCACCCTGCTGGTCCATGGTGAGGGCTGGGTGCTGGGGCAGACGCAGGGGGAGACCATGGCGCTGGTGGAGGCAAAGGGAGCCCAGGGGGCCAGGGTGAGTCACGGCATCGGCAGCGAGGTGGATGGCGATGGGTATGCCGTGCTGGCCGGGCTCAACCCTTATCGCACCAACATCATCGGGCTGGATCCGAGCGGCTTGCCGCTGGATGTGGAGATCGACGGCAGTGCCCGCATGGTGGCCCCCCGGCGAGGAGCCATCGTCAAGCTGGCCTACGAGACTCACGTCGGCCAGCCTCTGCTGATCAAGGCCGAACGGCAGGATGGCAGCACGCCTCCGTTCGGGGCCGAGGTGGTCGACGGCAGCGGTGGCTCGGTGGCCGTGGTCGGCCAGGGGGGGCTCATCTTCGTGCGTGGCGAGCAGGGGACGCTCTACGTCCAGTGGGGGGCGGAGCGAGGCGAGCGGTGTCGGCTGGATTACCAAGTTCCCCGGCCGGATCCCGAGCTGCCCTATCAACAGGTGGCGGCCCGCTGTATTGGTGTGGAGGGGGGCTCATGAGGCGGGTCGGGTACCACGGGATGGTGCTGGCGGCCCTGTTGTGGGCGACGGACGGGGAGGGGGCCCTCAACCTGATGCGCACCCGAATCGTCCATGAAGGGGGCGAGGCAACCCTGCTGGTACGCAACGACGGCACCGCACCCAGCCTGCTGCAGGCCTGGGTCGATGCGGGGAACGAGCACCAGGGGCCGGCGGAGGTCGCGACCCCTTTCCTGGTGGTGCCGCCGGTGATGCGGCTGGGGCCCGGGCGGGGGCAGACGCTGCGGCTCCTCGGCGCGGATCTGGGTCGGTTGCCCCGGGACAGGGAGTCCCTGTTCTGGCTCAACGTGCTCGGCCTGCCCCCGCAGCAACAGGCCTCCCAGGGGAGCGTGCAGCTGGCGTACCGCACCCGCATCAAGCTGTTCTACCGGCCGCCCGGGCTGGCGGGCTCGGTGGCCCAGACCGTCTCCAGGTTGGGCTGGCAGGTTCGCCCCGGAGGGCTTCGGGTGACGAACCCTGGCCCCTTCCACATCAGCCTGAGCGAAGTGCTGCTGACGGTGGGCAAAGGGCGGCTCGCCTGGCAGGAGGGCGGTGTGTTGCCACCCTATGGCGCCCTGTCCGTGCCCATGGCAGGGACGGTGCCAACGGGCGCCACTGGGCGGCTGCGCTGGATAGACGACGACGGCCTCTACCACGAGCAGGCCTTTGTGCCGGGCCAAGGGGAAGGAGTGCGACATGAGTGAACTGACTGGCCGTCGTGGCCTCAGGTGCCTGCTGGTGGGGCTTTTGCTGCTGGTGCTCTGGCCCGAAGAGGGGCGGGCCGTCAACGGCCAATGCACCAGCCCCTTCGTTGCGACCCTGCCCATCAGTGTCAACAGTGGTTTCTACCAGCCCGGTGACACCCGCAGTGCGACCTTCTCGACCACGGACACGGCCGCCTGCGACTGCACCGGGATCTCGGTCGGCCTGCTGGTGACCGCCTATTATCAGGGCTCCACCAGCCTGCCGACCGTGACCGACCCCATCGGCACCCTCATCAAGCTCAACCCCTATTTCGGGCTCAAGGTGGAGTTCAACGCGGGAGGGGGATACCAGACGGTGCCCTTCAGCACGACCACCACAGGGTTGCTCAGCGCCTGTGTCGGTGGCTTGCTGAACGTCTCCCTGCTGGGGGGGATCAGCGTGAACGGGGGCCGGGTTACCCTGAAGCTGCTCAAGGGGGTGACGGGCACCCAGACCTTCAGCGGGACCGTCGCCTATCTCTTCGTGCGCCGCGCGAATGCCCCGGATACCAGCCCGGCCAATGCGTTCAGCACCCTGGCGATGAACATCAGAGTCACCTCGACGCCGACCTGCCAGTTCCCCTCCGGGACCAGCATCCCCATCGATCTCGGCGCCGTGGCCCAGAGCGCCTTCGTCGAAGGGGACATTCCCAGGGGCTATGCACCCCGCAGCGTCGACGTGAGCGTGACCTGCAGCCAGATCCCGAGCGACTACGTGGTGCCGCTGAGCTACAGCTTCGGGGGGGCGCTCAGCAGCCAGAACCGTTTCGTCACCACCAGCCTGGCCGGCGTGGGGGTGGGCATGGTGGCGCAGGATACCCTGACCCCTATTCCATTCGATACCGCCATCGCGGTACCCTACTCGGCGGCTACCCATGACACCCGTTACAGGGTGAGGCTCTATCCGACCCGGTTGCCGGGCCAGGTGGTGCGTACCGGTGCCTACACGGGAACCATCATGGTCACGGTGAGCGTGCCCTGATGCGAGGTTTCCCCGCTCCTATTTTTCTACGAGGTCAATGATGCAAAGTGACAGCGTCCTGCGCCGCGAACCCAAGCGCCACTCCATCGGACAGGGCTGGATCTGGGTCCGCACGGGATTCGACATCTTCAACAAGGGGATGGGGGCCAGTGTGGCCATGATAGTGGTCTGGTTTCTGGTGGGCATGCTGCTGGACCAACTGCCGGCAGGGGGCTTCATCTCCCAGTTGCTCTACATGGTGTGGGGCGCGGGCTGGGTGGCGGTGGCGCATCGGGGGTACCAGGGGGGGGCACTGCAGTTTGCCGATTTCTTCGCCGGTTTCCGTCAGCGGCTGACCCCGCTGATGCTGGGTGGCCTGCTGGTGCTCGCCCTGTTCATGGGAATCCTGATGATCTGCGCCTTCCTGTTGCATCTCTGGGGGCTGACCGGCCTGCTGTCCCAGGATCCGGAAACCCTGAGTCTGACCCCCGGCCAGGCACAGGGCTTCCTGCTCTGTATGCTGCTGGGGCTGGCCCTGCTGGTGCCCGTGCTGATGGCCATCACCTTCGCCCCCGCCCTGATCTTCTTCCACGGGGTCGGCGTCTTGCAGGCGGCCAGGCTCAGCTTCAAGGGGTGCCTGTGCAACATGTGGCCCTTCCTCTGGTGGGGGCTGCTTGGGGCCGTGCTGATCTTCTTCGGGGCGCTCCTGATGCTGGTGGGCCTGCTGGTGGTGCTGCCCGCCATCAACTACTCCATCTATGCCGCCTATCGCGACATCTATCTGGAGGAGCAGGGGTGTGCCGAGGGCGAACCGCCCAGGGAGTTTGGCTTCGAAGCCTGATTCGTCATCCAAAGAGCAAGGGGCCGTGGGGCCCCTTTTTCATGGGCATTCACTGCTCCTGCCACAGAGGGTCGTCCGCCATCCGGGCGACGAGAAAGTCGAGGAAGCTGCGCAGCAGGGGGGACATCTGCTTGCGGGTACCGTAGACGGCGTAGACGCCGAGCCGCTTGGGTTGCCACTGACTCAACAGAGGCACCAGGGCGCCGCTCTCCAGATGGGATTGTACCGAGTAGCGGGGCTGCAGGCTGATCCCCACCCCGTCCAGGGTGGCCGAGAGCAGCAGGTTGGAGATGTTGGCGCTGAGGTTGCCGCTCACCGGCACGGACTCGGGACCATGTGGCCCCTGAAACTCCCACAGGCTCTTGCCGAAGTAGGTGTAGGTCAGGCAGTTGTGCAGCGCCAGATCCTGCACCAGCTGAGGCGGTGCATGGCGGGCCAGGTAGGCGGGGCTGGCACAGACCACGGAGTGGCAGGTGCCG
>ENA-OWLM01000399-OWLM01000399.1-metagenome-genome-assembly--contig:-NODE-399-length-17034-cov-3.503328_pt1 | contig 17034 bp, 14 predicted proteins | sample MGYA00245349_ERZ651102 | MGnify/ENA primary metagenome ERZ651102 (study PRJEB26857, sample SAMEA4031759) | metagenome | biome: human; feature: oral; material: saliva | place: Philippines | collected 2014... | reverse complement strand
GATGGACGAGAACAGCCGGCGCGCCCAGCCCTGGGAAGCGCAGGCCGTGATGCGCGATGCGCTCGTGGTGTCCGCCATCTCCAATGCGCAGCGCGCCGAAGAACTTGGCCTGCGGCGCGACGCCATCATCCTGTCCTGCAAGGTCAGCCACGTCCAGGACCTGATCGCCGTCTATCGAGATCTGTCCGACCGCTGCGACTATCCCTTGCACCTCGGCCTGACCGAAGCCGGCATGGGCAGCAAGGGCATCGTGGCGTCCACGGCCGCGCTAGCCGTGCTGCTGCAGCAGGGCATCGGCGACACCATCCGTATTTCGCTCACGCCCGAACCGGGCGGTGAGCGCAGCCGCGAGGCCATCGTCGCGCAAGAGATCCTGCAGACGATGGGCCTGCGCGCCTTCACGCCCATGGTTGTCGCCTGCCCCGGCTGTGGCCGCACCAGCAGCACGTTCTTCCAGGAACTGGCTGACAGCATCCAGTCCTTCCTGCGCCGGCAGATGCCCGTCTGGCGGGCGCAGTACCCCGGCGTCGAAAGCATGAACGTCGCGGTCATGGGCTGTGTGGTCAATGGGCCGGGCGAAAGCCGTCATGCCGACATCGGTATCAGCCTGCCGGGCACCGGCGAAGTGCCGGCCGCGCCGGTATTCGTCGACGGCGAGCGTACGGTGACGCTCAAGGGCGACCATATCGCCGAAGAGTTCCAGGCCATCGTTGAAGAATACGTTGCGCGCCGCTATGGCGCGCCCGCCTCTCACTAAAGTAAGGGTGTAGCCGCAAGCGCGCTCGCCGGCGCGCGGCGCGGCATGATCAAGATGACTCAAGCTTTCCAGAAAGTCGCCGCCATACGCGGCATGAATGACCTGTTGCCGGGGGCAAGCGCCCGCTGGGAGCAATTCGAGGAAATCGTGCGCGGCTGGCTGCGCGGCTACGGCTATCGCAACGTGCGTACGCCCGTGCTTGAGCATACGCGCCTGTTTGCGCGCGGCATCGGCGAAGTCACCGACATCGTTGAAAAAGAGATGTACACGTTCACCGACGCGCTCAACGGCGAGTCGCTGACGATGCGCCCCGAGATGACCGCAGGCATCGTGCGCGCCTCCATCGAGCACAACCTGCTCTATGACCGCCCGCAGCGTGTCTATTCCATCGGTCCGGTGTTCCGTCACGAACGCCCGCAGCGCGGCCGCTACCGCCAGTTCCACCAGATCGACGTCGAGGCGCTGGGCTTTGCCGGCCCGGACGTGGACGCGGAATTGATCGTCATGCTGGCGCGCCTCTGGAAACTGTTGGGCCTTACGGACGTGCGCCTCGAGCTGAACTCGCTCGGGCAGCCCGCCGAGCGCGCCGCGCACCGCGCCGCCCTGATCGAGCATCTGGAAAAGCACCGCGACATCCTGGACGAAGACGGCCAGCGCCGCATGTACAGCAATCCCTTGCGCGTGCTGGACACCAAGAATCCCGCCATGCAGGAAATGGCCGACAGCGCCCCGCGTCTGTTCGACTTCCTGGGCGAGGAGTCGCGCGCCCACTTCGAAGGCGTGTGCAAGCGCCTGACCGATGCCGGCATCGAATATCGCTTGAATCCGCGTCTTGTGCGCGGCCTGGACTACTACAACCTGACCGTGTTCGAGTGGGTCACGGATCGCCTGGGCTCGCAGGGCACGGTCTGCGGCGGCGGCCGCTACGACGGCCTGGTCGAACTGCTGGGCGGCAAGCCGGCGCCGGCCGTGGGATTTGCCATCGGCATGGAACGCCTGCTGGACCTCTGGGAACAAAGCGTCGAAGTCGAGGCCCCGGCGGAATGCGAGGTCTACGTCGTGCACCAGGGCGAAGACGCGCAGCGCCTGGCCGCCCGGGTGGGCGAGGACCTGCGCGATGCGGGTCTGTCCGTCATCGTGCATGCGGGTCCGGCCAGCTTCAAGGCCCAATTCAAGCGCGCGGATGCCAGCGGCGCCCGGGTTGCGGTTATCCTTGGCGCCGATGAAGTGGCGTCGCAGACCGCCAGCGTCAAATTCCTGCGCGCGCAAGAGCAGGGCGAGGCCGCGCAGCAGCAGGTTCCGTTGGCAAAGCTGGCCGACGCATTGAACAACAAGGGTTAAGGCATGGCATACGATCTGGAAGAACAGGAAAAACTTGACGCGATCAAGGCCTGGTGGGCCCGGTATGGCACGTTGGTGTTTACGCTGGTGACGGTGGTCCTGCTTGCCTGGGGCGGCTGGTGGGGCTGGAAGGCCTACGAATCGCATCGCGCCAATCAGGCCATGGGTTACTTTGAAGCCCTGGAAGACGCTGCGCGCCTGGGCGGCGCGGATTCGTCGGTGCGCATCAAGACCGCGGCGGCGACGCTGCGCGAAAAGTACCCCGCCACGGGTTATGCCGCCCGCGGCGCGCTGGTCGCGGCCCAGGCGCTGCAGGCTCAGAAAGACGACGCCGGCGCCCGTGAGCAGCTTGAATGGCTGGCCGGCCAGGGCAAGAACCCCTCCATGCAGGCCGTCGCGCGGCTGCGCCTGGCGGGCCTGCTGCTGGACCAGAAGCAATACGATGCCGCCTTGGCGCAACTGACCAACCCGCCGGCCGCGTTCGCGGCCCTGTTCGCGGACCGCCGCGGCGACGTGCTCGCCGCGCAGGGCAAGCGCGAAGAGGCGAGGGCGGCTTGGCAAAGCGCCATTGATGGCCTGGGTACGGCCAATCCCCTGACCCAGGTTGTGCAGCTGAAACTGGATGCCTTGAGCGGAGCATGACTGTAATGCGTAAATTTGCACTGAGCCGCCCGTGGCGCGGCGCCGTTTGCCTCGCCGGCCTGCTTGCGCTGGGCGGTTGCGGCATGTTTTCCAGCGATGACGGCCGTTACGATCCCGCGCCCCTGACCGAATACAAGGCCGGCATGTCCGTGCGCCAGGTATGGTCCGTGTCGATCGGCAGCGGCTCCGGCCTGGGCTTCGCGCCCACCGTGCTGGGCGACGCCATCTATGCGGCCACGCCTGACGGCTCCGTGGGCAAGTTCGACCTGCAAAGCGGACGCGCCATCTGGAAGGCCAAGACCGACGGCAAGTTGTCCGCTGGCGCGGGCAGCGATGGCACGACCACCGCGGTGGCCTCGCCCGACGGCGAGGTGATCGCGTTCGACGACACCGGCAAGGTGAAGTGGAAGGTTCGCGCCACCAGCGAAGTCAACATTCCGCCCGTCGTGGGCTACGGCATTGTCGTGGTCCGCAGCGGCGACTACCGCATCCAGGCGTTCGACGCCAACAGCGGCGAGCGCGTCTGGAATGTGCAGCGCCCCGGCCCCTCGCTGGCCCTGCGCAGCGTCTCGCAGATGGTCTTGGCCGAAGGCCTGGTCATCACCGGCCTGCCTGGCGGAAAGCTGATGGCCATCGCGTCCAACAGCGGCAACGTCCAATGGGAAGGCACCGTGGCGACGCCGCGTGGCGCCAGCGACCTGGAGCGCCTGACCGACGTCGTGGGCGTGCCGCGCATCGCCGGCAACCTGCTGTGCGCGGTGGCTTATCAGGGACGTATCGTCTGCTTTGACGTCACTGCCGGCGGCCGCCCGCTCTGGGCCAAGGACTTCTCGAGCGTCAGCGGCCTGAGCCTGGACGACCGCTTCGCGTTTTCCGCCGACCAGAACAGCGTGGTGAACGCGTTTGCCCTGGATAATGGGGGCAATCTCTGGAAGCAGTCCGCGCTGAAGAACCGCCAGCTCACCGCACCGGCTATGCTGGGGGGCGCGCTGGCTGTGGGCGACCTGGACGGTTATGTGCACTTCCTGTCGCGCAGCGATGGCAGCCTGATGGCGCGGCTGTCGGTAGGCGGCGGCGCGGTCGTTTCGCCGCCTCAGACGACTCCCCAAGGTGTGCTGGTCCAGACGGGCAATGGCAATCTCGTCATGATCGGCACCAACTGAAACCTATAAAGCAAAGCCTTACACCGTGTCTTTCAAGCCTGTCGTTGCCCTGGTCGGCCGCCCCAATGTGGGGAAATCGACCCTTTTCAACCGCCTGACGCGATCGCGCGCCGCGCTGGTGGCCGACTATTCCGGCCTGACCCGCGATCGCCATTACGGCGAGGGCAGGGTAGGCGATATCCCGTTCATCGCTATTGATACGGGCGGCTTCGAGCCCGTCGCCAAAGACGGCATCCTGCTGGAAATGGCCCGCCAGACCCGGCAGGCCATCGCCGAGGCCGACGTCGTGGTGTTCCTGGTGGACGCCCGCGCCGGCATCAACGCCCATGACCACGAGATCGCGCAGTTGCTGCGCAAATCGGGGCAGCAGCGTGTGCTGCTGGCGGTGAACAAGGCCGAAGGCATGGGCCTGGGCCCCGCCATCTCCGAGTTCCACGAACTTGGTCTGGGCCAGCCCTATCCCATTTCGGCGGCGCATGGCGACGGCATCGTCGACCTGATCGAGCTCGCGCTCAAGGATCTGGCCGAACCGCCCGCGGAAGAAGAGCCTGCCGAAGAGGGCGAACACGATCACCGCATCAAGCTGGCGATCGTGGGTCGTCCCAACGTCGGCAAGTCCACGCTCATCAACACCTTCATGGGCGAAGAGCGCGTCATTGCGTTCGACATGCCGGGCACCACGCGCGACGCCATCGAGATTGATTTCGAGCGCGACGGCCGGCGCTATACGCTCATCGACACCGCTGGCCTGCGCAAGCGCGGCAAGGTATTCGAAGCCGTCGAGAAGTTCTCTGTCATCAAGACGCTGCAGGCCATCGAGGCCAGCAATGTCGTCCTGCTGATGCTGGACGCGCAGACCGAGATCTCCGAACAGGACGCCCATATCGCCGGTTTCGTGCTGGAAACCGGGCGCGCGGTGGTGGTGGCCGTCAACAAATGGGATGGTCTGGACGGCGAAGAGAAGGAACGCATCGAGCGCGAATTCAACCGCAAGCTGCGCTTCCTGTCGTTTGCGCGCGTCCACACGATTTCCGCGCTGCGCGGGCAAGGCATCAAGCCGTTGCTCAAGTCGATCAACTCCGCGCACGCGGCCGCATTCGCCAAACTGTCCACGCCCAAGCTCACGCGCGAGCTCCAGGCCGCGGTCGAACAGCAGCCGCCTCCGCGCAAGGGAATTTTCCGTCCCAAGATGCGCTATGCGCACCAGGGCGGCCAGAATCCTCCGCTGGTCGTTATCCACGGCAACGCGCTCGACGCCATCCCCGACTCGTATCGTCGTTACCTTGAGACGCGCTTTCGCAATGCGTTCGATCTGCAGGGCACGCCGCTGCGCATCGAATTCAAGTCTTCGCACAACCCCTACGCGCAGGAAAGCTGATCCATGAGCCGTTTCTGGAGTCCCGTCGTCGGGACGCTCAGTCCCTATGTCCCGGGCGAGCAGCCCAAGCTTCAGAATCTGGTCAAGCTGAACACCAACGAGCACCCTTATGGGCCGTCGCCCAAGGTGCTCGACGCGATCCGCGCGGCTTGCGACGACACGCTCAAGCTGTATCCCGATCCTTCGTCCGACCGTCTGCGCCAGGCGATCGCCTCGGCCGTGGGCGCGCAGCCCGCCCAGGTCTTCGTGGGCAACGGCTCCGACGAGGTGCTGGCGCACGTGTTCCTGGCGCTGCTCAAGCATGAGCTCCCGCTGCGGTTCCCGGACATCACCTACAGCTTCTATCCGGTCTATTGCGGCCTTTACGGCATCGAGCACCAGACGATGCCGCTGACGGCCGATTTCCGCATCGACGTCGAAGACTACCTGCCGCAGCGCCATGGCCAGGCTGGCGCCATCATCTTCCCCAACCCCAATGCGCCCACCGGCCGCGCCCTCAGCGCCGCCGAGATCGAGCGCGTGGTGGCCGGCAACCCTGATACGGTCGTCGTGGTGGACGAGGCCTACGTGGATTTCGGCGCAGAATCGGTCATTCCTCTGGTCGCCCGCTACGACAACCTGCTGGTCGTGCAGACGCTCTCGAAGTCGCGCTCGCTTGCGGGCCTGCGCGTCGGATTCGCCGTGGGCAGCGCTGCGCTGATCGACGGACTTGAGCGCGTAAAGAACAGTTTCAACTCCTACCCCATTGATCGTCTGGCATCCGTCGGCGCGGTGGCGGCCCTGGAAGATACGGAGTACTTTGAGAAGACTCGCCAAGCCGTGATTGATACCCGGTCGCGGATGACGGCGGGCCTGGCGTCGCTGGGATTCGAGGTGCTTCCGTCGAGCGCGAATTTCGTGTTCGCGCGGCACCCCTCAAAAGATGCCGCCGGCCTTGCCGCCGCCTTGCGCGAGCGCAGCATCATCGTGCGCCATTTCCGTCATGCGCGCATTGATCAGTTCCTGCGCATTACCGTTGGCACCGAAGGGCAGTGCGACCAGCTTCTGGGCGCACTCGCGGAGGTCCTGCAGGCATGATTTTCAGAGGCTTTTCAGCTGGAAAACTCTGGTGTCATTTTTGCTTCCCGGCCAAGTAGCACGGGCCGGGAAAACCCTGTAGAGTACGTGTTTCGGCGTGCACCACCAGTACAAAAAGCACGCCACCACTCAATAACAAACAAATGGAGCCTGGCCAATGAGCAATAAAGGGCAAACTCTGCAAGATCCGTTCCTCAACACGCTGCGCAAGGATCATGTGCCCGTGTCGATCTATCTCGTGAACGGCATCAAACTTCAAGGGCAAATCGAATCGTTCGACCAGTACGTGGTGCTGCTGCGCAATACCGTCACCCAAATGGTCTACAAGCACGCAATCTCCACGGTGGTTCCCGCGCGTGCCGTGAATTTCCAGGTGGAAGTCCCTGCTGAGTAATCTCGCTCCAGCTTTACCTTTTATTGCCCGCCGGACGGTTGACGTCGGCGGGCATTTTCGCTTTGGGTCCAATATGGTGCATGTATGCGCGCTCTGATCATCAGCGTGGATCTCGGTGATCCGGACTTCACGGCCCATGCCGAGGAATTCGCCATGCTTGCCAAGGGCGCGGGCGCTGAGATCGTCGGCACCCTGACCGCCCGGCGCGATCGCCCCGATGCCAAGTTTTTCATCGGTTCGGGCAAGGCTGACGAAGGCGTCGCCATGGCTCAGGCCTTGCTGGCCGATATCGTCCTGTTTGACCAGCCCCTGTCGCCCGCGCAGCAGCGCAATCTCGAGCGGGCCTTCAACCTTCGGGTAGTCGACCGCGTCGCGCTCATCCTGGACATCTTCGCGCTGCGCGCGAAAAGTCACGAAGGCAAGTTGCAGGTGGAGCTTGCCCAGTTGCAGCATCTGGCCACGCGCCTTACTCGGATGTGGAGCCACCTGGAGCGCCAGCGCGGCGGTATCGGGATGCGCGGCCCCGGCGAGTCCCAGCTCGAAATGGACCGCCGCATGATCGGCGCCAAGGTCAAGACGCTGCGCGAGCGGCTGGACAAGGTCGAGCGTCAGCGCGTGACCCAGCGGCGCGCCCGCGCGCGGGGCGGAGCGCTATCGGTGTCGCTGGTGGGCTACACCAACGCCGGCAAGTCCACCTTGTTCAATGCGCTGACCCGGGCGGATGCCTACGCCGCTGATCAGCTTTTCGCGACTCTGGACACGACCACTCGGCGCATCTGGGTCGAAGGGGCGGGCTCCGTGGTGGTCTCCGACACCGTGGGCTTCATCCGCGACCTGCCTCACGGCCTGATCGCCGCTTTCCGGGCCACCCTGGAAGAAACGGTGCACGCCGACCTGCTGCTGCATGTGGTGGATGCCGCCAGTCCGCAGCGGGACGAGCAGATATTCGAGGTCAACAAGGTCCTCGCCGAAATCGGCGCTGCCGCGATTCCCACCATTCTGGTATACAACAAGATAGACTTGGCTGGATTGGAACCCCGGGTGGAGCGCGATGCACATGGTACGATTGCGCGAGTATTTGTAAGCGCCACCGAGCGCGCCGGTCTGGATGCGTTGCGCGGGGCAATTGCGGAGACCGGACAGATTGTGGGAAACAATGCCGCGAATTATCAAACTCTTCAATCTGAATGACCCCGGCTGGGGTCGTGGGAACAACAATGGCTCCGAGCCGCCGCCGAAGCGGCCCCAAGGCAATGGAGACGGCCCTCCTGATCTGGACGAGGTCTGGCGCGATTTCAACAATCGCATCGGGTCCTTGTTCGGGCGCAAGGGTGGCGGCGGCAATAACCGCCCCGGCAACCGCGGCGGCATGACGCCGCCGTCGCCGCGCGGCACGCGCATCGGCCTGGGCGTCATCGCCCTGGTCGCGGCCGGCATCTGGCTGGCCAGCGGCTTCTACATCGTGCAAGAAGGCCAGGTCGCGGTCGTGACCCAGTTCGGCAAATACAAGAGCACGTCGCAAGCCGGTTTCCAGTGGCGCCTGCCGTATCCCATTCAGAGCCACGAGATCGTCAACGTCTCGCAGCTGCGCACCTTCGAAGTCGGCTTCCGAGGCGGCGCCCGCAACAAGGTTCTGCCTGAAGCGCTGATGCTCACGACGGACGAGAACATCGTCGACATGCAGTTCGTCGTCCAGTACCGCCTGCGCGCCGACGGCGCGCCCGACTACCTCTTCATGACGCGCGATCCTGACGAATCCGTTCGCCAGGCGTCCGAAACCGCCATGCGGGAAGTCGTGGGCAAGCAGTCCATGGACTTCGTGTTGTACGAAGGCCGTACGACGGTCGCGTCCCAGGTTCAGGCGCTTATGCAGCAGATCCTCGACCGCTACCAGACTGGCGTGCAGGTCAGCACCGTCGCCATCCAGAACGTCCAGCCGCCCGAACAGGTCCAGGCTGCGTTCGATGACGCCGTCAAGGCTGGCCAGGATCGCGAACGCCAGATCAACGAAGGTCAGGCGTACGCCAACCAGGTCGTGCCGCTGGCCAGCGGCCAGGCTTCGCGCATGGTGGAGCAGGCCGAAGGCTACAAGGCCAAGGTCGTGGGCGATGCCCAAGGTAATACGTCGCGCTTCACCAGCATTCTCGGCGAATACGAAAAGTCGCCGCTAGTCATGCGCCAGCGCATGTACCTGGAGAGCATGCAGGACATCTTCACGCGCGCCAGCAAGGTTATGGTCGACACCAAGAGCAACAACAACATGTTGTATCTGCCCTTGGACAAGATCATGCATCTGGCAGCTCAGGACGCAGGCAAGTCCAATGTCGGCAACCCCGGTTCGCCCGCCCTGGTCAATCCGCCTGCCCAGCCTCCGCGCGGCACCGCCGCGCCGGCGCCGCAGCCTTCCGGCAGCAGCACCAGCAACACGCTGCCCCGCGACCGTATGTCGCGCTAACCCGGAGGAGTCCTGATCATGAATCGTCTTATGCCCATCCTGGTCGGCCTGCTCATTGCGCTGGCCGTCCTTTCTTCCAGCGTTTTCGTTGTCCGCGAGCGCGACTATGCCCTGGTGTTCTCGCTGGGTGAAGTGCGCAGGGTCATCAGCGAACCTGGCCTTTATTTCAAGGTGCCGCCGCCGTTCCAGAACGTTGTCACGCTCGACAAGCGCATCCTGACCATTGAAACCAACGAAGCCGAGCGCATCCAGACTTCCGAAAAGAAGAACCTGCTGATCGACTCCTACGTCAAGTGGCGCATCGCGGACCCCCGCCTGTTCTACGTGACGTTCGGCGGCAATGAGCGTGCGGCGCAAGAACGCCTGCAAGCCCAGATCCGCGACGCGCTCAACGCGTCGGTCAACGTGCGTACGGTGCGCGACGTGGTTTCCACCGAACGCGACAAGATCATGGCCGAAATCCTGACCAACGTCGCCAAACGTGCCGAGCCCCTGGGCGTGCAGATCGTCGACGTGCGTCTGCGCCGGATCGAATTCGCACCCGAGATCTCGGAATCCGTGTATCGCCGCATGGAAGCGGAGCGTACCCGCGTCGCCAACGAACTACGCTCGATCGGCGCCGCCGAAGGCGAAAAGATTCGCGCCGAAGCCGACCGCCAACGCGAAGTCATCGTGGCCCAGGCCTACGCCAAGGCCCAGGGCATCATGGGCGAGGGCGATGCCGCCGCAGCGTCGATCTACTCGCAGGCCTATGGCAAGAACCCGGATTTCTACACGTACTACAAGAGCCTGGAAGCCTACCGCGCTTCGTTCTCGAAGCCGGGCGACGTGCTGGTGGTCGACCCTAGCTCCAGTTTCTTCCAGTTCATGAAGGACCCGGCGGGCGCCGCCCTGGCGCCGGTCAGCGTGCCGTCCAAGTAACTGGCAGGTCTGGCAGACACAAAGCCTCGCGGCAGCCCCGCGGGGCTTTTCCGCATCTGGGCGGAGCGAATTGATCGTCCGCGCGTATTGGGGACGGGTGGCGGGGCCTGCGTCTGCGGGTGGCGCTGATGGCTGAACCATGTACAATACCGCGTAAGCTAGAAAACATTCCGCAGCGGCTGAGCGGGCTTACGCCCCTCAGCCGCTTTTTCGTTTGGGCGACGCCCACGCATCACTTGGCGTTATTCAGGTAAACATTCATGGGTAACTGGTTGCTGCCCGAGAGCCTCGCCGACGTACTTCCGGCAGAGGCCCGGCGCATCGAGGAATTGCGCCGCGAACTTCTCGATCTATACCGTACTTACGGCTTCGAGCTGGTCGCTCCGCCCCTGGTCGAGTACATTGATTCATTGCTGTCGGGCACCGGTAGCGATCTGGATCTGCGCACCTGCAAGCTGATCGACCAGCTTTCGGGCCGCACGCTGGGCGTGCGCGCGGACATGACGCCTCAGGTGACTCGCATCGACGCGCACTTGCTGAATCGCGCGGGCGTCACCCGGTTGTGCTATTGCGGCAACGTGCTGCATACCCGTCCCGCGGATTTGCTGTCCAGCCGCGAACTGCTGCAGATAGGCGCTGAAATCTACGGCCATGCCGGGTTTGAGGCCGATCTGGAAGTCATCCAGCTGGTGCTGGAAACCGTTGCTATCGCCGGCGTGCGCAATCCGCGCCTGGATTTGTGTCACCCGGGTGTGCTGCGCGCCATCCTGAAGTCGGACCCGGCCGCCGCGGAATTGTCGCAGGACGCCATTCGGCTGATGCGGGACAAAGATGTCCCCGGCCTGGGTGAATTGGCGGCGCGCGCTCCCGGCATCCGTGCCGAAACGCTGAAGGCGCTGCAGTTGCTGCCCAGCCTGTACGGCGGTCCGGAAGTGCTGCACGAAGCGCGCCGCGAACTGCCGTCGCTGCCGGGTGTGGCCGAGGCGCTGGATGCCTTGCAGGCCGTAGTGGACGCCATGCCGAACGTCTCGTTCAGCGTGGACCTTGCCGATGTGGGCGGCTACGCCTACCACTCGGGTGTGAAATTCGCGCTGTACGCTGAAGGCTGGCACGATGCGCTGGTCAGCGGCGGCCGCTATGACGATGTCAGCCGCGCGTTCGGCCGGGCGCGTCCGGCCACCGGCTTCAGTCTGGATTTACGCAAGCTGGCGGCGGGTTTGCCGCCGGCAGAACGGGCGCGGGCAGTGCGCGCGCCCTGGGGGCAGGCCCCCGCCCTGACCGAGGCGGTGCGCCGCCTGCGCCGGTCAGGGGAAATCGTCGTTCAGGTATTGCCCGGTCACGAGCAGGATCAGGACGAATTCGTTTGCGATCGCGAGCTGGCGCTGCAGGATGGCGTCTGGACGGTCAAAACGCTGTGACTAACTCCCTCCTGGAAACGGGAGGGCCGCGGGGAGATTTCCGGATTTCCCGAGAAACTCGATATTGATTCGTAACATGAGCAAGAACGTAGTCGTAATCGGCACCCAGTGGGGTGACGAGGGCAAGGGCAAGATCGTCGACTGGCTGGCGGAATCCGTCCAGGGCGTGGTCCGCTTCCAAGGCGGTCACAATGCCGGCCATACGCTGTGGATCAACGGCAAGAAGACGATTCTTCGCCTGATCCCGTCGGGCATCATGCATCCCGGTGTCACCTGCTTCATCGGCAATGGCGTCGTGCTGTCCCCGGAAGCCCTGCTCAAGGAAATCGAAGAGCTTGAGGCGGCCGGCCTGGACGTGCGCTCGCGCCTGCAGATTTCCGAAATCTGCCCGCTGATCCTGCCCTACCACGTCGCCATCGACAAGGCGCGCGAAGCCCGCAAGGGCGACGGCAAGATCGGCACGACCGGTCGCGGCATCGGCCCTGCCTATGAAGACAAGGTGGCCCGCCGTGCGTTGCGCGTGCAGGATCTGTTCAATCCCTCGCTGTTCGACGAAAAGCTCGCCGAAGTGCTGGATTACCACAACTTCGTGCTGACCAAGTACCTGGGCGCCGAGGCGGTCTCTGCCAACGAAGTGCGCGACCAGGCGATGGCGCTGGCTCCTGCCATCGCTCCGATGGTCAAGGACGTGTCCAGCAACCTGTACGCCATGCAACAGGAAGGCAAGCGCCTGCTGTTCGAAGGCGCGCAAGGCGCGTTGCTGGACGTCGATCACGGCACCTACCCGTTCGTCACCAGCAGCAACTGCGTTGCGGGCGCGGCATCGGCTGGCGCCGGCGTGGGTCCTCAGCAGCTGGACTACGTCCTGGGCATCACCAAGGCCTACACCACGCGTGTCGGTTCGGGTCCGTTCCCCACGGAATTGGTCGACGAGATCGGCACCCGCCTGGCCACGATCGGCAAGGAATTCGGTTCGGTCACCGGCCGTCCGCGTCGCTGCGGCTGGTTTGACGGCGCCGCCCTGAAGCGTTCGGTTCGTCTGAACGGCATTTCCGGTCTGTGCATCACCAAGCTCGACGTGCTGGACGGTCTGGAAACCATCCAGTTGGGCGTCGGCTACCGCGTCAACGGCGAATTCCGCGACGTGCTGCCGTACGGCGCGCATGCCGTCGCCCAGGCGCAGCCGGTGCTGGAAGAGCTGCCGGGCTGGAGCGAATCGACGGTCGGCATCACCGAGTACGACAAGCTGCCCGCTGCCGCCCGCCGTTACCTGGAGCGCGTGGCTGAAGTTTGCGGCGTGCCGATCGACCTGGTGTCCACCGGTCCGGACCGCAACGAGACCATTGTCCTGCGTCATCCCCTGAAGGGCTGACATCGGGTTATTATTCCCAAGGCCGCCGCCGGTCATACCGGCGGCGGCCTTTTCGTATTTTTGTGCAGGAGATCCTTGCCTATGAGCACGCCGACCAGTGACGATAGCCATCTGTGGGTAACGTGGGACGATTACAACCGCTTGATCGAGCGCCTTACCTTGCAGGTGCATCAATCGGGCTGGAAGTTCGACAAGATTCTTTGCCTTGCGCGTGGCGGCATGCGCGTGGGCGATGTTATGTCCCGTATTTTTGACGTGCCGCTGGGCATTCTGGCTACCAGCAGCTACCGCGAAGCAGCCGGCACGAAGCAGGGCGACATGGATATCGCCCAGTTCATCACCATCACGCGGGGCACGCTGTCCGGCCGCGTGTTGCTTGTGGACGACATGGTGGATACCGGCAAGACGTTCAGCAAAGTCTACGACCACCTGAAAAACCAGTTTGCCGACATCACTGAATTGCGCAGCGCCGTGCTGTGGTGGAAGGGGCATTCCCTGGCGACTCCCGACTACTACGTCGAGAAGCTGCCGACGAACCCCTGGATTCACCAGCCGTTCGAAGACTACGACAGCCTGCGCCCGCACCAGCTGGAAGCCTGGATTCGCAAGGGCTCGCAGAACTGAACGAATTTGCCTGGAAGGGCGGGCCCTGCTGTCGCCTTGCCCTTTCAGTAGTCAAAACGGCCATGACCATGCTAGAATCGCTGGTTATCGCTAAACCGAACTTGGCTTGTTACTCTCTGGGTAGTCTTTGGGTAACGGAAACAGCCAGCGTATAAGCTAAACCCAAGCTGAGCCTGTACTTGAATCCTGGTGATTTTTGTATGGGTTGCGCTTTCAAGGTTCCTAGTTCGCGGTACACGCCTATTGGTGGTTTGCAGGTCTTAGCGCCAAAGGCCGTCTTCGCGTACCTGGATCCGCGTAGCGTTGCTGGTAAAGCAAGCCAGGTTTGTCATCAACTTTTGTTACCCTACAAGCAGGCCAATTACTTTATGCCTATCGTTCGACTGAAGGAAAACGAACCGTTTGAAGCCGCTCTGCGCCGCTTCAAGCGCACCATCGAAAAGACCGGTTTGCTCACCGAGCTGCGTTCGCGCGAGTTCTACGAGAAGCCCACTGCCGAGCGCAAGCGCAAGCATGCCGCCGCCGTGAAGCGCCACTACAAGCGCATCCGTAGCCAACAACTGCCCCCGCGCCTGTATTGATTTTTGATTCCCGAATCTATTGATTCCAGAATCATTCATCCAGGATCTACTCGCCCGAGTCGACGTCGTCGATGTAGTCGGGCGGTATGTGCAGTTGCGAAAGGGTGGGGCCAACTTGCTTGGCCTGTGCCCTTTTCATAACGAAAAAAGTCCGTCTTTCACTGTCAGCCCCACCAAGCAGTTCTATCACTGCTTCGGCTGTGGAGCACATGGCAGCGCCATCACTTTCCTGATGGAACATACGGGCACCAGTTTCCCCGAAGCCGTGCGCACGCTCGCGGCTTCGGCGGGAATGACGGTCCCCGAAGAAAATCGAAGTCCACGCCAGCAGCAGGAATCCGCGCGCCGCAAGGCCGAGGAGTCCCGCCACACGCAGGTGCTGGATGCCGCCCAGGCGCACTACCTGAAGCAATTGCGGGCGTCGCCTGCCGCCGTCCGCTATTTGAAGCAGCGCGGCCTGACCGGCGAGATCGCGGCGCATTTTGGTCTGGGCTGGTCCGGAACCGACCGCCACGGCCTGTCTCAGGTATTTCCCAATTACGACGATCCCACGCTGGTGGAATCGGGACTGGTCATCGAATCGGAAGACGGGCGTCGCTACGACCGCTTCCGCGAACGCATCATGTTCCCGATCCGCAACGTGCGTGGCAGTCTGATCGGATTCGGCGGCCGCATCATCGGCAAGGGCGAGCCCAAATACCTCAATTCGCCCGAAACGCCGCTGTTCTCAAAGGGGCAGGAGCTGTATGGCCTGTGGGAGGGGCGGCAAGCCATACGCCAGGAAGGGCAGGTCATCGTAGTCGAAGGCTACATGGACGTGGTCGGGCTGGCGCAACAGGGCATCGCCAATGCCGTTGCAACGCTCGGCACCGCCACCACGCCGGACCATGTGAAGAAACTTTTGCGCACGAGCGACAAGGTGATCTTCAGCTTCGACGGAGACGGTGCGGGCAGGCGAGCCGCCTGGCGCGCATTGCAGGCCTGTCTGCCGGTGCTGCGGGACGATATCGCGATTCGCTTCCTGTTTCTCCCGTCCGAGCACGACCCTGATTCCTATGTCCGCGAATTGGGCGCGGAAGCCTTCCGTGCATGCCTGGGCGATGCAGTAGCCCTGTCGCGATTCCTGCTGGATGAACTGGCGTCCCGCCACAACATGACCGAGGCCGAGGGGCGAGCCAGTTGCCTGCACGAAGCCAAGCCTTTGCTGGCGGCCATCCCCGAATGCGCGCTGCGCGTGCAGATCGAGCGGGAAATGGCCAAACTGGTGCAGTTGACTCCCGAGGAAATGGCCCAGGTGCTCGCACAGCAGCCTGCCAAGCCTTTTGCGCCCGGCCCCCGGCCGGCTGCGGGGGCAGGCGATGCCGCGGCAGGAGCGGGCGGCGGCCAAGCGCATGATGGCGGCCCGCCTGACATGGGCTACGACTTCGCGGGTCATGACTTCCATGACATTCCTGCCGACGAGTCCGATTTTGTCGACTACGGCCAATTTGGTTCGCAAGGCGGGGACGCGGCCGGCGCCGAAGGGGGCTGGCAGCAGGGCGGCAAGCAGGAATGGAAAGGCAAAGGCGACTGGAAGGGCAAGGGCGACTGGAAAGGGAAAAGCGACTGGAAGGGCGGCAAGGGCGGCTGGAAGGGGCGGCGCGACAATGGCGTCGGCGGCTTCGAAGGGCGCCGCACCATGCCGTCGCTGGCCAAGCGCCTGCTGGGGCTGCTGCTGGCGCATCCCGAACTGGTGGACTCCATGGGAGACCAGCAGCTTGAAGTCATCGACCATGGCCCCCATCTAGGTCTTGTAAGGGACTTGATCATGCTGGCGCAATCCAGCGGAGCGCGTCATGTGGGCGCCTTGCTGGAGGCCGCAGAGCCGGATTCCGACCTGGCGACCGTCCTTAAGGGCTTGCGCGCGGACATTCTTTCCCAGGAAGACCTGCCTGACCCGCAAACGGAATGGGATGACGCGCTGCGCCGGATCGAGTTCGATTCGGCCAGGACGGAAATGGCCAAGCTGGCGGCGGCAGGTCTGGCAACGGAAGAGGCGCGCAAGCGCTATCTGGAGCTGTCCAGCCGCATGACGATCCTGAAAGGTGCTGGGCTGCGCTAAATGCGCTAAAATCAAAGGTTTTCCGCAGTTGGCACAGCCAAAGGTGCAAGGGGAAAGTGTGATGCTGGCCTCTCCTTGCGCCCCGAATTTTTGGCGTAGCTGTGCCGGGCTGCGGATTGTTGCGTGATTGAAGTCAGATTTCGTTTGAATATCGGCCGAATTAGTGGCATTTTTGACGCAGCAGTGCTGGAACTTGAAAAAATGGTGTTAGGCAGCCGGAATCTATCCTGGCTGCCGGAATCTAATAATTGTTGTGCCAATTTGACGCGCGCGTTTTGATTCGACGGGCGGATACTTGCGTCAAAATTGTTACATAGTTAATTAATAAAGCTTAGCGGTGAATTAGGCAGTTCGGCGGCGGTTTTTTCCGCGTGGCGTTAGTGGTTCGGGTGCTGTGTACTTATAGCTGCTTGGGGCAAAGGCCCAATAAGCGAGCAAGGCCTATTTATAGGCAGGCAGCCCCCCCCGGCGTCCGGGATCCCCTTCCGAATGAGGTCATGCACGTCAGGCGTCTGAACGGTATTGCACCGTGTTGCCGCCGGACGGGCTCGCAAGAGCTGGCGCTGCGAACAACGCAGCCGCGTGAACTCCGCCGATTCACCAGATTTACCCGTATGCCATGTCGCGCTGGGCCATAGCCTGGCGCGACTTTATGCGGTGCAACATGCCCAAACGGGTTGCGACGACCACGGAAGCGACTATGACCAAATCCACCGGCAAATCCTCCTCTGCAATTGATGCGGCCGAAACCAAGGCTGTGGCGGCCAAGCGCGCCGTCAGCATGGCCGCGGAAAAAGCGCCCGCCAAGAC
>ENA-OWLM01000396-OWLM01000396.1-metagenome-genome-assembly--contig:-NODE-396-length-17089-cov-4.738640_pt1 | contig 17089 bp, 16 predicted proteins | sample MGYA00245349_ERZ651102 | MGnify/ENA primary metagenome ERZ651102 (study PRJEB26857, sample SAMEA4031759) | metagenome | biome: human; feature: oral; material: saliva | place: Philippines | collected 2014... | reverse complement strand
TGGTGTACTCAATGTTCTGCACACCCGTCACTTTCGACACCTCGACTTTGACACCACCCGGGCAAGTACCGCGGGCAGGAATCTGCGTTGTGATCAAATTAAAGGAACCCACCGAGATGCCGGAAGACAGATTAAAGTGGTCCGTATCCCAATTGGAGGGCGGATTGGCCGGGGTACAAGAAGGCTTGGCTTCCGCCTTCACCACATAGTCGCCCTTGGGCAAATTGAAGAACGTCACGCCATCATAGGGACGCGTGGAACGCTGAGATTGAATGACCGTGTTCGGGTCATCGAATTTGTAGAGCTTAAAGGTGGCTTCCGTAAAACCGGTGGGACCGGTCAACCTGGCTTGCACACCACCACTTGCACCCGTACCACTACCGGCGGGTGTACTGCTCACACTCAGTCTAATATCCTGAGCCTTTTGCGATGAGACACCCGACATGTTCCACCAGTCTGTGCGCGTATTCGTACCGCATTTGGTCGTGATACGCACATAAAGTGTCTTGCCGTTCATGCTGGACGGAATGTCCACTTTGACAGTCGCACCCGGTGCCGGCGCATCGACCGTTTCAAACCAAGGGCCGTTCGGTCCGGAACCGAATTGATACTTCACTTCGTCCACTCCGACGATGTTGTTGCTGTAGCGTATGGAAACGGTTCCCGGCGTATTACAGTCCGAGTTGGGCTGCATTTGCGACGTTGTGAAATCGTTCCATTGGAAATTCGGGCAATTCTGCCCCACTGCGGGGAGACTACCCAAACAGAGCAACAATGTACAGAGGAGCCCGAAGATGCTTGATCTTAGGGGAATTGTTTTCTCCATCTTAGTTAATCATTTATTGTATCTGTGTAATGAATTGAATTATAGAATTTCTGTTGTTCGCGATCCATGCAAGTGCCCATTTGTGCAAGCGCTCATACGGATTGTGATTTTCCCATCGTTTACTTCATCAACAAACGTCGCACTCGAATTCAAATTATCGCGCGCGACCACTGTCATAAGATTACATTCCAAGGACAAATATACGCGATGTGAAGGAGAAGACGCGGTTTTTGAGGATAAAATGCGTCCCGAACCTCGAAAACACCTCGTATTGACACGTACAGCCATCAAAATCGGCGGTTTTCGTGAAAACAAAGTAGTCGTTTGCCTTGAATTGGAATCATCGTCCCCTTCAGGAATGCAACTTTATTGACTGAAAACGAAAGTCGACTCAAAAGTCAGGAACAAATAGGCTACATGATTAGGGACGTGGCTTGCATGTCTTCTCAACTCCTCCTCATCGTTTTGCACCGTCCTCTTAGATTTCTTCTTTCTTCACACCTTTCTTCTTTTCATTTTCCTCATCATCCATGAGTTTTTTGGGTAGACGCATACACGAGTAAAGAGGGCATTGGAAGTCCATCTCTGAAAAAGTACCTCAACCGTCAACACAAAAATCAGCTGATTACAAACGAATTAATAGGACACGCTTCACATAGAGATTAGAGAGTGGCCAAGTTCTTTCTCCTCTCCACTTTGTTTGCCCTCGGTAGCGGTAGAGCTTCCCACACAAGGGCGTGCAAATCCTTTCTTTTTTGCTTAAAAGACAGCGGTACTCTCGAGGTATTTTCTTGCGCCGAGGCGAAAAACAACTTGCCCGTACGCACATGCGCAACGCGCATTGCACTCCCCTTTTTCGACATGGCCTCACCGCAGTTCGGCCGGTCTTAGCTAACGGCTATTATATCTTTGCACGCGTTGAAAATCGGGGCTATTCTCATCGCGTTGCCTGCATCGCGATGATGCTTTCCTTACATGAACTCTCGGCATTGAGTCAACATGAGTGCAAACAGCGGGTAAGGACAAACACAACGCACAGCAGCATAAGATGAATTCCCTTCGGTGTCATCACAAACCCGGCAATAGACGAAGAAAAGTCCACCGGTTTCGCGAAAAAACGCCCAGTTTTTGAAGCAAAGTCCACTGTTTTTTCGCGATGCCTTGTGGGCGGCGCATCCGAAACGATGAGTCGCCATTTCAACGGCGGCAGTTTGCGGTTCACTCAGCGCACAGAGCATAAAATTCACGCACAAAAAAGCCCGCAGTTCACATAAACTGCGGGCTATTCTTCCTTCTATTTTATGGGAATCGCACGGCGGCTGCGCGCGTTCAGTCCTTGATCAGACCCTCTTGTCGTAAGAGATCGGCGAGGGTTTCGAGTTCGGCATACCATGCTTCGCCGAAACGGCGGATGAGGGGCTCACGCAGAAAACGATAGATGGGCAACCGGAGTTCGCGACCTTTGGCCACAGCCGGCGCACAGACCGACCAACGGTGGTAGTTGAGCGCTACGGTGCCGTTGGAGAGGGGTTGCTCGCGAATGGGGTAAAGGGCGCAACTGATGGGCTTGGGCCAGTCGATGCGTCCCTCGCGAAATGCACAATCGGTGGCGCAGAGACAAAGACCGTCGTCGTCATAGCGCGCAAAACAGCATTCTCTTCCGCCGACGATGCTGGTAACGAGGTCGCCGTCGCGGTCGCGATAGGCCACTCCCTGCTTGTCGAGTACTTTGCGGGCGCGGGGACTGAGCTGCATGCGCACTGCCGGCAGCACACGCTCAAGTTCGCGACACTCCTCGGCCGTGACGGGGGCACCGGCTTCGCCTTCGACGCAGCAGGCTCCGCCACAGGCGGCGAGATCGCAACAAAAATGTTCGGTGAAAATATCGGGCGACAAGAGCACGTCGCCTACTTGGAGGATGGGGAGCATGGGGAAAATTGCACGAAGCGAGCAGTTGGAGATAAAGAACGAGGAGAAAGGTGCGCACGTTGTCTTAAAGCGCTTTCACCCTCGGCTACAACGGATTACCATTGGATGGGCGTTTCGCCCCGCGCAGCCAAATAGGCGTTGGCTTGCGAGAAAGGCCGCGAACCGAAGAAGCCACGATAGGCCGAAAGCGGCGAGGGATGCGGCGCGGTGAGAATGCAATGGCGTGCACTGTCGATGAGTGCGGCTTTGCGTCCGGCATAGGCGCCCCAAAGTAGGAACACAATCCCTTCGCGACGAGTGGAGAGGGTGCGAATGACGGCATCGGTGAAGGTTTCCCAGCCTTGTCCTTGGTGCGATCCGGCGGCTCCGGCGCGCACGGTGAGGGTGGCGTTCAGCAAGAGCACACCTTGGTCGGCCCATCGGCGCAAACTGCCCGAAGTGGGGACGGGTACGCCGAGATCGGTGTGCAACTCCTTGAAGATGTTTTGCAACGAAGGAGGTGGGGGAACGCCGTCGCGCACGGAGAAACAGAGTCCTTCGGCTTGTCCGGCACCATGATAGGGATCTTGGCCGAGGAGCACGACTTTGACGTCGGGGAAGGGACAACGATCGAAGGCCGCAAAGATTTCACCGGCGGGGGGATAGCAGGTGCCGGCGGTATATTCGGCACGCACGAAGTCCGTAAGTGCCGAAAAATAGGGAGCTTCGAACTCGGCGGCGAGGGCTTCGTGCCAAGAAGGATGGATGCGGATCATGGGCGATGCAGACGCGGTGTGAATTATTCGAGGTAGGTGTAGCCGTAGAGACCGGCACGATAGGTGGAGATGAACTCTTTGCCTTCTTCGACGGTGATTTTCTGCTCGTTGACGGCTTTGGTCACCCACGATTCGAGGCGGCGCACGAGTCGCTTGGGGTCATACTGCACATATTCGAGCACATCGGCCGCCATCAATCGTTTTGTCGATGGAATATCCGTCGGCATCGACGGTGATATGCACCGCATTGGTGTCGCCGAAGAGATTGTGCATGTTGCCGAGAATCTCTTGGTAGGCACCTACGAGGAAAACACCGATGTAATATCGATCGCCCATGCGGAAGGTATGCAGGGGAATGTAGTTGGTCTGCTGATTGTGGTTGACGTAGGTGGTGATCTTACCGTCGCTGTCGCAAGAGATGTCCTGAATGGTGGCGTTGCGGTCGGGACGCTCGTCGAGACGCTGGATCGGCATGATGGGGAAGAGCTGATCGATGGCCCAATGGTCGGGCAGCGACTGGAAGAGGGAGAAGTTGCAAAAATACTTCTCAGACATCATCTTGTCGAGCTTGCGGAGTTCGTCGGGGGCGTGCTTGAGGTGGTGAGAAAGGTCGACCACTTCGGAGCAGATGCTCCAATAGAGGCTTTCGATCTGTGCACGGGTGCGGAGATCGATGAGCCCGTGGCGGAAGAGGTCGAGGGCTTCTTCGCGAATGTCCTCGGCGTCGTGCCAATCTTCGAGCATGGAACGCGTGGAGAGTTTGTCCCAAATCTCGGTGAGGTCGTGCACTAATTTGTGATCGTCGGGAGAGGGATGGAAGTTTTCGTCCATGTGGGGCACTTCGGTCGTTTCGAGCACCTCAAGGATGAGCACGGAGTGGTGAGCGGTAAGCGAACGTCCGCCCTCGGTGATGATGTTGGGGTGCGGAATGTCGTTCTTATTGGCTGCCTCGACGAGGGTGTAGACAATGTCGTTGACGTATTCCTGCACACTGTAGTTGACCGAACTTTCAGAGTTGGACGAACGCGTGCCGTCGTAGTCGACCCCAAGACCGCCACCGCAGTCGACGAACTCAATGTTGAAACCCATTTTGCGGAGTTGGACATAATATTGTGCCATCTCGCGCAGGGCGATGCTGATGAGTCGGATTTTGGGGATTTGGCTGCCGATGTGGAAGTGAATGAGGCGGAGGCAGTCGCTGAGTCCCTTCTCTTCGAGGAGGTTGAGGGCTTGGAGCAGTTCGGAACTGTTGAGACCGAACTTAGAGGCGTCTCCACCGGAGCTTTCCCACTTGCCCATGGAGCGGCTGGCGAGCTTGATGCGGATGCCGAGATTGGGACGAACGCCCATCTTCTCTGCAGTTTGCGCAATGATCTCCAGTTCGTGCAACTTCTCGATAACGAGGAAAACGCGCTTTCCCATCTTTTGTGCGAGAAGCGCCAGCTCGATGAAGTTTTGATCTTTGTGGCCGTTGCACACAATCACGGAATCGGAGTCCATGTTGGTGGCCAGCACGGCGTGCAGTTCGGGCTTGGAACCGCACTCGAGACCGAGGTTGTACTTCTTGCCGTGGGAGATGATTTCCTCGACAACGGGGCGCATCTGATTGACCTTGATGGGATAGATGATGAAGTGCTCGCCGCGGTAGTCGTATTCCTTCTCGGCACGCTCGAAGCAATCGGCGGTTTTCTCGATGCGATTGTCGAGGATGTCGGGAAAACGGAGCAGAACGGGAGCGGGGATGTCGCGTTCGGCCAGTTCGTCGACCAACTCGCGGAGGTCGATGCGGACATTGTTCTTGCGCGGACAAACGTAGGCGTGACCGCTTTCGTTGATACCGAAATAGTTCACGCCCCAACCTTTGATATTATAAAGTTCTTCGGAGTCTTCAATACGCCATTTTCTCATCGTAAGGATCGTATATGCAGGAAAAAGAGGTTTGTTTTGTAGACGTTTTCGCGCCGCGGGCGTGCTAAACATCACTTGTTTGCACGCCTCTTCGGCAGATCGAAAACAGAAGTAGAAATAGCCGGAAGAAAATCAGCCATTGCTGTTGGCTTCCAAGCCTAAAGAGTCGATGATGCAGCAGGAAAGTCGACCCACCTTTTCGGGGGTGTCGAGAGGATGCACCTCGGCGATGTGTTGAGCGCGCTCATAATAGGCACTGCGCTCGGCCAGTTGCGCTGTAACGAAGGCACGCAATTCTTCGGGGCTTTTGCCTTCGAGCAGGGGACGGCGGCCTTTGCTCACACTCAAGTGAGCACAAATCGTATCGGCCTCGGCTCGGAGATAGACGGTGTGCGCCACGCTGTTGAGGAAGTCCATGTTGTCGAAGTGGGCGGGGGTTCCGCCACCGCAAGAGAGGACGATGTCTTCGAATTGCGCCACTTCATGAAGCATTCTCCGCTCGAGATCACGGAAATGGGCTTCTCCCTCCTCGGCAAAGATGGCCGAAATGCGTTTGTGGAAACGCTCTTCGATGTACCAATCGAGGTCGTAGAAGCGCAACCCGAGACGGCGTGCGAGATCACGGCCGACGGTGGTCTTGCCGACGCACATGTAGCCGATCAATGCGATGCACTTCATGGCTTACTTCTTCTTAGTGGTGCGACGTTTCGTCGTGGACTTTGCAGCCGTCTTCGAACCGGATTCGATGAGCGCGCGGCACTCTTCGAGCGTAAGTTCGCCGGCATGTTCAGCACGATCCTTGGGAATCTTGTAGTTCTTGCCTTTATACTTGATATAAGGGCCGAAACGACCGACAAGCACCTCAAGTTCAGGCTCTTCCTCGAAGGAGAGCAGGTGACTCTTCGCATCGGCTTCGCGCTTTTGGAGGATGAGTTCGACGGCGCGCTCGGGTGTGATGGTGAGCGGGTCTTCGTCTTTGGGAATCGACACGAACTTTTTGCCGTGCTGCACATAGGGACCGAAACGACCTGCGCCGATTTTGATCATTTGGTCTTCAAATTCGCCAAGTTCTCGGGGCAGTTTGCACAGTTCGAGGGCTTCTTCGAGGGTGATCGTTGCCAAACTTTGATCGGGCGACAGCCGTGCAAAACGCGGTTTGTCGTCGCCTTCGCCATTACCGATCTGAATCATCGGACCATAACGGCCGATTTTCACACTCACCGGCTGACCGCTTTTGGGATCATCGCCGAGATAGCGTTCACCGACGCGAGTTTCGCTGCGCTCAGCCAGCACGGTGTCGACTTGGGGTTCCAAATCTCCGTAGAAAGTGCGAATGAGTTCCGTCCAATCTTTGGTACCTTCTGCCACGAGGTCGAAATCATGTTCGACATTGGCCGTGAAGTTGTAGTCCATAATGGAGGGGAATTTGTCCATCAAGAAGTCATTCACCACAATACCAATGTCGGTCGGAACGAGTTTTCCGCGGTCGCTGCCGTAATTCTCACTGCTCTGCTCGGTCGTGATCTCATTGCCGGAGAGGGTGACGAGAGTAATGGGGCGCGACTTGCCTTCATTCTCTCCGCGGCGCACATATTCTCGCGCTTGAATGGTAGAGATGGTAGGCGCGTAGGTCGAAGGACGACCGATGCCGAGCTCTTCGAGTTTATGCACGAGCGAGGCTTCGCTATAACGTGCGGGGGGCAAGCTGTAACGCTGGCGCGCGGTGAGCGTTTGACGCTTCAATTCTTGTCCTTCTACCATCGGAGGTAAAAGACCTTCTGCCGCGAGATTGTCGGAAGTTTCGTTCTCGTTGTCGTCAAAGCTCTCACGATAGACGCGCAAGAAGCCTTCAAACTTCACGACTTCGCCGGTGGCGACAAAATGGTGCTCACTGCCATCGATTTGGATGAGCACAGTGGTACGTTCCAACTGAGCATCGGCCATTTGGCAGGCGACAGTACGCTTCCAAATCAGGTCATAAAGACGCTTTTCTTGCGCAGTGCCTTTGATTTCGCTCCGACGCATGTCGGTGGGTCGGATGGCTTCGTGCGCTTCTTGGGCACCTTTGGCGTGCGTGTGGTAGCGACGACGCTTATGGTAGTCTGCTCCCATCAATTCGGTGATGACCGGTCCGACCGTATTGAGGCAAAGATCGGAAAGGTTCATCGAGTCGGTACGCATGTAGGTGATCAAACCCGCTTCGTAGAGCTTCTGTGCGACGCGCATTGTGGTGCCTACCGAGAAACCCATCTTACGTGCGGCATCTTGCTGCAACGTCGAGGTGGTGAAAGGCGGAGCCGGCGTGCGCTTTGAGGGTTTCGTCGCGATAGAGCCGATGGTGAAACGCGCATTCTTGCAGTGTTCGAGGAAGGCTTGGGCTTCTTCGACCGTGGCAAAGCGGTGATTCAGCTCCGCATCGAGTTGCGCGGTTTGGCCGTCCGCACCGTCTACGATGAAACGGGCGAGCAGACGGAAATTGCTCTCGCTTTCGAAAGCGGCAATTTCGCGTTCGCGCTCCACAATGAGGCGCACTGTCACGCTCTGCACACGACCGGCGGAAAGGCCGGCGCGCACTTTGTGCCACAACACGGGCGAAAGGCGGAAACCCACCAAGCGATCGAGTACGCGGCGCGCTTGTTGCGCATCTACCAAGTTGAGATCGATCGTACGCGGATGCTCAATGGCGTCGAGGATGGCAGGTTTCGTAATTTCGTGGAATACAATACGGCGCGCGGTGGCCGGATCGAGTTTAAGGACTTCCGCAAGGTGCCAAGAGATGGCTTCTCCCTCGCGGTCCTCATCGGAAGCCAACCAAACGGTCTCGCACTTCTTGGCTTGCGCGCGCAAATCGCTGACAATTTTCTTCTTGTCGTCGGGAATTATATAGACGGGCGCAAAAGTTTTCGGGTCAACGCCGAAATCTTTTTTCGCCAAATCGCGGATGTGTCCGAAGCTGGACATGACCTTAAAGTCGTCGCCGAGAAAGCGTTCGATGGTCTTGGCCTTCGCGGGGCTCTCCACGATCACTAAGTTCTTCTGCATATACTGTTTATTTTGGGTGCAAAAATACGCTGACAGCGTCGATACACCAAATAAATCTGCCCTTTTTTCCGTTCCTACTCATCTTATAATAAGAGAACGCGCCGCCGGTGTCGCAAAACACCGACGGCGAGAGCAGAAAAAGGAATAATCACCTGCGCCATTCTACACAGAAACCCGCGTGGCGCAGACGTATATCTTCAAAATGAGGACCGATCTGCATGCCTTCAACGCAAGGCCAGTGCCGCATTTTCGGCGGCTTCCATGATTTCGCGTTCGCCGGGGCCTTTGTCGTTGATACCCACCAAGTGCAACACGCCGTGCACGAGCACGCGGTGCAACTCTTCGTCATAGGGACGGCCGAAGAGTTCGGCATTCGTGCGCACCGTATCGAGCGAAATATAGAGATCACCCGAAAGCACATCGGCCGCGCTGTAGTCGAAAGTAATGATATCGGTGTAATAGTCGTGCTGAAGATAGCGACGGTTCACATCGAGGATTTCCTCATCGTTGCAAAACACGTAGTTTACCTCGCCTAAACGCCGACCGTGCGAGGCCACAACGCGGCGCAACCAAGCGGTTTCACGCGCAACATCGAGCGGAGGAACCGGAAGTGAGAGCGCATTGAATGTAATCATAACAAGTTGTGATTCGGAAACTTAAAACAACGAAGGTTCTTCGGCAGCTGTGCCGTAAGGGGTGCGACCGAGGTGCGTATAAGCCAGCTCCGTCACCTCACGACCGCGCGGTGTGCGACGAATGAAGCCCTCTTTGATCAAGAACGGCTCATACACTTCTTCCACTGTGCCGGCATCTTCGCCAATGGCCGTGGCAATGGTCGTCACTCCCACGGGACCACCCTTGAACTTATCGATGATGGTGGTCAAAATCTTGTTGTCGATTTCGTCAAGACCGAAGCGATCGATATTCAACGCCTCGAGCGCAATGCGTGCAATGGGCACATCGATCGCGCCGTCGCCCTTCACTTCGGCAAAATCGCGTACGCGGCGCAAGAGCGCATTGGCAATACGCGGCGTACCGCGGGAACGTCCGGCCACTTCGGCCGCAGCTTTCGGATCCATCGGCACACCTAAAATGTGCGCCGAGCGCTGCACGATGTCGCAAAGCGTCGCCGAATCGTAGTACTCCAAGTGGAGATTGATCCCGAAACGGGCGCGAAGCGGTGCGGTGAGCAGACCGCTGCGCGTCGTAGCACCGACAAGCGTGAAGGGATTGAGGTCGATTTGGATGGAACGCGCCGAAGGCCCTTTGTCGATCATGATATCGATGCGATAATCCTCCATCGCCGAATAGAGATATTCCTCCACTACCGGCGACAAACGATGTATTTCATCGATGAAAAGCACATCATTCGGCTCTAACGAGGTGAGCAATCCCGCCAAGTCGCCGGGTTTGTCGAGCACCGGCCCCGAGGTGAGTTTGAAACCCACCCCCAATTCGTTGGCAATAATGTTGGAAAGCGTCGTTTTACCCAAGCCCGGAGGGCCATGCAGGAGGGTATGATCGAGCGGTTCGCCGCGACGGCGAGCCGCTTCGACAAAGATGCGCAAATTGTCCACGACTTTCGTTTGACCGGTGAAGTCATCGAACGAAAGTGGGCGCAAAGCATTTTCAAACTCTCGCTCTGTCGTTGGCGGTGTCTGCTGTTCGGAGCGAATGTCGAAAGTATCTTCTAACATAAAGAGAAAGCGGAATAGAAGCGTAACAGAAAAGCGCGCAGTCTACCGACCGGCGCCGGAAAAGCAGCCGTCAATCGCCGAGCGGTTGCACACGGCACACAAATTCGAGGCTGTCGTCGTGGCGCAAATCGAGTGCATGATAGTTGCGTACGATGCGAAATTCACGGATACGAAAGCCCACCGTGCGCCCCATCGTGAAGTCTGCGCCGGGCAAATCACGTTTATCGACATAAACCGTGCGGCGCACGGCCGGCATACGCAGCGTGTCGTCCACGGCCGGAGCGGCGGTCAGCACCAACTGCGCTTCATCGCGACAATCACAACTATAACGCACGCGCGCTTCGTAACGTCCGGCAGCTGCCGGTTGCCATTGTTCCGGCTCGGGGCAGATGGGATCTGGTTGTGGTGTAGGCGCATCGTGGTCGCATGCGGCGCCGAAGCAAAGGGCAGCGACGAACAAAAGCGGTGCACCTGCACGACGAAAGCGAGAAATCAACGAGGGGTTCATGAGTCAGTGAAGGATTTCGGCAAAAGGCGCTCCTTTTAAGCAACGAAGGAGGCTCATTTGGGTGAGCAGCGGTGCAGTGTACTCCATTCTATCGACGAGTGCTGCACCTTTGCCGAATATAGACGAAAAACGGAGTCAGCGCCCGAGGGTGCGACTCCGTGTGTATCGAGATCTGTCGGCCGTATCAGGCGAGCTTGCTCACATGGAGCATGATGCTCGACTTGATGTTCGAAGCCTTGTTCTTGTGGATGACGTTCGTCTTAGCGAGCTTGTCGAGCATCTTCTGCACTTTGGGGAGAAGTTCTACGGCAGCTGCCTTGTCAGTCGTGGCGCGGAGCTTGCGCACGGCGTTACGCATCGTCTTAGCATAGTAGCGATTGTGCAAGCGACGAGTGGCGGTCTGACGAATTCTTTTCACAGAGGATTTGTGATTTGCCATTTTGAATAGGAATTTGTTAGTTCGAAATATATAGAATTGACTGCCGGCACTCTTCAGCAGGAGGAAAATAGGCGTCTCCCGACGATGCTGCTTCAGACGTTACCTGGATGTTCTAAAACAAAGCGGGGAATTCTTGCGAACTCCCCACAGTCGATTGATTGTAGTCCCTAGGAGAGTCGAACTCCTCTTTTGAGAATGAAAATCTCACGTCCTAACCGATAGACGAAGGGACCGTTTTGCTTAAGGTTTGACAGCGTCGCTTGTGGTGTGCCGTTGTTCCTTGTTTGCGAGTGCAAAGGTAGCACATTTTTCTCAACCTCCAAATAGTTCGGCCATTTTTTTTCGCGAAAAGTGCATTTTTCCTCCATTTTCTTCATTTTACCCCCTTTTTCGGGGCAAAAATCGGGGTAAAGCCTATTTTTTGCCGTACTTTCGCCGCATGTTACTTCAAGACCAAATTTTGGTACTCCGCACCCTTCGTTATGCCGACGACCGTTTAATCGTCGAAGCCCTCGCACGCACACACGGGCGCGTTTCTTTTATGGTGCGCATCACACAATCGCCGCGCGCCACCGTGCGTCACACCTTATTTACGCCGCTGGCCGTGATCGACACGGAGTGGAATCGCCCACGAACGGGGCAACTCGGCAAACCGCTCGCCGCTCGCGTCGCACAACCGCGGCTCACGCTCCACACCATGCCGGCCAAAACCGCCGTGGTGCTCTTCTTAGCCGAGATGCTCCTCCATGTGGTGCACAGCGAGGAGGCCGACGAAAAGGTTTTCGACTTCGTGGCGGCGGCCTTGCAGTGGCTCGACACCGCCGAGCGCGACTACGCCAATTTCCATTTGGTCTTTCTCATGCGCCTCACGCGCTTTCTCGGCATCGCCCCCGACCTCTCGCAGGCCGGACTCCCCTACTTCGATTTGGTGGGCGGCCGATTTGCCGGCGTGCGCCCCATGCACACGCACATCTTGGAAGGCGAGGAGGCAAAAGTGTTTGCCAACCTGCTGCGCATGAACTTTTCGACCATGCACCTCTTCCGCTTCTCACGCGCACAGCGCAACCGCATTCTCGATGTGCTCATCGTCTACTACCGATTGCACCTCGCCGCCATGCCCGAGCTCAAGAGTCCGGACGTCTTGCGCGCCCTTTTCGACTGATTCAGCCGCCGCACACCCACAAACGCGGGATTTTGTCTTCGCCCCAAGGCGCAAAACCTTCATATTCGAAGTCGCGCAAATCCTCCGGGCGCACAATGCGGTGCGTAAGGACATGTCGCGTCAAGGCACCGCGCATCATTTTGGCATAGACGACAATGGTCTTCTGCTTGTCGCCCTGCATCACGCGAAACTCCGGCGAGATCACTTGCACCGTACGTTCCACGCGCGCCCAATCGAACAGGCGCTTCATTTCCCCACTCGCTAAATAGAGCAACACCCCGTCGTCGGCCTGCACGCTCTCGATGAGCACGTCGGTGAGCAAGGGCTTCCAATAATCGAAAAGCGAACGTCCCTCCGCGCCGGGGGCCGGCACCGTTCCTTCCAAACGATAAGACGCAATGGCGTCGAGGGGGCGATTGAGTCCATAGAGGAAAGAAGTGATCCACAAATGCGCCTGTGCGTAGTCCATCTCCTCTGCGCTGAACTCCTCGGCGCGAAGATGCTGATACGCCATGCCGGCATAAATGAGTGAGGCGGGCGCTGTCTTGGGTTCGGCGAGCAAAGCGGCAAAATCCATGGCCGCCCGCGCACCGAGACGCGGCGTGGTGCCCAAGATAGTGGCCAACTCTTCACCGTCGTAGCGACTCATGTGGGCGGCAATATCAAGGGCTTGAGACAAAAAGCGCGGTGTGCTAACCGCAAACGAAGAAGTAGGCACAGACGAGTGCATCTTCTTGGCAGGCGAAAGAAGTATCTGCATAAATACGAGAAAGACATTCAAAAGAAAACGGGGACGTAACCTGCGCCCCACAAGGCATTTCACAAGGAACAGGAAAAGCGAGAAGCACTGCGCGAGGTGTTTTGATCGAAACCGAACATTTTACTTTCCACCTCACCACTCCTTATATATACGCGTGCGCGCGTAGAAATCGCCCAAAAGGGAACTACAACCGATCAGAGCGTTGTTTTTTCGATCTACCGATCGTACAAAAACGCAAAACCTTTGCACCATCGCCTTCACTCCCCCACCCTTTCAACCCCAATCGGTTGCACGGGCGGGCAAGGAGTGAAGGCGATGTGCAGTAGCGCCGGACAACGACGAAAGATTCACACACGAAGTGCGTCAACCGCACCTCAATCGGGATAAGTCAACCGATCGGGCGTGAGATTGCGCAGCACCTCGTCGAGATACTTGCGCGCTTCCCACTGCGCCATGGGCAGATCCATCAAACGGAAGTTACCACAATCGCGCGCTGTGGCACCGGGCACTTCGCCCTCGAAGGCCGCGATAAATTCATAGGTCTCGATGAGCAGCGGAATGATCTCGCTCGACGTGAGATCGCCTTTCAAAATCAGGTAATTTCCCGTCAGGCAACCCATGGGGCCCCAATAGATCACGCGATCTGCCCAAACGGGGTGATTGCGCAGGAAGGTCGCAGCGAGGTGCTCCATGGTGTGAATGGCATTGACGTGCAAGGCCGGTTCGCGGTTGGGCGCTTTCATGCGCACATCGAAGGTGGTGACGATTTCGTCACCCACACGATCTTGACGACTCACATAGACCCCACGGCGCAGCGTGAGGTGGTTGACGGTGAAGGAGGGTATTTTTTTCATACGAAAGGCGTTTCAAAAAGTAGCGGGAATGCGCGAAAGGAAAGTGCGCGTGATGCCGAACGAGCGGTCGGCCATCGTGCCCCAAAAGTCTTGATATTGTTCCCAATGGGCTTCGGCGCCCGGCGTGTCGCTGATGACACGGAAACTCAGGAACGGCACGTTGTGAAGGTGACAAGCGTGGGCGATGGCCGCACTCTCCATGTCTACGGCCAGCGCTTCGGGGAAGGCGCCGAGCACAGCCTTGAGTTCCGCGGGATCGGTGATAAACTTGTCGCCGGTGCAGGTCAGTCCGCAGCACACGGGCGTCTCGACGGCGGGATCGTCGGCCAAGTCGCGCGCCACAGCCAGCAAACGTGCGTCGGCATCGAAGCGAGCCGGCAGTCCCTGTACCTGACCGTAGGCATTGCCCTCGCCGCACCACACATCGTGATAGACGGTCGCGGCCGCAGCCACCACGCCCATCACACCGGGTTCGGGTGCGAGCCCGCCGGCACAGCCCGTGCTGATCATCGCATCGGGACGATGGGTGGCGATCAGCGACGCCGCCGTGAGTGCCGCGTTCACCTTGCCGATGCCGCTCATGGCCAGCACCACCGTGTGGTCGCCCAAACGTCCCGTCAATACGGGGGGCGCACCGAAAGTGGGCGCGGGAAGTTCGGCGCAGTCCGTGAGCAGCGCCGCAATTTGGTCATGCTCGACTTGCATGGCCGTGATGATTCCTATTTTCATCGTGGAGTTTTTATGGAGATTTGCCTACAAAAATACGGCTTTTCGGCCGACATTGTGTAACTTTGCCACTTAATAATCATGTAACTAATCAGATGAAACAATTTCTTCGCCGCTCATGGCCCGACCTCGTGGTTGTGCTGTGTTTTCTGCTGGTAAGTTTCGCCTATTTCGCCACGCCCATCAGCGAAGGCCTCGTATTGGGCGGCCACGACACCGTGGCCGGCATGGGACAGGGACAGGAACAAGCCGCTTATCATGAGGCCACGGGCGAACGCTCCCGTTGGACGAACAGTATCTTCTCGGGTATGCCCACTTATCAGATTTCGCCGACCTACGGTTCGACGAAAGTGATGAGCGTGGTCGAGACCGTCGTGCGCCTTTGCACCTCCGGCCCGCTCGGCTTCCTCTTCCTCTACCTCTTCGGCTTCTACCTGCTGATGCGCGCCCTGCGTTTCAAACCGCTGCTCTCGGCTTTCGGCGCGACGGCATGGGCGTTTTCGAGTTATTTTCTCATCATCATCGCCGCCGGACACCTCTGGAAGGTGAACACCCTCGGCTTCATTCCGCCCACCATCGCCGGTTTGGTGCTGGCCTATCGCGGCAAATACTTGTGGGGCGCGACCGTCACGGCGCTTTTTGCCGCCTTGCAGATTGCCGCCAACCACTTGCAAATGACTTACTACTTCCTGTTTGTCATGCTCTTCGTGGCAGTGGCCTACGGCATTGAGGCCTTGCGCAGCAAAACCCTCGGCCGCTGGGCGAAAGCCACCGGCGCCCTCGTGGTGGGTGGGCTCTTGGCGGCGGCGGTCAACCTGCCGAATCTCTACCACACGTGGCAATACTCGAAAGAGTCGATGCGCGGCAAGACCGAACTGACCACGCCCTCGCCCAAAAAGGCGGAGACCGCCGATGCGCCCTCGGCAGAGGGCACCGACGGATTGGCGCGCGACTACATCACCCAGTGGAGCTACGGGGTCGACGAGACGCTCACGCTCTTGATGCCCGACTTCAAAGGCGGCGGATCGAGCAGCATTCTCGACCGCGAAGGCATAGAAAAGTTGGAAGGCTACAACGAGTTCTATCAATACGCCACGCAGTTGCAGCAAGCCACCGGCTCGGGCAACGTGCCGGGCATCATCCAGTATTGGGGTGACCAACCTTTCACCGTAGGTCCCGTCTATGTGGGTGCCATCATCTGCTTCCTCTTCGTGCTTGGCCTCGGTCTGGTGCGCGGCCCGCTCAAGTGGGCGCTCGCCGCAGCCACCCTACTCTCTTTCCTCTTCGCCTGGGGACACAACTTCATGGCAGCGACCGACTTCTTCATCGACGTGCTGCCCATGTACTCTAAGTTCCGCACCGTTTCGTCGGCCTTGGTGATCGCAGAGTTCACCATACCCGTCTTGGCGATGCTCGCCTTGGCCGAAGTGATTCGCCATCCCGAAAAGATTTTCGGCACGCGCCGCGGCAAAGTCTCCCTCGGTGTGGCCGCCGTCCTCACGGTGGGCGTGAGTCTGTTCTACGCGCTCGTGCCCGATGCGGCCAATCTGCTTTCTTCTGCCGACCAACAAGCCTTTGCCCAGCTGCAACAATTCGGTGTGCCCGCCGATTTCATCAATGGCTACAAAGGTGCCCTCCTTTCGCTCCACGCCGCCATCCTTTCGGCCACCGCTTGGCGCGCCTTCTTCCTCTCTTTCATCGCCCTTGCGCTGGTGGCGGCTTATGCCAAGTGGCCGAAAGCCATTCCTTCGGCCGCCGTGGTGGGTGTGCTCCTCTTGCTCACGCTCGGCGACCTCTGGAACATCGATCGCCGCTACTTGAACACCGATAGTTTCAAAGAACCCGAGGCGATGCAAGGCAACTTTGCCAAATCGCCTGCCGATCAACTCATTTTACAGGACAAGGATCCCAACTTCCGTGTGCTCAATCTTTCGGGCGGCAATCCGTTCAACGAAACCTCGAACCAAACGGCCTACTGGCACAAGTCGATCGGCGGCTATCACGCCGCGAAACTCCGTCGCTACCAGGAGTTGATCAATTTCTATCTCGACAACGGCATCGACGAATTGCAAGAGCGCTACGACACCCTGCTGGCCAAAACCGTGCGCCTGGCCGACGAAGCCTGGACCGGCAGCGCCGGCCTGCTGGAAACCCTGCAAACCCGCGCCGCCGCCGCCGAACTGTGCCTGGACGCCGCCCAATCGGCCGCGCTGCACAGCGGCGCCAAAGGCTATCTGATGAAAAGCCCGGTACAGCGCCGCGTGCGCGAAGCGATGTTCGTCGCCATCGTAACCCCCGCGCTCAAACACCTGCGCAAGGAGATTTCGGATTTGGAGTTTGGCGGGGAGTATTCGATTTAGTCCGCCCCCAACTGGCAAACGAAAAAGCAGCCTGAAAACCGTGTAGTGCGGTTTTCAGGCTGCTTTTTTGGTTTTGGGACAGGATTGCTTTGGGCATGGCGCCGCCGGCACAAAACCCATCCC
>ENA-OWLM01000393-OWLM01000393.1-metagenome-genome-assembly--contig:-NODE-393-length-17126-cov-8.587780_pt1 | contig 17126 bp, 17 predicted proteins | sample MGYA00245349_ERZ651102 | MGnify/ENA primary metagenome ERZ651102 (study PRJEB26857, sample SAMEA4031759) | metagenome | biome: human; feature: oral; material: saliva | place: Philippines | collected 2014... | reverse complement strand
CACCCCACCGATACACTAGAACCATGTACCGAATCATGACTGTCTGCACCGGCAACATCTGCCGCTCCCCCGTCGGCGAATACCTCATCCGCCAGCACGCCCAAGAAGCCGGCGTGCCCGTCACCGTCACCTCCAGCGGCATCAGCAACGAAGAAGAAGGCAACCGCATCGACCCGCGCGCCGCCGCGCAGCTCACCACCCGCGGTATCGACCCGTCCGCGCACCGCGCCAGCGTCTTCACCGTCGAGGACTTCGACCGCAACGACCTCATCCTCGCCATGGACGCACCCCACTACCTGCGCCTCAAATCCCTCGCCCGCAACGACGACGACAAAGCCAAAATCCGCATGATGCGCAGCTTCGACCCGAAGGTCACCACCACCCACCTGGACCAGCTCGGCATCTACGACCCCTGGTACGGTAGCGAACGCGACTTCGTGTACACCACCGACCTCATTGACGCCGCCGCACGCGGCCTCATCAACCACCTCAAGCAGGAAGGCGACGCGCAGTGAGTCAGCGTATTCCCCTGAACCAGAACCGCCGCGTCACCGGCACCACCGAAATCCTGGAGCTCTGCAAAGACATGCTGCGCCTGGAGCACGGCATCGGCAACGACTTTGATATGGACACCGCCGAATTCACCGAATTCCGTGCGCAGTTCCTTGCCGACTTCGCGCAGATCCCGCTGATCATCGGCATTGACGGCCGTAGCGGCACCGGCAAGACCAGCCTCGCCGCGCAGCTTGAGCAGGAGCTCACCGCCGCCGGGCACAGCGTGCACGTACTGCACTTGGACGACTTCTACCCCGGCTGGGACGGCCTCTTCGACGGTGTGGAGGCGTGGGATGCACTCTCCGTGCAGCTGACCGAGGGTATTGCCGGAACCTACACCCCGTGGGATTGGGAGGCGGGCGCCCCCGGTGAGGTGCGCACCGTCGACCCGGCGGCTACGCAGGTCATCATCTGTGAGGGTGTCGGCGCGATTGCGGGCGCCTGCGAGGTGCGTATTCTCGCCACCGCCCCGGACGAGGTGCGCCACGAACGCGCCATGGCTCGGGACGGTGACACGTTCCGCCCGCACTGGGAGCGCTGGGCGGCACAGGAGGAGGCGCTGCTCGCCGAAATCCCGGAGGACTACGCGACCGTGGACTTCATCTACGACAGCGCGGCACAGTAGCAGCCGCCTACAAGACAGTAGGGCCCAATGCTTGGTGTATCTCGAAGCATTGGGCCCTACGGCTGTTCAGAGGCTATTTTATTGAGGCGCTGTTTTATTGAGGCATGGGAGCCGGGCTAGCGGATTCCATGCGGTCTTTATCCCAGTAGGTTGAGGTATTGCTCGGCGCGTGCGTGGAGGCTGTGCCGTCTTTGCCGTTACCCGGGTTGTTGGAAAGCACGGCAAGGGTTACGAGCAAGACGCAAGCTATGAGTAGCAGGATGCCTAGCAAATATTTGTAATAGTGATTGCGCATCTGAGGTGCTCCCTCCGGTCGTACCGCGTGGTATGACCAGCGTAAGTTATGCAGTTGGACCGAGCAATGCTTCTCAAGAATATTTCTCAAATATCTCTTCAGTGCTGGGGGCGCTGAGCGGCAGGCACAAACCGCTCAAGGGGCGGTGTTATCCGTAAGCGACATCAGGGTGTCCGAAGCGAAGCGAGGACGGGTGCCCCTGTAGGAGCGTGGATAACACCGCCCCTTCTGCGTACCCTCTGCAATCCTGTCTCTCCCAGCTCAAAAAAATATCAAACATTTAACTTACGAAGCCACACCCAATTCTGCTACCGTAGAAAAGTTGTGCTTCCAGCCTGCGCAAGCTCATCCCCAGGGGCGGTACCGCCGCATCCATGTCTTGTAGAGCCGCAGGCGCCGTTGCACGCGCATCACGCAGAAAGAAAAACTAAGGCTAATGTCTTCGAAGTCGATTAAGACCTCTTTGGGGCTATCGCCCCTTTTCATTGTTGTTTTGGCGCTGCTGACTGCTATCGCGCCGCTGGCTACGGACATGTACCTGGCGGCGCTGCCCGCAGTCGCTGAGAACCTGAACACCACCAGCACGAACGCATCGCTGACGTTGAGCTCGTTCATGGTGGGTATGGCGCTCGGCCAGCTGGTTGTGGGTCCGCTGTCGGATAAGACGGGCCGCCGCAAGCCGCTGCTGTTCGGTGTGGTCATCTGCTTTATTGCGACGGTGGCGTGTGGTTTCGCGCCGAATATTGAGCTGCTGATTTTTGCGCGTTTCATGATGGGTTTCGCCGGTTCGATTGGTGCGGTGCTGGCGCGTTCCATCGTGGCTGATACGACTCAGGGACTGGCGACGGCTAAGCTCATGGGCGTCATGATGATGATTAACGGCTTCGCGCCGGTGCTTGCGCCGCTGTTTGGTGGTTGGGTGCTGTCGTGGGGTAACTGGCGTGATATTTTCCATGTGCTTGGCGTGGTGACCGCACTCATGATGCTCGGTGTGGTCTTCGTGATTAAGGAGACCCTGCCCGTTGAGAAGCGCTACACCGGCACCGCCCTGAGCGTCTACTCTGAACTGCCGAAGGTCTTCAAGATTCGCCGCTACCTGGGTTTCATGCTGACGATGTGCTTCGCATTTGGTGCGCTGTTCTCGTACATTTCCGGTTCGACGTTTGTGTTGCAGAAGATTCTGGGCTTGTCTGAAACCCAGTTCACGATCGTGTTCGGTGTGAACTCGATCGGTATTGTGCTGTTCAGTGCGATTGCGACGAAGCTGGTTGGTCGTGTGGCGCAGCGCCGCATTGTGAACGTCGGCGTGGTGAGCCTGCTCGTGGTGTCTTCGCTGCTGACGGTCAGCTTCCTTGTCGGTATTTCGCTGGTGCCGACGCTGGTTCTGCTGTTCCTGCTGACCTGTTCGTGCGGCCTGATTTTTGGTAATGCTTCGGCGTTGGCGTTGAACGAGGCGCGCCATATGGCGGGTAGTGCGTCGGCGGTGATGGGTACGGTTCAGGCAATGTTGGGTGCGTTGGCGGCGCCGCTGGTGTCGATTGCTGGTGAGCATGAGTACCTGCCGATGGGCTTCTCCATTTTGGGTTTCGCGGTCCTGACGGCGCTGGTGCTGTGGACGACGCCGCGTAAGGATTCGGACTACTCGGCGGACGGCGAGAGCCACAAAGCTCCGGCGGCGGGCCACTAGCCGTTCACAAGTACATATCTGTACGCATGCCCAGGAGGGGCGGTGTTATCCGTAAGCGACATCAGGGTGTCCGAAGCGAAGCGAGGACGGGTGCCCCTGTAGGAGCGTGGATAACACCGTCCCTTCTGCGTATCTTCCCTCGCCGGTTAGGGATACGAACGTACAATAAAACTATGTCTAGTACCGTAATTCTTCTGAACGAGCAGAACCCGCAGGGCATCTTCGTTGACCCGTCCGTGCCCCTCATCAGCGTTGATGATCAGGGCTTCACCCGCGGCGACGGCGTCTTCGAGACCATGCTGTCCGTCAACCGTCGCGTGCGTAAGCTTGGCATGCACTTGTCCCGCCTCGAGTCGTCGGCGCGCATGCTGGACCTACCCGACCCGGAGCCTGAGATTCTGCGTTCGGCGGTGGAGCGCCTGATGCGTGAGGCGACTGCCGGTGCCGAGACTGCGCTGGGTGAAGAGCACATCGTGAAGATTATTATTTCGCGTGGCCCCACCCAGGCGGTGACTTCCATGCAGCCGGGCCCGTACACGCTGATTATGGCGTCGCCGGTGCCCGCCTCCATCGTGAAGCGCCGTACCGAGGGCGTGAAGGCGATGCTGCTGCCGCGCGGCCACGAGCCGATGGACAACAGCGCCTACCCGTGGCTGCTGGCGGGCGCGAAGACCCTCTCCTACGCGGTGAATATGGCGGTTCTGCGGTATGTGCAGGAGCGCGGCGCGGATGACGCTATCTTCATCACCGACGAGCGTCGCGTGCTGGAGGGCGCCACTTCTTCGGTGCTGGTTGCCAAGATTGAGGACGGCAAGAAGGTGCTGTACACGCCCGAGCCGAGCCACGGCATCCTCCCCGGCACCACGCAGGGCGCGGTGTTCGAGGCGGCACGCCAGGCCGGTTGGGAGCTGGGTTTCGGCCCGCTCTACCCGCAGGATTTGTTCGAGTCGGACGGCGTGTGGTTGGCGTCGTCGGTGCGTCTGATTGCGCCGGTGACTCACCTGAACGGTACGGCGCTGGCGCATGACCCGGAGCTGACCGCTACGCTGCTGAACTACCTGGCGCAGCAGAGCTAAACGCATACAAAAAGGGACGGCATTATCCGAGCGAGGATAATGCCGTCCCTTTGTGCTGTCTGAGGTCAAGGACAGGAGGTGTCTGTACCTTCCTGAAGCGACATCAGGGTGCCCGAAGCGAAGCGAGGGCAGGTGCCCCTGTAGGAGCGAAGGAAGAGTGCGGGCGCCTCCCTATCCGCCTCCCAAGCGGAACCAGAAACGGAACGGACTAGCCCCAGAGGAACTGGATCGTACCCGCCGCAATAGATGCACCGTACGCAACAGCGATAATGACGGCGGCAGCAATGCTCACGTGCACGTCACGCGGCGAATAAGAGGGCACACGAGCCCAGGTGCGTTCACCCGCACCGAAGCCGCGCGCCTCCATGGTGATAGCCAGGCGGGAGCCGCGGCGGATAGCCTGCACGAGCAGGGCGAAGCTTTGCCCGCCGAAGGTTTGGGCGCGTCCGAGGAGGGATTGGCCCGCGCCGAGTCCGCGGGCGCGTCGTGCCTGGCCGAGGGCGTTCCATTCAGCGAAGAGAATGCCGACCAGGCGTAGCGCGGCGACGGTTGCGAGCACGAACCGGGAGGGCAGTTTGAAGGTTTGTGCGAGGGAGTCGCCCAGGTCGGTCGGGTCGGTGGTGAGCACGAACGCGAGGGTGGGTAGGACCATGGCGAGGGAGCGGATCATCATGGCTGCGCCGACGGCGGCGGAGTCGGTGGTGATGCTGTTGAAGCCGAGGTCGAGGATGGTGGTGCCGCTTTTGGCGCTGAGCATGGCGACGGACCAGCCGGTGGTGATGACGGCGATGAGGATGGGCCAGAAGCGGGTGAGGACGTTGACGGGTCGGAATCCGACGAGGATGAATCCGAGCAGTTCGAGGGCGAAGAGGATTCCGGAGGTGAGGGGGTCGCGCACGATGAGTGCGGCGATGATGAGGGTGAAGGAGACGATGAGTTTTACGCCGGCGTTGAGGTTGCTGAAGTAGCTGGTTCGGTCGATGGTGCCGAAGAAGTCGGTGTTCATGCGTTCTCCTTTCCGGGGGTTGCGATGGCTTCGAGGGTGATGTGGTTGCCGCCGAGTGCGGCGGTGTAGTCTTCGTCGTGGGTGATGGAGATGACGGCGGTGCCGCCTGCGAGTAGTTCGCGGATGAGGTCGACGAGTTCTGCCCAGGTTCGTGCGTCTTGGCCGAAGGTGGGTTCGTCGAGGATGAGGATTTTGGGTGCGGTGGCGAGCGCGGAGGCTACGGAGAGTCGTCGTTTTTCGCCGCCGGAGAGGGTGAAGGGGTTGGCGTCGAGTAGGTGGGTGAGGCGTAGGCGGGTTGCGAGCTCGTTGGTGCGTGCGGTGAGGTCGTCTTCGTTGAGGGGGTTGCGGGTGAGTGCGGCGAGTCGGCGGGGGCCGAGTTCGAGTTCTTCGCGTACGGTTCCGCGGATGAATTGGTATTCGGGTTCTTGGAAGACGTAGCCGATGCGGCTGAGCATTTGGGCGGGGGTCCAGGTGGGCACGTCCCAGTGGGCGCGCTCGCTGTCGTGGTTGCTGCCGCGCTCGCCGCCGTGGTTGCCGTCGTAATTACGGAGCGCGTCGGTGGCGGTGAGGGTGCCGTTGGGTGCGGTGAGGAGCCCTGCGAGGGTGAGGGCTAGGGTTGATTTGCCGGCGCCGTTGGGGCCGAGCACGCTGAGGTGTTCGCCGGCGCGCAGGGTGAGGCTGATGCCGCCGCGCAGCACGGGCAGGTCGACGGGTACGGGCGCGGGGGTGTCGCCGAGGCGTTTGATGGTGCGTCGGCGTGCGCGTCGTTGTTTGGGGGTGGGTTGTGCACGGGTGATGCTGAGGTTTTCGGCGCGCAGTAGCGCCTCGCCGGTTATAGCGTCGCCGGTCTGCGGTGCGCGCGGCACGTAGTTGGGTACCCACACGCCCGCGTCGATGAGTTCTTGGCGTGCTTCGGTGAGTACGGTGTCGGGTGCGCCGTCGTGGGTGATGGTGCCGCCTGTACCGAGCACGATAATGCGGTCCATGTGCGGCGCCCAGATGCTCACGCGGTGTTCTACAACGAGCAGGGTCGCGCCGGTCGCCTCCGCGGCGACAAGAATGCTGTCGCGTACTTCCTGCACGCCGGAGGGGTCGAGGTTGGCGGTGGGTTCGTCGAGGATCATGGCGCCGGGGTGCATCGAGAGGATGCCCGCCAGGCCGAGGCGCTGCTTCTGCCCGCCGGACAGCGCGCTACTGGGGTGGTCGAGGGGCAGGTCGTTGAGCCCTACTGCGGTGAGGGCTTCGGTGACGCGGCCCCAGATTTCTTCGCGGGGTACGCGCAGGTTTTCGGGGCCGAAGGCGACGTCGTTGCCGACGGTTGCCATGACGATGGAGGATTCGGGGTCCTGCTGCATCATGCCCGCGGTGCCGCGTGCTTCGGCGGGTGCTTGCCCGTTGATGGTGATGGTACCGCCGGCGGATTCGCCGTCGTCATCGTGGAGCACACCGGCGATGGCGTGCAGGAGCGTCGATTTGCCGGCGCCGGAGGTGCCCAGCAGCAGGACTTTTTCACCGGGGTTGATGGTGAGGTTGAGTCCGCTGATGACGGGTTCTGGGCGTCCGGGGTGGTGCCAGCTGAAGTTGTTGAGCTCGATGCGCGCCCCGCGCGGTGTTGCTTCCATGATGGTTCCTTAGCCTTTTGTGTGGCTGCTGTAGTGTGCCGAGTGGTGACTCGTGGTGAGTGACTAGTTGGTGGCTAGTTGCTGGTGGTTAGCGGCTGGTCTTGCCGGATGCCAGCGAGGAGAGCACACCGGTCTTGGCGAGGTTCTGCACGAGAATCCACGCCAGGAAGCCTGCGATGACTGCACCGGAGATGACGGCGCATGCTACGTAGATGATTGCCTTGACCGGTTCCATGTCGGGGTAGTAGATGAAGATTTCGTTAACGCCCATGAACAGGCCGCTGAGCGCACCGGCGAAGAGGGCGACGGTTGCGTTCCAGCGGCGGTAGCGGAAGATTGCGAAGGCGATTTCAGCGCCGACGCCCTGGAAGAAGCCTGCGATCAGGATTTCGCCGCTCCAGGCGCCGCCGGTGAAGAGTACGGAGATGAATGCTGCGACGATTTCGCCGAAGAGTGCCGCACCGGGCTTGCGGATGAGCAGGCCGCCGAGGGTGCCGCCGAGCAGCCATGCGCCGGCAACGATGGGGCGGAATTCGGGTGCTGCTACGAGTGCGGTTTTGGCGGCGGGGCCGACTGCGATGTCCCAGATCCAGAAGATGACGGCGCAAGCTACAGCGATCACTGCGGCGATGACGATTTCGTTGACTCGCCAGCGCAGGTTCGGCTTCTTCTCTGCCTGGGTAGATGCCTGGGAGGCGGGGGTTACGTTCTGTGACATTGGTGGTCCTTCCGTCGTTGGAAGGGGAATGTCCTCGCCCTCTTAATGGACGAGGGCATTGAGAAGAAATTCGACTCCCTACGCCGGTACTAACCGGATCAGGTTCGAGGGTCTGCTTAGCACTCTCAGCGCCTCGGTGGCGCTCCCCTGTCGTGTGGGGTTCCTTGTCCGTACCGTTGTGGTGCGGGTGGAAACCCAGGTTCGATTGTAGGCGTGTCTGGCTGTTCGTGCCAATTTACCGCTTTTTGTTTCGCTTTTCTGCCCACATCACAGAATTGCACGGTGTACAATTTTGGGACGGAGAGGTTCCAAGGCGGCACGAACGCCTTAAACCCTATACGCTAGGGAGTGGCGCTCTTTTCTCACCCAACCCCGAAGGGGTTCACGGGCAAGACGCCGCATCGTATACAGCTAAGGAGATACACATGAACCCCGTCGCTAAGCTTGCTATTGCGGGTATCAACATGGGCGCAGTTGCCCTGGTTGGTAAGGGCCTGGGCGCAGCCTGGACCAAGGCTACCGGTAACCAGCCTCCCACCATTTCCCAGGAGTCTGAAGACACCCTGCGTCAGGTCATCCTCTGGACCGTTCTGACCTCCGTCGTGGGTGCTGTGGTGAGCTTCGGTATTGCTCGCCTGCAGCGTCGTTTCTTCAACTAAGACTTTGCGCCTTCCGCGCGAAAGTTCATGAACTAGGCGGTACGTATCTCCACTCGGTACGTACCGCCTGGTGTTCCCTCTTCAGCACGCCCGCTTACTTCAGCCGGTTTCATGCCGCCGCTGGGCTGAAGCGCCACCTCGGCACCTGAAAGCACAACTATGACTATTTCTTCTCCCCGCCCTAAGACGAAGGCTCAGCGTAGGGTCGTTGACCACGCGAATAGCCGCCGTTCAATCGCGTCCTGGGTCATGTGGGATGTTGGTTCGTCGAGCTTCGACTCGATTATGACGACCTTCATCTTCACCGTGTACCTGACCAGCAGCTACTTCGGCACTCCCGAAGAGACCTCCTCGGCGCTGTCTTTGGGTCTGACTATCGCTGGTTTCCTGATTGCTATCCTGGCGCCGGTCACCGGTCAGCGTAACGATAAGTCCGGCCGCGGTATCTTCTGGCTCGGCGTGAACACGCTACTGCTAGTCGGTTCGATGGCGGCGTGCTTCTTCGTGGCCCCCACCCCGCAGTACCTGTGGCTGGGTGTCACCCTGATTTCTGCGGCGAGTGTGTTCAGCGAGTTCGCGTACGTGAACTATAACGCCGTGCTGCCGCGCATCTCTCACCCGGAGAATATCGGTAAGATTTCGGGCGCTGGATGGGCTGCCGGCTACATTGGCGGCATCCTGGCGCTGGCTGTGGTGCTGTGGGGTTTTGTGCTTACCCCCGAAGTGCTCGGCCTGACCACCGAGAACGCCCTGAATATCCGTGCGGTCGCGCTGTTCGCTGCCGCCTGGTGCCTCTTCTTCTGCGTGCCACTGCTGGTGCGTATGCGCACCCGCGAGCGCTTCCTGCCGGAGGTGCTACCCACCCGCGAGCTGCGTTTCCTGGAGCTGGGTCTGGAGCGTTTCTCCCCGGCTCGTCAGGGCGGTCTGCTCGCCTCCTACAAGGCGCTGTGGCGCACCATTAAGCGGCTGAAGATGACGTCCCCGCAGACCCTGTGGTTCCTGATTGCTTCGGCGGTGTTCCGTGATGGTCTGTCCGGTATTTTTACGTTCGGCGGTATTCTCGCGGCGGGCACGTTCGGTTTCAGCACTTCCGATGTGATTCTGTTCGGTATTGCCGGTAGCGCTGTCGCCGCGGCTGGCGCGATCCTGGGCGGCTACCTGGATGACTACCTGGGCCCGAAGGCGATTATTGTCATCTCGCTGGTCGGCATTATTTTGGCGGCTACCCCGCTGCTGTTCTTCCCTCAGCCGGGCGTGTTCTGGGTATGCGCCCTGCTGCTGTGCCTGTTCGTGGGCCCGGCGCAGTCGGCGTCACGCACCTTCCTGGCTCGCCTGGCTGATCCCGGCACTGAGGGTGAGCTGTTCGGCCTGTACTCGACCACCGGTCGTGCCACGAGCTTCCTGGCGCCGATGCTGTTCGGTCTGTGCGTGAGCATCATGGGCGCGCAGATTTGGGGTGTGCTCGGTATTCTGATCGTTGTGGTGGCGGGCCTGCTCCTGCTGCTGCCGGTGAAGGCGCCCGGCGCGCTGCGTGTGCGTGCGGCTCGCCGCGAGCAGAAGCGTGAACAGAAGCGCCGCAACAAGGCCGCTCAGTAAGGGGCTGCGCGGTAAGGCAACCCAGTAAGGCCGCTCAGTAGGACGCTGCGGGGCTAAGCGTCCTGCAAACCACCGCAAACACACAAGGAGGGGCGGGGAGAAGATCATCTTCTACCCGCCCCTCCTTCGTGCTTAAGCAGTGCCTATCAAACGGAACTCAGAGAGCTGTGCCTGAGAGCCGCCTCAGAGAGCCGCAGTGGCTAATCCTCCACCACGTCATCCTCATCGTCAGAGGCCGCATCCTCAGAGGAATCCAGCGCAATCTGTTGCTCCTCCTCATCCAGAACCTCATCGCTAGTCAGCTGAGCCCAGGTCGCGTCATCAATCAGCGGATCATCAATTACACGAACCCACAGCATCGAACCAGCCGCCAGGGCGCTCAGGTTCTCGTCATACGCCTCCGGCGGCAGACCCTCAAAGATCTCAGCCAAACGCGCAAACAGGTCATCGTACGAAATGTCGCCCTCAGCCTGCAGCCAGCACTCCGCCGCAAAATCAGACAGCTCATTCAGCTCAGTGTCACACAGCAGCAAGAACGGGCCGTCCTCACCCACACGCACACCCGAAGTGCCAGGCATACGAGACACCGCAATCGTACCGTTCAAGAACACACCCGGCAGGTGATCCTCAACCGTGTACTTCTCCAGCTTCTCAACCTCATCAGCATTCGGCAGCTCACCACCATTCAGCAGATCCTGAACCAGCGGCAGAGTATCCTCAATCTCCGAGTACACCAGGCGCCACACGCCACCGCAACGCTCCACCAGCTTAGCCAGCGACACAACACCCTCAGGGTGACGCGCCAGACCCGAGCTCTGCTCACTCAAGAACACCAGAGCCTCATGCAGCGGAACACGCTCAAAATACGGCTCAGAAGCCGACTCATCACGAGAAATGAACACAATACGCGACAGCTCATAGCTGAGGTCATCACGATCAACCACGTTCAAACCCAAATCCACCGGGTTCTGCTGATCCTTCGGCGCATTCGGGTCAACAATCACAGACAGCGGCTTCGGATACGGCGACACAACACCCTCATCCGAAATAATCGCAGTCTCATCCGTCAGGTACGCAAACTTCGAACCCAAGAAACGCGACGCAGTCGTCTTACCGCTACCAGAAACACCCACCAGCGCCACAGCACGCTTCGACTCAGGGTCACCAATAACAGCCGCATGCAGCATCACACCGCGACCAACCAGCTGCTCAATCATCGCCAACGTAATACGGCTCGTCAGATCCTGCATACCCGAATCATCATCAGCCACACGCAGCGTCGAAACCTTATCAAACGAACCCATCAACGGATTCGCCAAATCCATCACCGACTCATCAGTCGGCGCATGAACCAACATCACCTGATCAAAACGAGACAACGAAGCATACGCCTCATCAGGAGTCTCAAAAAACTCCGGAGCAAGAGGCTCCCACGCCTTCTTAAAACGCTCCACAAAAGAGTCCGACATATCAATCAGATACAAAGAAACTTCCGCGCCAGCAACACGCAGAACAACAGGCTTCAGATTCATCAAAAATCCTTAGAGAGTGAGAGATAAAAACCCGCACGCGAGTGAACGCACGAGCACAACAGACGGAAAAACCGCCCAACGCGGGCGCACAAACACACAGCCTGCACGCCCGCACCCCAAAGCGGGAAAGACTAAGACTCCACAGAACCATCCGTCGGAATCATCGTCTGATGAAAATTCAAATAACTACGCGAAGCAGTCGGGCCACGCTGGCCCTGGTAACGGTTACCATACGCACCAGAACCATACGGATGCTCAGTCGGGCTACTCAAACGGAAGAAACACAACTGACCTACCTTAGAACCCGGCCACAACATAATCGGCAAAGTCGCCACATTCGACAACTCAAGCGTCACATGCCCAGAAAAACCAGGATCAATAAAACCAGCCGTAGAGTGAGTCAACAAACCCAGACGACCCAACGACGACTTACCCTCCAGGCGGGCAGCCACATCATCAGGCAGAGTCACCTTCTCATACGTAGAACCCAACACAAACTCACCCGGATGCAAAATAAACGGCTCATCAGGAGCCACCTCAACCAGGCGCGTCAAATCCTCCTGCGGCTGAGCAGGATCAATATGCGGGTACTTGTGGTTATCGAACAGACGGAAGAAACGATCAATCCTCACGTCCACACTTGCAGGCTGAATCATCGACTCATCGAACGGTTCAAGAACGATGCGCCCATCAGCAATCTCTTGACGAATATCGCGATCTGAAATAAGCACGCTTAAAGGATACCTGGCAAACACCACCCACGTGCAGGCATCCACCAGCCCCAGCACACAGTCCTACATCACATTTCAACCCCGACGCCGGCGCACAAACAGCCGCTACACATTTCACCCCCGACAAGCAGGCGCGATACACTGAAAAAGATGCGGCTGTAGCTCAATGGTAGAGCGCACGCTTCCCAAGCCTGATACGCGGGTTCGATTCCCGTCAGCCGCTCCACAAGCCTTCTGCCCCACGGCAGTAGGCTTTTTATTTTGGGTTGGATGTGGTGGTTAGGCTCGGTTGGGTTGGATGGGTCGAGGCGGTATGTTCCTTGCTCCTGCAGGGAACCCGTCCTCGCTTCGCTTCGGACACCCTGATGTCGCGACGGAACATACCGGCCTCTCCCCTACTAATCCCCCCTCCCTGTGGTGCGAGGTGGGGGCGCGGCTGCGCGCTGTGGAACGAACCGCGGGCTACTTGGCTTGGGAAGAGTGTGCGCGGAGGCGGGGAGGGGAATACTCGGGTGAGGTACCGCAGGCAACTCGCCAAGATTGAATATTGGGTTGAGGGCATTGCGGTGACTCCGTATGGGAGGTCAGAGCGCCTACCTGCGGGCTCGCGGCAAGAAGGTTTCAGCACAACCATGCGCGCGCACGGCTCAGCTATACCTTCCTGAAGCGACATCAGGGTGCCCGAGCTCTGCGAGGGTGGGTGCCCCTGTAGGAGCGAAGGAAGTGTATAGCGTGCCAAGCGCACACATCAAAAGCGAGCCATCGAACCCGACAGGCTCCCCTACATGAGCAAGGAACGCACCCCGCAAGACATCTCAAAAGTTTGAAGAATGTTCAACTCACTACACAGCTGTGCTAACCTAACCACAGAAATTCAACGAGAGAATTTCTAAAAAACATCTACTCGACGACGAATCGTAGACCCGCATGACCCGCGAAACGCACCCCTACACCACCCCCGCACGCCCCCTCGACCTGAACCTCTACCTCGTCACAGGCGACAACCCCCTCGAAACCGTTCGGGCAGCCAAACACGCCACCTGCATCCAAGTCAGGTCCAAACCCATCAGCGCGCGCGAGCTCTACCAGCTCACCGAAGCTATCGCCGGCATCATCCAGCCGCACCAGACGCTCCTCGTCGACGACCGTGTTGATGTCGCCCTCGCATTGCGTGCCCGCGGCGTGCGCGTTGACGGCGTGCACATCGGTCAAGACGACCTGCCCGTAGCCGACGCCCGCGCCCTCCTCGGCGCCGACGCAATCATCGGTCTGACCACCGGCACCCGGCAGCTCGTCGAAGAGTCCAACAAAATCGCGCACCTGATCGACTACATTGGCACCGGGCCGTTCCGCCCCAGCCCCACCAAGCAGTCCAACCGCCCGCCCCTGGGCATTGATGGGCTCCGCGAACTTGCCGAACTGTCCGCCGTACCCACCGTAGCTATCGGCGACATCACCCCCGAAGATTGCCCCGCCATCCGCACCACCGGAGTTGCCGGAATCGCCATGGTCCGCGCCTTCGTCGACAACCCCGCACTGAAGGCATAGCCATGACCATCACCATCATTGGCGGCGGAATCATTGGCCTCACCACCGCGTTTGAGCTCACCGAACGCGGCGAAAGCGTGCACCTCATCGACGCCGGAACCAGCGACTACGGCACGGCGCTCTACCCCGCCGCCAGCCACTACGCCGGCGGTATGCTCGCACCCATCGCAGAAGTGCAATTCCAGCAGGACGCGCTCTTCCCGCTCATGACCGCCAGCGCCGACGCCTACCCCTCCCTCATGGAAAGGCTCAGCCGCGCCACCAACCTGCCCACCGGCTACGACACCACCGGCACGCTCATCGTCGCAGCCGACCGCGCCGACGCCGAGCACCTGCAACGCACCCGCGCCTACTACCGGGATATGAACCGCCCAGCAGACGCCATCGCCCCCACGCAGGCGCGCGCCCTCGAACCGCTCCTGGCACCGCGTATTGCCGGTGCCGTGAGCATCCCCAGCGACCATCAGCTGCACCCGCGGCTCATGAGGCGCGCCCTCAAAGACGCCCTCACCCGCCGCGGCGTCACCTTCAGCACCGAACGGGTTACCGACCCGGACGCGGGCGACATTATCTGCACTGGACTAGGGGCAACACTGCACGGGGACTACCCGCTACGCCCCGTCTACGGGGACATTCTGCGTCTGCGCACCCCGCGCCCCATCCTCAAGCATGTGGTACGCGGCTACGTAAACTCCCGCCCCGTCTACCTCATCCCCCGCCCTGACGGGGAGCTGTGCATCGGCGCGACCAGCCGCGAAGACCACCGCACACTACCCGCCATTGACGGTGTACACCAGCTGCTACGTGACGCAATCCGGCTCGTGCCCGCCGTTGAAGAGTGCGAGCTTCTGGAGGCGAACGTCGGCGCCCGCCCCGGCACCCCGGACGACCTGCCCATCTTCGGGCACCGCACCCGTGCCGACGGCACCCGCCAGCTCGTGTCCACGGGCTATTTCCGCCACGGCATTCTGCTTGCCGCGCTCGCCGGCAAGGTCGGTGCGGAGGTTGCCTGCGGGGCTGAGATTCCGCCCATCATGCAGGCGTGCGACCCGGCACGATTCACCCACTAAACACATTCCCCGCCGGGTGCACCCGGCGCCCTCCCGAAAGGATTTCGCATGATCATCACCTACAACGGCGAGCCGCTCACCACCAACGCCCCCACCGTATTTGACCTTGTCATGGACCAGTTTGGTACCGAAAATGGTGTGGCTGTGGCACTCAACCGCAGTATTGTGCCGCGTTCCACGTGGCTGGATGTGCCGCTGCACGAGGGCGATAGGGTGGATGCCCTCACCGCCGTTCAGGGTGGCTAGTACCCCTCCAGAAAAAGAATATACGTTCTACATATTGGGTGGGTGTGTACGCCATACACACCCACCGCATCGTTCCCACAGAGGAGAACTCATGAGCCTCACACCGCTCACCATCGGTGACCGAACCTTCACTTCCCGCCTCATTATGGGTTCCGGAGGCGCAACCAGCATGGACCTGCTCGAGCAGGCGCTCATTGCCTCCGGCACCGAAATGACGACCGTTGCCATGCGCCGTCACGCCGCAGGCACCCCCATTTTTCCGCTTCTGCAGAAGCTCAATATTGCGCCGCTGCCCAATACCGCCGGGTGCCGCACCGCAGCCGATGCGGTCATGACCGCGATGCTTGCCCGCGAGGCGCTGGGCACGTCCTGGGTGAAGGTCGAGATTATCCACGACGAAGACACGCTGCTGCCGGACACCGTGGAGCTGTTGAACGCTTGCGAGCAGCTGGTCGCTGAGGATTTCACGGTGCTTGCGTACACTTCTGATGACCCGGTGGCTGCCGCTCGCCTGGAGGATGCGGGCGTTGCCGCGGTTATGCCGTTGGGTGCGCCGATTGGCACCGGCCTGGGCATTTTGAACCCGCACAATATTGAGCTGATTGCTTCCCGCGCGCAGGTTCCGGTGGTTCTGGATGCCGGCGTGGGTACCGCTTCGGATGCCGCCTTGGCGATGGAGCTGGGTTGTGATGCGGTGTTGTTGGCGTCTGCGGTGAATCGTGCTGAGGATCCGGTGGCGATGGCTCAGGCGATGAAGTTTGCGGTGCAGGCGGGCGCGTTGGCGCGTGAGGCGGGCCGTATTCCGGTGCGTGAGCACGCGAAGGCATCGTCGCCGTCGGAGGGTTTCGTCTCGTGGATGTAAACCTCACCCCTACCCCGGTGAATCCGGAGCATGCGCGTCTGGATCGCGAGCGCACGGACCGTCAGCGTCGCCTGCCGGGCTTTGATCAGGATGCGGTGGCGGCTGCCCGCGTGTTGGTGATTGGTGCTGGTGGTTTGGGTTGTCCGGTGGTGCAGGCGTTGGCGGCGGCTGGTGTGGGGTATCTGCATATTGTGGATTCTGATTCGGTGGAGCTGTCGAATATTCAGCGTCAGCCGCTTTTTGGTGTATCTGATGTGGGTGAGCCGAAGGCGGAGGTTGCGGCGCGCCGTGCCTTGGAGTTGTGCCCGTCGTTGACGGTTGAGACGTCGGTGCGGCATGTGGATGCGTCCTGGATTTTGGATCTTTTCGCCGCGTCGGCACCGGATTGTGTGGTGGATTGTACGGATACGTTTGCGTCGAAGTATCTGATAGCGGATGCTGCGCAGGTTGCGGGTCTGCCGCTGGTGTGGGGCACGGTTTTGCGTTTTGGCGGTTCGGTGAGTCTTTTTGAGCCGGATGGCGCGCATTTGCGTGATATTTTTCCGACGATTCCGCAGACGGTGGAGTCGTGTGCGCTTGCCGGGGTGTTGGGTGCGACGACGGCTGTGGTTGGTTCGCTGATGGCGACGGAGGTGCTTAAGCATGTGAGTGGTTTGCCGACGGCGGCGGGCTCTCTGCTGACGTATGATGCCTTGTCGGGTACGTGTACCTCGTTTGGGGCGGTGCCGGATCCGGCGCGTGTGGTGCCGGTGGATTTGTCGGCGCATGAGGTCCCACAGGTTCTGCTGGATGTGCGTGAGGCGCCCGAGCGTGAGGAGTCGGTGAAGCATGAGGGTTCACTACATGTGCCGCTGTCGCGGCTGAGCGACGCTGAGGGGTCCCTGCTGCCGGCATCCGACGTGCCCGCGGAGCTGCTGAGCCTGTTTGAGTCGGTGCGTGATCAGCGCGTGGGCGTTTTCTGCGCCTCGGGTGCGCGAGCGCAGCGCTTTGTGCAGGCGTACGAGGAGCTGGCGGGCGAGTACGGGGTGCGCCTGACGGCGATTTAGGGAACCACCGGCGTAGCTATCCCTTCCGGGAGCGACATCAGGGTGTCCGAGCTCTGCGAGGACGGGTCCCCTGCAGGAGCAAAGAGGATAATATGCACCTCGCACGACAAAACTGTATTTCAAGGGGAACGCAAAAATCCCGCCGATTCCGAAGAATCAGCGGGATTTTCTTTGAAGTGCGCCCCCTGGGACTCGAACCCAGAACCCATTGATTAAGAGTCAATTGCTCTGCCAATTGAGCTAGAGGCGCTT
>ENA-OWLM01000391-OWLM01000391.1-metagenome-genome-assembly--contig:-NODE-391-length-17140-cov-14.105531_pt1 | contig 17140 bp, 13 predicted proteins | sample MGYA00245349_ERZ651102 | MGnify/ENA primary metagenome ERZ651102 (study PRJEB26857, sample SAMEA4031759) | metagenome | biome: human; feature: oral; material: saliva | place: Philippines | collected 2014... | reverse complement strand
GTTTCACAATACAGCCAACGGAGATTGCTAAGATTGTGATGGCAATTTTTACGGCAGATTATGTGGTGCGCCGTGCGAAAGAGGTTCGAACGCACTGGAAAGGTTTGCTACGCTTAAGCGGAGTAATGGCACTTACAGTCGGTTTTATCGTTGCTGAACCTGATCTTGGGGCAACAGCGGTGATAGTTTTAATGATGGTTGGTGTGTTCTTCTTAGCTGGCGCGCCTGCGACTCAGTTTTTGATCATGTTAGGGGCGATTCTTGCAGGGATTACCGCACTGATTTTATTTGAACCATTCCGCTTTCAACGACTTATTTCATTTACCAACCCTTGGGCTGATCCATTAGGTGTGGGTTATCAGTTGTCAAATGCTTTGATGGCATTTGGTCGGGGTGAATGGTTTGGAACAGGTTTGGGGCATAGTGTCCAGAAACTTTCCTATCTTCCTGAAGCACATACAGACTTTATGTTAGCAGTCTTAGGTGAGGAGTTTGGATTCTTCGGTGTAACCACGGTCATGATTCTCTCATTTACTATGCTGGCATGTTGTATTCGTATTGGTCATCGTGCATTACAGCATAATTATCTACGCGCAGGTTATTTAGCTTATGGTATCAGCATTATTTTCCTGTTACAGATTTTGGTAAATGCAGGCATGAATATGGGCTTGATGCCAACCAAAGGTTTGACACTGCCATTTATTAGTTATGGTGGTACATCATTGATGATGTGTGCTGCGATGATTAGTCTGATTTTGAAAATTGATGCTTCAACCCAAGAGCTAAATCCTGTCAAAGAAGAATCGAATTTCTAAATGATTTAGTTTCTGATACAAAAGAGACCCTAATGTATTAGGGTCTCTTTTGTTTTATAAATAAGATCCTGTCAAATGAATGCCTTTAGGGATTAAATTTACATCCCATTGCTGTACAGCTTGTTGCAGCATTATTCTAGGTTGATTTAATTCAACATTTGGTTGCCCAAGTGCCAATATGGCTTGCTGTAATAATTCAGAAGCCTTTGATACGTCTAATGCTTGTGCCAAATTTTGCTTAGATAATTTCTGACCTTGACCATTCATAGCAAGGGGTAAATGCATATAACTCAAACTTGGATAGTTCAATATAGAACCAAGCCAGATTTGTCGAGCGGTATTATCTAATAAATCCGCACCGCGAACGACATGCGTAATGCCTTGTAAATAATCATCAACCACAACTGCTAATTGATAACTAATGATGCCATCTCTTCGTTTTAGAACGAAGTCACCAAGATCATCTTTTAGGTTGGAACATTGTCGACCTTGTAATCTGTCTTCAAAACAAATCAGCAGATCATCGACTTTTAAACGAATGGCTTGCTCAGCAAAATCAAGATTTAAATCTCGGCATGTGCCAGCATAGATGTGATTGGAGCCGAGCATTTTTCGGGTGCATTGGCAGGCATATATGGCATGTTGCTGTTTGAGTTGATCGAGTACTTGCTCATAAATAGCTAAACGATCTTTTTGGAAAATAATCTCGGCATCAGGTTCAAATTGAAAGGCATCGATGCAAGATAAAATGTGAGTTTCGCTATTTGGATAAATGCGAGGAATATCGGTATCTTCTATTCGTACTAACCACTTACCATGATTGGCTTTGGTATCACAATAGCTTGCGACAGCAGTCAGTAAAGAACCAAAATGTAAAGGGCCAGTGGGAGAGGGTGCAAAACGTCCGATATAAGACATAAAGATTTATTGTTGTCTAAATAATTAAATCTACACCTAATCCCTCCAATACAAGGAGAGAGATATGCGAAAACAATGGGGTTTTAAAACTCGCAATATTCCTCCCTTTCTAAAGGGAGGTTAGGCGGGATGGTTATCCGTTGTTTTGCTTTTCTTTGATTTCAGCCAAAGTTTTGCAATCGATACATTGAGTAGCTGTTGGACGAGCTTCTAAACGGCGTAAGCCGATTTCGATACCGCAAGTTTCGCAGAAACCGTAATCACCACTTTGGATCGCTTCTAATGATTGCTCGATTTTACGAATCAGCTTACGCTCACGATCACGTGTACGTAATTCAATCGCAAACTCTTCTTCCTGAGTCGCTCTATCATTTACATCGGGTAAAGCTGTTGATTCATCTTGCATTGTGTTGAGCGTACGATCAACTTCTGACATTAACTCTGCTTTCCATGCATTTAAGATTTGGCGGAAATGCTCAAGTTGTCCATCAGACATGTATTCTTCATTTTTTTTCGGCTGATAAGGTTCAATCCCAAACAAGCTCGCAGTTGTACCGCCTTCAGAAGCTTTAGGTTTGGTTTTGCGTACACGTTTTACAGCCGATTTTTGTTCGTCGATCACTGCTGTGTGTTCGTCCAAGACTTGATTTTGGTTGTCATTCGCCATATAGGGCATTCCTCATCTTACACGTACTATCTATACGCAAAAAATATGGTGATATGCAAGTGTTTTTATAGAAACCTAAGATGGTTTTTTCCATCAAGGGTCGACATCATATAGACTTTTTCAGCAAGATGGTAGTCATTACTGTCTAGAATTAGTGATAAATCTAGGATGTGATTTGTAATCAAAAGTTTAGTCATAACCTAAGACTTCTGAGCTACTCAAGCGTTGAGAATTACTTAGACGATGTACTTGTGTTTCAATCTCGCCATTTGCTTTCAAACGGATATATCGGTAGCCAGGGTGTTCTTCATCAAGTGCAAATTTTTCACTTTTCGGTTTGAACTGAATACATGTAGAAGGGGTCGAAAGGAATTCAACACCTTGCCATGATGTAATAGAGTCTTGATGCACGTGTCCACAAATAATTGCCTTAACATTGCTAAAGAGCTGAATGGTTTCAAGTAAATCAGAGGAATTTTTTAATTTATGCTGATCAATCCATGCAGATTGCATTGCAAAGGGATGGTGGTGACATGCAATTATGACATAACGATCATGTAGTTGAGTCAATAATTTTGGAAGTTGCTGCAATTGGGCATCTGCGATTTTGCCGTCAATACGATTCGGCTGGGCGCTATTTAATAAAATGACACACCAATTTCCAAGCTCGACAACTGTTGGAGCAGTCTTGTCTTGCTCATGGAATGGAAAATGATTGACATCATCGTGATTCCCAGGTGTTTGAAAAAAAGGAATGCTCAAGCTGTGCATATACTCGAGATAGCGATGATAGGTGAGTGGCGTCGGATTCTGAGCTAAATCACCTGTATGAACAATCAAGTCAATCTCAGGGTGTGTTTGACGCATCAAGTTGATTACTGCATGAAAACTTTGTTCGGGTTGCATTCCGACAAATTCTAAATGTGGATATTCAAGTAAATGAGTATCCGTAATCTGGATCATCACAAAATCTTTTTGTGATAATGTTGAGACTTGAAAAGTCACCGCTTTATCCCCTTCAGATTTTTATTGTTGTCGTAAATGCTGAGTAAGCCACTGCAATGCCATAATGACAGGTGCATTTCTCAACCGCCCATTTTTTAATAATAGAGGTGCATCAGAATAATCAAACAAATGAAGTTGAATGTCTTCACCTTCGTCTGGCATTCCAAACACGCCACCTGATGTTGGTAATTCAACATTTGCAACATATAAGTGAAAAATTTCTGAACATGCCCCTGCCGAAGGATAGAAGGTGAATAAATGTTGTAAGTCATGAACTTCACAACCCGCTTCTTCTAAGCTTTCACGGCGAATACATGTTTCAGGTGTTTCATCCCCATCTAAAACACCAGCAATCACTTCTAATTGCCAAGGTGAAACGGTATCGTTTAATGCGCCAATTCGAAATTGTTCGATCAAAGCAAAACGTCTTTGCTGATTATCATATAATAAAACACCAGCCGCTTCGGGACGGTGAATTAATTCACGATGAATAGATGATGAATAATTAGATTTATTAAATAATCTATGTTTTATTGTGACTTTCTCTACCTGAATGAACCCTCGAAATAAGTTCTCTCGAGATTCTATCGAAACGTCGGATGCTGAAAAGCTGGCGTGCTCAAGAATATTCATCATAAATTAGGATGAGATTGTACATATCTCATCCTAACCGAGAATGGTTCGTTGGAAAATCTTTTTTTAGTCGATTTACACTTTGTGGTACAGTTTTTGACCATGTTCCTGATAAGCGGTTTTCATTGCATTGAGACCTGCTTCAACTTCTGCATCTTCATCATTTGATTGATTGGCATTGTGTTGATTTTGCGCATAATCTCGCACATTCTGTGTGATTTTCATCGAACAGAATTTTGGTCCACACATCGAACAGAAATGAGCTGATTTATGAGCTTCTTTTGGAAGTGTTTCATCATGCATGCTACGTGCCGTATCAGGGTCTAAGCTCAGATTAAACTGATCGTCCCAACGGAATTCAAAACGTGCTTTAGAAAGTGCATTATCACGGACTTGCGCACCTGGATGACCTTTGGCTAAGTCTGCCGCATGCGCTGCAATTTTGTAGGTAATGATGCCATCTTTTACATCTTTCTTATTTGGTAAGCCTAGATGTTCTTTCGGTGTAACATAGCAAAGCATCGCTGTACCATACCAACCAATCATCGCAGCACCGATTGCTGAGGTAATGTGATCATATCCTGGTGCGATGTCAGTCGTGAGTGGTCCAAGAGTATAGAAAGGAGCTTCTTTACAGACTTCTAGTTGTAAATCCATATTCTCTTTAATCATATGCATAGGCACATGACCAGGACCCTCAATCATCACCTGAACGTCATGTTCCCAAGCACGATGTGTCAATTCTCCCAGTGTTTTAAGTTCACTAAATTGCGCTTCGTCATTGGCATCTTGAACACATCCAGGTCGTAGTCCATCACCTAAGCTGAATGAGACATCATAAGCTTTCATGATTTCGCAAATTTCATCGAAATGCGTGTACAAGAAGTTTTCCTGATGATGTGCTAAACACCATTGCGCCATAATTGAACCCCCACGAGATACAATGCCTGTGAGGCGATTTGCAGTCATAGGAACGTAGCGAAGTAAGACACCAGCATGAATGGTGAAATAATCTACACCTTGTTCAGCTTGTTCAATCAAGGTGTCTTTAAAAATTTCCCAAGTGAGGTCTTCTGCAACACCATCCACTTTTTCTAAAGCTTGGTAAATCGGCACCGTGCCGATGGGGACGGGCGCGTTGCGGATAATCCATTCGCGCGTTTCGTGGATGTGCGCGCCTGTGGATAAGTCCATAATCGTGTCCGCTCCCCAACGCAGCGACCACACCATTTTTTCGACTTCTTCGGTCAGGCTGGAAGTGACGGCGGAGTTGCCCAAGTTGCCGTTGATTTTGACGCGGAAGTTGCGGCCGATAATCATCGGTTCGAGTTCGGGGTGGTTGATGTTGGCAGGGATAATCGCGCGTCCGGCGGCGATTTCTTGGCGCACAAATTCGGGCGTGATTTGGTCGGGATGGGTTGGGATATTCGCGCCGAAACTTTGCCCTGCGTGTTGTTTCAAGAGCTTGGCGTATTCAGGCCGTCTGAAAAGTTCGTCCAGTTTCATGCGTTCGCGTATGGCGACAAACTCCATTTCGGGCGTAATAATGCCTTGGCGGGCGTAGTGAAGCTGGGTTACGTTGCTACCGCTTTTCGCGCGGCGCGGGCGGGTAATTTGGTTGAAACGCAGATGGGCAGTTTTCGGATCGTGCGCACGTTCGGTGCCGTATTCGCTCGACAGGGTAGGCAGGATTTCGGTATCGCCGCGTTCATCCAGCCATGCAGTGCGGACGTGCGGCAGCCCTTGTTTCAGGTCGATGTGTGCTGCCGGATCGCCGTATGCGCCGCTGGTGTCGTACACCGGAATCGGTGGATTGGTTTCCGTACCTTGTGCTGTGTAGGTGTCGTCTTGACGGATTTCGCGTAAAGGCACGCGGATGTCGGCGCGGCTGCCCGGGATATAGACGCGGTCGGAGTTGGGATATTGGAAGCGGATGCCGATGTCTTCGCTCAAGTCGGAAAGACGGCGCGCCTCATCGCCGGTTTTTTTAGCGGTAGTCATAAAAAATTGCTCCTGTTTCTCGGTTATGAAATGGAAACAGGAGCATTGCTTTTTTTCAGACGGCCTTGTGGATATCTTCAATCAACCGTCTAAAATCACATTTGCCGAAACTCCCCACGCAGGTATTATCCTGTTCGGGTGTAAAGGGTATTTCTCAGCCGCTCGGTTTGAAAGCAGCACCCCTGTTTCTTTATTAACGAAAATTAAACCACGCGGCCGGTTTTTTGTAAAGCAACGTTTGGATATTTTCTGTCAAAAACGCTTGACAGCGATTCCGTCTTTCCGTATAGTTACAACTTCTGACGCGGGATGGAGCAGCATGGTAGCTCGTCGGGCTCATAACCCGAAGGTCGTAGGTTCGAATCCTGCTCCCGCAACCAAATATAAAAATCCCCTGCAGTCGCAGGGGATTTTGCTTTATGCGGCATTTATTGCGGATGAATTGATGGAAAGGCCGTCTGAACCATTGGGTTTCAGACGGCCTTTTACTTACTGTCTTGCGGCGGGGTTTGGGTAAAAATACGACAGGCCTTTTTTCAGACGGCCTCTTCCGATTTGGGCTTGTTGTCGTTGCGCAGGTGTTCTTTCAGGCGTTGCAATTCTTTTTTGTCCAACCATTTATTGCGCGAACGTTGCAACAGGATCACCAATGCGGCGATTTCGTTACGCATATTGGTGCTGAGCCAGAGGAAGCCTTGCCAGTCGTAATGCAGGCGGGCGGCCGGTTTGCTTAGTTCGGTATTGAGCGAAGTATCGATGCGGATGCGGCGGGCGTAGTGGCCTTTGATGAGGCGGACGGTCAGGCGCAGTTCGCGTTGGAGTTGGTTGAAGTGGCGGTCGAGCAGGCGGATTTCGCTTTCGTTGAGCGTGGGCGCGCGCAGTTTTGCGGCGGTGGTCAGGAGCAGCTCGGTGGTGTTGACGATTTTGCGGTGGGCATGCTGCATGGCTTCCATCATATTGTTGCTGATGTGGCTTTCGCCGGATGTGGCGGCCAGATGGCTGCGGCTTTTGACCATGCGGGCGTTGATTTTGCGCATTTTAATCATGTTTTGCTCCAAACGCTCGCGCGTCATGCGCTTGCCGTTGCTGATTTCGGCAATCATTTTGGCGCAGTCGGTGAGGTTGTCGGCAAGCATGAAGCGCCACATGAGTGTGGAGCGCAGGGGCAGGAGTTTGGCGGCGGCAATGGCGATGGCGGCACCAATCAAAACGTTCATGGCGCGCATCAGGCCGCTGTCGAGCCAGTGGTGGCTGCTGTCGCCGATGAGCATGCACATGGTCAAACCGGCAAGCATGGCGACATAGCCGTTTTTGCCGACCGCAGACCAACCGGCCACTGCGCTGGCGGCACCGATAATCAGATAGAAGAAAACGCCGTCTTGCAAATAATGCTGGTTCAACCATAAAACGGCCAAACCGACGCCCAAACCGATGGCCGTGCCGAGCATGCGTTCGACTGCTTTGGAGTAAATCGCGCCTTGGAATTGCAGCATGCCGAGGACGACAAAGACGGTCATGCCGATCCACTCGCCGTGTTGCAGGTGGAAGACTTTGGCCAACAGGGTGGAAAACACGATCGCCAAGCCGAGGCGGAAGGCGTGGATATGGCGGCGATAGCGGTAGCGTTCGTAGGCGTTGAGCCAGCGTTCGGAAAAATGGAGGCGTTCGGATTGGGCAGGCATGTTGTAAGACGTATGGGTATGTGGGGATGTAAATTATAACTGATTGGTAAAGCAGATGAAATTTGAACTGCTCTCCAACGGTTTGAACTATTGCAGAATTTCTCTGCCGCAAGCGGATATAATGGCGGCTTTGAATCAGACAGGCGGTGAAGAAATGGCGACGGTTTTAAGCGCAGGCGTGGACGAGGCGGGACGCGGCCCTTTGGTCGGCAGCGTATTTGCGGCGGCAGTGATTTTGCCGGAACATTTTGACCTGCCGGGTTTGACCGACTCAAAAAAACTGAGCGAAAAAAAGCGCGATATGTTGGCGCAGATGATTAAGGAACAGGCGGTTGCGTGGAGCATTGCCTTTGCCGACCCCGACGAAATCCTGCAACTGAACATCCTGCACGCAACCATGGCCGCGATGAAGCGCGCCATCGAGGGGCTGTCGGTCGCGCCCGACAAAGTGTGGATAGACGGCAACCGCGTGCCGAAAGATTTGAATGTCCCTGCCGAAGCCGTGGTCAAAGGCGACAGCAAAATCATCGAAATCTCCGCCGCTTCGGTTTTGGCCAAAACCGCGCGTGATGCGGAAATGTATGAATTGGCGAAACGCTATCCGCAATACGGGTTTGACCGCCACAAAGGCTACGGCACGGCGCAACATTTGGCCGCGTTGAAACAATACGGCGTCTTGCCGGAACACCGCCGCGATTTCGCACCGGTCAAAACCTTATTGGCACAAGGCAATCTGTTTGAAGAATGAAAGCACATCAAAAGGCCGTCTGAAAGATTTCAGACGGCCTTATTTTTGGAAAAGTATTATTTCAACGCAGCCAAACACTCTTTAATCAACTCAGGGCCGCGATAAATCAAACCGCTGTACACCTGAACCGCACTGGCGCCCAAGCGGATTTTTTCTGCCGCGTCCGCGCCGTTCATAATGCCGCCGACGCCGATAATCGGCAGTTTGCCGTCAATGCGTTCTGCCAAAAGTTTCAACACCTGATTGCTTTTCTCGCGCACGGGCAAACCGCTCAAGCCGCCTTGTTCGCCTGCGAGCGGATGGCCGCCCAAGCTGGATTTGTCGATGGTCGTGTTGGTGGCGATGATGCCGTCCATTTCCACAGATTTGACCACATGGGCGATGTCGTCGATTTGCGCTTCGTCCAAATCCGGCGCGATTTTAACCGCCAGCGGCACATATTTGCCATGCGCGGCCGCCAGTTGCGCCTGTTTGTTTTTCAAGGCTTCCAACAATGCGCTCAACTCGTCGCCGCCTTGCAAGGCGCGCAGGTTTTTCGTATTGGGGGAGGAAATATTGACCGTGATGTAGCTCGCGTGGGCGTAGGCTTTTTCCAGGCAAATCAGATAATCGTCGGCCGCGTTTTCAATCGGTGTAACGGCATTTTTACCGATGTTGATGCCCAAAATGCCTTTAAAGCGGCTGTTTTCAATGTTGCGGATCATCGCATCGATGCCGTGGTTGTTGAAACCCATGCGGTTGATGATGCCTTGGTGTTCGGGAACGCGGAAAAGGCGCGGCTGCGGATTGCCCGGCTGCGGCTTGGGCGTTACCGTGCCGATTTCGACAAAGCCGAAACCCAAAGCGGCAAACGCATCGATACACTCGCCGTTTTTGTCCAAACCTGCCGCCAAGCCGACCGGATTGGGCAGCTGCAATCCCATCAGCTCGGTTGGTCGGGTGTGGCTGTCCACCTTGGGCAGCAGGCCGAGTTTTTCGGCGGTACGCAAACTGTTGAGCGTGAAATGATGGGCCTTTTCAGCATCGAAACGGAACAGGATGGGGCGGACGAGTGAATACATGACGGCGGCTTTCTGAACGGTTGATGAATTTGGCGTTATTTTACCTGAAACCGTCAAATTGCCCCAAATCCTACGCTATGCCTCACTCAGTAATTCTTCGGCTACTTCCTCCGCTTGCTTAATCACATAGCTCACGGCTTCTTCTTGTTTATCCGGTGGGTATTTATAACGCTGTAAAGCTCGTTTCACGAGAATACGCATTTTGGCGCGAACGCCTTCTTTGTATTGCCAGTCGATGGTAACCGAGCGTCTTAAAGTATCGGTAATTTCTTTGGCAAGTTTGCTCAATACTTCATCGCCCATCAGTTCACGGGCGCTTTGGTTTTGAGCGAGGGCTTCATAGAAGGCGAGTTCCTCTTTTTTCAGTCCCAGCTTTTCACCTAAAGCTAAGCGTTCTTGGAAGTCTTGGCTCATTTTGAAAAGCTCATCCAAAATTTCTACCACGCTTAAATTATGGTTGTGGTATTGATTTAGGGCTTCTTTTAAACGCTGCTCGAAGTCTTTTTGCAAGGTGAGGTTTGCGCCTGATTTGGCTTTGATTTCGCTTGCTAAATAACGCTCCACCGCGCTGACCCATAAGTTCTTGGTCGGGCTGTTTTTAATGGTCTGCAAAAACTCTTCAGAAAGTAGATTGATTTGAGGCTGCGGTTTTTCCAGCAGATCAAACAAATCAATCACGCCTTCGGAATAGACGGCTTGATTGACCAATTTTTTCAATAAAATCTGTCTTTCATTAGAACCCGTACCATTTTGTTTGCTCTTCGTGAGAATAGCGCGTACTGCATCATAAAAAGCAATTTCTTGGTTGTATGGCTCAACTTCAGCCAATGCGCCGCATAGCATATAGCCTTTTTTCACCAATCCTGCCGCTTTCAAAAAGGCTTTTTTGCGCGGCTCGGTTTCTTTTTTATTAAACCAATGTTGCTCGTGCACTTTGCCATCAAACGGTAATCGATCGAGGCAAAAAATATGGTTGGCGGCAAAACGAATCGCCATCAAAAGATCCTTTGGATCATCTTTTTCTAAGGCCGTCTGAACATCAAAAGTTTTTCCTTCAACCGGCGTTGCAAACAGGCTGCGGATAAATTCCAAATGCTCTTTCATTTTAAAGAACACATCAATTACGTTATCCGTCAACTTGCCCTTGCCTTGTGAATTAGTGTATTGCTGGGTCGCTTCTTTGAGTTTTTCAGCAATACCAACATAATCCACAATCAAGCCGCCATTTTCTCGGCTTTTATTGCGGAATACGCGGTTAACCCGCGCAATCGCTTGCATTAAGTTATGCCCCTGCATCGGCTTGTCGATATACATCGTATTACAGCAAGGCGCATCAAAGCCCGTCAGCCACATATCGCGCACAATCACCACTTTCAGCGGGTCGTTCGGGTCTTTAAAGCGGCGTTCCAGCGTTTGTTTTTCCTGTTTACTGTAAACATGTTTCTGCATTTCCGGCGCATCGGAAGCAGAACCCGTCATCACAATTTTAATCGCCCCTTCGTTAATATTGTCCGAATGCCATTCAGGGCGCAGTTTGATGATTTCGTTGTATAAGTCCACGCAAATCTGACGGCTGGAAACCACCATCATCGCTTTGCTGTCGACCACTTCATTGCGTTTGGCAAAATGCTGCACAAAATCCGCAGCTAAATCGGTCAGACGGGCTTGCGAACCCAGCAATTTTTCCTGCAAACGCAGGGTAGGGGATTGCTCCTCTTCCAGCAAATCATCAATTTCTTTGAATAGCTCATCGTGTTCTTTTTCGTTTAAGCGGATTTGGCGCGCTTCATACACAATCGGCACCGTTGCGCCATCTTCCACCGCGTCTTGCAAGTCATAAATGGATACATAACGCCCGAATACATCTTGCGTGTCCTTATCTTCTAGGCTAATCGGCGTACCGGTAAAACCGATAAACGAAGCATTGGGCAGCGCATCGCGCAAATAGCGGGCGTAGCCTGCCTGAAATTTGCCTTCATGCAGTTTTTGCGTAAAGCCATATTGACTGCGGTGTGCCTCATCGCTGATCACAATAATATTGCTGCGCTCATTTAAAACAGGGAAGTGGCTTTCTTTCTTATTTAGGGCGAATTTCTGAATCGTCGTAAAAAACACGCCGCCGACTTCATTTTGCGCGAGCAGTTGGCGCAGTTGATCGCGGTCTTCCACTTGTTGCGGCGTTTGTTTGATTAAATCTTTGCCTGAAGAAAAGGTTTGGAAAAGCTGACCGTCCAAATCGTTACGGTCGGTAACCACCACAATGGTCGGATTTTTCAATTCAGGCTGCGCAAGCAGTTTGCCTGCATAAAACAACATGGAAATCGATTTACCCGACCCCTGCGTATGCCACATCACGCCAATGCGGCGGTCGCCTTTTTCGGAAGTCGCAAAAAGAGTGGAATCTACCGCCTCATTCACGCCGTAATATTGATGGTATGCCGCGATTTTTTTAATGGTTTTACCGCTAGAATCCCGCTCAAATAAGACGAAATAGCGGATATAGTCCAATAAATCCTCGGGCTTTAGCAAGCCATTAAGCAGGTCTTGCAACTCATTGGCAAAATATAATCGCGCACTTTGATTTTTTTCATCCACCACTTTCCACGGCGTAAAGCGTTGGAAATCTGCCGAAAGCGAACCCAAACGTGCGGCAATGCCGTCTGAAATAATCAGGGTTTGGTTGTAAACAAACAGATCGGCAATTTCATCTTTATAGGTTTCAAACTGATTAAACGCCTGCAATAAATCCGCCGATTCACGCAACGGATTTTTGAGCTCAAATACCACCAAGGGCAGACCATTGACAAAGCCGATAATATCGGGAATCCGTTTGCCCCCTTTACGGCTGCGGATTTCCAGCTGATTGACGGCAACAAAGCGGTTGTTCTTCACCTGGTCAAAATCCACCAAGCGCGCCATCTCGATTTTTTGCTCGCCGTCAGCCTGATATTCCACCCGCACACCATCACGCAACAGTTTATAAAACGCCTGATTGCGCACCACCAAGTCGCCAATATCGCTTTTTGTCGCCGATTTGATCACAGAATCAACCGCACTTTCAGGCAGCTGCGGATTAAGTTTACGCACCGCCTCACGCAGTTGCTCAATAAAAACTACGCCGCTCAAGTCATCACGGGCAAATTCGCCTTCATGAACAAGCAAGCCTTTGCCATAGCGACATTCCCAGCTGAGGAGTTTCAGTTTTTGGAGAGTGAGTTGTTCGATGTCGTTTTCGTTGAGCATTTTATGATTCTCCATCATTTAATAATTCTAATAAGGCTTCAATGCTTTCATTATGATCACCGTTATACCATATTGGGAAAATATTAGATTTTGCTAATTCTTCTTTTCTTTTAATTCTATTCACATCGTCCTTTCCAGGATCTGAAAATAAAAAAGCATAATGTCTAGGTAGATTTTCACTGCCTTTTTCTTGAACAACTTCGGCTAGAGCGTTAATTAAGCGATCAATAGTTAAACTACAACCGATAAATAATAGAGAACTTGAAAATAAGTTTTCTACACAATTTTTCAATTTACTAGTTTGGTCATTGTAGTGTTTATCGTAGTCATTTTTTGTTAGTATTCGATTTTGTGGTTTATCAAAAGTGCCATGTATCTTTAATAAGAAATTTTGTTTATCTAGAAGTTTATTATAAAGGTCTTCTAGGTATAACCCATTTAGTTCATCAGAAAATGGGTAATTACATTGTTGATAAACAGTACTAAGTATATTGTCATAATTTGTTGTAATAATAGGAGTGTTATTAAAAATTTTGGGTAAAAGGCAAACTACACCATTTATTTCATTAAATAGATATTTCCGACCAAAGATATTATCTAACTGCTCTTGTAAGTGTGAAGGACTACAGTCATCTAGATACTGAGCAGCTTCTTCAAATTTACCTTGAGATAAGAGCTCTTCAAAATGGAAACGATCAGTTCTAGTTTCTTTTTGGACACTACGCAGAAATTCGTTCCAAGAAGGTAAACCAGTAGATATTGACATTCCAGCTCCAATAAAGGGGATAATCTTTTTATCTTTGAAGAGTTCTTTTAATCGAAAAAATCGATTTCGATTATCTGAAGTAATATCTAATATTCTATTGGCTTCATTTAAGTTTCTTTGTTTTCTTTCTGTTTTCCAATTTTCAAAAACCTCTTTATATGCTTCAAGATCAAGAGTATATAAAATTTCATCTCGGAAAAAACTGTTTCCGCTGATAATAATTTCTCCTTCAGAGTTTAGTTCCTCAATGAAAAGTCGTTCTAAATAATCGGTGGTTCTATCCATTTAGTTCACCATTTAACAATCTAGGTAATAATAAGTCTCTTGTTTCTTTTAATGAGATTGAGTTAGCGGTGTTATATCTTATTAAATTCATAATTGATTTAACTTGCTTGTTGAAATAACAAATTACTCTTTCATCTGGAACGATAGCTTTTTGAGCTTTCACTATATCTGTCTTTAAATTAGTAAATACGCTGCCATTTCCTTGTGCAACTAAATCATTTCTGATATCTAAAAAGAAAAAATAGAGATATTCCTGAGTCAAGCTCTTAATATCAGAAAAATATAACCACCCATCGTGAATACAAGCATCTAGTTCTAGAAATCTTGGTAAGCCAGGAGTTGCACTGTTAGATAAGATTAAACTTCCTTTCTTTAATAAGACAGTTTTAGATAAACCTTCAGATTTAATATATTCTTTAGTTGAAAATAAAAAGGGATTATCTTCTGCTGTAGCATCGGATATTTTTACCCAATTTAATCCTTTATCTGATATAAAATCTTTAATCGGTCTAGGAGATCCCCCTCGTTTAATTGTCATTAATGAGCCGAGTTCTTTAATATCCCATCCCTTCGGCACTTCAACCCCATCAACCTCCACCATCTCACACGAAAACGCTTTGGCGGTTTCGGCTAGTTCGGCGTAGCGGTCAGGCTGTGTTTGTGAAAGTGCGGTCAGTTCTTCTGGTGTTTTTCCGCTGATTGCCTGCATGGCTGCCAGTTCTGCTTGTTCAAGGTTTAGGTCGTCTGAAAGGGCTTGGACTTTGGCACGCACGGGCTCGAAATCGACAAACCAGCTTTTAAACAGGGCTTGGGCGATTTGTTCCAAGGTTTGGTTGATTTGGGTGTTGAGCTGGATTTTTTGAGCTAGGCTTCCATAGATATTGGCAATGTCTTTCTGAACTTCCATTGGTGGTATTGGAATCATTATTTTTAGTAGTTCAGATTGTTTTATACCTTGAACCGTTGAGCCTGTTGCTCGTGCTTGCAATCTTCCTTGTCCTTCAGCAGAAGATAACCAAACTAACAAATACATTGAATCTAAAACATCAGATTTTGGACGCAAACCAAAAACACGTTGTCCTAAAACATATTTTTTAGAACCATCAATGTAGAATAATTCTCCTAATGGGGCTTCAGATGTCAGAATTACATCACCTTTTTGAGTAGGTTCTTTCATCCATTTTTTATACATTTCTTCATTGGCAAATCGCATAGCATCTAAATTAACTAACCCAGATGTTTTGACGTGTTTTGCAGATAAGACAGGATAACCTTCAGAAAAGAAATCATCAAAGCCCAATTTTTTGGGCGTTTTTCCTCTGTGATCTATCACTAATTCAATCACATCATTAAGCGGAAGTTCTTTCCAATTATTCATACCCCAATCCCCCTAAATTCTTTTTAATCTCCGCTTCCAATTCTGCACTTTTCGCAAATTGCTCCTTTAAAAGAGCGGTCAGATTTTGCATTTTTTCTGCAAATGGTACGCCGTCGTCTTCTTGTTCTGCAGTGTCGACGTAGCGCCCCGGTGTGAGGACGAAGTCGTTGTCTTTAATCTCTTCTAAAGTAGCGGATTTGCAGAAAGCGGCTTGGTCTTCGTAGCCGTCTGATTTTTGCCAAGCGTGGAGGGTGTCGGCAATTTTGGCGATGTCGTCAGCAGTGAAATCACGCAATACGCGGTCTTTCATATAGCCGATTTGGCGGGCATCGATAAACAACACTTCGCCTTTACGCTTTTTGTTGCGGTTTAAAAACCAAATACAGGCGGGGATTTGGGTGTTGGTAAAGAGCTGGCCGGGCAGGGCAACCATACATTCGACCAGGTCGGCATTGATGATGGCTTTGCGGATTTCCCCTTCGTTGTTGGTTTGGCTGCTCATAGAGCCGTTGGCAAGCAATAATGCCATTTTGCCGTTTGGCGAGAGGTGGTAAATCATGTGTTGCAGCCAAGCGAAGTTGGCGTTGCCTTTGGGCGGCGTGCCGTATGCCCAACGTGGATCATCGGCAAGGGATTCGCTCCACCAATCGCTGATATTGAATGGCGGGTTTGCCATGATGAAATCCATCTTTTTGTCGATGTGTTGCGGCTGTGTGAAGCTGTCGGCGTTGTGTTTGCCGAAGTCGTAATCAATGCCACGGATGGCCATATTCATGGCGGCGAGTTTCCAGGTGGTCGGGTTGAATTCTTGCCCGTAGATGGAAACGTTGTTGATGTTGCCTTGATGGGCGGTGATAAAGCGTTCGGTTTGCACGAAAAAGCCGCCGCTGCCCATGGCCGGGTCATATACGCGGCCGGAGTATGGCTCAAGCATTTCGACAATCAGGGAAACAATGGATTTGGGCGTGAAATATTGTCCGCCGCGTTTTCCTTCGGCTTGGGCAAAACGACCGAGAAAGTATTCGTAAACGTGGCCGAGTATGTCTTTTGCGCCTAAATGCACGGGCTCGCCGTTGTAAGTCGGACGGGTAAAGTTGGTATCGGAGAAGAGGATAATCAGCCCGCGCAGGGTGTCTTCGTTTACGGCATAGCCGCTGATGCGTTGGAGTACGCCTTTGAGTTTTTCGTTGTCTTTTTCGATGGCATCGAAGGCATCGTCAATCAGTTTGGCCACGCCGGAAAATTTCCCTCCCCAAGGCAGCTCTGCGCCGATGTTTAAGATGGAAACGGCTTTAATCTCGTCCCAACGGGCTTGCTGCGGCACCCAGAACACATTGTCGGCAGTGTAGTAGTCGCGGTTTTCCAATTCGACGGTTAAGGCTTCTTGATATTCTTCGTCCGTATCGTAGAAAGTACGGTCAAGATAGAGTGGATTTTCGGGGTCGCTAAGCTCTGCCTGAATTTTTTCCTGCTGATGGGTGAAGCTGTCGGAGATGTATTTAAGGAAAATTAAGCCGAGTACGATGTGTTTGTAATTGGCGGCATCAAGCTGCTGGCGCAGTTTATCGGCAGATGACCAAAGTTTTTCGTCTAGGTCGTTTAGGAAGGCTTGTTCAAGCGCATGATTTGCACCAGTCTGTCTCATATCTTAATCCTTGATATAGTTATTTTGAAAAAACAATAATTTAATTTTGATTGAAAATTTTCGTAATCTTGGGATTATAGTGGTTCTATATAGTAATGTCATTGATTGTTGTTCGGCTTTTGCGTGTAATCGGATAGTTCATTACAATGGCAATAAGACGGTTGTTTTTCAGACGGCCTTTGTGTGGCACAAGGCCGTCTGAAAAGTTTCCGGTTCGATTGTTTACCTGAAAAGGAATATTTTTATGAAACAGGCGGTTGATCCTTATGCGAGTTTCCGTGAACTGACGCTGC